>Ga0066903_100000019_pt1 | contig 59935 bp, 82 predicted proteins | sample PanSoiMetaGPlot1_FD_67491 | JGI IMG/M metagenome (GOLD analysis project Ga0066903, IMG submission 67491) | Tropical forest soil microbial communities from Panama analyzed to predict greenhouse gas emissions - Panama Soil - Plot 1 (version 2) | ecosystem: Environmental > Terrestrial > Soil >... | reverse complement strand
GACCATCGTAATTGGTATTGACACGAGCGATCTCATTAACGCCCGGTCTTTCGCGTTTGTATGGCTTGAGAGCCATTGTGCACCCTCCTTGCGGTTGTTGTCTGCGGTAGCGGTTGCTACCGCGCCGAGTTGACTCGGTTTTCAACTCGACGCGCTATCAAGCTACCCAGTTAACATGCTTGGGGCAGCGATGTAGCCGCTTGCCCTCGCGCATGAAGGTCAAGATCCCGATGTTCGGACAAGCGTCGCAGTTGACTGCTTGTGCTAGCTCGCGGTCGATGTACGGGATGCCTGTTGAAGCCGTGTCCAAGAACGGCCGTTGGTAGTTGCGAGCCTTCTTGAAGCTCACCTTGCCTGGCTTTTTCTTGGTCACCAGCCCATCCTCCCGCCCTTGCTGCGGCTCCACAAGCCGCCCATGATTGGTAGGGCGACGAGGAGCGTTGCTGCGATTGGCATTGCTGCCAAGATGTAGAGCATGTTGCTCTCCTTTCGTTTGGTCGTTGTTCGACCGGCGACGCCCTTGATTGGGCGCACCCGGCCGAGCCCAATTGCTTGGGCCCGACCCCCGAAAGGAGAGGGTACATAACCAATTCTCCATTGCGAGCGCAAGTGCCTCCTATGGGCTTGTCGCATGCTTGCCTCGCTCCGTCCCACCCAACGTTTCTTGTCCTTGATCGACTCGTTGGTCTTGGATCCTCGTTGCTGCCGAATCATCTAACGCGGGAGGTTGACGCTAGCTCCTAATGAGCTTGCTCCCATTGCGCCGGGCGCCAGTTTTCTCCAACAGTTGAGTTCAGCTAACCCTCAAGCACCGCATAGGCGGTCTTGTGGCCCCACTACAACTGCCGAGACTTGGCTCGTCCCCGATCATCGGGCGCATCCAACACGTCCTTGCCGCTTCGGGCGTTGGGCGATTGGCTCATTGCTCTCTACCGTAGCCTTTGAGGCTATCCGCAAGAGGCGTCATCCGCGTCGTTGGCCCCCGCTCCCCGCAAGATCCGTTGCGATTGGTTCGTAACTCGCGTCTTCATGCGGACGGGAGAAGCGCCGATGGGCTTTGCGTCGAGCTTTCGGCCGGTTGGTTATTCTACGTTGGGCTTCGGATCGCCAACGTTGAGCCTACCGTTGGGCTTCCCCGGCGGGTTGGGCTTGCTTAGCCTCCCGCTCGGGCGTACGGAGCTTACCTCGATTTTACCTGATCGAGTTGGCTTAGTCTTGCCTGATCCGTACGGAGAAGGGCGCCTTTCGGCGCCCAACTCCCTACGGACTAGGCGAGATGCGCCTTCGTCCCCTTCCCCGTCCAGATGGCCTCGCCCTTGGCCTTTTCGAGTTCCCGGACGGCCTTCGGCGAGATGCCGTACGCGGCGGCGATCCGCTCGTACCGGAACCCCTTCGCGCGGGCCTTCCGGACGCGGGTCGCGGTCGGCTTTTCGCCTTCCGGTACGCGGAGGGCGTTCGGGTTGTCGGGATCCGCGAGTTCCGCGAGACAATTTTCGCGGGTCGGGATAAAGACGGACATATCGTACTCCTATCGTTCGGGGCTCGGCCTCTCCGAACCCATCTCCCTAAGGGTAGCGGCCAATTCTAAAGGACTCGTAAGTAATCGAATCCGAGATCCCCTACTAGCCCTGGTCTAGTAGCCCTATTGGAGAACGCTACTGCGCGCACCCACGCGGAAACCCAGTAGCTAAGCGGAATCCGGGCCGCACTTGCCCGCGCCCCAACTCGCCAGAGAAAACCTAAAGGGACTCCGGATGAGCTATTGCTGTCGTTCATGTTATGTCAATTTTCATGCTTTAAGCACCCAATTCCACAGAAAACAGCCTGCTATCACATGGTTTTCAAATTTCCACACAATTTTACACCTAAACCCAATTTTCACACAAAATACACCATTTTCACACCGCTCGCCACCAAAAACACCCAATTTCACACAAAATACACCCAATTTCACGCCCCCGCGTACGCGGAACACCCAATTCCACACCTCTACGCGCGCCCGCCCCCGCGTACGCTACGCCCGAACACCACACATCTACACATTCACATGACTCTCGCCCCCGCCCCTACGCGAGAGAATTGAATATAGTATACTTACTCCGCGCCCCTCGCGCGGGGGCGAGCAACAACATACGCAGACCACCCATCCCAGCGCCCGTGCGCTCGCGCGGGGGAGCGAGAGGCAAAGGAGGAGCACCTTGCCAATTGAAGACGCACCATTCTACAAGGCGATGAAAGCAAAAGAGCAGGAAGTTGCCCACCGTAAGTTACAGCCGCTCATCAAAAGTTTAGATAACAACATACCAAACTTTGGCAAGTACGTTCGTCAGGCACGAACCTGGATCAATGACCCGCGCTGGCAGACTGTTGAAGCCATGGAACTGCTTCAACATGAACTCGGCGATTGCGGGAAGCAGTGGCAGTTTGAGGTGCTCAGCTACCTGAACAAGAAGATTGAAGACATGAAAGCCCATGAAGCAAAAACAAAGCTGGTCACTGACATCGATGAGGAAGAAGAGGAAGAGTTGTAACCATCTGCCGCCTGAGCTACTATCTGCACCGAAAGGAGGTGTGATGCCACGCAGAGCATATGGCAAAGGCGGTAACAAAGCCCTCAGGGCTATGAAGAAGCGCTATGGCGCCAAAAAGGGCGCACAGGTGTTCTATGCCAAGGCCAACAAGTATGGCAAGAAGGGAACATCCCGTGCCACGAAAGTCCGCGCGACATACGGCAAGGGTACGAAGCTGCGCCGACGCAAGAGGAGGTAGCAATGGCATATAACAGGTTCAGGGCATTAGGTGCGTTCGTGTATACGGGCGAGAACCTGACTGATGACCACCTACACAATTTCAGCTGGGCAGGCGGTAAGTGGATCGCCCCCGTGATCTATGAGGATGATAGGGCTGGCCCCTGGAACGTTGCAAATCTGACCAAGCTGCAGAACCGCGCCAACCAGGTAGGCCTGGAAGTCGGCGGCTGGTTCAACGCAACCAACAAGCAGACACCATATAACTACGCCCGCGACATCGCAGCCTTAACCCTCAACTACCACCTCCCGCTTGTTATCCTCGACGCGGAGCTAGCCTACGCCTACCCAAGTCCAGGCGTCCAGCTACTCCCAGAACTCATGCAACGGCTTCGTGACCGCCTCCCGGCCACAGATCTCCTGCTCTCATCACTAGGCCCGAACAACGCCTACATCTACAACGGCAGAACCTTGGCCCCACCCCGCTCTATGTACGACCTGAAATGGCGGCACGGGCCACAGTGGTACTCCTCCTACTACAACCGCGACGGCGCCACGACGCCGCAGGCGCGCATGAAGTGGCTCAAACAGAACGCCCACACCGACTTCAACATCAAGGATCCGACAGCACCCTACAACCGAGGGCTACCTCTCTCCTTCATCCACCCGACCACGGAAGCTACTGGCCTGGAGGGCAGCGACCTGGAGCAGGAACTCAAAGACATCAAAGAGGCACAACAGTATGGCCTCACAGCAGGCATCAGCTACTACTCCCTGGAGCGGGCGCCAGCGGCAGACTTCACCATTCTGCGCAAATACAAGAACATCCTGTTCGTATGAGCTGGCAAACGGTCGCCATCATACTAGGCTGTGTCTGGCTACTACCAGTCATGTACTTCATCAAGTGGTACTACATGAACAAGATGTTCAGCCGCCAGAACCTCCAGGGGCTCGACTTGAACCGGGTGCATACCAACCTGCTAGCACAAGCTGGCGAATTGGATCCGATTGGCTCTGAAGAGCGCCTGAAGCCCTATACGGATGAGGGGGAGACACCGGCCGGATGATCGGGTATACTCCCTCCGCTCTTACACAAGGGCAGTGGTACCCTCCGGGTGGGGGTCGATGTTCGAGGGGGAGCACGGCCCCCACCCACCGGCAACGGATGAAAACCCATCACAAACGCATGTCAGTTGCCGGTGAAGACACCGAGGATCTGCGCACACCTTTGTGGTGCCCGCTCTGCCGTGAGCATACGCACACCAACCACTTCGATAACCGCAACGCCCACAAGGCGGGCGTGCAGTTCGGTTGGGTGGGTCGGCTATTGGCGCTAGAGCAGGTCTGCGAGCGCGTAGCCGACTGGTACACAGGCACACCAGGAGAGCCGATTCCGGCTCTGGAGCACCTGATGGAGGTCATTCATGGAGAACGCCCTAGCAATAATGGGGATCGACCCTGGCGGTAAGACCGGCGGGGCACAGGCTGTCTTTCACACGGACGAGCCAACAATTGAGGCGGCGTTCAAGTCTGCGATGTACAAGCAGTCCTGGACAGTCGAGGGCAGATACCGCGATCAGATAATAGAACTCAATCAAAGGTGGCGCCGCTTCTACAAGGAATGCGTAGGCATCGGTATCTCGCCTCACCTCGTCTACATGTGCGTTGAGGACTACCTCGATGTGCCGTTCGTGAAGAGCGGCGACCCCCTGAGCCCGGTCAAGATCGGCTGGGGCCTGTACGGGATGCGGATTGGCGGCTTGCATGAGTGGGAGCGCAACAACAACGGCCCGACCGGCCCCGTCCAGATCCACTGGCAGCTAGCAGGCAATGTGAAGGGGTTCGCAAAGAACGACCGATTGAAGCTCTGGGGTGTTTACAAGGCTGGGAAGGCCCATGAGTGCGACGCTTGGCGACACGTTGCCTTCCGATTGGCCGAGTATTTCCGCCACAACGCTTCGCGCCCAGTTCGCCAGACGCGAACGCCCGTTCGCTTCCGCCGAAATCGGCTTCCTGCCTAGTGTTTCGGCTGCTGTCCGGCTAGGGCGCTACGATCCGCCACATGTTCACCGGCCCATACGTCGTCACTCCGCGCCTCCCCGATTGGTGCCCGAGTCCGGCTCAGGTGGAGGTGCCGATAGAGGTTGGCCCCGGTCAAATACCGGTGCCGTTCAAAGTCTTCACCGGTGGCGAGTACGTCGGTCGTCGCTACGACAAGCCGATTGAAGGCCCGAGCTTTACAATTCGACCCCCGGACAGGCCGCTCTGATGGCGCAGAACAGATCCGGCAGAACCAAGCTCTACACCCCATCGCAAGACAAACCACGTGAGGAAGCCAAGGTCAAGCGCAAGGAACAGCGCCAGCGAGACAAGAAGCTCGCCCAGATCACCATCGGCAATAAGTGCGGCGTCATGACATCGGCCGGTGTGCCCTGCAAGAACAGGGCTGGCGCCGGCACCACTCATCTAGGTCAGGGACACTGCCGCTGGCACGGCGGTAACGCCCCGAACGTCCGCAAGAACATCCTCGCGGCCGAGGCGCGACTCATGGGGTGCCCCATCGACATGAACCCGGTCGAAGCGATGATCTGGGTTATCCGAATGACTGCCGGAGAGATCAAGTGGCTATCCGACCAGATCGCCGAGATTGATCTTGAAGAGGATTGGTACGAGGACACCATCGTCGGCCGGCAGATGAACGTGCTTGTGCGCGAGCGCACCGCAGCGCAGCACCGCCTGTTCAAGTTCAGTTCCGAGGCCGTCAAGCTCGGACTGGCGGAGCGCGCCATCAAGCTGGCCGAGCAGTACGGCGAGACCATCGCCCGCTTCATGCATGGTGTGCTGGGTGATATCGAGTTGACTCCGCACCAGATGCAGCTAGCCAAGCATTCCGTCCGCAAGCACCTGATCCTGCTGGAGGGCGGTAAGGCTGTCCAGCCGGCAGACATCGAGGCGGTGGCTCAGCTATCGAAGTCTTAGAGTTCATCGAACACGAGCAGATGGGGAAGCTGCCGCCCGGCACTGCTGCGGCGGCTTTGCGCTATTTCGACCCTCAGCCGAGCCCGTACCTGCAGGATCCGGTTGTCTACATCAATACGCGGCTGAATGAGTTCATTTGGAGCAAACAAGTCGAGATTTGCGAGTCCGTGCGCGATAACAAGTACACGGCTGTCGAGGCTTGTCACGGCCCCGGCAAGTCATTTATCGCGTCAAGGATCGCCGCCTGGTGGCTCGATCCGGAGGTACATCCGCTGGGATCAGCGTTTGTACTCACGACAGCCCCGTCCTGGCACCAGGTTCAGGCGATCCTCTGGCGCGAGATTCGCCGCGCTCATCGCAAGGCCAAGCTCCCTGGCAGGATCACGCTCGAATGTATGTGGTACATGGGAGAAGGGAAGTCGAGTGAGGAACTCATTGCAATTGGTCGGAAGCCACAGGACTACGATGAGGACTCATTCCAGGGGATTCACGCACGTTACGTCTTGGCGCTACTTGACGAAGCCTGCGGTATCCCAATACCGCTCTGGAACGCGGTCATGTCCATCGTCACCAACGACGATTCCAGAGTCCTGGCAATCGGCAACCCTGATGATCCTGCGTCCGAGTTCCGCTTCAAGTGTCAACCCGGTTCTCTCTACAATGTCATCAATATCTCGGCCTGGGATACGCCCAATTTCACCGGTGAGTACGTCCCAGATGAAGTGGCAGCATCTCTGACCAGCCAAGGCTGGGTCGAGGAGCGCCGGGAGGAATGGGGTGAGGAAAGTAACCTGTTCCTCTCCAAAGTACACGCAAAATGGCCGGACACGTCGGACGAGTCCGTGATCAGCCCGGCTATGATCGCCATGGCACACGGCACCGACCTGTCCGGCCTAGCTCACGGTAGGTACGGGATCGACATCTCCCGAATGGGCGAGGACAAGACCGTGATCTACCACAATAGAGGAGGTCAGATCCGCCGACTCGACTCCTGGGCAAAGATGGACACGATGAGATCGGCGGACAAAATCTACGAGTACCTGACCCGCTTCTATCCAATCCGCATCCCCGCAATGGTCGATTCCATCGGATTGGGCGCCGGTGTGTACGACCGTCTCCGCCAGCGGGGATGCGAGGTTGGGGCCTTCCAGGGATCGGAGCGAGCGCTACTGCCGACGAAGTTCAACAACAAACGCTCCGAGGCTTGGTGGACGATGCGCACCCTCATGGAGCAGGGGCTCATAGACCTGGATCCCGAGGATCAGCAGCTTGCCGCCGAGCTACAGCAGCCGAAATGGTCTACCGACCTCAGCGGCCGAATAGTCGTTGAGTCAAAGGACGATATGAAGAAGCGCGGCTTGAAGAGCCCGAACCATGCGGACGCCGCGATCTACTCAACCATCGTCGCGCAGCCGATCCTGCGTAGCGGCGATGAAGATGTATCCGGCGATATCATGACAAGGAGCATGTGATGACCCAAACCGCAGGATGGATCACGACAGTCGCAGTCTGCGTCATCGCTGTGGTGACGCTTCTCACCGCAGGCGGTTGGTGGAAGAGGCCGTAATGGCAACGTCTCGCAGACTCTGCTACCCGCATCCGAAGGGCTCCAAGAGTACCGTCAATGAGAAGTGGATCCATGAGACGGGTGGACTCGCGCACAACTGGGCGCTCGACTTCATGGCTCCAGGCGGCACGCCAGTGCTCGCCGTCGAGGCAGGCACAATCTGGCGGTTGTCGGGACACGACCCTGCTGGAGGAGTCAACGGCGACATCTACGGCTGGAACACCTACCTGATGACTCGCGATGGGCTCATGTACTTCTACACCCATCAGGATCTGCGCTTCGTTAAGCTCGGCCAGAGGGTCAAGCGCGGAGACATCATCGGTCGAGTCGGGCAGTGGCCGGGAGATCCGGGCCGAAGCCACACACACCTCGGTGTCACGCATCCGATGGGTATGCGCGCGAGTCAGCGGGCAATCAAGAACGTGGCTGAGGCGCCACGAATCGTCGGCAATCAAATTGCAGCTGGTGTCTAATGCCAAGCGAATCAGCGGATCGGGCTTTCCTGATCGTGGGGGTAGTCGTAATCGTGGCCTTGTTGTGCTTTACGGTATTGGCCGCGATCGGAGCGGATGGCACCGGCACGATGCGCGACATCTTGCTCGGATTGGTTGCTCTTCTGTCAGGTGCTTATGCGATCTACAGGCACACAAATGGGAAGGGAGGAAATGATGGGACTACGGGGAGCCAGTAAGTCAGGCAAGGGCACCGGTGTTCCGAAGGTCGGTGCCAAGGTTAGCAAGTCGGGCGTTGCTGGCACGAACAAGATGAAGCGGCTCGTGAAGCCGTATCCGCTCAACAGTCGAGGGCCGAGGGGCTAGATGAGCAACGCGCTCTACACTCCAGTTCCGCAACAGACAGGCAAACCGCCGGTCGATGAGATCGGCGTCGTTCTCCAGGGCACGCTCGGCCCAGCCGGGATGATGTCTTGGGGCATCATGATGGACGATGTCGAGTACGTGCCGGAACTGAAGTGGCCCCAGTCGGTCAGGGTCTACAACGAGATGCGGACTGACTCACAGATGTCGGCTCTCTTTAAGGGCACAACCCTCCCGATCCGGCGCTTCGACTGGTACATCATTCCTAACGGAGCGCCGGACAATATTGTTCAAGCCTGCTCTCAGGACTTGAACCTCCCTATCCAAGGTGAGAAGAAAGTCAAGCCACGTCGCCGCTCCCAGGGGCGCTTCAATTTCAAGGAGCATCTGCGCCTGGCGATGCGCGGCCTCATCTACGGACACGCCTACTTCGAGCAGGTCGGCTTCATCGGCCCAGACGGCAATTGGCATTTGAAAAAGCTTGCTGAACGGCCGCAGAAATACATTGCCAACATTGGGGTCGCTGACGACGGCGGACTCGTCTACATCCAGCAGAGCGTCAACCAAGGCAATGCTTACATGTTGCAGATGCCGACGATCCCGGTGGATAACCTCGTTGCGTACATCTGGGAGCAGGAGGATGGATCGTGGATCGGACGCAGCGCTATGAGAGACTGCTACAAGAATTGGCTCTGCAAGGACAAGCTCGTCCGGATCGATGTCATCAACCACGGACGTGCCGGTGGCGTGCCGTACGTCGTGGGGCAACCTGGAGCTACACCTGCGGAGCTAGACGCGCTACACAAGATGGCTCGCGATTTCAAGATTGGTGAACAGGCGGGTGGTGCGATCCCGTACGGTGCTGAGATGCAGATCGCCCGCGCCGGCAACACCAACGTAGTCGAGTCGATGCGCTACCACGACGAGTCGATGGCAAGGCAGTGGCTGCTGATGATGCTCCAGCTGGGAATGACGACTACTGGCAGTCGAGCGCTCGGCAGGACGTTCCATGAGTTCTTTGCCCAGGGCCAGGCAGCGGTAGCCGACTGGTTCACTGACGTGTTCAATATGCACGTGATCGAGGATTACGTCAACTGGAACTGGGGCGATAGCGAGGAGTTCGTGCCCTTGCTCGGCTATGACCAGGACATCGACCTAGCTCTCACCGAGATCAATGCTTTGATCACGAGCGGCGCTATCGTGCTCGACCGGGATTTGGAGGTTGCCCTACGCAAAGAGACAGGCCTGCCTCCGAAGATGGACGGAGCGCCTGACCCTGTCCCGCTCGCGCCGCGCCAACCGTCTGGCCCAGGGACAGCCGGGCAGGGTCAGCCTCCGGGCAGTGAGAAGAATCCGCAACACCCGCCAAAGCCCGCTGGGACGACCAAGCAGGGCACAGGGAGTCAGGGTTGACAAGCGTGCGGACAACTTCCCGTAAGCGCACGGTGTCGGGAGTTGCTCCCTCCCGGCGGGAACTGTCCGCACATTTCTGCGAGTGCGGTTGTGGAGGGACGACACGGATCGCTCGCTGGACAAACAAGCGCGACGGTCACGTCAAGGGGCAGCCGATGCGATTCCTACCAGGACATAACCGTCGAAAGCATGGGATGTACCAGACGGCGACATACAAGTCATGGGAGGATATGCTACGGCGCTGTCGGAATCCGCAGGCGCACAACTACGCTCGATACGGTGGACGAGGGATCCGAGTTTGTCGCCGGTGGCTCAAATTTGAGCACTTTCTGGCGGACATGGGCGAATGCCCAGTTCGGATGACGCTCGACCGGATCGACAACAACGGTCATTATGAGCCCGACAACTGTCGCTGGGCGACTCCGGTTGCTCAGGCGGCGAATCGGAGGACACGGTGACGGTCGGCGGCCATCGTCCGCCATCTGTAGTAGACTCTGCTGCTATGTACGAAAGGAGGCCGTATGGCCGGTAAGATTCATGCCCGTGTGCGCGGCGAGCGCAGCGGCGGTGACAAGAACATCCCCACAGCCAAGTGGGAGGTTCAGAACCAGGCCAAGCCCGAGTCAGCAGGCGCGACGACGGCAGGTGCCCAACTACACGCAGCGCTCCAGCGCTCGCGGGGAACGGGGCTCAAGACACCGTGAGCCTGGTAGTTGAGAAGATTCCTGGAACGTCGTACTCGGCCATCCGAGGCATCCCCATCATCTCGACGGGCATCGAGTACGCACTAGCTACTGGCCCCAAAACCTTCACGGAGGAGGAGCTACAGGATGCTGTTGCGGCGATCCAGGATCCGGCAATCGTCGGGCCTCGCCTGAAGATCGGACACAAAGACCCGAGGTTCAACGATGCCGAGTTCGATGGTGAGCCAGCACTCGGCCGCGTCGAGAACCTGGCCATCGGCAACAACGGTCAGTCCGTCTACGGTGACTATGTCACCTTTGACTGGCTGGCGAACCTGATACCGATTGCCTACCCAGGGCGGAGTATCGAGGCAGGGCTTGGTGTCGATGTCAACATCATCGAGAATCACAAGACCGTCACGGGGCGCAAATACCGGATGGTCTTGACTGCGGTGTCCCTGCTAGGCATTACCTGGCCGGGATGCTCGACCCTGGAGGATCTGCCTCTGCTTCTCGATGCAGATGGGCCGCCAGGAGTGCAAGTAGGAGGTGTCAATGCTGCGATGAACATCGAGGATGTTCGCACCAGGTACTACGAGTTCCTGGACGACGCTGGTGATGCGACCAAGTTCTGGTGGATTCGTGGCATGCGCCTCGATCCGGACGAACTGATCGTAGATGATGACGATGGTCACCTGTTCCGTGTCGGGTTCGACATCGACGGAGATGATGTGACCTTCGAGAATCCAGCCCAGGTCGTCTTGGATTACAAAGATGTGCCAGCATCGATGGCAGCTGGCATAGCCGCTTCGGCCCTCGTTGGTGAGGGTGAGGATGCCATCATCTACGCAACGAGGGCCGAATCGCGCCCCGATACCACCAACACAGGAGGCGATATGACTCGCGCCGAGCTTTGTGCGAGCCTTGGCCTGCCCGTCGAAGCGACAGACGAGCAGATCCAGGCCGCCACGAGCCGCGTCATTGCCTCCTCGACAGCGGATGAGGAGTCAACTGAAGAGTCCACCGAGTCCACCGAGGGCACCGAGGAGGAGTCCACGGAAGAGGCAACGGAGGGCGACGAGGGAGACGAATCAACGGACGACGATGTCCAGGCCGGGAGCAGGCCCAGGGCAGTCACCGTGGACGCTGCCGCTTTCGAGTCATTGCAGCGAGATGCTGCTCTGGCTCGACGGCACGAGGAGGAGCGGGTGGCGGCTGCCAACGAGCAGATCGTGGACGCAGCCATCCGCGATGGTCGGTTCCCGCCATCGGCCAGGGCCAGCTACCTCTCGCAGCTGAACAACTCTGGTTCCCGGCAGGCCACCATCGAGTTCATCAACTCGCTCCAGGCCGGGGTCATTCCCGTCCGCGAGCGGGGCAGCACCGGGGCAGCGGATGAAGTCGCCGCCGGCAACGGCGTGGGACTGCCAGACGACTGGTTCCCCGAGGTCAAGAAGCTGCGTGCTCGTGAGGAGGCAGCCGCCTCTGGTCGCGTCACGCAGGATCAACACTACGGCGTGGGAGGTGCGGTCTAGTGGCCAATGACTGCATCCCATTCAAGGAAGAGGCTCGGCGCATCACCGGCAAGGTCACGCCGGCAGCGGGAGCTACGGGCAAGCGGTGCGCAGTCATCACCGCAGCCAAGACATCGACACTTGTCGCATCGGGTCAGCAGGCTGCTGGCCTCGTGTCCGATGCTTCAGCCGACAAGTCGAACGTGTACTCGGTCGGCCAGTGTGTCACGGCAGGCGCTCGCGTGCTGGGCGTGTTCGCGTTCGACGCTCCGCAGAACGCGATGGTCACGATCATCCGTGACGGCTCCGTGCCGATTACCATTGGAGCAGCAGTCACGGCGGGACAGGATCTGGACGTGGATACGTCTGGGCGTGTTGTTCCGCACTCGACAGGCATCGTCGTCGGCACGGCGATGGACACCCAGGCAACGGTAGGAGCAGACGTGGAAGTGCTGCTGCTCCTCGGCGGCGCATAGAAGGAGGTGAACATGAGGAGAACACTACTTCCGGAACTGGAGCCCAATCTGGAGGCGATGCTCGATGCTGGCGTCAAGGCGCAGGACATCGTCATCACCTGTGAGAAGAAGATCGAGGCATCCTACTTCCCCAACCCGGTGCCGCATCCGCTCGGCCCTCCAACGGTCAGCGGTACGACCTACACCGTGGACTGGGCACTCCAGCAGCCAACGCGAGTCACCCGCACGCTGATGGATCTCACGCTCCAACGCTTCTTCGCAGATCGTGTTTTCACCAGCGCCGGTGGCGTCACCGGTGGAGCCGTGATCTACGATGAGATCCAGGTCAACGAGTTGTACCTGACTCGTGATCTGGAGATGATCGCTCCAGGTACAGAGTTCCCTGTCCTCACCTCCCAGCGGCGTGCACCCAAGGTCGCGACTGTCGAGAAGTGGGGCGGCAAGTTCTTCATGACGGTGGAGGCGCGAGATCGCAACGATGTCTCCGTCTACACTCGCCAGATCCGTCAGCTGGCAAACACGATTGTCCGCAAGATCAACCAGCGGGCAATCGACGTTCTCAACGCAGCGATCACCGCGAACTCGCGGACAACGACAGGCAACAACTGGACGACCGTGGTCACCACGGGTTCGTCTGCATCCAACGCCACCCTCTGGCCGGGACGTGACTTCGCTCGAATCACGCAGCTGGCCGAGACGGAGGAGCTTGGCTACGTGTACGATCTGTGGATCATGAATCCACAGGAATACTTCAACCTGGCGACGATCTACGGCAACATGCTCAACGATCTGCTCGCCAGCACGGGCTACGACATCTTCGTCACCAACCGCGTCGCGGCTGGCACGGCGATTGTCGTTGCCTCCGGTCAGGTCGGGCAGATGCGGGTCGAGCAGCCGCTGATGACCGAGTCCTGGTATGAGGAGGAGACGCAGCGGTATTGGACACAGTCCAGCGTCCGGCCGCTGTTTTTCGTCGATCAGCCTCATGCTGTCATGCAGATCACGGGACTGGCGGGCTAACATGGCCGACAACCCATCAGTGTTCGGCAAGTCGCTCGCATCCGAGAACTTGGCCGACTACGAATCGCCGGAGGAGTACAGCGGCGACACTCGCACAATCAAGCACCTGCTCTTCCCCTGGCTCGTGGAGACGGAATCGCCAATGTTCCCCGGCGAGACCATCCTCACAGAGCGCACGGCGAAGCAAGGCGAGGAAGTCAGTGTCGAAGAGCTTGGCCCTCTCGCTTTGGAGAAGGGCGAGCGCCTGGGCTCGTTCTACACCGACGAGGAACTCAAGGCCCAAGAGCAGGAGGCCGCAGCAGCTGAGGGCGGCGCACCAGCACAATTGGAAGCGGGCGAATCGAGCGTTGATGAACTCGCGGCCTACATCGAGGACAACAAGCCCAACGTGGACGAGACCATCGCGTTGGCAGGCAACGATCCGGCCGAGGCCCAGAAGGTGCTCGATGCGGAGACACAGGCAACTGGTGGCGTCCCGCGTGCCGGTGTCGAGAAGGGACTGACGGCGATCATCGAGAGGTCAACCCAGTAGCGTGAGAGGGCGGGCTTCGGCCCGCCCAACCTCACCCAGGAGGCAGTATGGCAGCCACATCGAAATGGTATGGCCTGGCCGGAAAGGGGCAATGGTCATCGACCGCTGCCTCTCGGGTTGACTGGGTGAACGACACGATCCAAGTGTCCCTCCATACGTCCGCCTACGTTCCGAACCAGGACACGCATGTGTACTACACAGACCTGACCAGTGAGTTGGCGTCAGGGAACGGTTATACCGCTGGGGGTTATACCCTAGTGAATAAAACATTGACATACGATGCTGCGTCGAATGAGACGCGGCTCGACGCAGACGATGCTCAGTGGACAGCAGCAACGTTCACCTTCCGCATCTCAGTAGTTCGCAAGAACACAGGTACACCATCAACATCCCCGCTGCTGGGGTACACCGATATGGGTGCTGACCAGTCGATCAGCGGCGGCACGTATACGCTCGTCTGGGATCCGACAGGCGTGCTCAAGGCAGTTGCAGCGTAAGGAGGATCAATGGCAGTAACTGCAAAGTGGTACGGTTTGAACGTCAAGGATCAGTGGGGAGCTACGCCGGTCAACTGGGTCTCGGACACGATCAAGACTTCGCTTCATCTAGTCGCGTATGTGCCCAACCAGGACACCGACGAGTTCTTCAGCGCCGCCACCAATGAGCTGACCGCGACGGGCGGCTATACGGCTGGCGGTGTCACGCTCGGATCCAAGTCGCTCACGTACGACTCCCCGACCAACGAGGCTCGTCTGATCGCCGGCAACGCATCTTGGGCGTCAGCGACCTTCACCTGTCGCATCGCGGTTGTCTACAAGTCTACGGGTACGGCAGCTACGTCGCCGGTCATGGGCTACGTGGACATGGGGGCTGACCAGTCAGTCTCCTCCGGTACGTTCACAATTCAGTGGGACGCCACCGGCGTCCTCAAGGGCACGGCTGCCTGATGGCGCGGCCGGGTGACATCGAACGGCACGGGCCTGACCTCACGGTGTACGCTCCGGCCGCAATTAGACAGCTACCGTCCGTCAAGAACGCGATGGACATCACTCCTGCTGATGTCATCCAGATGCAGGAAGTAGAGCTACGTGTCCTGCGCGAGGAGTTGGAAAAGCAGAAGATGGCCGCTAGCACCATCACGCGGTTCTGCGTCTGCTGCATGTACACGATCTTGCTCCACACAGGCGACGATTGTGTGGCGGTTGATCGTGAACTCTATAACAGGCTGTCAGGGGCGCAGATTCAAATTGCGGCTTGGCAGGATGATGAGGCAGGAGCGGTGTACGGCCGTTACCTGGAGCAATCACCAGACACCAATATCGGAGGCTAGCTGTGACGCTGTACAACGTGATCATGAAGCCGCCCGAGGGACATCCGGAGACGTTCGACGACGTGGACGCCAACGGAGAGACCATCCAGCGGCCCTACCTCCGGCACATCACCATGGACGTGGGCAGCGAGGAGGCTGCGAAGCGCCTTGCTGAGCAGCAGGCCTTCGACATCGCAACTCAGGAAGTTGCTCAGTCCGGTGACTTCACCGATAACCCCGACGGCGCGATGGATGCGACGCTGGAGAAGCAATGGGTTATCGAGAGCATCGAAGAAGTGTCGGCGGCAGATCGGTAGAGGGTGTGGGGTGGTTTCCATGAAATGGAGACCATCCCACTAACCCGTGCCTCCAGGATCTGCCCCCACTACGTCTTTGATCGATGATTTCAATCGGGCAGATTCTTCATCTCTAGGCACATCATCTTCCGGCGCAGTCTGGAATGCCGCAATCCGATCTGGTGATGTGTCTCTTCGGATCGGCACGAACCAGTGTCGTATTGCTACCGGCCCTGTAGTCTCATCGAACTCTGTTGGCACAGCCCTGTCCGGTACGCAGGAAGCATGGATGGATCTTACCGGGTCAGGTCAGCACACTCACCTGGTACTTTGCTTCAATGCTATGGCTGGCAAGTATTACTATGTGCAGAATGACATGGTCAATAACTTGCTCCGGATCAGGTCATTTGACGGGAGCGTTGATAACGGATTGAAGGCCTGGACAGATCATGTTGTAGCGAACGGGAAAATTTGGGCCTATGCTGAGAATCTGGCCCCTCTGGGATCTGGGGTCAGAATTCACCTGACTATTGATCGGAATGATGGCCTTGGCTGGACGTATATAGGATATGGCGACGATCCCGGCGTTGTCTACACCCAGATACCGTCAGGAAGCTATATCGGCATTCGTGCGCCGACGACTACCGCTAGTCTCCAGATAGACAATTTCGGTGGTGGCGCTGTCGCTGCGTCCGTCACCATCACCCCTCCGGCGGCGAACTTCAATGCCCAGTCGGTAGCACCAACGCTCATTGGTGGAGGAGGCGGTGGTGGTGGTGGGTCTGTACCCGTCTTCAAGAGCTATATGACTGGCGGGCCAGCAACAGGCACGACGTTGACATTAGCTCCTTGTGCGGTTGGTGATTCTGTTGCTGTTGGAGATTTGCTCGTTATAACTACGTTCGTTCCAAACACGGCCTTAAACGTCTCAACAGTCACAGACAATAAGGGCAACACTTGGAATTTCATCAGGCGAGATGTCAATACTACTGGCTCGCTCTTTACAACGATGGAGATGTGGTACTGCGCTGTAACGGTCGCAATGGTGAACACCGACCTGATTACAGTTACATTCCCAGGATCGTCAGCAAACAAAGCCGGAGTGTGTATGCACTTCACGAATGTTGCTCCGTCGCCGTATGACGTGAGCGCAAATTCATTCGTTTCTTCTCCGACCACAACTCTGTCAGAGCCGACGACGCCGACGACGACTCAGGCTGCTGAGTTAGTCCTTTCAACATTTCAAACGTATCAATCGGCTGGTGGCCCGACGTATACGCCTGGATCGGGCTATACCGCTATCGGTACATTTGGCTGGTCAACAGGCAACGGTTTGCAATTTTTCATGGAATACAAGACTGTGACCACGACAGGCACACAGACTGGTACGGCTACTGCTTCGGCTGCCCCACAGCAGTACCATGCGATCATCGCTACGTTCAAAGGTGCGACAGCGGTCAGCCTCACGATCAATGCTCCTCCAGTGAATACGAACATGTCGGCGGTTGCGCCGGTTCCGCGAGTCGATGAGCAGGTGGCTGTGCTACCTGGTACGTTCAACTCCTGGACAGTTGCGCCCGCTGTCACCGTAAGCGTCGCAGTCGTAGCGCCGCCAGCCTCATTCTCGGCTAGCTCGGTTGCTCCTCTGGCGCGCAGTGACGCGACCGCTATTGCGACGCCAGCCGGGTTCAGCGCTAGCGCTCCTACGGTGTCGTTGGCCCTCGCGCTCGCACCGGCTGCCGCCGTCTTCAATGCGAGTATCGTAGCGCCGATTACCGGCAATGTGGTCGTCAGCCCGGCGAGCAACTTTACGGTCAGCGCGGTCGGCCCGCTTGTTACGGTGAGCGTAGTAGTTGCGCCGTATGCGGCGTTCTTGACCGCTAGCTCTGTCGGGCCGGTGCCGGCGTTGCTGTTGGTGTCGCCGGTCGCGCTCTTTACGTCGAGCGTCGTTGCTCCGACTCTGTTCAAGGGCGTGTTCATCAATCCGACAGCGATCCAGGCGACATTCACATCCGTCAATCCGTTGCTGTCTACTGTCGTGTTATTGACGCCGATGGTGTTCTCGGCTAGCTCTATAGCTCCGAGCATCTCGCGGATCCTGACTCTCAACCCGATGGTGCTGACAGCGAGTACAGTTGTGCCGATCATCGAGGATCGTGTGATCCCGCCTGCGGCTGGGGCGGTGTTCTCGACTGTTCTGCCGACCCAGGCTCTCGTCATGACTCCGGCCGCAATGCCTATCACCTTACAATCAATTGTAAGCATCGGCAATACGGTGGCTGCTGTACCAGCTGTCTTCAATGCGACGATGCTCGTGACTGGGAACTCGTTGTCGATTGGATCTGTTGCCGCACGGTTCACGGCTTCGAGCGTCTCCCCCTCGTTCGCAGCTGGTTCGGGACTGACCCTGAATGTGCCTGTGATGCAGTTCTCCGCGACCGTCCTGGTACCGGCGACGAATGTGTATGTTGTCGTGCCGGTCGGGTTGTTCACTGCGGCGAGCGTCGGGCCAGGGATCCTCGCCGGGGCAGGGCTCTCGATTACGGCACCGCCAGCCAACTTCACGGCGACGAGCGCCGGGGCGTCTCTGTCACGATTGATTGCCGTTCCGTTTGGCACTGCAACGTTCAGCAGCGCTGCGCCCTCATTTGTCACGGGCTCAGGCATCACCCTCGCTACTCCGGCAGCAAAGTTCACTGCGAGCGCGATAGCTACGATTGCGTTCTCGTCCAGCGTGACGGCGGTGCCAGCAATGCTCACTACGTCTGGTGTCGGCCCGATCTTCAACCGGACATTCCTTCCGTCAGCCGGGAACCTCTCCGCATCGATGTTGGCGCCGTTCCTGACCGTCAGTGTGACGGTGGTCGAGACGGCTATGCGCGTGACGATGAGCGCCGTGAGTGCTGTGCTCTCGACGGTCTTGTACCCGACTCCATCGACCTTCACGGCCGGAGCCTCGTCACCTAACCCAATCCTAACACAGACGGTCGTGTACGGGAGCTTCAGCGCCAAGGCGACAGCGCCAATACTCGACCATACGATGACTCCGACCGCTCCAGTGGCGACGTTCTCGGTCGTCGGCGGGCAAATTAAGCTGGCCATCCCGTTCCCTCCGGCAACCTGGTCGGGAGATGTGGTCGATCCGAGCCTGGCCTTCTCGATCCCGGTGCTGGCCGGTCGCACCACTTTTTCGGCGGCAGCCGCCCTGTCCATACTCAAGCTCGTATCAGCTGTACCAGCAGCTTGGGTCGGCACAGTCACAGAGCCCAACTTCGACCTACGCTGGTCGAGCCCCGCCGGGGTGTTCACAGCGAACCAGACCACTGCCCAGATCAACCGGGGCCAGACTGCAGTGCCGATCCTGTCGAACTATTCTGCGGCTCTACCTACATTCCAGCGCACGAGCGCTCCTTCCGTCTACAAGTACATGCCCGGCGATATCATCGACTCCAGCGCCTGGCCCGACCATGTGGGGGCATAATGCCAGTTGATGCTCACAAGAACTTTGCGTACAGTACGGTAGCTACTGCGCCCAGTCCGGCATCCTCGGGAACATCTCTGGTTGTCGGTGCTGGAGAAGGAGCGCGGTTCCCGACGCCGCCATTCAATGTCACAATCTGGCCCAATAATGCGATCCCGCTGCCGAGCAATGCTGAGATAGCTCGCGTGACTGCTATCTCGACCGACACCTTGACGATCACTCGTTCTCAGGAGGGATCAACGGCTCGGTCTATTGGAGCAGGCGACCAGATCGCTGCCGTTTACTCGGTTAAAACGTTTACTGATATCGAGAACGATTATGTATCACTTGCGCCGAAGACTAATGCTAGAAATACAATCCTCACAAGTGGGTCGAGTGACCCACAGCCGAATGTGCCCGCTTTGATACTGCAAGCCACTGACTATAGCTTCAATCCTGCATTCCAAGTAGTTGCGCCGAATGGAACTGATGTACGGTTTGAATTAAATGGCTACGGTACAATTACCAAGGTTAGTGGCGAGGTTGATTTTCTTGGCGGGGCGAAGGTCTGGTCACCGAATGCAGATGGAACATTACGTTTTTCCACTTCTCAGGGTTTTGTATTCTATGGCGCTGGCATTGGCGTTTCATGGAACGTAGCGAGCATGTCCTGGAATAATGGGCAGGCAAACGCGCTAGCGCCTCAAGGCTGGGTTGTCAATTTCAATGGCGAGTTCATCGACCATGAACTATCGCAAGGATTCGGTCTATCGAATCTCATCAGCGGAACAGGACAAGAGACATGGCGAGTACATCCGCTGGGCTGGCAGCGGCATCAGCAGTACCAGAGTAGTGCTGGTTGGAACCATCCGACGTTGCTGCTGAAGACGATGCAGACCGGGTTCAACAATGATTATCTACAGATCAAGGATTCCACAGACACGATCCTGGCTCGCATCGATCAGACTGGGAAATTCATCGGTGGTGGAGTGCCGGGGAACTGGGGCTACACATCTGGATTCTATTACCCGGCGATTGAGGCGCGTGTCTCTAGTCCTACCGATACTGGTTCCTTTCCAGCAGGGAGACTCGCCTGTATCCCGTTCTGGGTTCGGAAGCGTAGCCGTTGGAACCGAGTCGGGGCAATGGTCTATACAGCTGCAGCGGGGGCGTTTGTGCGGCCTGGTATTTATGCAGATAACGGGAATGGTATGCCCGGTGCGTTAATCGTGGATGGTGGTCAAGTCGATGCGAGTACGACTGGATCAAAAGAAGCTGTAATAGATCAATGGCTCGATCCTGGCCTGTACTGGATTGCCATCGCGACTCAGGGCGCTGCACTTCAATACTATTGCGCCTACGATGCCTACATCCAGACTAGGCAGACAGGTGTAATTACTTGGAACGATCCTGGCACGGCGACATTCGCTTATGCTGCTGGCGTCTACCACACGCCGGAAGGGGTCACAGGTGCGCTTCCATCAACATTCACCCCCGGCATTCTCAACGTTCGAGGTATGCCACTCATGTACATGAGAGCATATTAGGATGGAGGTTTCATGGCAAACATTTCAGTGACTGTGCCGGACGCGATGGTGCCGAGGATCATCGCAGGGCTTGGCTACCAGGCTACACTGCCTGACGGTGCGCCGAATCCTCAGACAGGCAATCAGTTCGTACAAATGAAGATCCGTGATTTCTTGAAGAACGCTGTCACGATATCAGAATCGGAACAAGCACGCCAATCTGCAGTAGATAAGGCCACGAGTGATTTCGGATGAGCGTAAACTCAAAACCTGAGGCTGTTCAGACACAGATGGTGATCGTGGACGGTAAGGCTCTCCAGGATCTCATCAATTTCGTAACGAACGCGCCGATGCCGTTCGGAAGAGATGCTCTCGTTCAGGCTGTTGTCCAGTCGGCGCGACCGGCGGAGATTGCTGAGGACTAGTGGCGATTGCGCTTCGATCTGGGCAAACGGCGAACGCCACAGGGCTGACGGCGACGCTGCCTGTCTCGGCTCAGGCGGGCAACCTGCTCGTCGCCGCATGCGTCTGCCAGAGTAACACTGTGCCAGGTTTGCCGTCCGGTTGGACGACGCTCGGCTCAGCTTCGGCCTCGGGCGGAACCGCTCGCGGCATCCAGTTCTGCTACAAGATTGCCGCTGGCGGCGAAACCGGCGTCACCTTCACCGGCTCACCGACGACACCAGTAACTTGTATTGCTGAGTACACCGGCGTCGCCTCGGGCGCGCAGCTAGCGGGCCAGTGCGCGACGAACGCAGCCGGTACGGCGCAATCAACGCCAGCAGTCACTCCCGCAGCGGGGCAGTCAGCTGGTGCGATCTGGGTGCTCGGCGCTCGTTCGACTTCGGCAACCTGGTCAGCCGAGCAGTTGAACAGTAGCGCCACCGGGGTCACAGAGCGCATCGACTCGAATGGCCTCGCATTAGCAGACCAGCTTTCGATTGCGAGCACGTCCGGCACCTACACCGGCAGCGGTACTGTGAACTCCTCTTTGACAGCAATGGTTGGGGTTGCTGTTTTTGCAGCAGTTGTGAGTGTAACGATTACTGCGCCACCCGCTATCTTTACTGCGCAATCTGTTGCACCCGTGCCGGGAGAAACAATTGCTCCGTCTGCGCCGACTTTCAATGCTAGTGCTGTAGCCCCAGCGCTTGTTCTACCGCCGACAGGGCCTGTGCCGAACTTCGTGCCGACTTTCGGTGGCATGTACTTTGGTGGGTATCCGACATATGCTCCGGTACAGGCTGACTGTACAGTTGTCGCTGTACCAGCCGTTTGGTCGGCGAGCAGCGTAGCTCCGCAGCCGAGAGTCGATGAACTCGTCGTTGCTCCAGCAGCGACAGCGACATACGCAACCGTCGCTCCTCAAGCGCAGGTATCGGAGATCATCATCTCGCCGCCAGCGACTACTACGTTTGCGCCGGTTGCGGGGCAGCTGCAGCTAACCTTGCTACCTCCTGCCGCGTTGTGGACGGGTAGCTCAGTTGCCCCGCTTGTTTCTGCTTCTGAGACAATTGTCGCTCCTCCAGCTGTCGCGACGTTCGCGACGGTTGCTCCGGCTGTTGGCACGCTGCTCACTGTCGTGGCGCCTCCAGCTAACTGGACGGCTGCGACTGTCTTGCCGGTCTGGCTGGACACGATACTGCCAGCCGCATCTGTCGCGACGTATTCGTCAGTTGCTCCGACTGTTAGTGTCGCAGTCTCGATCACGTCGCCACCAGCGACTTGGACAGCGAGTCGCGTCCCGCCGGTACTTGCGGAGACAGTTGCTCCGAGCGTTGCGGTCACGACGTTTGCGGCGACAGCGCCCGTCATCCAGGCAGCAGTCAGCGTCACTCTGACGCCCTCCGCAGCAGTTACCAACTTCTTCTCTGTCGCGCCGCTCGTAGGTGTAGGGGTTGCTGTCACCTCTCCCGCAGCAACCTGGACGGCTGCTTCTGTTGCACCGGGGCTGGGTCGTACTATGTCACCTCCTGTCGCTGTGACGACGTTGGGGGCGGTAGCGTCAACCCTGGCGCTAGCTGTACCGCCCCCACCAGCCCTTTGGACAGCGAGCAGTGTCGCTGCCGGGCTCGGCCGAACGCTGATCCTGACACCAGCAACGGCAACGTATGCTTCGGTCGCTCCCATCCTCCTGGAGTCGAGTACCGTCGTGGCGCCGGTCGCAACCTGGACAGCGAGTCGGGTACCACCGACCATCTCCTTCGCAACCATCATCCAGCCATCCGCTTTCTTGACGACATTCGCTTCAGTCTCGCCGAATGTATTGGCGTCGAGTGTCATCACGAGCCCACCGGCAGTTTGGACAGCATCGTCGGTCGCTCCTGCTGCGACAGTTCTTAAGTTGGTCGTGACCCCTCCAGGCACTGCAACTTTTACCAGTATTGCTCCAGGCGTTATGTGGAGCGTAAGTGTCGGGGCACCAGCTGCCATCTGGTCGGCTTCTACTGCTCTCCCTGTGCTGACTTGGCGGCTGGATGCCCCGGCTATCCGCTGCACGTTCAGCGCCTCGACGCCGACGGTCGTATGGTCTATAGTCCGGGCTGTCGGTTCGGGGCTGGCGACGTTCTCCTCGTCAGCGCCAAAGTTGTTCCTGGGCGGAGGAAAAGTATACATGTACGAAGTTGGGAACATCTGGCAGGCCCCATACGGAGACATTGTATACCCCAAGACGGGCAACGGCCCTAGCGTCCAAAGTCCAAGGATCGGAGGAGTGCTCCAACCGCGCACTGGTCGGATCGTTCAATCCTACGAAAGGCAGTGATGTACGTCGTCACATTTGAAGACTTTACACCGCCGCCCAAGTTTGATGATCTGCCCTGGACTCAACTAGTTATTGAGGAAGCCGACAACCCGGCTGGGCCCTGGACTCAGATCGACACCCAGCCGCTCTCGCCGCTCGATGAAGATCCTACGGAGCCGATGGCGCGTGCCTTCACGACCGACCAGGCCACGCTGCCGAACGGCTGGTACCAGGTTATCTTCCACGATGCTGCTGCTTCGACGGCGATCCCGACATCTCCGATCCAGAACGTTCCTGATGAGACGATGCCGTATCTGCCCACTTTGGCAGACATCGGCGCGATCATGCGGGCTCGTACCAAGACTGTCAATGGTGATGAGATCGGGACGTTCAACGATGAGACGCGGCCTACCGGCGAGGAAGTCAACCGGATCATTCTACAGGCAGCGAACGATGTCACTGCGCCTATCGACACTGACATCCCGGTTGCTGCCTACCGCTGGGCGCAGCAGGCGATCATCTACCGATCCGCAAAGCTGATTGAGATCAGCTACTTCCCCGAGCAGATTGCCACCGGCCGCTCGCCCTATCCGGAGTACAACGCGCTGTTTGATGAAGCAATCGGATGGCTCAACACTGCCGTCGGGCGCGAGCTAGAGGAAGAGTCAGGCGTTGAAGTTACCCCCGGTCAACCATTCTGGACTTTCCCAGGCCCTGAAGTCCTAGTGGGCTGGCGAACGCGCATGTAAATGGCTGAAGGCCCGCTACCTCTCGGCGTTCACGTAGAGCAGCTGCCTCCTGGCCGCATCAAAGAGATACGTTCCAAGTTCCTTCATCTCGAATCTGCCATGACAAATCTCCGGCCTGCGATGGAGATCATCGGCGAGGAAATGGCTGACAACGCGAGGGAGACTTTTGAGAGCCAGGGTAGGCGCGGTGGTGGTTCCTGGACAAAGCTGAGCGAAAAGCGCATGCGTGAGAAGGCGCGTGAGAAGATTGATCCTCGAATCGAGTTTGGCGAAACACATCGGCTCTACGTCTCCCTGGCTCAGATCGGCAGCCCTGAGAACAAACTGATCATCAAGGGCTCTGCCAATACCTGGGCTGTCGCTCTCGGCACGACTGTGCCCTACGCGAAGGCGCAGCATCGAGGTGTACCCAGCCGCAACCTTCCGGCTCGGAAGCTCTACAAATCGGTGCCGGGTGATGTTGTCAGGTTCGAGCGGATCATCGTTCAATATTTCTGGGATGCCTACACTCTCAAGGTGTTCGGCAGCGAAGGGGTGAGACCGCCGCGTGGCCATTTCAGTGCCTGACATATTTGATCGCATTGTCTCGGCCAATCAAGTCGAGGAAGCTCTGCGTGATCATATCAGGCTCTGGATGCCGGTCTACATTCAGGAGATGGAGCTGCAGCTGGGCCGCGAGCGCGGGAAGGTGCCAGTGCCGCGCTCCTTCATGGTTGCTGGCGTACTGGAGCAGCTGCGCGAGAACCAGCTGCCAGGCATCCTCGTCCAATCGCCGGGGGTCACCGGCCTACCGTACCACGACGGTTACGGGATGTACACCGCGACCTGGCGGATGATTGTCACTGGGTTGATCTCAGCGCTCGACCAGGAATCAACGCGCGCAGTCGCCAAGCTCTATGGTGCAGCGCTACGTGGCATCATCGTACAGAAGCCGACGTTGGGAGGCTTCGCAATCAATAGTCAGTGGACGGGTGAGAGTTACAGCGATCTGCCGAGTCCGGATGGCGAGCGCAACCTAACACTCGTCTCAGTACATGCCGATGTAACGATGGAAGATGTCGTCAACAAGATGGGAGGGCCGCGAACGTATCCAAGTCCAGACCCGCCGGATCCGGCGACGCAACCAGGCAGCCAGTGGCCGTTGGTTGAAGAGGTTGACATCGATGTCGAGAAGGAGCCGATAGATGACCAAATACCTTAACGTCGGTGCGCTCACCGACTTAGCTGACGGCTCCATCGCAGAGCCTGGAGCCGAGGTGGATCTGGACAAGGAAGCGCAAGCAGATTCGCACAATGCTGCCCTGATCGAGTCGGGCCACCTCGTCTCGACTTCAGCGGCGGCCAAAGCGACGAAGGAGGAGGTGACCAATGCCGAGGCCGGGAGTTGAGATCTCTCTGGTCGAGGTTGCGCCAGCAAGAACACCACCGACTGACACCGGGGTGTTCTTTGCTGTCGGGCCTGCGGCTCAGGGCGATGCCACCCAGGCTGTGCGCGTTCGTAGCATGGCTGAGTTTGAGCGGCTGTTCGGCGCTCGCGTGACCTACAGCTATCTGTGGGATGCGATGGACTGTTTCTACAAGGAAGGCGGCAGCAATGCGTACGTCGCCCGCGTCGTCGGGCCTGCGCCGGTGAACGCAACTGTCATGCTCAAGGACGGAGGCAACCAAAACACGCTCCAGGTGATCGCCAACAGTCCTGGTTCATGGGGCAACAACCTGCGCATCGCTGTCATCCAGGGCTCGGTCGGCGGTACGTTCGTGCTCCAGGTTAGCGACGCTTCTGGCAACATCTTGGAACTGTCGAGGGATCTGACAGACGAGGCCGACGCGATCAACTGGTCGTATGCGAGCGACTACATCGACCTGGTAGACGTTGCCGTCACCCCGAGCGATCCGGCAGTCGTCGCTGCTACGCCGCTGACGGGCGGGACAGACGACAACACCAACATCACCGAGGCGAACTGGACGACCGCACTCGGCAAGTTCACGAATGATCTCGGCCCAGGCCAGGTCGCGATGCCCGGCCGCACGACACCGGCAGCGCAGGCGAACCTGATGGCTCACGCCGCGACGTTCAATCGCGTGGCTCTGATCGACGGCACGGACTCGGGATCGAAGGCAACACTCAAGTCCGTCGCCATGGGCCTACGCGGAGTGCCGAACGCGAGGCACGCAGCGTTCTTTGCGCCTTGGGCAGTCGTGCCAGGCATCATCGCCGGTACGACACGGACAGTGCCCTGGTCGGCAATTGAGGCCGGGATCATCGCTCGTAACGACGCCGCTAACAGCCCGAACATCGCGGCTGCCGGCATCCAGTATGGTCAAGCTCTCTACCCCATCGCGCTGTCGCAGCCGAAGTTTAGCGACGCAGATCGGGAGGAGTTGAACAGCACTGGCGTCAACATGGCCGTCCAGCAGTTCGGCGGGATCATGGCGTACGGTTACCGGACGCTGACCGATCCCAACCTGGATCCGAACTGGCTCCAGTTCAGCAACGCTCGTCTCTACATGGCAATCGTCGCGCAGGCGGATGCCGTTGGCGAGAACTACGTGTTCAGCCAGATCGACGGCAAGGGAGTGACCATCGGTGCGTTCGGTGGAGCCCTGGCCTCCATGCTGAACGTGTTCTACAACGAGGGGTCGTTGTACGGTGACTCCCCTGACGCCGCGTTTGCGGTCGATGTGGGCCCGTCAGTCAACACCCCAGAGACCATCTCTGCTGGCGAGCTTCACGCAGTGCTGCGAGTCAAGATGAGCCCGTTCGCAGAACTCGTCGTGATCGAAATCGTCAAGCGGCTGATCACCGACATCCTGTGAGGAGGTGAACAATGGCATCAAAGGGAGGCCCAACCCGCAAGGACACCTATACCGTTACCGTGGTCATGAAGCATGCGGTGGCGGGCAAGGGTGACGCCACGACTGACCTCGGCGTCTGGGACGGCTTGACAGGCGGGGAACTAGACTCGGACGAGGCCAAGTACTGGCCAGGCGGTATGGCCCCACAGGTGTCGCTGGGCGGCCACCGCAACCCCGGCAACATCGTCTGTAAGCGGCTGTACCGTCTGCAGCGCGATCACGACCGCCTCAACCTGCTGCTTGCGCAGGTCGGCAAGGCGACCATCGAGGTTCACAAGCTGCCGATGGACATCGACGGGAACACGTACGGAAAGCCCCTCAACTACTCGGGTAAGCTCAAGCGTGTGTCGCCGCCTGAGCACGACTCGACGTCAAGTGATCCCGGCATCATCGAAATCGAGATCACTCCCGACGGCGATCCGCACGTCGGCTAATCATGGAACAAGTACGGGAGGGAGCAATGTCTGACAACGACTTCCACGAGGAAGCCCTTGACCCGGTAGCCCGGAATCCGCTCATGCAGTCGATGATGGATAAACTGCGCTCTGAGCGGGAGGCCGAAGCACCCGACACGGCTGACATCAACATTCCGGGCTACCGCGATCAATTTGTCGCTCGCTACAAGATCATTCCCGGCCGACTCGTAGCCGAGCTAGGCAAGCGGGCACAACGACAGTTCAATGAGATTCACGAACAGAACATCTGGGCGACGGTCGATCTGCTTGTCGCTGCGAACATCGGGTTGTACTACCGTAACTTTGACATCGAGGATTCGGACAAGCAGCTGGTGCCGCTAGACCCAGATCACGAGATTGGTGATCCGGCGGTGATCGCTGTTACGTTCAGCGATCCGCGTACAGCCGAGATGCTCAACCTCTCAACTGAGACGGCTCGTGATCTCGTCTACAAAGTGTTCCGAGAGAACGATGCGGCCATCATGGCTCACGGGATCACGCTCAGCCGTTGGATGGCAGACACGTCGAAAGGAGTTGATGAAACTTTCTTGGGGAGATAGAGACCAGTGACGAGATAACGCAAGCGGCGCAAGTCTTGCTCGCTGGTCTCGATCCGTTCAGACTACTCAACAGTAGCGACCGGGAGGAAGTAGGCATTATGCAGATTGTTGCGGTTCGTGCTCTGGAGCTTCGGATGTCGAAGATCAACGAGGATCTGGCGAACCGCATCACCAACAAGATCGGGAAACTGTTCGGGGCTAAGTAATGGCATTCATGGAGCGAGACGAAATCCTGATTGGCGTCCAGACGGTCGGCACTGGTAAGTCTGCCGCCGAAATTGGGGTTGTCGATGCAGCGCTAGGCAAACTCGATGCCACGACAGCTGGCCTGGGCGTATCAACGGAGCGGGCCAGCCGTAAGCAGGGCTGGTTCCTTAGCCAAATGCTCTTCACTGCCCGGCGTTTCGCTTACGGCTTTACCCTGGCAATGGTCGCTGCTGGTGCTGGGCTCGTCGCGCTCGGCTTCCAGTACGACAACACGATGCAGCAGAGCCAGCTAGCGTTCACTGCGCTGCTCGGCAATGCTAAGCTCGCTCACCGGGAAGTCGAGAGCCTATTCACCCTCGCGGCGCATACGCCGTTCACCTTCGCCAACATCTTGACGACCACGCGGCAGCTGCTCGCGTTCGGCTTCTCGCTCAAAGAGACCAATAAGATGCTGCCGATCCTTGCCGATACCATCTCGGCCTTCGGCCTGACCGGCGATCAGATCGCCCACCTAGCAATTGTCTTCGGTCAGATTCATCAATCCGGCCGTCTCCTCGGTCAGGACATGCGTCAGCTGCAGCAAGCAGGTGTCCCGGTGTTTGGAGCCCTGCGTCATCAGCTACATCTGACGCAGGCACAGATCACGCAGTTCATGAAGGGCCAGCTAGCGATCCCGTCGGATGTCGGTATCGCGGCAATCATGAATGAACTGAACCGTAACTTCCATGGCATGGCCGCGAAGCAGGCTAAGACGTTCATGGGCGAGTGGTCAACGCTCAAGGACTACCTAGCGCAGTTCATGGGCGGTGTTATGCAGGGCGCATTCACCGGCGTGACGCATATGTTCGATCGGCTCAACAAGTCGCTAGAGGGCATTCACGGCACGATGAGCAAGACCGGCGCAGTCACCTGGAAGACGATTGACTACATCGACAGCCTGATCGGCGCTGGCGGGACACTTACCTTCTACCTCAAGGGGATCAAGACTGAGTTCGAGAACATCTGGGCGATTATATCAAAAAATGTTCTCCCGACTCTCAAAGTCGCCATTGGTATGTTCTTGCTTCTTTCCGGCATCTTGCTCTGGGCTATCAATACGGTGCTGGGGCCGTTTGCGAAGAACGTAGACTTCATCAAGTACCTGATCGATGCCTGGATCATTAAGTTGATGTTGCAGGCGTTCTGGACGGTGGTCGCGACTATCGCCCAGGAAAGCTGGAATATGGCAATGTGGGGCGGCCTGATCGTGATGCGTCTCCTGCAATTCGCCATGGCGGTGTATGATGGTGCAGTGATTGCACTAGGCATCGCTCAATACTTCCTCACTGGAGCAACTGATAGCACTGCAGCGGCTATGTTCCTGTTCAAAGTACAGGTCTGGGCGACGATGCTCGCGACCCGAGCTTTGACGGCCGCTCAATGGCTCCTGAATATTGCGATGGACGCGAACCCAATCGGAGCGCTGATCATCGGGTTCACGCTTCTGATCTTGACGATCTACGAACTCAATAAGCACTACCACAACCTCAAGCAGGCGATCCTCGACGGGCTCGCCATCGCGTACTCCTTTGCGTTCCCGTTTATCGCCGCAGCCCTCTTGATCATCAGTCACTGGGGCACAGTCAAGAAATGGTTCTGGGACTTCTTCCACTGGATGGAGAACGCCTGGGACGCTATCTCCGGTACAGCGGTGAGCATCGCCAATCTTGTGGCGTCGGCATTTTCGACAGCGTTCAGCACCTTGATAGGGATCGTCCGAGGCGCAGTCAACTGGATCATCAACGGCCTTAACTGGGTGATCGACAAGATCAATTGGGCGACCAGCGCATACAATCAAGTGTTTGGCTGGGCGACCGGAGATGTGCCGAAGATCCCGCACATCCCAGGCGTCGCCCAGGGAGGCACGATCATGCAAGGTGGCCTCGCGTTCGTTGGCGAGCATGGCCCAGAGACGGTGTTCCTGCCGACAGGGGCTCAAGTGCAGCCGCTGTCGCGCCTTGATCGTAACATCGACAAGAAGCGCGTCGGCGCACCCAAGCTCCAGGCACTGATTCCGCTCAGCATCGACGGCAACGTGATCGCGCAGTACACCGCTGACATCATCTTGACGACGCAGGCAGGGATGGGAGCAGCATGAGCACTGCACAAGGTATCTCCCCGGCACAGCTGATCACCTTCGTGAGCTTCAAGCCGAACCTGCGCGTCGTAGCGTTACTCGATAACGACACCGCAACAGTCACCCAAGGGTATGGTGGCTGGACAGAGCAGGATCGGGCGCGGAGACGTTCGCTGACGATCTTCACTGGGCCAAAGCCATTCAAGATGGATCTACCGATCCTGTTTGACGGGTTCAGCGATGACACGAGCGTCGAGGCAGCAGTTAAGACGATCCAGCAGATGGCGGTCGGAGCGAAGTTCAACGATCCGCCACCAACGGTGAAGATCACTGGGCATGTTCCGCACACGGATAAGGTCTGGGTGATTGACGACATCAGCTGGGGCGAAACGATGCGCAAGATCGGCGGTACTCTCGTCCGGCAGCACTTGATCGTTCATCTGATGCAATACGTCACTGCTGACATCGCAAAGGTCTCAGCGACCAAGAAGGTACAGCGTAAGTCGAAGCACAAGAGTAAGAACACGCATGAGTATGTGCGAACTGGCTACGGCTACGCTATTGATCCTTCGACTGTCTCGGGTTACAGCACCACATACACGACGCGAGAGGGCGACACCTTGACGACCATCGCCGCGCGGCAGCTAGGTGACTACGACCTTTGGCATGACATCGCTGACATCAATGGCCTGCGTGATCCCTTCTACAAGTATCCTGGCGGCGTCAAATTGAAGCTACCGGCGGCATAATGGCAGCCCCGAAGACAGACGGAGGAGTAGCTCATCCGACAATTAAGTCGGATATCAAGTACGCGCCTATGCTGCCGACTGGGCAGGATCTGTCGTCGGTCATCCTCTACTACACCGGCAATCCTGAATATGATATTCGGGACAATGTAGTCTCTGCCAAGATGGATCTCACGACAGAAGGTTCGCACAAAGTGACGATTCAGGTTGTTGATCCGAGTCGCAAGCTCCTCCGCAGCGGCTACCTCGGCACTCATACCGACATCCGGATCTTCTACACCCAACATGAAGCCTGGTGGCGGCTTGCGTCGGTATCGAAGCAGGGTGAGCTACTGACGCTCGTGTTCGAGGATCGCCATGTACAGATTCTCAAGTCGTTCAACAAGAAATTGCTCGTGGACAAGGGCAAGCTGAATCGCTGCGAGTTTGTCTGGCGGTTGGTCATGGAAGCGCAGGCGAAGGATCCGCGTCTCGACTACAACGGCCCCTGCGTTGGGCGGCCTGGGGCTAAGACGCGAGTGAGCGACAACCTCCAAGGCATCTCGCAACACCCGAATCCCTACACCCCAGCAGTGCCGTTCAAGCCGAGCGCGAAGTTCAATGTTCGGATCAAGACTCTGAAGCCGAGGGCTGACCAACTGAAGAACATCAACGCGATCCTTGACACAGGCGCAGGGATGAAGGTGCGACGCAAGATCATGGTCGCTTCGATCATGACGGCGATAGGCGAGTCGTCGATCACCAACTACGAGTGTGTCCAGAAGTATGGGATGTGTCCGGATGGGCCTATCGGAGTATTCCAGCAGTTCCACTCCTTCGGCTGGCCCGCGAGTCGAGATGTAGCGAAGGATGCCGGTGCGTACTTCCGCGCAGCCATAGCAGTCGATAAGCAATATCCGAACATCAGCTACGAGGAACTAGGCACCAAGACACAAAACTCTGGCTGGAACTTCCAGATGGATAGTTCACTAGGGAAGTATACCAAATACGTCGGTCAATACCGGAATGAGGCTGAGAAGATTGTTGATGCCTGGGGCTACAGCGGCGAAGATATCAGGAAGCACGTTGATCCAGCCAATCCAGATTCGGGAGCAACCGTAGGCGCAGGCGACTCGCAGGATCCATTCGCCATCCCTCCCAACTGGTCGCTGGCCTCGGGCGATACATCCTCGCAGCAGTGGCATCGAGGCTCGCCGAAGAACACGACCGGACGCTCAGCCTGGACGAAGGAGAACAGCTGGGACTGTATCGAGCGGATGGCCAACGAAGTGAACTGGTACAAGTTCATGGTCTGGGACGAGCTTCACTTCCGTCCATCCGACGACTTCTTCACTGTTGGGTCTGATGACATCCAGGAATTTGAGACCGACGACATTGGTTACATCGACGGCGATTACGACCGCAACAAGAAGACAGGTACAGTCACTATCAATACGTTTAGTGACCAGTGGGTCTGGCTCCCTGGGCAGACGCTCAACCTCGTCAAGATGGGCCCGTGGGACGGGCTCTGGTGGGTGACTGAGGTACAGATGGATCTGATCGGATCCACCGACTGCCAGGTGACGTTGAAGAAGCCGATCAAGCCGCTGTCCGAGGCGCAGGCAGAAGCTAAGGGTAAGAAGTCACAGCAGGGACTGACTGGTGGCGAGCTACCAGGGTCGAAGGGCGCCAAGGAAGATCCGCGTGGTGGCCCGTACGATCTTGGTATCGTCATCAACGGGAAAGCACCGCTCTGTGATCAGTACATCTCGCATATCACCGACAACCTCGAAACTCACGTGGCCGTGGACATCATGGCGAATGCTGGTACGCCGATTCATGCGCCTGAAGACCTAGTGATTGACTACTGGGGCTCGGCACAGGGTGGCGCTTCGCTCGCAGCCTTCGGGGGCAGCGGGATTCACTACTGGTTTGGCCACCTCATGGATGGCGGACGACCATCGCCTGGCGATCATGTCAAGAAGTACGACGTCATCGGCTACGTTTACAACCAGGGCGGAAACTCGCATGTCCATGTCGGGATGGACACCCGCGCAGCCGCAGGCTTCCAGATCTGTGGATGCACGAACTATGGCCAGGGTGGCTGTGGCTGCGGAACGATCTGTCAGCAACTGAATGGAAAGAAATGAGCCCAGCACTCACAGGACGACTCAAAGATCTGGTTAACCCCAAGAACAACCCGCACCTCGACTATGCTGGAGCGTTCTACGCTGAGTTTGCTCGTGATATCTCTGATCTACGCAACGGAGCGTTCGTGTACATCATGGACTTTTCTGACGAGCATATGTGGGGCCCACTCCCCTGGCAGGCTCGCGATTTGGAATCATTGCCTAGCCAGGGCGACCCCTGCATCGTACTGTTCGATAATCGACGCAACCCCTGGGTGGTTGCCTGGTGGCCCTTTGCGAACTAAAGACACCATCATACCGCACATCGCTCTTCCGTTCCGCTTTGTAGGGCAGGGGCCAGGGGGAGTCAATTGCAACGAGCAAGATACGCTCGACGACATCTACGACTGCGTACAGTGCATCGTTCGCTGCCCGCAGGGCTATCGGCCAGAGATGATTCAATTCGGTGTCGATGATCAGACGTTCAGCGAAGGTGATCGTATTGATCTGGATCTCCTGGCTGAACAGATCGAGGCCTGGGAGGTGCGGGCGGACAATCTCTACGAGCAGGCACCGGATCGGTTCGATGAAATGATGGACATTGTGAAGATCCGTGTCGCAAAGATCGGAGGGCCGCAGGTTGCCTGAGTATATCTCAGTGCCAATTGACACCGACCCGGACGTTCTGGCGACAGATGCGTTCGAGTTCCTACAAGACAATATTCAGGGCTGGCTGCCCCAGGAAGGCAACTTTGAGGTCTGGCTGATCGAAGCGCTCTCGCGGATGACGGCGCAGCTACGCGATGTCACCTCGATGGTACCCACCTCGATCTTCCGTTACTTCGGTTACACACTCATGAACATCCCGCCGGTCGATGCTAGTCAGGCGACCGGCTACACGACCTGGACGGCGTTCGATGATCTCGGCTACACGATCCCTGATGGTACGCAAGTGACGATGCGTGATGCGAGTGGTACTGATCATCCATTTGTTACGAACGGCGATGTAGTGATCTCTGCAGGCTCAACAACGACGGATCCTGGCGAGGTGCTGATCACTGCTGTCAACGCCGGGGCTGACTCGTCTGGTCTGACTAATCCAGTAACGTTGATCGATGTACTCGGCTTCGTCACCGATGTACAGATTGTCGGTATAACGACTGGTGGCGTCGATGCTCAGACAGATGCCGACTATCTCAACCACCTGGTCGAGCAGCTACAGCTAATGGCGCCGCGCCCGATCCTCGCGCCGGACTTCGCAGCGATGGCCAAGAACATAGCTGGCGTCTATCGCGCGACCGCCATTGACGGACTGAAGCCCGGAATCAACGAGCAGCAGCAGATTCAAGTCAACGCCGGTGGCGGTACGTTCACGGTGACGTTTGGCGGGCAGACGACACCAGCGCTCGCATACAACATCACTGCTGCCGCCTTCCAGACTGCGCTCCAGGCTCTCAGCTCAATCGGAGCAGGCAATGCCCTGGTGGTAGGTGGGCCGGGATCGCCTAACCCCGTAGATCCATATATCATTACGTTCGTCAACACCCTGGGATCTGCACCTCAGGCGTTGATGACGACTAACCCGGCCGGGTTGTCTGGTGCTGGTGGGCATACAGCAGCGGTTACGCGCACCGCGACCGGCGCAGCCGAAGTGCTCAACGTCGAGCGCTACGTTACTGTCTGTGTCGTGGATGAGCTAGGCCAGCCTTGTTCGACGGCGATCAAGGCGGCAGTCGGCGCTTACCTTGACTCTCATCGAGAGGTCAACTTCGTTGTTCCGATCATCGATCCGACCTACACAACCATCGACGTACAAACGACCATTAAGCCCGAAGCTGGTACTGATCCGAACGCGCTTCAGACAAACGTGGTCGCAGCGATCACGAAATACCTCAGCCCATCTGAGTGGGGTGTTCCGAGTCCCCAACGTGAGGGCGGATCGGATCCCACAGATTGGGTTCCAGACACGAAGGTGCGTTATCTTGAAGTTGCTCAAGTTGTCAACAACGTACCTGGTGTAGCGTACATTGTCTCGCTCCAGACAGCCCTTCATAACGCTTCACCGAACGTCGTAGACATCCAGATGGCTGGTGACGTGACCCTGCCTCTACCCGGTAGCATTGTGGTGGCGACTGCATAATGGCCGCTCCGCAGACTCCCACCCTCGACAACTTCAACCGAGCGGATAGCTCGTCGCTCGGCTCGAACTGGTCATCACCAGCAGCCGCTGGGATGGAGGATGTTCTGCGGATTGGCAATAACCAGTGCCGCACAGCGATTGGCGGTAATCCGTCATCCTCTTACTGGAATACGGTCTTGACTGGCCCGACTGAAGTGTTCTTCACTATGGCGGGGTCTGGGCAGAACTGCCAGCTCATGATTGGGATGATCGCTGTCGGGTACTTCTGGAAGATCCGCAACGACATGAACGCCAACATCATCGAGATCACGCGCTGGGAGGCTGGCGGCGAAACATCTGTGCTCTATCAGGTTGCTGATCATAAGTCAGCTAACACCCGCATGTGGGTGCAGATGAAGAACAATGGAGGCAATCCCCAGTTTACACTCTGGTTCGATGACACCGGTCCCTGGGTACAGTACGCACAGGTCACCGATACTGGCAAATCGTTCCCGGCGAGCAGCTACATCGGTATCCGCCTCGTTCAAGGCGGACAGGTCGATGACTTCGGTGGCGGCGCTCTCGGGGTCACTGCCCAGAGTGTTCCGGCAATTGAGAACTTGACGGCAGTCCCGCCGACGCCGAGCAAGGCGATGGGGCAGCCCGTACCACCCAGCATTTCGACCTTCACTGCTATCGGGCCAGGGACAACGATGGCACCGGGGATCGGCCCAGCCAGGCTAGACCTGACACGGCCGACTCCCGGCAACACAATGCGAACGGGAGTCCCGTACGGCGTCGTCACGGTGACGCGCCTATCACCGACTGGGCATACGGATGTACCGGCGTTCCCGCCAATCGAAGCTCCGCCACCTCCACCTCCTCCGCCACCGCCGGATCCGCGCGACACTCCTGCGCTCGATGGCCCCTGGACATATTTGATGTACGAGGCGATGCAACCGCTCACCTGGGCGGACGAATCGCTGGGCTGGCCAATGCTCTGGTACTTCAAGGCTATCGCCTACAACTACCACGAGCCCTACGCATTCGGCGTAGACCCTGGCTGGCAGCTAGCGCTGAACGTTGACGAGGTGCCTAGCTGGTGGCTGAATTGGCTGGCTCAGTTTGTGGGGATCCCGATACTCGGCTTCGACCTAATGGAGAGTCAACAGAAGCGTGACACGATTAAAGATGCGCCGGGCTGGCATCGAGGGACGAAGGATGCCATGATCAAGGCAGCACAGTCTACGCTCGCCGGGAACAAGACGGTGATCTGTTACGAGCGCTACAACCCTGCATTCGGTACGGTCGATCAACCATACCACATCACGTTCATTACCTACCAGTCCGAGACACCGAACCAGAACTTGACACTATCCGCTCTGCTGGCCGCCAAGCCGGGTGGTCTCCAGTTGAGCTTGCTATCTCGCGCGGGTCAGATCTGGTTGTGGCTACGCGATCACTACCCGCCGACTACACAGCGCACTTGGGCCCTAGCTAAGTCGGACTACCCAGACTGGGAGCACTTAAGAGATGTCACCTACTACTGAGGGAGGATAGATGGGCCAGACAGCCAGATGGAGTTTACGGTATCCAGAGCTAACCGATGTTGCCGACGGCCCGCAGGCATTCAGGAATCTCGCATCCGATCTGGACAACGTCGCAATGGACGACCAGGGTACGGTCGCGACAATGCCGGTATCGACAGCGCAGACACCAGGCAAGAAAGGCCGCTACTGGTTCGCGACCGACCAGGGCATCCTCTACCGGGACAACGGGGCTGGCTGGGATCCGATCACGAGCAGTGCGCCGGTCGATGGAGAGGCTGGCGTGCCGTCGCTGCGTACTCTCGGCACCGGCGGCCATCAAGCCTGTGCTGGCAACGACCCACGCCTCAGTGATCAGCGAGTGCCATTGGATGGCTCTGTCACGATCCCCAAGTTGGATCCCCACCTTGTGCCGACTGAACTCGCGGGCGCAGCTGACATGGCCGTACGCGCTCTGGGAGTCGAGGCCGGGAAGGCAGCACCTGGAACCCACCATACCCAGCATGCTCCCACGGGTGGGGATCCAATTGACTACTCGCTCGTGCACCTGCGCGGAACAGCGGCGCAGATGGGAGTTGCGAATCCTGCTAACTCTCCATACTGCTTCTTCATCCAGACGGACACGGGCGACATCTATCAGTCGGACGGCACTCAGTGGATCCGGATCGTCATTGGTTCGCTGCGGGCTGCGCAGTATCTCCCGATTGCCTCGTTCCCTCCATCTGGGCCGGTAGACGGTCTGGAGGTGTACATCGCCATCAATAGCCGAACAGTCTGGCACGTCCGCTACGAGTCGGCCGAAGCCACGCAGTACAAGTGGAAGTGTATCGGGAGGCAGGAGCCGATGTATGCCTCGCTGAGCGGCGCCATCCCTCTGCCTGCCTCGGCAGGGCTCGTCGCGCAAGTCCAGCTACCGCGTGCGGGCGAGTACCGGCTAGAGGCGGGTGGCGTGTTCGACCGTGGCAACCCTTCCACTCTCGGATCGCACCTCAACCTTGGTACAGGGATCGGCGGCATGCAAGGGATCCAGGGCGAAGGCTGGCTCGATCCAACCGGCGGCCACACGGCGCAGACGGTCGAAGTCGCCAACGACTACGCAGCGGCGACATCCGGCCAGTCGGCAGCAGCCTACGCCTTCGGCACGATGGACGCGGCGAACCCTACCAACGTCATCAAAGCATGGGTCAAGGCGTTCCCGCTACGGCTCGCATAACATAACTATCGAAAGTATAGCTAGAAGTTTGTATAAAATTGCGTACAATTCGCTGTTTCTACCATGGTCGCGGGCCCGTCCGAACGCTAGAACGGATTGTAAGGCACGAAATACAAAGCCGTTCGGCGCTGTCCGGTAGCTAGCCGCGACCGTACTAGCTGTCTCCATCCGAATCTTCGGGCCAAACTTGTCCGTTACGGTCGAACAGACCGTGACACGCCGGGCATAGCTCAATGTAGTCTTTGATGCGCCGACGATACACATGCCCGTTCGTATTCGCGAAGTGGGTGCGGCAGATCTTGTAGCATCGAGAACAGTAACCTTTGCGCGGCTTGCGTCGTTTTACCCAATCATGGATGGATGCCTTATCTTGTCCGAAGTTGTTCATCCCGAGGCCGAGTACAAAGCCTCGATCTTTTCGTGATAGTGTCATGTGACCTTTCCGGTCGGAGAGGGAGCAGACATGCGCATCGAGACACCGGCAGCCGCCATGTAGGCATCCCAGCGCTCCTGGCTCCAGCGAGGATTCTTCAAGACTGGTAGCTCCTCGGTATCGAGCTTGTCGCTGAGCCCGAGCGCGGTCAAGACAAGATCAGCTGTCCAGAGACCGACATACTTTTGCTCAGTCCCTTTGATGAGGCCGTAGATGCGCCGTTCATTGATGCCAATTTCGAGCGGGTCTACGATCCGGCAGCGATGAGCGAGGTAGCCCTGGAAGGTAAGCTGCGGTTTGCGGTTGCCTCTCGTTGTGCGCCAGTTTGGTTCCTGCTCTGGGTGTAGGGCATCGTAACGGTAGCGTGCTGAGCGGAGAATCCTGCCCAGATCCTCCGCTCGCACAACCTCAGGCTCGCCTGACCCGGACTTCGCTCTCACTCCAAGTCTACCCTCGTCACGTAGAGTTGCGGGATACAGGTCGTGTTCGCTTCTTCTTCCGGGCTATTGAACTTGCACCAGACTGTACCTAGCTCGTCCTTGAACCACTCCACCTGGTGACCGACCGGGTACACTACTAGCTCGTCTGTGTAGATTGCGACCACGTTGGTCATCACTATATTCTCTTGTTCTGCCACCTGGCTCTCCTTACTTTCTCGGCATATGCCGGATCGGCCATACGTCTCTTCATCGACTCGCTAGATGCTTTACGCTGAGCATCGTATAGGCCCACCCGCCTAGCGCGAGCGATGTTCTCGCCAGCCGTCACTGCTTCCAGGTGACGAGGATTGACACAAGCCTTGTTGAAGCAAGTATGGTCGATTGTGTAGTTCTCAGGGATCTGTCCATAGTAGAGTGTGTAGGCTACTCGATGAGCATACACTCCACCACAGTCAGGGTATCCACCTTTGAATTTGCCCGGCCATGGTACACAGTCGTCGGTCGCAGGTATGCTTTCTGCTGGCATGATGCGGTCGAACTTCGCACAATGGTGAAACAGGATAGGTGTCCAGTTCCTCATGTGATCTGGAGTTCTTTCTTGGGCTTGTATCTCCGATTCTCTTCAATTGCATAGGGAAGAGGACATTGACCTTCGACAGTTTCCCAGCCCTGAAATTCGCAGATGTGACTCCTTTCGCAAGTTATCTTCACATATGGTTCTAGCCAAGGATGGGCTGCGGTGAGGAGTCTGCCCATCTCATGGAACACGTGGCAGATTTCCCATTGGAAGAGGTAGCAGGCCCGGTAGGCGTACACGGCCAAGAACTCGCGCACGGTGTACTCGCACATGATGTACGTCGTAGTGCCTTCCGGCAGGATGAAGCGCGCATCCTGATAGGAGATGTCCTGGGTACAGGCTGCTGAGTACGCCTCATGGCAGGCTTGGATCGCTTTGTACCACTTGTCACGTACATGACTATCACGCCAGACTGACTCCGGTATCCGGACGTTCGGGTGCTGACCCATCCAGGAGGCCCGCTGGCTTTGTTGATGGAACGCGGCGCGGCGACTGCGGACAATCTGATGCGTCGCCGTCCGTGAGACGCCCGATACCTCAAACACGATGGTCTGGGACTCAAGGGCGGTTTGTAGACCGCCCTTGAGCATTTCCTCCCAGCCCTCATCGTCATCGTCGGCTGCCTCGATGTCCAGACCGATGGTAGCCATCTGCGCTTTCTTGAGAACACGGGCGAAGTCACGTTCATTGATACCCTGGACGAGCCGCACCTTGATGTCATCCGTGCCAACATCGATGTGGCCCTGGTCGAACGGGCTGATGTGAGTGCCCTGCTGATTCTTCGAGTGCCGATTGAATGCTACATCCCGAGTCAGCGTATGTTCTGAGAAGTCAGATGGTGCGCGGCTGGTTGAGTAAGCCGAACCGTCGATGTCGATTGGGGCGCGCACGGGTTATCCCTTCTCCGCCATGATCGCTTTGCCGGCGGCTGTCCGGGGCGAGGGCGCAGCGTTCCTGATCGCCGTTGAGACACGAGGCCTGACGAGGATCTTCGCCGGTTGCGCTGCGTCGAGCTTGCGCTCTGTCCCGTCGAATGGATTGCGAACGACTGTGCCCTTCTTCTTGCCGGGTCTCACCCGGTACTGGAAGCTAACAAAGCCGGGGATCTTGACTTCGTTCCCATCTTGTAGCTCCAACTGTACGTTAGCAATCACCGACCTGAGCACGTCGAGCGCCAGTCGCTTGGAGATACCGCAATCCTCCGCTACGACTTCGGCAAGTGCTCCGAGTGTATTCACACTCTGCTCCTTTCTAGCAGCTGTAGCCTCCCCCATACCAAGGGGAGTGGTCTCTGGCATGGTGAGATAACTGCCATGCCGCCTGTACTTGGTATACAGGATCGTGCGTGAGCCTCCAGTAGCTGTACTGCGGATGGCCGAGGAATTGGAACAGTCCTGCCGCGCCCGAACTTGAGTTGATGGCGCCCGGATTGAATCCCGATTCTCGGCCGACGACGCATAAAGCCCAGCTCACCGCCCCAGATCCGGCGGAACTGAACCGCTCGATCACCAATCGGCGGGACATGGACTTCATACGATAGGTCGCGCATCCGTAGCACGAGCCTTGGATCCCACCATGCATTGCGTGATACCTGGCTTGTGCATGGAGTGAATTGAACGTACTCGACGTTGCTATAGGGACGCTTATACCTGCCAGCGTCACTATCATGGCGGCGAGTGCTTTCATTTACCTCCAATGTTAGTAGTCCCCAGATCATCTGCGATGCCTTCCGCAAGTACATCCGGGCTCACAACGGCTTCGCGGTGATAGGCCGTGTCGTTTGATATGATCCTTCACCGCTGCGCTTATTCTGGCCCTAGTTTCCTCGCTCGGATTGTGTCTATGACATGTACAGCCTGGTGCACAACGGTTCCCAACACCACGTTTGTTTCCAGTGAGGTGATGTCGATTGTGACACCGACCATGAGCTGGTTTTAGATTGTCGGGGGTATTCCGTTCTGTGTCACCATCCTCATGATGAACATGCAGTCCATCACGACGATCATCCTCCGTGCTGTCAACCTCCTCTCCACAGAAGAAGCAAGTCCATGGGCCAGTTCCATGGTACTTGAAAAATGCTCGACGAGACTTTTTTGTTTCGTGAAGATTCATTCTGGATCAATGACCCATATACGTGAGGCGTTTATCTCTCGGGCGCTACGGTAGCCAGGTTTGACACCGCGCACCAGGACAAGGTGTTCGTTCAAACGGATATTCCAGATCATCCGCTTGAATCTAGGATAGAGAAAACGGTTGATGCGCACGGATACAATCTCCTCACCGTCGTAACCGGCCATGAGGACAAATTCGTTTAGCTCTGGATTGCGTACTGTCTCTGGATCGAGTTCCTCTCCTCTCGCCCGGTTGGTCTCCCAAATGTCGCGCAGGTTACGGTGCAGGATGGTACCGAGCCAAGTGATCTGTACATCCTTACCGCGCTCGTACGGTACTTCTGCCGCATTATGCGAAGGTGAAGGTAGCTGCTCCTGTGTCAGGATCCAATCCTTGACACGAGCGATCTGTCGGTCGAGCACGTAGGTCTGGAATGGATCCTCCTTCTCCGCCCAATCTCTAATCTTGTCCACTGTCTTTTGCCCGAAGCCGTGTACGTGAATCAAATCGGCCCAGGTCTTCACTTGTCCGTCCTTACGTGCCTCTATGATCGCTCGCGCCTTCGACTCTCCGATGTTGGGTAGCTGCGTGAAACCGGCCACGATGCGATTACTTCGACCGGCCCACGTAGTGCTCGACTGGCGAACGTTAGGCGGTACGATTTGAAAGTTCCGCCCATGCTTGCGAGCGTCACGGAGCATGACCACCACGGGGTCAAGCTTGGCCTTACTGACTGCGCTAGCCTTTGGGTTCGCTCCGCTACCACCTGTAGCACCAGAAGAGACTCGACGCAGAGCGGCAGGGAACCAAGCCTCTGGGTGATGGCGTTTGAACCACATGTCCCACCAGGCTCGCGTTCCGTAGCTCGCGGAGTGCGCGGCGTTGAACGCATACGATCCGGCCGTAATGCACTCACCCCAGATTTGTTCGGCTTCGCTCCGATCCATTTCATCATCACCAAGGCGTTCTGGTATTGTGCGTGATCCATTGACGAACTGCTCCTTGTATCGGTTGAAGGCGGCGTCACCGTGCTTCTGTGAGATGATCTTGCGGATCTGGGCTGAATCTGTCCAGTCGAAGTCTCCAATATCACGAACAATTCTAAGGATCTGCTCTTGGTATACAATTTGGTAGTACGTCTTGGCCAGGATCCGCTCCAGCGCGGGGTGTACCATTCGAGGCCGTACGGATCCACGTTTGATATCAATATACATCTGCGCTGCGCCATTGTGGAGCGGCCCAGGGCGAGCCAGGGCGGTAATGTCACAGACTTCTTGAAGAGTGTCCGGTTTGAGTGATCCGTTGAGTGAACGTACAGCGCGACCGTCAAATTGAAATATTCCAGTAACGTCGTTGGCGTGGAAGCCACGGATCACCTCCGGGTCATCGAGGGGGATCGAGTACAAGAAGCTGGTCGGCTCGCCTATCGCTCGGCAACAGTCGGCTAGCTGATCGAGCTTCGTCAATCCCAGGAAGTCCAGCTTGAGGAGGCCGAGGTAGGCGCAGTCATACTTGTCTACCTGAACGACTTGGGTGTCATTGCCCTTGACCTTCCGCGTCACGACCGGCACAACTTCGCTAAGCGGGCCGTTCGACACGACGATGCCGGCTGCGTGGACGCCCATCTGGCGCGCGTTTCCTTCTAACAGCGTCGCCTTGATGACGTTCGGGTGCTTCTCGACTACGTTGCGTGCCTGGTCGAATTGCTCGATGGTATCCTCGATGGTGGCTGAGGCGCGCAGGTCGCCCGAGCTACGCTCAATCAGGACTTCCTTGAGCGGGTCTAGCTCGTACTTGGGGATCTGGAATGCGTGGGCTACGTCGTCCAGAGCGTTGCGGGCTTTGTACATCGTGAATGTCGCGATCTTCGACACGCACTCGGATCCGTAGCGCTGAGCGAGATATTGTTCTACCTCCACCCTTCGATCCGACTCAAAGTCAACATCGATGTCGGGCAAGTCCACCCGGTTAAGGTCGATGAATCGTTCAAAGATGAGATGGTCGTATTTGAAGGGGTCAAGTTCCGTAATCTGGAGTAACCAACAGACCACACTAGCCACAGCACTTCCTCTAGGGTCAGCTGCAATTCCTCTTCGTTTTGCAAAACGCATAGCGTCAGCGACGATGAGAAAGTAATCAACAAAGTCTTTCTCCTCAATGATTGACATCTCGTACTTGACTCGCTCCGCGTACGCCTGTCGCTCGGAATAGGACAGCCGATGGAGCCTGCGTAGGCGCCAGCCCTCGCGCAACCAATCCCAGGCTAACTCGTGTGGTGTCCGGCCGTCGTCACCTACATACCTCACCATCGGGAGCTTGGGGAGTTCGACGTTACACTCTTGCGCAATCTCCTCTGTCGCCAGGATCGCCTGTATTGCCTGCTGACGCGGGATCCCGGTAGCGATGAGCTTCCGCAGGAGAGCCTTGTCGCTGACTTCTGGGCAGAGGTTGGCGTCGTATCCCCAGTTGCGGATCTGTTCGTCCAGCGTTAGCTGCTTGCCTGGCCGGACGTTGTGCAAGATCTGCTGTAGCTCCTTCTCAGTCGGGATGGTATAGTGGCAGTCGAGCGTTGCTACGAGAGGTATCCCAGTTTGTCGAGCAATCTCCGCAAGCGCCTCATTCGCCACGCACGTATCGCGTAGTTCGGGAAACGCTTGAACTTCAATGTAGTATCTGTCTCCGAAGGTTCGCTTGAACCGTTGAGCGACAGACTTAGCTCGCCGGAAAGAAGCATGTTCTCGTTCGATGCCTTTTCCGCCCATGAGGCTAGTGAAGAGGAGAGAGCCCTGGCAACCGCTAAGGATGAAGAGTCCAGCGGCTTGGGTAGCCAGATCGCGACCGGATACCGTTGGGTGATAGAAGAATCCTCGACCATTAGCGCTTGTGACGAGGGAGAGCAAATTCCGATACCCACCCTCCGACTCTGCAATGACTGTAAGATGGTTCTTCGTTTGTGCACGTCGCTCCTCATCTATGGGGCCGCAGTAGAACTCACAGCCAAATATTGGCTTTACTCCAGCTGATCGGCTAGACTGCTCAAACTTGACATGACTCGCAAGATTTCCGTGTTCTGTGAGTGCAAGACTATCCATACCAAGTTCTGCCGCTCGGCGCACGTGGGCTTCAGGCAGTGCATATCCGTCCAGGAAAGAGTATGTCGAGTGATGATGCAGACTTCTGAACCGCATTGCTTGCACCTGCCGAGGTACACGAGCAGTCCGTCTGTCTTTTCGAACGTAGGCTGGCTGTTCATGACCACACTCCTGCCGTAGACGGTCGCGCCCGCTGAATGCGCTAATCTTGGCAGCATCCAAGTTCCTGACGGGCGCATCGTAGATATTCCAGGGGCGGGACAGGGCTTTGTCCGACGGTGCCTCCATGGCCCGTTCCCTTTCCACGACCTTGGGTTTGGTATACCTGTATCGTGTTTTGTCCCGCCCCATCTTATGAGAACCTTCCCTGTGCGGTTTGAATCGCGCCCATAGCCGAATAGTTGACTAGGTCGAGGAATAAGTCCTCAAGCTTTTTGATCGGCTCGCCTTCCAGTGAAGCATGCGCAGTGATGTGCTCGATGCGATTGATGATGTCGCGACAGTGCAGCACCTTGTCCGGTAGACCGTAGCGCGTCCAGGCTGAGCCATAGACCTTCTCGCGCTCCAGCATGACGTTGAAGGCGCGCAACATTGTCTGAAGGATCTGTTGCTGCGGCTCTGTTAGCTCGGTGTCGTCGGTCGCGTTGAGTTCAATCCCCATGCTCTAGCCTCCATCTGTTCGCTCGCTGCATGATTAGTCCGGGCAGGGCATACATATCTGAGACAGTAGTCATCATGCTGTCTTGCGCCTCTGAGTTGTAGATCGAATCCACGAGTACAGGCACTTCCTCTCCGAAGATGACCGCAGCTGCGTCGTACATTTCCGGCAGATCCTCCAAGATGAGGATGACGCGCTCGGGATCGACTAGCTCACGAAAGCGCTCATACTTCAACTCATCATAGATCATGCCGCTGTAGAGATCCTCGACGCCCAGCACATTGTCTAGCCAGAAGCGGGTATCAGGATCAATGTTGTCTAGCCGTAGGTACGGCCTCGTTGTAGTGAACCAAATCTCACAACCTTCGCGGGCGGCAGTCAAGACAACGTTCTCAGCGCCAGGGATGACTGGCATCGAGCGCTTCTGCGCGCCCTGTCGGTAGGCGAGCTTGATGTCCTGCCAGGTGCGGTAGTCGATGCCGTACGTCTCGCGCGCCCACTGGTTGAACGCGATAGCTCCGTCGTACATCTCGAAGCCACAACAGTGGTGGAACGGCCAGTTGAGGTACGACTCCAGGAACGAGATGAAGTGGGCATGGAAGTCGCCCAGGGTGCCGTCGATGTCGAGCGCGACGACTGGCGTAATTGGAGCGCTACACTCACTGCAACGCATGCTTCACCTGTTGGTAGACGTGATGCACAAGTACACCTTTCTCCCAGCGACCCCAGCGACCGGCCCACATCACCCTGCGCCAGCAGGTACAGTTGTTCCTCGTCGGCTTGATGCCGCCGTAGTAATCATCACTCGGCGGTCGCTGCGCGTACTCGATGTTGACTACGTTGTTGATTGTGCTCTTGCGGTACCAGGGATCCTCCTCCAGACCGCTGTACGTCATGGTGTTTGAATGTATGCCTGTAAGCCGTCGCTGCCGGATCCAGACAGGCACCGACTCAAACACATGACCACCGTAACAAACGGCTGGTTTTGGCATGGTGGCAATCACTAGGTCGAAGTGCCGGATGATCTCGTCCATCGTATGTTCCGATACATTATGTATCTTTACATGATCCTTGTAACGGCGCCAGAGCTTATTGTAAGCTCTGTCCATGTACCAGATCCTATGCATGCCTGTCGCAAACAGATTCCAGCTCACCGAATGGTTCTCGTCGCCGTATACCTTCTTGGCGTAACCGGTCGCCATGCCGCGTTTCTCGATGTACAGCTGACCATCCGGCACCTGCTCCGTCAAGCCTGGGATCGCTTCGTGGAGGTACATCGCGCCACCCATGACGCTCTTGCGCAACTCCTTGCTCACAATCGTGAACTTGTGTCCGCCCTGTTCGGCGGCATGAGCTGCGAGCAGTCCAGATGGCCCACAGCCGATGATGCAAACTTTCTTCATTCGTCGCGACTCGCTGCTTCGAACAACTGCTCGTCCGATGGGTTGACGTCGAACTCACGCAGGGTCAGATCGCGCCCGCTGATGCCGAGCGCTGTCCCGTCCGTGAAGGTGACAACGATAGACCGTTTGTCCCAGCCGGCATGATCGACCATGCGAACGGACGCGACTGTGCGCCGCAGGAACTTGTGGTTGGCGATGATCTGCTCCTCGATACGATCCGCGAACAAATCGGTCATCGCCATCTCCAGCTGCTCTTCGTGGTACACTCGGCCACCCGGCTTCTCGGGCAACATGCCAGGCCTGTCAGGTAGATTGCTCACCACTTGACCTCCCGTAGTAGCTTGTGTAGAGTTGGCTCGACTAGGATGTCTCCCTTCACCTTGCGTACCATGCGAGCCTCCCAGAGCTTCGAGATTACCGCATTGGCTTCTTCTCTCGGGATGTCCATGACCTCCTCTAGGTCTTGTCGCCGGAACGATCCATTCGTCCGCATGAACTTCGCCAGACCACGGTAGCCTAGTAGGTAGTTGTGGATTGGATCTTTGTTCTCCTGCGCCCACTGGCGGTCGCGGTATGCCTCCTCGGATCGCTCACGGTAGCCAAACTGATCCATCGAGTAGATATGGTTGATGAATCGCACCGCATCCTCGACGTGGGCCCGCGTGACGATGACCCTCTCGGCTGCCTCGTCTGTCGAGAACAGGCGAGCGGCGAGCGCTACTGATAGGCGCGCAATCTTCTCGCGCACATCGGCTGCCTGGATCAGCGGCGGATCTTCGATGTAGTTGCGTCCGAGCTTGGTCGCTAGACGCAACACGTGATCCTCGGCACCCCTCTGCCAGATGACTTGATCCGGTCGGCGTGTCCAGGCCCAGAGCAACAACTGGTGGCTTAGCTCGCTCGTGTACGGGAATGTGCCGTCGTGGTAGGTGACGTTATACTCCTCAACGGGAACGTCATGCATAGTGACGGCCATTGCAAGGTCAAATCTCGCAATGTCCTCAACGTTTCCGATAAGGGGCCTGAGAGCATCAACTCCGTACGTGTATTGCCCCATATGTCCACCGTTACGAGGGTTAGCGAGCCAAAGCATACGTGTACGTGCGTGCGTGACTTCTTGCTGAATCTTCGAGATACGTACAATGCCTGAAGCCCGCAGATCGGACATGTGAGAAATTTCTTCATGGCTCAGTCCGGTGACCTCGTCCACGACCACCGCGCGACGGTCGTTGAGCGGGATGACTCCCCAGGTGACGATCCATTCTCGACCATGAAGTTGTTGGAGACCTCCAACAAGTCCAGCATAACTTGCCGACTCACCACCGACCATTTCCCCCGCACCAACGTGGCGAAGGATCTGTGAAGCGGCTTCCGACTTGCCTGTTCGAGTGTCACCGTAAACGATACTCTGCAGCCATCCGCGACGAATGAGTTTGTTGTTGAAACGGAAGGAGAGGATCGAGTGAAGAGTGAGGTCAAAGATCGCATGCATCTCCCATCTGCCGATGATCCGGGTGACATGCTGGCCCATCGCCTCGGCTATCTCCTTGAGCTTTCGCGCCGGTCGGCCGTGGGCCTGGAAGATCCTTAGTTCCTGCGCAGCCTCTCTATCGAGTTGGAAGGTGTCGAGAGAGGAATCGACGGCATTAAGTCGCCAAGCAAGGAATTCATTGCTTTGCGAACGGGGGTTTGGGTGGAGCGCCCCAGTGGCAACCAGAGTATTGTTCGGCATGGTGTCGTGTCGCCCCACCGACGTGATCCGAACAGTCTTGTACGCCCCCGCTTCCGTCCCGTCAGCATGATCAATACTTGGACGGGCATATAGCACCTCCACGCTCTGGTGATCCTCGACTTCGATGTTGAGCTTATTACACTTCATGGCGCCGTACTCTTGGCGGATCAGGTCAAGTACGTTCGCGGTCGGAGAATCAATCAGAGCCAGAACCGCCGGTGAGTCAGGTGCTATCACGACCGTAGCCGCGCCATGGGCCTTCAGAGGGCAGAAAGCGCACTTGGGCCCGGCGTCACGAGTACAGCTCAGTTGTGCTGTCTTCGGGATCGTGTACCCAGGTTCCTTCTTGCCCTTGACAGTAACCACTAGGTTGACAGGCTTCGCAATCCGCCGGGAATCGAAGCTGTCTAGCACCGTGACTAGCTCTGGCTCTGATTCATCGCTCTGCTTGCGGGAGGGCTTGGCCCCGCGCAACAGAGACTCAAACTCATCTGCGTCGTACTCCAACCAGAAATCAGTCAGATCTCTCCCGTGCTTCTCACTGCAAGGATAAGGGAGATCAACCAGATACACAGTACAATGTCGAGCAAGATGGCGCTCGACCAGTCGGTTAGCAGCCATGCCAGCATCATCCCGATCATGACAAAGGTACACACGCTTACCAGCAAATAGTAGATTCCACTCAGGGCGCCAGACTTTTGCGGCGGCTGTTCGCGTGATGGCTGCCCATCCCGACTGTATGGTGGCAAGTGCATCCAGTTCTCCCTCGCAGATGACGATGGTATCGTGCTCTAGCTGGTTGATTGGGTAGAGACGTGGCTCATTCCGGCCACGCAGCCCCCACATCTTGCGCCTACCCTGCTTGGGCGTCGGCGTATAGAAGCGGACGTTGGCTAGCTCGCCATCCTCTCCGCGTACTGGTATTGTGTATACCTTCCGGTCGCGACGCCAACCAATCTCAAACTGCTGGAGCGTCTCGGCCGTCAATCCGCGTCGAGCGGTGATGTCGTCGAGCGCTGCCTTATTGTCGAGCAAATTCTGCGCCCAGGCGGCCACCATCGCTTCCGTGACCGTTTCCATCGCTCCGTTACGCCCCCTGGGGTGGTAGCCATTGCGGACTGCGCCGGGGTTCGGGCTGATCCACCTCTCTCTTGCTTTGATCAGATCAACCACCGTCCCGCCGCCGCAGCCCGCTTGACAGAACCAGACGCCGCCATAGACGTTGAGGCTCGCGCTACGATTCGAGTCGTCGTGAAGCGGACAATACATGTCCCACTCCCCATCCGGCTTCGGATTGGGCCCCAGAAGGTAGGGCTGTAGCATCCTCAACTGTCCTCTGTTGACTGGCATTAGCCAGATGACTTCCCCACGCCGAGCAGATCGTACATTGCTCGCCGCACTCCTCTCATGTGACGCAGAAACTCGCGGGGTTCGACCCGACACTTGTTCGCTGCGTACTCCTGCACAAGATCACGGACGGGGTCATCCTCTTCGTCCAGCCCAAGCGTCCACCAAACGACGCGGCGGTTCGGGCCTCGATCCCGTAGCTCCATGTCGGTGGTATACCCGCGCATAGAGAGCAGGGTCGCGAAGCAGAGGTCATCCGTGCGTAGGGAATAGTCATCTAGCTTGATTGGCATCTAAGCCTCGTTGCTCCTAGCCGAACGTGATGGTGCCGGAGTCGAGTTCAGTGCCATCCTCGTGCACGATGGTCACGTCGTCCGTACCGCTGAACCCGGCTGCGACGGTCACATCGAGTGTGCCATCATCGGTGGCCTTTTTGCTCGACTTGTCACCGTTGGCCTGGTTCGTGAACGTGGCCGTGACCGAGCCCGCTCCTGTCGAGTTGCCATAGCTGATCTCGTAGATGTCCCTGTTCTCCAGCTTCTTTGCCGATACGGCCATCAGTTTTCCTCCAGATGTACTTGGTTACTAGAAGGGTTCCTCACTGTCGTTCTCGCGGAGAGCCGCGATTGCTTTTGCCTTGGTGACCGGAGACTCGACGGTGAGATCCCGGTTACCAAGCTCTTCCTTCAACTCGGCCAGCTTCCACTGGTCGTAGTCATCCTCCCCTCCGGAGGCATCTCCATCCTCCTCCTCTTCTTCCGCTTCGGCCTCCTCAGGCATAGCCTCGCGGATCTTGTCGCGCAGGTCGTCATCGCTGTCCGTCCGCAGCACCTTGACGCCTGCGTCTCGCAGATTGTTCTCCTTGATGAACGCCTTCAGTTCATCCCTGTCCATCGAGTCGAGGTCAGCCTCAGCCTCTGGCTCCTCTTCCTCCACCTCCTCTTCTTCCTCAACCTCTTCCTCGACGGCCTCAGCCTTGGCCGCCTTGAGCTTGAGGATGGTGCCGATCTTCGAGCGGGGCTCGCCATCGTACGTGTCGGCGTTGAGCTTGACGCGCACCTTCTTGCCCTCAAGCTTCGCCGTGTCGATGGTGCCTTTGTCCTTGAGGCCCAAGGCGTTCGTGAACTCCTTGAGCTTCCAAGCAGCCGCGTCGCCTAGGCCGATGTACGCGTGCTTGCGAACGTAGTCACCGCCCAAGTCAAAGGTGACATGGATGTCGTTCGCGGGCGAGCCGTCTGCCTTCTCGCTGCGCTGCTCAGCCGCGACGATTGTCGCCTCGTAGATGCCAGGCTCCGGATCTTCACCGCCGGCACCCTCGACATCTGAGACGTCATATGCGATACGGGTCATGCAGTAATCCTCCGTTTCCGTCTGACCGTAGGACGCACACTCTTCTTGCGCGCCGCATCTGCTGCCGCTGAGATTGCCGGCATGGTTGGGTTGATGACGTAGCCCTTCGGGAACGCACCCAGCCCATCCTTCGCGTAGAAGTTCTCAGTGCCATGAAACGTCAATTTACGGTATAGTTGTCCCCCTTCCTTTCGCTTATGAACTGTCATGTAGGCGACGAGGTTCATCATACCACAGAGCTTCTGGGGCATTGACTTCCCCTGGATCCATGGCATGAGCTTCGTCACATCGTCGCCCTCACCTTCGTTCTCGCGGAACGTCGCCCAGAATGGATGAGCGGTGAACCCGAAGTTGAAGGTGTCGTTGCCGATCATGTACCGGATCCACTCTGAGATGCGACCCATGTTGATCCGGTACTCGCCTCGGTCGTAGAAGGCTTTGAGCCGATGTGGATTCTGGGCAATCACGCCTTGCCAGATGTCATCCATACCGACATCCTGCCAGAGTGAGACGCTGTCTAGCCAGATCCAATCGTACTCCTTCCCGCCTTCATGCCGGGCGAACTCCTGGACTTCAAGCATGTCGTCCCAGGAGTGCACGACAATCTCATCCGCGCCCGAGCCGACGATAGCATCGGTGTGGTCGATGGGAGGGCGCACAATCAGTGTGCCCTTACCACCGGATCCGGCGAGCGTTGTCTTGCCACAGCCTGGGTCGCCGTACACACAGATGAATGTGTGCTTTGACTCGGTGATAGGACGGATTTGCGGGAGCTTCGCCAATGTATCTCCTAGCTAGCGGGCTCCGGTTGGGCCTCGCTTGTGTCTGGTGGTGTCTCTTCTGCTGGTGGTTGTTCCTCAGCCGGTGGTGCTTCCTCAGCCGGTGGTGCTTCCTCAGCCGGTGGTTGCTCTTCGGCGGGCGGCTCCTCAGCCGGTGCCTCAGCAGCGACCGGCCCATCCATCTGCGCGACGGACAGCGTGATGTAACTCGGCATGCCATCGGTGTTCTCGTCCGAGACGTGCCCGGAGATGGTGATGCGGAAGCGATGCTCTTCGTCGCTCAGGTTGTGGCACAACTCCTGGATGATTCCCTCAGCGGAACGAGTTGCGAGCGAGATAGTGTCGCGTGTTGCGTCGTCCATGCTGTCCCAAGTAGGTGAGTGGGTGCCGGCGGTCGCGTCGATGTCTGCGCCCTCGCGGTCGCCTGATACTTCCTGCCAGCTGGATGAGAACGTCATCTGGTTCCTTTCTGTTCGTTGCTTGCGGAACAGTTCATGTCATGGCATCACTTCCCAAACACAGCCTGCTCTAGCTTCTCGATCCGAACGCGCAAGCCATCCTCAGCCTGAGCTGCCGTGCCTTGGTTGCGCTCAAGATCCGTTACACGCCCTTCCAGGCCGCGCATCCGAATCTCCAGCGCCGAGGCGCGGTCATCGAACCAAGCGGCTCGCTCAGTCAAGTACGCGACCTGGCGTTCCAGCTTCTTGACGCGCGCCGGGATCTTGCTAGGTGGCGCCGCGCTGTCCGCAACTGCGAGCCAGAACGATCCGGCTATCGCAGCAGCAACCAGGAGTGGTAGCCAGAATCTCATATCGACCAAACCCTGAATACAAATATCGCCGAGGTAATAACAATGAAACATGCTATAGGAACCAATTGTCTACTCATGTCCGTTCTCCAGTAGGAGTGAGCGCCAGACTCGTAGCGGACGAGCGTGGCATTTGACCCGGATAGATTGATGCGTTGTGTTCGTCGGTTCGCACCAGCCAGCGCGACGGGCTGCAGTCATCACAGCGCCCATCGCTCGCGGCTCTGGCGCCTGCCCGACAAGACGGTCGGCGTGATGGCGTACCGCGTCGGTCGTGAACAGGACACGTCGCAGACAGATGTCCTTGACGATAGGCATGACCTGGCGGATCCACCATGCGTTGCTCTCTGCGACCTGCTCGATAGCGGCATCGCGCGCTCGCTCAGCGGCCTTCAGCGACTTCGTGGGCATCGTATGGATCCCATTCCTTTGTTGTAGCGTCCAGAAACTCGCGCCAGTCTGCGCCAATCTCGTGTAACTCGCAGATATCAAATGCCCAGCACCCAGGACAGGTGAACTGTCCGGCGTTCTTGTAGGCTGAGTCGAGCCCGTCTGTTTGCAGCTGGATGATATCATCGACTTCTAGTTGGACGCGGTTGTAGGTTGAGCGGCGCTCGTTCTCTCCGCGTCGCACCAACTTGCGCTCGAAGTAAGGCGCGGGCTGCTTCGCGCTGATTGAGCCATCCTTGTTGAGAGACTGGCCGAGCGTGTTACGCGGTCTTGTATCCGGCGGCGCTTTGCGCAAGAAGTTGAACAGGATGCCCTCGATTTCTTCCTTACGCGCGAGCATCTTCTTACGGTACAGCGACTCTAGGCCAAATGTCCAGTAACTGCTAGCCTGCTCATCGAGCGCGAGATACTTGGTCTGGATCGCGGCCGTCGTCTTGTGGTCTGGTACCCAGAGCCGACCCGTATCCGTCTTGCGCCAGACGCCATCGAGTACGCCCACATACATGAACGGAGGATCATGCTTGACCGGAACTTGGAACGGCATCTCGGTGACGATCACTTCCCACTCATCGTCCGATCCGTATGTGCCGATGTAGTTGGTGAGCATCGCCACGCCTAGCTCGCCCGCCTCAACCCACTTCTCATCCTCTTCGACGCGAAAGCCGAACTTGGCTGCTTCTTCTACGTCCGCGCGGTACAAGTCGGCGTACGTTTCAGCAGGATGTGGGCCTCGCTTCATGCCAGGTTTGTAGTACGCGGCGAGCGCGGCATGGATGAGAGTACCGAAGCGCAACGGCGGTACTTCGGTGATCGGTTTCCGCATCTCAACAAACTCCATGTAATACTTCCAGCGGCAGCGTTTGAAGGTCGCTCGCTCGCTAGAACGGAGAAGTTTTGGCTTTGAGATCATTTCGGCTTGAACTGGTTCGGATGCCCATCTGGATAATCGAGCTTGAAGTGGCAACTTTTACATAGCTCGATGTAATCATCAAGCTCGCGTCGATAGATCCCTGAGATGTTGGCCCACTCCGTATGGAATGGTGAACCAGCGTATCCGACGCCACATTGCGAACAGATGCCTACCTTTTCCTTATGACGCCGCACCCACTTGTGAATCGCGTCATATCTCATTGATGGAGACGTTCTGAGAGATGCCTCTGGCAATATGAACCCTCCTATGATTGACCCGGCGACCGATCCGGCGGGGATCGGCTACGAGAATCCTAGCTGATATCAAGCTGAAACGCGAATCGGCGGCTTTTCCGGGGGTTTCATAATTGTCTGATACAATGGCACAAAAAAAGACCCGAGCCGACGACAAATATCGCCAACTTGGGCCCATTTGTGTACCCATTTCCGGAGGTCGATTGCTGGATGGGGTGCACGGGTTCACTCGGCGGCAATGCCGAAGAGCAGAGCCCGTTACGGCATGGTTGCCCACACCCCATCCAACCCTTACGCGCGAGCCGACGCGGGCGCGTACGCCCCTGCCCGCCGACTAAGCGGCCTCCACACATCCTCGCGCGCCCCCGCGTACGCGGACAATCAAATTTTCTTACGTACGCGGGGGCTCGCGAACACATGTTCATGCTAAGTACGATTCCTGCAGCCCGTATGCGCGCGAGCTACGCGCGTACGCGAGGCTGGTTTTTGCGGGCGATTTGGCGGTGAACATCCAGAACGATGTCGTTCAGTTTGCTCTTGAGCGCAGTGACGCCCGCGATGTACTCTTCGACTGTGTTCTTTGACCTGTAGTAGAAACAACTGACCTGATGGAGCTTGTAGGCTCCGAGGATCCGGTCTGTCAACTGTTCTTGGTCGTCCGGATTCCACGTCTCATCGAGAACATGGCAGGTATCCGCACGGCCCAGGTCAATAGCAACACCGCCGGCAGTCGTAGTCATGACGATCACACGCGGGCCTTCATCCGATTGAAACAAACGTTGGATCTCAGCCCGCTCGCCACGCTTGGTCGTATCGCCGGTGAGCTTTAGACAGTCGATGCCTTGCTTCGGCAGCCAGTCCGCGACCATGTCTACCATGCCCTTGAACTGGCTCGCGATCACGGCCTTATCGTCGCCATCAGGATCGTCGGGATCAATTCCGGCTTCCTTCAGGCGGTCGAGCAGGAACGGCAATTTGCCACTGTCTTCAGTCGGGTGTAGTTGGAGCATGACCTGCTTGCCGGTACCAGAACAGTACCAGCATTCGGTCGCGGACGTAGCGCCATTGCCTTTACACCACTTGCACTTATCCTCGCGTTCCATGACGAGCGAGTACGCATTGGCGAATTGCTTCATCCGTAGGTACTCCGTCAGGATACAGTTGGATAGCAAGTGACGCTGGCCCTTAGCAGCCTCTACATGACTGATTACTAGCTCCGCTGCTTCCTCGAACTTCGCATATTGCTTCGCTTGGGTAGGCGTCATCGGACACCAGACATCAATCGGGAGCTTCTTGGGTAGCTGCGGCAAGACTTCCTCGCGCAGACGCCGCACCATGTACGGAGCATGAGCACGATAGAACTCTGCCTCTTTGGACTTCTTCAGCCCCTTGATCTCCCTGACCGTCTGTAGGCGTCCGCCTTTGACCCGGATCTGCTTGGTCTCGACATCGAGCCACTGGTCGGCCCAGCGCCACTTTGAGGTAAACACCTTTGGATACATCAGCTGTAGCGGAGCGAACATCTTAATCGCCTTGCCGCCCAGCGGCGTCCCGCTCAAGAACCACAAGCGATCCGTCTCCAGCCTCTTGACCGCCGCAAAGAACTGCGACTTAGTATTGGAGAGTCCGTGTCGGTGGTACTCATCTACCGTTACCGTACGCCAACGCTCCAACGTGAACATCTCAGTGTTCTGTCGCACCATATGCGGCGTCGTCACGAGCCAGTAGCCTTTCATGACTTCCATCGCTTCCGCAATGTTGTCAGGCATATCGTCTCGTGTAGCTTGAGGCGTCTCGCCCGAGTACGTGAATACGGGCAATCGCTGCCATCGCTCCAACTCGAAGCGCCAGACTGTTTCCAGGCTGGTCTGTGGAGCGACTACGAGGTGTGGCCCATCATGGATCATCGCCTCGTAGACAGCACCGATGACCTCTAGCGTTTTCCCCAGACGTGGCTGATTGCCGTTGATCGCGGAAGTCGCCGCCATGAACTTGATGTCTGCTCGCTGGTAGGGCCGGTCGGGCCAGCCCGTGACTTCGCCACGGATAAACCCATCCAGCCCCGGTAGCATAGCAGGCATGTGGACTAGCTCCGCGTCGTCCGAAAGGACAAGCGAGGCTAGGCTTTGTTCCTGGCTAACGGCATCGCGACCCCAAGTGACTAGGTCGCGACCCAGCAGGAGTTGGTCTCCGAACAATTCCCTGAGACGGCGGGCTGTCGGCAGATCAAGCGGCACCAGCCAAGCTGGGCCACCTCTCTCTGCTGGCAGGAACCGCCGACCAGGGACTGTTTTGACGTCCCTCACAATACCGGCGTCGAACGAGAAAGTGACGCGGATGGCGTCACCGACCTTCTCGGCCATAATCTGAGGCATGTACCCTCCTTTCTAGTTACGGAGCGGCAAACCGCTCCTCCGGAGGCCGTCGCGCGGAGGGTACAATAGACGCAACGACCCCCGGAGCAGCGGGGCGTTGTAGGAGCGCCGTCCCACAACGCCCACCGCTCACTTACCCCGAAGGGCAAGTCTTTGGGCTCTCGTCCGAGCCTTGATGACAGGCTTCCGTTCTGGCTCTGGAGGAGGTTTGCCCTTTATGGCGATCACACTCATGGTCGATACCGTGCGCAGGAACCCATATCTGATGTAATTGGAGCGAGGATCACGAAAGCTCTCGCACCAGAACTGAATCAGAGGGTCAACACGCTCAAGACCACTCTTCGTAACGCCTGCGGGCAGGAACTGGTGAAACTTCTCGCATTTGTACGTTTCCACCGAGTCGATGGAAGTCTGGCCGTCGTTGTTAAGCACAGAAGTCTGGCACACCAGTGTCCTGCCCTCGATCAGGCGACGAATCTCGTCATCGGTATCGACATGAGCTAAGGGCGGCGGGCCGCCAACTGCGCGCGAGTGCGGGCCTTCTGCGGTCCCTTCTTGGCCGTAGACTTCTTGGCCGCACCACGCTTGGCACCCGTGGCCTTGCTCTTCGCCTCTGCTGGAGCACCTCCCGGCCGCTTGCCACGACCCGTGTAGCTTGAGTCGATGTCACCACCCGCCTCTTCATACAACTCGCGGGCGCGGTTGACGGAGATGTCCGCCCGAGCAGCGATGCGCTCCCAGCGTAGTCCCTGCCTGTCCCGAGCCGCCTTGACAGCGGCACCAGTGGCCTTGATCTTCAGCTTCGGATCCGCAATCGGCTCCGCGTAGTACATGAGCTGAACGGCCGTGGACGTGCCGACCTTGAGCTGGGAAGCGATGGCCTTGTAGACATCGGCATCCTTGTCGTCACCGTCGAACTTGGCAACGATCTTGGCGGCCTTGTCAATTTGGGCCTGTTCGAGCTTCGCCATGATACCCTCCTTTCTGGTTGGTAACGACAGCCAGGAGGAACTATACCTCATCTAGCCACGGATGGCTAGGGTTAGCCCTCCAGACCCCACCCGATTTTCAAGGTGGGATCTGCGGAGCTACGCCACTAGCTTTTGTGCTGGAAATCGGCCCTTTATGCGCCGGTTGATGAACGCTCCGACGCTTGGAGCGTATGCTGCAGCGACGGCTCGCTGGCGCGAGACACCGAAGTAGACATACGTGTTCCCGGTCAAGTACGTGACGTACATGTTCCCGAAAACATCCCAGCCGACTCTCAGGACATTAGAGCTTTCCACGACTCGGAAGTTGACGAAAACATCCTGCGGGGGTTGCCCAGGCAGGCGCACGGGGATGCTGTCATTCTTCGTCACCATTGTCTTCCTCTGGCACTATCTCTTCTGCGATCCTGCGACCATAGACGACGCGCTCCAACCAGTCGCACATATGCTGGAGGCAAAATGCGAACACCAGTGGTTCCGGCTCATCCTCTACTAAGATGGCAATTCCCACAGTTCGGATGTGCTCGTCACAATCGTCGCCACTCGGTAGCTCGGCCATACAGGAATGGCCCCAAGTGTCGAGAAGCTCACCGACATGGGCGAACTTCTCTGGATCGACATGTGCCAAAGTTGTACCCTCCTTTCTTCGTCTGGCGCTCGGATGAGCACCAACCCCGATCCACCAGTGGTCGGGGCTGCTACTCACGCAATTGCCTCCAGAACGCGCTGAGCTTCATCGATGCTAACTGGATCATCCCACTCGTCGAACATCTCAGCTGCCAACACGTGGGGGCTCGGCAGCCGGTGGTTACGCCACCAGAACAGACAGAGCGCGTCCAACCACATGATTGGCCCGTTCTTCTGATCGATGAAGGCGTCGAGCTTGTCGAGCTTGATGCCTTTCTCGCGCATCTCACGCTCGGCTTTCTCGAACTCCTTCATGTGATCACCTTGTTGGCCTTCAGTAGAGCGATGATGGTTTGGCGGTCTGCGTTGACTCGGCCCGTACGGGCGAGCCACAAACACTGATCGATGATCTCGCCGCGTGTCTTGAACTCGGCGGAGAAAATCTCCCGGTTTGTCGCCGTCGTAACGGTGATGACGTTACCAGACCGTGTCACTTGTAGGTCGAGCTTGGCCATTACCATCCTGTTCCCGCTGCGCAGATGGGGCCGATGCCACGAGCGCGGCTGGTCTCATCTGTCAGCGTTCTCCCGCAGATACAACAACGACCGATCTCACGGCCAAACCGCAATCCGGCTGCCTTGGGATCCTCTGCGATGCGATCCATGATGAGCTTCTTCGCCTCTTTGTTGCGGATCGGATGAAGCTCGTCGCTGGCGCGCACGCTCAGGAATGTAAAGCCAGACCACTTGCCGACACTAGGGCGATCCACATGGTAGAACATGAGTCTACCTTCTTCGTTCTCGACAGCGTAGCGCCCGCGCGGCACAGTTGGCCATTGATCGGCTGCGATCACCTTGACCTTCGGCAGCAGCTTCATCGCGTCGATGATACGAGAGGCCTGGCTGCGGGTGAGCTTTGTATCTTCTTCGGTCAAGCCGAGGCGCTCATCGAGCCAGGCTCGTTGTTCATCTGAGATGACGCGTTGCTTCATTAGATCGGTGATCCAGACGATCTGCGGCATGGTGGCAGGTGCGTCTGTATGCACGACATGCGTCATGCTGTACCCTCCTTTCTTGGCTGGAGCGTATGCTCCCGCCCTACCCCGCTAGTGAGTAGGGCGGCAACATCACTTCCGCATCTTGCTCGGCGATTGCTTCTTCGCAGGCTCTTGCGACCACTTCTGTAGCTTCTTGGTCGGCCCGCTGACAAGTTGGATCTGCGCCATCGGCAGGCGTCCGAGTACCGGCTTGACGAGCAGGTTCTCACTCTTGCGATGAATGGTGAACTCGCGACCCTGGATCGTCACCTTACCTTTGCCGGCGTTGTACGCTGCGCGGATGGCGTTCGCTGACTTGTTCGTCAGTAGGTCGCCGTTCGACAGCGTTGTGTGCGGTGGCTTGCGTCTTGATCTAGTCACGTCCGAACCCCATTGGCAGATCGGCTCCTTCGGCTTCGTCGAGGATGCCTTCCAACGAAGGCCAGTCGGACAATGGATCGTCCTTGATGCTCTCGATGTCGATGTCCACGACGGCTTGGAGTTTCTCGCCCAGAGCCGAGTTCTCCAGGTTCTCGGGCAAGTTGTCCAGCCAGTCGCGGTACTCGCTCTGGACATCAAATAGAGCTTCAAGAGCATCCGCTAGACCACTGCTCGCATCCTGCACCTGCTGGAATTGGTCACGAGCTTCCTGGACAGCGTTGCCCCAACGAACTGTTCTGCTGAGTTGTTTAGCCATCGTCGCCGGTCACTTCTGACTTGATGATTGCCATGTACCCTCCTTTCGCGGTGCGGGATTGCACCGAACGAGCCCCGTGAGGGGCTCATTCGCTACTCCCTCACCTTCAC
>Ga0066903_100000018_pt1 | contig 60009 bp, 49 predicted proteins | sample PanSoiMetaGPlot1_FD_67491 | JGI IMG/M metagenome (GOLD analysis project Ga0066903, IMG submission 67491) | Tropical forest soil microbial communities from Panama analyzed to predict greenhouse gas emissions - Panama Soil - Plot 1 (version 2) | ecosystem: Environmental > Terrestrial > Soil >... | reverse complement strand
TGGATCGTCCGCACGCCGGCCGCGCGCGCGGCATCGACGAGACAGTCGAGCATGAACTTCTCGACGTCGCGGCGAAGGACGCGGCAGCTCATCAACCACGTGTCGATCGTCCAGCGCTGAGGTTCGTGTGCCGGTTGCACGAACATGACGCCGATGATCCCGTAGTCGCCGAACCTGTCGCGCAGGCTGAACACACCCGTCCAGCCCGAGGCCGCCAGCTCGCGCACTTCGGCGTTCGTGCGGCGCCGCGTCGTCACGTTGAACTGATTCGTCTTGTTGGTGAGCTGCGTCACCCGCTCGATGTTCCCGTCGCTGACCGGGACACATGACGCGCGCATTTCGAGGCTGGAGAGGTACCCTTCGAGATCGTCTGACGCCGTGCGCGCGTGTTCCCGCGCCTGTTCGAGACGGTAGCTGTCGGCGCGCAGCCCGTCCTCAACCGACCATGTGATGGCGGGAAAGCAGCGCGCCCGATCCAGATCGCGAACATAGGTGAACACCGATCCGCCGAGTTCCGGCACGGCGACCTCGGGCAGCTGGCTGCGAATCCAGCCGCGCTCGACCGGGTTGTCGTCGATGACGACGAGGCTGTCGAGTCCGACGCCGATGGCGTCCGCGATGCGCCGAAGATTCGTGACCTTGTCGTCCCAGTTCGCTTCGAAGGCGCCGAAGTCTTCCCGCCGAAGCACCATCCCGGCCGTCTCGCGAAACGGCGCCAGGGCGTCGGCGGGATTGTTCTTGGAACAGACGGCGAGCACGATCCCGCGTTCCTTCAGCTCGCGGATGTAGCGTTGCAGGTCCGCGTGCGCCTCGCCGTCGGGCGAACCGGGTCCGACCTGGATGCCGTCGACACCGTCCTCGCCGACGATGCCCTTCCAGAGCGTGTTGTCCAGATCGCACACGAGCACTTTCCTCGACAGTCCAAGCACGGCGCGCACATGCGCCATCTGTTCCTCGGCAAGCAGGGGAAGGACTTCAGACGAGGGATGCTGGCGCGCGACGTACCACAGGCGAGGATCTGACCAGCGCTCGAGACCCGCCTCGGCGGCGAGTTGCTCGGTATCGACGAGCGACACGCTGGACATGAGTCGCTCCGCGAACGCGAGATTGAGTCTCCGAATCAGCTGCCGGCGGCCCGCCGCGGCATGGCTCGACAGCAATCCCGCACTGTCGTCCGCGGGAAGGTCGAAGGCGTGCTGAACGACGTGACACGCGTACCGTTCGTGGAGCGTGGACCACAGCGTGCGGTACTCGGCGACCACCGGCTCGAGGATCCGGTTCGCGTCTGCGCCGAGCGGCGGAAGCTCGAGGTCGCGCCAATGCGGCGCGATGATGACGATCGTCGGCCGGAACGCCGCGAGAGGCCCCGACGGATCGAGGATCTCCTGACGGAAGGCGCCGTACGCGCCCTCGTGAAACTGCGCGGCGACGCGATCCCGGAAACACAGCGCGCGCAGAATCGGCATGAGCAGGCTCGTGGTGGAACTGCCGAGCACGGCGATGCGCGCCTCACGGACCGCGTCCGGACTGCGTTCGGCGACGCGGGTGATCAGCCGTTGCATGCGCGCGTAGAACGTGAACGTCGGGCGCTCGGCGAGCGCCTCGCGCAGCGCCCGCGCCGCGCCGTCCCAGTCCCCTGCCTCGCACGCCTGTCGCGCGTCCTGCGCGAGCGCGAGCGGATCCCGCGTTCCCGCCGTCATGCACGCGCTCCCTGCGCGACGAGGACCCGATCGCAGCCACCCGTGTGGTCGCTCAGGTCTGCGTGTCCATCCGCCCACGCGAGCATCGCCGCGCGGGGCCAGATCACGAGCGCCTCGGTCGGCGTGAACGTGCCCGCGTCGTATGCTTTCTGCCGCTCGGGACTGCGATGCAGGACACCCGACCGGACGTCGGCGCGTCCGAGCGGCACGACATGGCCGCCGTTCTCGAGAAAGACGCGGTTCAGCCAGCTCAGATGCGGACTCACCGCGAACGTGTCCGGCGAGTGGAACCACGACGCCGTCACGAGACCGCGGATCGCGGGCTGCAGCGCCATCGACCGCGCCATGCGGTGATAGGCGCGCAGCGATTCGCGCTCGAGCAGCACATGCCGGTTGCGGCGGTTCGGGTTGAGATGGCTGAAGAACGCCGGGGCGAAGCCGCCAAGCTCGAAGACGATCGATCGCGCCAGTCCCGGCAGCGCGTGCCACGGCACGCGGAACATCCACGACCGCGGGATGCCGGAGACGACCCAGTCGAGCTGTCCGGCAGGAAACCGCGACAGCGTGGCGATTTGCGCCATCGCGACGAACGACCCGCGCGCCAGATCGAACGATCCGTGGACGCGCGCCGCCGCGTACGATTCGAACGCCTGCAGGAGCAGCCGCCTGACGTGTTCGTCGACCGCCAGTTGCGGGACGCGATCGATGGCGTCCGCCGCGGCGCTGACAATGAGGAAGCGCTCGAAGGCGCCGCCTTCCACCGGAACGCCTGCGTGCGCGAGCGCCTGCTCGAGCGCGGCAAGCCGCGACACGCCTTCGCCCGACGCGCGGACCGCGGGCAGCAGCGTGCGCGCCTCGCCGAGCAGGGTGGCGGCGGCGCCGCCTGCCTGCGACAACGGACGCAGATCGTCGCCGCCATATAGCGCCTGCCGGCACGCCGTCCGTGTCCGCTCCAGCTCGGCGGCGTCAGGCACTGGCGTACCCGCGCGGACGCGCCATCCACGACGCGGCACCGGAAATCCAGCCCTCGAACTCGAGCGGGGTCTGGCTGGTCGAGTCGATGAAACGCGGCAGAAGCAGCCGGTTCGATCGGGGTGAGGCCAGGCCGGGATCGCACGTGGTCGCGGAGCTGATGCGCGATTCCGCCAGCCAGCCCACATAGGGTTGCCGGTAGATGCCCATCGGGTAGCAGAAGTGCATCGGGACGGACGACGCCGGCTCGATGAGCCGGGTGATGATCTCCCGGTTCTTCACGATCTCTTCGACGAACGCCTGCTTCGTCAGCGGCGACGCGTGCGTGTGGGTGTGGAGCTGAAAGTCCACGCCGAGCGACGCCAGGTCGTGCACTTCGGCGGGATTCATGAGGTGCAGCGTCCGCCGCGTCCGGAGCTCCGCCCAGTCGACGCCGGCGACGACGGCGAGCCGTTGCAGCAGCTCGTTCTTCCGCGCCAGGCCGATGCCCGCGCGCTGCGCGAAGCCGACAATGTCACGCGCCGCCGCGGCCCGCCCTTCTGCGGTTCGCAGGTCGAGCGACAGCGGTCGATCGATCAGATCCGGCGCATGCAGGAGACGGCCTCGCGCCTTCCAGAGGAGGTAGGAGGTCGTCGGCTGAAACACGGGCCCGTCGCGCGTGCAGCGTTCGGTCGTCAGGTAGACCGTCGCCGGCATCCCGTATCGCTCGAGGATGGGGTACGCGGCGGCCTTGAAATCGTAGAAGCCGTCGTCGAAGGTGATCGCAACGCTGCGCTCGGGCAGGTCGTTGCGGTAGAGCCGCTCGACCGCTTCGTCGAGCGCCAGCACGCTGCAGCGCGCGCGGCGGAGCGCGTCGAGCCGCTCTCCCAGCATCGCCGCGGGCATGTAGAGATTCGGGTTCCACTCGTGCTCGTCGTGGAGTGCGACACCGTGGTACCCCAGGATTAGCAACCGCTGCCGCCGCCACCGGCTCTCGAGCAGCTTCTGCTGGATGCCGGCGGTGCGCAAGATTCGAAGCGCCTGACGTTTTACCAGTCGGAACATGTGTCTATGAATTGGAGAAAGCCTGTTTCCGTTCGAGGATCTCGAGCAGCTCCCCGACCGACCTGTACTCCAGCAGATCGTCTTCGGCCTCCAGGCCGAGCTCGCTGAAGATGACGGTCAGGATCGTGACGTCGACGAGAGACGACCAGCCGGAAATCGTGTCGCGTGTATCGCTCGGCTGCAGTTGTCCACGAGGTACGTCGAGCGTTTCCTCCAGAGTGTGGATGAATGCCGTGCGCGTCATGCTCATCAGGTCCGCAGACTCAGCTTTCGCAAACGCCATTCCACCCGCAGCCGGGCGCGCGCTTTGCAAAGCTCGAGAGCGCCATGCCGCGTGTCAGCGTCATCATGCCGGCGTACAACGTCGAACCGTACGTGGCCGAGGCGGTGCAATCCGTCCTGGCACAGACGTTCGAGGACCTCGAGGTTGTCGTCGTCGACGACGGGTCTACCGACGGCACTGCCGACACGGTGGCCGCGATCGCCGCGCGCGAGCCGCGTGTCCGCCTCGTGCGGCAGCCCAACCGCGGCCTCGCCGGCGCGCGCAACACGGCGATGCGCATGGCGCGCGGCGATCTCTTCGCGCTGCTCGACAGCGACGATCTCTGGGAGCCCGAGTTTCTCGCTGAGCAGGTCGCCATGCTCGACGCGCGTCCCTCTGTCGACATCGTGACGGGGAACGGATGGATGTACGGCGGGCTGCGGCACGGCGAGCTCGCGCGTCCCTGCCCCGACACGCGGCCCGACCCGGATCTCCCCGCCATTCTCGGCGACGAGCGCGCCGTCTTCATCATGTCGGTGTTCCGGCGCCGCGTGTACGAAGTGGTCGGCTGTTTCGACGAGACGATGCGCAGCAACGAGGACTACGACTTCTGGCTGCGCGCCGCGATCTCGGCCTGCCGCTTCGCGCGCAACGACCGGCCGCTCGGCCACTACCGCATCCGCACCGACAGCCTGTCGGCCAGCGAGATGCGGATGCTGCTGGGCATCCTGCGCGTCTACGCGAAGATCCGTCCGCTCCTCGCCGATCATCCCCAGGGCCTTGCCATCCTCGACGCGCAGACGGAGCGGTTCGACACCGAGTGGCACGCCGCCGAGGCGCGTGTCGCGCTCGAGAGCGCGGACTTCTCCGCCGCGCGCGAACATCTCGTCCTGCTCCACGCGCGCCGCGGAGGTGCGGCGCTCTGGCTCGCGCGGCTGCTCGCGCGGTGGGCGCCCGGCACGCTCGCACGGATGTACGGGCTCCGCCGCGGGCGTGCGTCCGTCATGACCGCGGGCCCGATGCTGCCCTGACCGCCATGACCTACTCGGTCGTCATCGCCACGTACAACCGCTCCGCAGACTTGCGCAGCACGCTCGAGAACCTCGCCGGCCTCCGTCCGCGCGGCGCCTGGGAGGTCATCGTCGTCGACAACAACTCGACCGACGAGACGCCCGCCGTCGTGGAAGCGGCGGCGCGATCGTTTCCGGCGCCGCTGCAGTACGTCTTCGAGAGCGAGCAGGGGCGGAGCCCTGCGCTGAATGCCGGCATCCGGCGCGCCGCCGGCCGCATCATCGCGACGACGGACGACGACGTGCGCGTTGATCCCGATTGGCTGGACCGCGCGGGGGACGGGATCGACCGCCTGCAGTGTGACTACGTCGGCGGACGCGTGCTGCCGATCTGGGGCGCGGCGCCGCCCTCATGGCTCTCCATGCGCGGCGGCGGGCACTGGGCGGTCATCGCGCTCCTTGACTACGGCTCGCAGCCCATCGCGTTCGGACAGCGCGTGCCGCTCGGGGTCAACATGGCGTTCCGGCGGGAGGCCTTCGATCGCGCCGGGCTGTTCGATCCCGGCACCGGCCGCAAGGCGGGCACGCTGCTCGGCCAGGAAGTGCGCGACTGGTGCATTCGCGCGCGCGCCGCGGGCCTGCGCGGCTTCTACGTGCCGGAGCTCACCGTCCGCCACATCGTCCCGGCGTCGCGGCTCCACAAAGCGTACTTCCGGCGCTGGTTCTACTGGCGCGGGATCAGCCGCGCGATGCTGTACGAGAAAGCGGGCCTCGACATGGAAGCGCCCGAACGGACGACGATCGATTTCCGTACGGTGCCGCACGTGTTCGGCGTGCCGCGGTACTTGTATCGCAAGGCGATCGGCAGCGCGGCCGCATGCGTGGGTGCGACGATCCGCCGCGATCGCGTCGCCGCGTTCGAACACGAGCTGTGGGTCTGGTTCTTCGCCGGCATCCTCCGGCATCGGGCGCTCCGATGACCGTGCACGCGGAAGCCGTGACGAGGCGACGACGAACACTGCTCCGGCGCCTGACGCCGGTCGTGCATCGCCTCGATCATGCAATCGGCCGGTTGACACCGTCCCGCGACGTGCTCGTCGAGCTGCGCACCCCCGTCTCCCATGCCGTGCTCGCCCCGATCGCCGAGGCGCTCGCGGCCGAGCCCGACGTACAGATCTGGTTCACGAGCGCGGAACCGGCAAACGTCCGCGCGCTCGTCCCGCCGGACCGCCTGTTGACGCCTGCCGAGGCGGAATGGCGCCGGTTCGACCTGTACCTCAACGCCGATCCGTGGGCGGCGGCGCGGCTCCGGCGCTGCGCGAAACGCGTGACCTTCTTCCACGGCGTCGCGGGCAAGTACGACCTCGACAATCCCGTCGGGCTGCTGCTCGACTTCGAGTCCTACGACCGGGTCGCATTCATCAATCGCGATCGGATGTCGCGCTACCTCGCGAACCGCATCGTCACGCCACCGCAGGCCGTCCTCGTCGGTTATCCGAAGCTCGATCGGCTGGCGTCCGGCGCCTACCGTCGTGCCGCCACGCGGAGCCTGCTGGAACTGCCCGACGACGGACGGATCGCGTTGTACGCGCCGACGTATTCCGAAGCGTCGTCGCTCCACGTGGCCGGCGAGGCGATCGTTCGGGAGCTGGCGGCGGCGGGCTTCACCGTCATGGTCAAGCTGCACGACCGGTCGCTCGACAGCGACCCGCGCTATCACGCAGGGATCGACTGGCGCGCGCGAATCACGGCGCTTGCGGACGAGCTCGGCCGGAACCGTGTCCGCTTCGTCGACGTCGCCGACGCCTGCCCGCTGCTCGCCGCCGCCGACGTCCTGATCACCGACCACAGCTCGATCGGTTTCGAGTTCCTCGTGCTCGATCGGCCGCTCGTCGTGTTCGACGCGCCCGATCTCGCTGGCGTCGCTCGGATCAATCCCGACAAGATCGCGCTGCTGAGAAGCGCGGCCGCCGTCGCGCGAACCGCCAGGGAGACGGCGCAGCTGGCGGTGCAGGACCTGGCCGACCCGGCGCCGCGGTCGGCGGCCCGCCGCCGCGTCGCGAGTGAGATGTTCTTCGAACCGGGAACGGCCACGGCGCGCGCCGCCGGCCTGTTGAAGGGACTTCTCATGGACGTCGCGTCATGACGGCTGAGCTCGACGCCACCGTCCTGATTGCCACGTACAACCGCGCCCGATTCCTGGATCGCACGCTCGACTCGATTCGTGCGCTCGAGGTCGCCGCCGGCCGGCGCTGGGAGGTCCTTGTCGTCGACAACAACTCATCCGACGACACGCGCGCGGTCGTCGAACGCCAGGCACGGGACTTCCCCGTTCCGCTCCTCTATCGGTTCGAGCCGCGCCAGGGACGATCGAACGCGCTCAACGCCGGCATCGGCGCGTCCCGCGCCGCGATCGTCGCCATGACGGACGACGACGTGCGCGTCGATCCCGAGTGGCTCGAGGCCGCCTGCGCCGCGATCGGCCACCGGACGTCGCCGATCGCGTACGCAGGAGGCCCTGTGCGACCGATGTGGGAGTCCCCGCCACCGTCCTGGCTCGATCTCACCCGCGGCGATCTCTGGGGCACGATCGCCATCCAGGATCACGGCAGCGCGCCGTTCATCTACGAGGAGGCCCGGAAAGTGCCCCTCGGCGCGAACCTGGCGGTCCGGCGAGAGATGTTCGACACCGTGGGCACGTTTCGCGCGGACCTTGGCCGGACGAGCGGCCGCCTCCTGCTTGGTCAGGAAGTCCCCGAGCTGCTGCTCCGCGCACGGCCGGCCGGCTTTCGCGGCATGTACGTGCCGGCAATGCAGGTCCACCACCACATCCCGTCGTCGCGATTGACGCGACGGTATTTCAGGCGCTGGTGGTTTGGAAAGGGCGTCTCGCGCGCCGCGCTCGACCGGATGCAGCCGGTCACCGAGCTCGGCCTCGACCTCCGCATGACGCCGCACGTCCTCGGCCTGCCGCGCTTCATGTACGGCTCGGCGCTGCGCGACGCGGCGCGCTGCACGCTGCACGCGCTCCGCGGACGGACCGCGGAGGCATTCAGGCACGAGATGATGCTGGCGTTCTTCGCCGGCTACGCGCGCGCGCGCTGGTCGGCGCTCGATCGGCTCAGCGCACCTCGAAGACCGTCAGCACCGGCCGGTGGTCGCTGGGCATGACGCCGTTCGCATCGCGCGTGTCGTACACCTGCGACGAGAGGACGCGCAGCTGCGAGGCGTTCTTCGAATAGAAGATGTAGTCGATCCGGCCCTTTTTCGTCTCGCCGGTGTTGCCCGAGAACGCGGTCGCCGTTCCGTTCGCCGTCGCAACCGCCCACGAATCGTAGTACAGCGTGTCGAAATGCGCGATCGACGTCTGATCGGGCCACGCGTTCATGTCGCCGGTGAGGATCCGGTTCTCGGGCTGCACCGCGGACCAGCCCGTCACTTCCGTCGCCTGCGTCAGGCGCAGCGTGGCGTCGTAGGGATCGAGGTGCGTGGAAATCAGCGTGATGTCGCGCGAGTTGACCGTGATCATCGCCATCGCGACGCTGCGGTCCGAGTTATGGACCAGCTCGAACCGATCCGACACCTGGATCGGATAGCGCGACAGGATCAGATTCCCTTTGCCGCTCGAGCTCCAGTCGCCGAACTCCTGCGCAAACACGTAGTACCACGTGCGCCCGGTCTTCTGCTGGAGCAGCGACTTGTAGACCTCGGGCTGGTCCTGGTTGCCCCACGAGTCGTTCTTCTCGATCTCGTTGAACATGACCACGTCGGGATTGAAGCTCGCGGCCCAGGTCGCGAGGCGGTTCGGGCTGTACACGTTGTCGGTGCCGTAGCCGCCGTGGTGCGTGTTCCACTGCAGGACCCGCAGCCGCGTCGTGGTCGTCGTCGGTGGTGGCGGCGCCGTGACGGTGCTGGACGTCGTCACGGTCGCGCTCGAGACCGCCCCGCCGATCGTCGAGATGCTCGTGTCCATGACGTAGGCGCCCGAGGCGGCGGTCTTGCTGGTGTAGACCAGCGCGCCGTTGCGGTAGTACTTCACCGTCGTTCCCGAGAGCGCAATCGAGAACGTGTCGCTCGCGGCAAAAGCCCCCTCGGTCTTGTAGACGTTGCCTTCGCGGATTTCCCAATAAGTGCCGTTGAATTTGAATGCGTAGTCGATCGTAAAAGCCGTGCTGCTGCTCGTGTCATGACTCAGGCCTGCAAACAGCTGCTGCCCGGCGCCAACGTGAAAGGCGATCGTTCCCGTAGTGATCTGCTGCTGGCTGATCGCGCCGGCGTCGTAGCAATCGCCGCATCCTGACGTTTTCTTCACCGTAGATCCGGAAATCGTGGCATTCACCGGCTTTGTCCACACGACGGCGGTCTGGGCAGACGCGAGAGTGCCGGAAAGGCCAAAGGACAACACCGCGCCGACGGCCAGCGCACGACACACGAAGACGGAGAGAGCGTGTTTCATGAGAGGGAAAGCACCTCGTAAACTGAGTTGATGGAACGCGCCAAAGGAGGCAAGGACGCGGCCATCCGCTTTGCGGGCGGATTTGCAGGGGAAAACGTCAAAACCGCTCAGCGCACGAATTCACAACTGAGCCGAGATCACAGAGGACAACACAGCCGTTTGAATTTCTTACTCACCTCTGCGGTGTAACTCTCGGCCAACACGCCATGTAGCGCGATGATGCCGAGTATCAAAGTGCTCATGCGGGCGTCTCTCGCACGCGCGATCGGTGGCGCGGCGGCTGCCGTGCAGCGATACACGACACGATGACGCGACCGGCGCGTCATTTGCAAAACCGCGAGCGTGCCTCGCCTCAAGGTTGCGATTGTCGCTCCGTCGACGCGGATTCTCGGTGGGCAGGCGGTGCAGGCGTCCCGGCTTCTGCGATCCTGGCGCGACGATCCCGATATCCGCGCCTGGCTGGTCCCGATCAATCCCAGGCCGCCGGGTCCCTTCGCCGCGCTGACCAAAGTCAAATACGTCCGCACGGCCGTCACACAACTCTGCTACTGGCCGCTGCTGCTCCGCGAACTCCGACATGCCGATGTCGTTCACGTGTTCTCGGCGTCGTACACGTCGTTCCTGCTGTCGGCCCTGCCGGCTGTGCTCGCCGCCAGGGTGCTCGGCCGTCCAGTGTTGATGAACTATCGAAGCGGCGCCGCGCCCGACCACCTGCGCCGGTCGCGAATCGCGCGGACGACGTTGAGGCGCGTGGAGCGGAATGCCGTGCCGTCGCGGTTCCTGCACGACGTGTTCGCCTCGTTCGGCATCCGTTCGCACATCATCTCCAACATCGTCGACGTCGAACGGTTCCGCTTCCGCCGCCGGACTCCCCTGCGCCCGCGGGTGCTGTCAACCCGCAACTTCGAGCCGCTGTACAACGTGGCCTGCACGCTGCGGGCGTTCCGTCTCGTGCAGGATCGCCACCCGGAGGCGCAGCTGACGCTCGTCGGCGGCGGATCGCTGGATGCCGCGACCCGCAGCCTGGCCGCCGACCTGCGACTCGCCAACGTCACCTTTGCCGGCCGCATCCCGCCCGATGAGATCTGGCGCTACTACGCGGCCGCCGACATCTACCTGCAGACGCCCGACATCGACAACATGCCGACGTCCGTCCTCGAGGCGTACGCCAGCGGCTGCCCCGTCGTGTCGACCAACGCGGGCGGCATCCCCGCGATTCTCACCGACGGCCTCAACGGGCTGCTCGTCCCGTGTGGCGATCACCAGGCCGCCGCCGATGCGATCCTGCGCGTGCTCGAACAGCCTGAGCTCGGCCGGCGCCTCGCCGACAGCGCATTCGAGGGGTGTGCCCGCTACCAGTGGTCGGCGGTCCGCCGCCAATGGGTCGATCTGTATCGCACCGTGGCCGGGCCCCGATTGACCGCCGCCCCTACGCCGGCATGACGCCGCGCGCGATGCTGTCGCGGCTCGCGGCGATGGACCGCGAGGAGCTGCGGTTCAGGACCACGCGCGCAGCGAGACAGTCCGCCGATCGCGTGCGGTTCGCCGTCGCGCGGCCGGCATGGCGCCGCGGCGACCTCTTCCGTCTGCTGGACCCTGACAGCGGACCCGCCGTGCGCGAAGCGCGGGAGGCCGCCCGCCACGGCGATTTCCACGAGGCGCATCACCTGCTGGCGGGCCATTTCGCGAACCGTGTCCCACGCTGGCCGCTCGCCGCCGTCAGTCGAGCCACCCTGTCGAGCGCCATCCGCGAACGCTATCCTGCCGCCGCCGGCGAGGCGCGCGATCGCGCGGACCGCATCGTCGAGGGACGGTTCGGGCTGCTCGGGTTCGACGAGCTTCTCCTCGGCAATCCGCCGGACTGGCACTGCGACGTCGTACACGAGCGGCGCGCGCCGCGCGGATTCTGGGCGTCCGTTCCGTTTCTGTGCCCTGACACCGGCGACCACAAGATCGTCTGGGAGGTGAACCGGCATCAGCACTTCACCGTCCTCGGCGCCGCCTGGTGGCTCACCGGCCGCTCCCGGTACCGGGACACCTTCATCGACCATCTCGAGAACTGGCTCGACGCGAACCCGCCGCACGACGGCATCAACTGGGCGAGCATGCTGGAACTCGCATTCCGCGCGCTCTCGTGGACGTACGCAATCGAGCTCTTCAGCGCGAACGCATCGCTCGATGCACGCCCGTGGCTCGTCGATCTTCTGATCGCCCTCGACCGTCAGCTCGGCCACATCGAACGCAATCTCTCGACGTATTTCAGCCCCAACACACACCTCAGCGGCGAAGCGCTCGGGCTCTACGCCGTGTCGCTCGCGCTCCCCGAGCTGCGCCGCAGCGGCGCGCGGCTCCGGCACGGCCGCGACGTGCTGCTGCGCGAAGCGCGCGCGCAGGTGCGAGACGACGGCGGCCACGCGGAACTGTCCAGCCACTACCATCGCTATTCGACGGACTTCTACCTGCTCGCGCTGCTGGCCGCCCGCCGGACCGGAGACGAGGCGGCGCCGGCGCTCGAGCGCGCCGTCCGCGCGCAGGCCGCGTATCTCCGGACCATCGCCGACCATCGAGGCTGCCTCGCACACGTCGGCGATGACGACGGCGGTCAATTGTTCCGGTTCGGGGACGCGCCATCTGCCGACGCGTCGGTGACGCTGTCGGCACTCGCTGCGGCACTCGACGACCCGGCGCTCGCGGTCACCCCGGCCGTACCGGAGGTCTCCTGGATCCTGGGTGAACCGCCGCGCGAGGCCGCGGACACCACGCCGCCGGCCTCGTGGCCGTCACGGCTGCTCGAGTCGACCGGCTATTTCGTGTCCCGCAGCCAGCGCGGACATCTGATCTTCGACGCCGGCCCGCACGGCTTCCTCAACGGCGGGCATGCGCACGCCGACGCGTTGTCGGTGGTGCTCAGCGCCGGCGGGCGGCCGCTGTTCGTCGATCCCGGTACCGCGACCTATGCGACCGACGCATCCGTTCGCGATCGGTTCCGATCGCCGGCCATGCACAACACGGTGACGGTCGACGGCCGCGGCTTCGCCGAGCCGCGCGGACCGTTTCACTGGGCGCGCTCGACCGACGCGCGCATGCTCGTGGCGCGAACCGGCGCCGATGGCGATTTCGCCGTCGGCCTGCACGGAGGCTATGGCTTTCCGCACGCGCGCGCGGTGATGGCGCTGCCGTCAGCCGGGTGGTTCATTGTCGACTTCCTGTCGCCGGACCATGCCGTCACGATCGACGCGTGGTGGCATCTGCATCCGGCGTGGAGCGCGACCCTCGTCGACGGCGGCTTCGCCCTCACCCACGCGTCCGGCGCCGCGGCCGCATTGGCGACGACCGCGACGACACGATCGGTCGAGCCGGCGCCCTATTCGCCGGAGTACGGACGCATCGATCCCGCGTTGGCGCTGCGCACGACGGTTCGTGCGGCAGAGCCCATCGTCATCGCGGCATTCGTGCCGATCGACGCCGCACCGGGCGCCTGTCCCTCGTTGTCGATCGCCGCGGGCGGCCGCCGCGATCGCGACCGTTGGACATCCTGTACCGTGATCGCGGCCAGCGAGACATCGGACATCCAACTGATCGTCGCACGCCCGTGCGACCTGCGTGCTCTTCCGGATCCGTTGGACTGGCCTCAGCCCTGCATTCAGGAACTCCGCGCGTCATGTGTGGAATAGCCGGCTTCGTCGACGCCGATCGGCACGTCCAGCCCGATCTCACGCTGGTGCATCGCATGTGCGAGGTCATCCGGCATCGCGGACCGGACGACGAAGGGATTCACGTTGAGCCGGGCGTCGGCCTCGGCATGAGGCGCCTCAGCATCATCGACCTCGCCGGCGGCCATCAGCCACTCCACAACGAGACCGGCACGGTGTGGGTCGTCTTCAACGGCGAGATCTACAACTATCAGGAGCTTCGCGCCGAGCTCGAGCGTTTCGGTCACCGCTTCGCCACGTCGAGCGACACGGAAACGATCGTCCACGCGTACGAACAGTGGGGGGACGAGGCGTTCGGGCGGCTGCGCGGCATGTTCGGGATCGCGCTGTGGGATCGCGCGTCGCGCACGCTGCTGCTCGCGCGCGATCGCGCCGGACAGAAGCCCGTTCACTACGCCGAGCTCGACGGCCGGCTGTATTTCGGCAGCGAGATCAAGTCGCTGCTGGCCGCGAATGCCGTCGAGCGGCGGCTGAACCCGGCTGCGCTCGACCACTTCCTCGCCTTTCTCTATACGCCGCGCGACATCTCGATCTTCGACGGCGTCCACAAACTGCCGCCGGGACACTACCTCCGCTGGCGCGACGGCCGGGCCAGCGTGCACGAATACTGGCGGCTTGCCGCCGACGAGCCGTTTGCGGGCTCCGACGCGGACGCCGTCGGCGCGCTGCAAGCCGTCCTGCGGGATGCGGTGCGGTCGCACATGGTCAGCGACGTGCCGCTCGGTGCGTTTCTGTCCGGCGGCGTCGACTCGTCCGCGGTCGTCGGCCTGATGGCGGAAGCCTCGGCGCGTCCCGTCAAGACGTTCTCGATCGGCTTCGACGAGCCGGCGTTCGACGAGCTCGAGCACGCGCGGACGGTGGCGCGCCACTTCGGCACCGATCATCATGAATTCGTCGTCCGGCCGGACGGACTCGCCATCCTCGACGACCTGATCGGCCACTTCGACGAGCCGTTCGCCGACTCGTCGGCGATCCCGACGTGGTACGTGTCGGACATCGCGCGACGTCACGTCACCGTCGTGCTGTCGGGCGACGGCGGCGACGAACTGTTCGGCGGCTACGATCGCTATCTGCCGCACCCGCGCGTGGCGCGGTTCGATCGGCTCGGATGGCCCGGTCTGCGCCGTGCCGCCGCGCTTGCGTGGCCGCTGCTGCCGCACGGCGTCAAAGGGAAAAACTTTCTGCGGCACGTCGCGAGAGACGACAACGGCCGGTATCTCGATTCGCTGACGTTCTTCCAGCCCGACGAGCGAACCGCGCTCTACACCGCCGGCGCGTGCGCGGCCGTGCGCGACCACGCCGAGTCCGCGATGGCACGCCACTTCGATCGTTTCCGGATGCTGCCGCACGACAGCCGCGTGATGCGGATCGACTTCGAGACGTACCTGCCGGGCGACGTCCTGACCAAGGTCGATCGCATGAGCATGGCGCACTCGATCGAATCGCGCGTCCCGCTGCTCGACAACCGCGTCATCGACTTCGCCGCGACGCTGCCGTCGCGATTCAAGATCCGGGACGGCCGGCGCAAGCACGTGCTCAAGGCGGCGCTGCGGACGCTGCTGCCCGACGAGATTCTGGCCCGGCCCAAGCAGGGCTTCGGCATTCCGCTCGGGACGTGGTTCCGCGGCGGCCTGACCGGACTCTTTTCCGACGTGCTCGGCGCCGCGCGGACGCGGCAGCGCGGCTACTTCGAGTCCGCGTTCGTCCGGCGGCTCCTGCGCGAGCATCTCTCGGGCGATCGCGATCACACGCTGCGGCTCTGGCAGCTCGTCGTGTTCGAGCTCTGGCACCGCCAGTACCTCGACGTGCCCGTCCGTTCGCGCGCCGTTCACGCAGGCTAGCGTGGCACCTCGCTTGCTCAGTCAGGACAGAGCCAACAGCTGTGCGACACCAATTCCCAATTCCGGCAGCAGTCTTCATCACGAGCTTCCACCCAGGTGGTACTGAGCGGCAGATGACGGAACTCATCCGGCGTCTCGACCGCAGCCGTTTTGCGGTGAAGGTCGTGTGCTTCCATCGCGAGGGCGCGTGGCTCCCGCGCGTGCAGGAGGCGGCGCCGATCACCGCGTTTCCGATCCGCGGATTCGCCCGCGCGGCGACGCTGACACAGGCCGCCGCGTTCGCGCGCTGGTGCCGCCGCGAGCGTATCCAGATCATCCAGAGCTGCGATCTCTACGCGAATGTGTTCGCGCTGCCGGCCGCCGCGCTCGCCGGCGTGGCGGTGCGCGTGGGCAGCCGGCGCGAGCTCAACCCCGACAAGAGCGCCGCGCACATCGCGCTGCAGCGTCAGGCGTACCGCTGCGCCCATGCGATCGTGGCGAACTCGTCCGCGGCGCGGACGCAGCTCGAGCGGGAAGGCGTCGCGCCCGATCGCAGCCACGTCATCGCCAACGGCGTGGCGCTCGAGCGGTTCACGCCCGTTCCCGGCGTACGGCCCGTGCGCAGGATCCTCACGGTCGCCAACCTGCGGCCCGAGAAGGCGCATGACGTGCTGTTACGTGCGGCGGCGTTGCTCGCGCGTCCATGTCCCGACGTCGCATTCGAGATCGCCGGCGACGGCCCGCGCGCAGCCGAGCTCCGCGCGACGGCCTCCGCCCTCGGGATCGCGCATCGCGTACGGTTCCTCGGCCACGTCGAGGATGTGCCGTCTCTGCTGGCCCGTGCGGATTTGTTCGTGCTGCCGTCGATCTCGGAGGCGTTTCCGAACGCGGCGATCGAGGCGATGGCCGCGGGGCTCCCGGTCGTGGCGAGCGCGACAGGCGGCCTGCTCGACCTCGTCGATCACGGCCGCACCGGTTTGCTCGTCACGCCTGCGGATCCGATCGCGCTCGCGGGCGCGATGGCGTCACTCGTGGCCGACCCGGCGCGCGCGGCCCGCCTCGGAGCGGCCGCCCGGATAGACGTCGCGTCGCGCTACTCGTTCGACCGCATGGTGCAGGCGTTCGAGCAGCTCTATCTCACGCACCTCGGCTCGACGGCGGCCTCCCCATGTGCGGCATAACGGGACGCGTCAACTACGATCCGCTCCGCCCGATCGATCGCGGCGTGCTCGAGGCGATGACCGGCGCCGTCGCGCACCGCGGGCCTGACGCGGCCGGCTATTACCTCGCACCCGGCATCGGACTCGGCCACCGGCGCTTGAGCATCATCGACTTGTCGACCGGCGACCAGCCGCTCTGCAACGAGACCGGCACGATCTGGACCGTTTTCAACGGCGAGATCTACAACTTCGCCGAGATCCGCGCGGAACTGACCGCGTGCGGACATCGCTTCCGGACCGGATCCGACACCGAGGTGATCGTCCACGGCTACGAACAATGGGGGGCGCGCGCGGTCGAACGGTTCCGCGGGATGTTCGCGTTCGCCGTCTGGGACGCGCCGAACCGGCGGCTGCTCCTGGCCCGCGATCGCGTCGGCGTGAAGCCGCTGTACTACGCCGAGCTGCCCGGGCGCGGCCTCGTGTTCGGTTCCGAGATCAAGTCGCTGCTCGAGGATCCCGACGTCGCGCGCGACTGGAGACCCGACGCCGTGGACGCGTATCTCACGTTCCTCTACATCCCGGCCCCCGCGACGATCTACCGCGGCATCCAGAAGCTCGAGCCGGGGCACGTGCTCGTGGCCGAGCACGGCGCCGTCTGCACGTCGCGCTACTGGGATCTGTCGTTTCCGGGCGACGGGGACGCGTCGCGCGAAGAGGAATACCTCGAGCGGCTCGACGCGCTGCTCGCCGAAGCGGTCGCGCTCCGCCAGATCGCCGACGTGCCGCTCGGCGCGTTCCTGTCGGGCGGCATCGACTCGAGCGCGGTCGCCGCCTACATGGTCGAGACCAGCGGACGGCCCCCCGTGACGATCTCGGTCGGCTTCGATCACGCGGCCTACGACGAGCTCGCGCATGCCCGCCGCGTGGCGGAGCATCTGGGCTGCGAGTTCCACCCGCGCACCGTCACGCCCGACATCGTGTCGCTCCTGCCCACGCTCGCGTGGCATTTCGACGAGCCGTTCGCCGATTCGTCGGCGGTGCCGACGTACTGCGTGTCGAAAGCCGCGCGCGAACTGGTCACCGTCGCGCTCTCAGGTGACGGCGGCGACGAGTTGTGGGCCGGTTACACGCGCCATCGCGTCGAACGGTGGGAGCAACGCGCGCGCGCCGTTCTCGGATCGGCCGGCGCCGCGGCCGGCGCGATCGGACGCGCACTGCCGTTGTCGGTGAAAGGCGCCCGTGCGCTGCGGCATCTCGGCGCCGACCCGGATCAGGCCTACGCACTGAAGCACGCCTACGGCATGTTCGAGCCCGGCGCCAAGGCACGGCTGTACTCGGGCGACTTCGCAGCCTCGATCCGTGACGTCGACCCCTTCGCCCGGTTCCGCGACGTCTACGCACGCTGCCGCTCGAACGACGCGATCGATCGGGCGCTGTACGTCGACGTGCACACCTACCTGGTCGACGACATCCTGACGAAGGTCGATCGCATGAGCATGGCGGTCTCGCTCGAAGCGCGGGATCCGCTCCTGGATCACCGCCTGCTCGAGTTCGCCGCGACGGTACCCGCGTCGCTGAAGATCAGGGACGGCCGCGGCAAACACCTCCTTCGCAAGGTTCTTCAGCGCCGCGTCCCTGCGGACATTCTCGAGCGCGGCAAGCACGGCTTCGAGGCGCCCGTCGGCGAATGGCTGCGCGGCCCGCTCGCGCCGATGGCCGACGCGCTGCTGACCGACGGCCGGCTCCGCGGCCGCGGTCTCTTCGACGATCGCGAGGTCGCGCGGCTCTGGACCGAACATCGGACGGGGCGCGCGGATCACCGGCACCGGCTCTGGCAGCTGCTCATGCTCGAGCTCTGGTTCCGGCAGTTCATCGACGGAGCGCCCAAGTCCGAGCCTCGTCTCGCGGAGGCCATCTAGCCATGTGCGGCATCGCCGGCATCGTGGCCTCCGATCGTCTGCACGCCGACGAGCGCGCGCGGCTTCCGCGCATGCGCGACATCCTGGCGCATCGCGGACCCGACGATCAGGGGACGTTCGAGGACGACCGCGCGGGACTCGTCCATCGCCGTCTGAGCATCGTGGATCTCGCGGCCGGCCATCAGCCGCTCTCCAACGAGGACGGCTCGATCTGGGTGGTGTTCAACGGCGAGATCTACAACCACGCCGACCTCCGCCCCGAACTCGAGGCCGCGGGGCATGTCTATCGCACGCGCTGCGACACCGAGACGATCGTGCACGCGTACGAGCGATGGGGCGACGCCTGCGTCGAGCGCTTCCGCGGCATGTTCGCGTTCGCGCTCTGGGACGCGCCCCGGCGCCGGTTGATCCTCGCGCGCGATCGCCTGGGCATCAAGCCTCTGTACTGGACGATGAGGCACGGACGGCTGATCTTCGGCTCCGAGATCAAGTCGATCCTCGCGAGCGGTCTCGTCCGCGCCGAGGCGAACGAACGCGCCGTACCCGAGTTGCTGGGAACGCGCTACGTGTCCGGAAGCGAGACGCTCTTCACGGGCGTTCATCGCCTGTTGCCCGGCCACGTGCTGATCTTCGAGCGCGGCCAGACGACGATCCGCCAATGGTGGGATGTGCCTGCGGGACAGCACGGCGAGATCGCCGACGCGGACGCGGTGGCGGAATTCCGCGCGCGCCTGGAAGAGGCCGTGCGCACGCGGCTGATGGCGGACGTGCCGCTCGGCATCTTCCTCTCGGGCGGTCTCGACAGCAGCGCGATCGCGGCCCTGATGGCGCGGATGATCGACCGGCCGCTCGAGACGTTCTCGGTGGCGTTCCGCCAGCAGGCGTTCAGCGAGCTGCGCTACGCACGGCAGGTGGCCGCGGCGATCAAAGCGAACTCCAACGAGATCGTCATCGACGAACGGGACTTCTTCGACGCACTGCCCCGCCTCGTGTGGCACGAGGACGAGCCGATCGCGCACCCGTCGAGCGTGCCGTTGTATTTCGTGTCGAAGCTCGCGCGCGAGCGCGTCACGGTCGTGCTGACGGGGGAAGGCAGCGACGAACTCCTCGCGGGTTACGGCAAGTACCCGCGCGCGCTCGCCAACTGGCGCGCCGGCGCGATCTGGGGCGCGGCGCCGGATCCGCTCCGGCAGTTCGTCGCCCGGACGATCGTGCCGCGGCTGCCCGGGCGCGTCGGCCGGTATGCGAGACGGTCGTTCCTCGCGATACCGAGAACGCCCGAAGCGATGTTCTTCGACAACTTCGCGGCGATCGGGCTCTCGCGGCAGCGCAACCTGCTGTCGCCGCGCCTGTCGCGCCGTTCGACGGCGGCCGCCTACGCGGTGTCGCGCGCGTACTTCGACGCACCGAACGGACACAGTACGACGCTCGATCGGCTGCTCTACGCCGACCTCAAGACGTATCTCGTCGAACTGCTGATGAAGCAGGACCAGATGAGCATGGCGGCGTCGATCGAGAGCCGTGTGCCGTTCCTCGATCATCCGCTCGTCGAATTCGCCGCCCGGCTGCCGCCGCGCATGAAGCTCCGCGGATTCACGACGAAGTGGATCCTGCGCGAGGCCGTGAAGCCGTTGCTGCCCGACGCCATTCTCAAGCGGCCGAAGATGGGGTTCCCGGTTCCGTTCGGCGAGTGGCTGCGCGGCAGCGGCGCCGATGTCGCGCGCGACGTGCTGCTCGACACGCGCGCCCGGCAGCGCGGCCTCACGAACCCCAAAGCGGTCGCGGCGCTCGTCGACGGGCACGCGTCCGGCGCCGTCGACGCCGGAGACGCGCTCTGGAGCCTGATGAACCTCGAGCTCTGGTACCGCACCTTCATCGACGGCGATGGCGTACAGACGCTTCCCGCGCCGGCGTCTCAACCGCTGAGGGCCACGGCATGAGACTCCTCTGGTTGAACGCCGGCCTGCTGCTGCCGCTCGACAAGGGCGGCAAGCTGCGCACGTGGCACGTCATGCGGCATCTCGCAGCGCGGCACGACATCACCTACCTGTCGTTCGAGGATCCATCGCAGACCGACGCCGACCGCGTCGGGATGCGCGAGGTCTGCGCCAGGCTGGAGACGATTCCGCGCGAGGACGCGGCGAAAGGGACCTGGCGCTTCTACGCCGACGCCGCCCGCTACCTCGCGAACGCCGCGCCCTACGCCGTCGCGAAGTACCGGTCCGACGCCTACGCCGGCCGTCTCGCATCCATGCTCGCCGGCGATCGGTTCGACGCGCTCGTCTGTGACTTCCTGCCGCCCGTCGTCAACCTTCCGACTCGGCTGCCGTGCGCGTCGATGCTCTTCACGCACAACGTGGAGGCGGAGATCTGGCGCCGCCATGCGGAGCATGCGGTCAATCCGTTCGCGCGCGCGCTGATGGCGCAGCAACATCGGCGGATGCTGCGGTTCGAGGGGGACGCGCTGGCCCGGTTCGACCTCGTGCTCGCGGTCTCGGACGCCGACGCACGCACGTTCGCGCGCCTCTACCCCGCTGCCCTGCGCGCGCCCGTGCACGTGTTCCCGACGGGCGTCGACACGACGTTCTTCACACCGGCGCCGGCCGAAGCGGCCCGCACGCACATGGTGTTCACCGGCTCGATGGACTGGCTGCCCAACGAAGACGGCATGACGTATTTCTGCCGCGAGATCCTGCCGCGCATCCGGCAGGCGGAGCCGGACGCGACGTTGAGCATCGTCGGACGCGCGCCGACGCCCGCGGTGCAGAAGCTGGCGGAGATCCCCGGCGTGGAAGTGACGGGACGGGTGGACGACGTGCGGCCGCACATCGCCCGCGGCGCGATCTACGTCGTGCCCCTCCGGATCGGCGGCGGCACGCGCCTGAAGATCTTCGAGGCGATGGCGATGGCCAAAGCGGTCGTGTCGACGACGGTCGGTGCCGAGGGGCTGCCGGTGACGCACGGCCGCGACATCGATCTCGCCGACGAGCCGTCGCGCTTCGCGCACGCCGTGGTCCGCCTGATGCGCGACCAGGCATCCCGCACCGCGATGGAAGCGGCGGCACGGCAGCTCGTCCTCGAGCGGCACGACTGGTCGGCGGTCGCGCTCGACTTCGAGCGCGCGCTGGAGCGCGCGACGCACACACCGTCGCGTGCCGAGCGAGCCATTGCGTAGGCCGGGGCCTGAGCCCGGCGGGAGGACATCGTGAACGTGTCAGTGTTCGGTCTCGGGTACGTCGGGAGCGTGTCGGCTGCGTGCTTCGCAGCGGACGGCCACACCGTCGTCGGCGTCGACGTCGCGCCGGGGAAAGTCGCCAGCCTCAACGACGGCCGCAGCCCGATCGTCGAACAGGGACTCGACGAGCTGATTCGCTCCAACACGGCGAACGGACGGCTGCGCGCCACGACGAACACGACCGAGGCCGTGCACGTCACCGACATTTCGCTCATCTGCGTCGGCACGCCGAGCCGCAAGAACGGCAGCCTCGACCTGACCTATCTCGAGCGGGTCGCGGAACAGATCGGCGCGGCGCTGAAAGACAAGGACGGCTACCACGTGGTGGTCGTCCGCAGCACCGTGCTGCCGGGAACGACGCACGACGTCGTCATCCCGGCGATCGAGCAATCGTCCGGCAAGCAGTACGGCAGAGGCTTCGGTGTCGCGGTCAACCCCGAGTTCCTGCGCGAAGGCACCGCGATTCACGACTTCCGGCATCCCCCGTTGACGCTCGTGGGGCACAACTACCAGTCCGACGCGAGGCCGACGGAGGCGCTCTACGCCAGGGTCGACGCGCCGCTCGAGACGACGAGCATCCGCACCGCCGAGATGATGAAGTACGCGAGCAACACGTGGCACGCGCTGAAGGTGACGTTCGCCAACGAGATCGGCAACGTGTGCAAGCGCGTCGGGATCGACAGCCACGAGGTGATGGCGATCTTCTGCAAGGACGCGAAGCTGAACCTCTCGTCGTACTACATGAAGCCGGGATTCGCGTTCGGCGGCTCCTGCCTGCCCAAGGACGTCCGCGCGCTGCAGTATCGCGCGCGCGAAGTCGATCTCGACATGCCCGTGATCCAGTCGATCCTGACGAGCAACCGCCTTCAGATCCAGCACGCGCTCGACGCCATCGTCGAGACCGGCAGGAAGCGGATCGGCCTGCTCGGCTTCTCGTTCAAGGCCGGCACCGACGACCTTCGCGAGAGCCCGATCGTCATCCTCGCCGAAGCCCTGCTCGGCAAGGGGTACTCGCTCTGCATCTACGACAGGAACGTCTCGATCGCGCGGCTCGTCGGTGCCAACAAGGAATACATCAACACACAGATTCCGCACCTCTCGTCGCTGCTGACCGAGAGCCTCGACGAGGCGATCGACAGGTCAGAAGTGATCGTCGTCGGCAACGCGGCGCCCGAGTTTGCCGAGGCGCTGACGCGCACCCGTCCCGATCAAACGATCCTCGATCTCGTGCGCGTCGGGACGCCGCGGGAACGGATCCCGGGCGACTATCACGGCATCTGCTGGTAACCGCATCGCCGGCCTTTGTGCGCCGCCGCGCCCGGCGTTGGATAATGCGGCGTGATCATCTATCTGCACGGGTTCGCCTCGTCGAGCCACTCGGGGAAGGCGACGTATCTCGGCGATCGGCTTCGCGCCTGCGGCGCCGACGTCGTCACGCCGGATCTGAATCAGCCGGATTTCTCGACATTGACGATCACCCGGATGCTCGAACAGGTCGAGGCGATCCTGGATCGGGCCGCCGGTCCGGTGACGATCTTCGGCTCGAGCCTGGGCGGCTACGTCGCCGTCAACGCGGCGGCGAAGTGGCCCGAGCGCATCGGCAGGCTCGTCCTGCTCGCGCCCGCGCTCGACTTCTCCGACGAAGGGCTCGGCGCCCCCGGCGGTGCGAGCCTGAGCGACTGGAAACGCGACGGGCAGATCCAGGTCTTTCATTTCGGGTACGGCCGGATGATGCCGATCCACTACCAGCTGTACGAGGACGCGCGGCGCTACGACGCCATGCACGCGACGGTCGGCATGCCGATCCTCATCTTTCAGGGCACGCGCGACACGGCCGTCAACCCCGGCACCGTGCAACGCTGGGCGGCCGGCCGGCCCAACGTCACGCTGCGCCTGCTCGACGATGACCACCAGCTGGCGGCGTCGCTGGGCGACATCTGGCAGGAAGCCGCCCGGTTCCTGGGACTGGAGGATTGATCAGGGGGGCAACCTTCACGGCCGGAGCTCCCGTCTAAGGGGGCATGCGCAACCTCTTTCTGTCGTCTGCCGCCGCTCTGCTTCTTCTGGCGCCGTCCGCCGCCGCGCAGGACTTCCGCTGGCACGGTGCGGTGCCCCAGGGACAAACGATCGAGATCAAGGGGGTCAACGGCGACGTCCGCGCCGAACCTGCCGGAGGCAACGAGGTCGAAGTCGTCGCCGAGAAGCACGCGCGGCGCGACAACCCGGACAGCGTGCAGATCCAGGTGGTACCGCACGCCGGCGGCGTCACGATCTGCGCCGTCTATCCAGCGCGCGAGGGATCGCGGCCCAACGAATGCCAGCCCGGCGACGGCGGCCGCATGAACGTGCAGAACAACGACGTCACCGTCCGGTTCACCGTGCGGGTGCCGGCGGGCGTGCAGTTCACCGGCAAGACCGTCAACGGCGAAGTCGAGGCCACGCGCCTGAACGGCGACGTTGCGCTGTCGACCGTGAACGGGTCGATCACCTTCTCGACGACCGGCACGGCGCGCGCCGCCACGACGGTGAACGGATCGATTCGCGGCGAGATGGGACGCGCCGACTGGACCGACCGTCTCGAGATGGCGACGGTCAACGGCGGCATCACGCTGACGCTGCCGTCCACGCTCAACACCGACGTGCGCGCGTCCACGGTCAACGGCGACATCTCGACCGACTTCCCGCTCACCGTCACGGGACGCGTCCAGCGCCGGCGGATCGAAGGGACGATCGGCGCAGGCGGACGGATGCTCTCGCTCGAGAGCGTCAACGGCGGCATCACGCTCAAGCGCGAGTAATCATGTAAGATCACCGTGATGGAAGGCATCATCACGGCATGGGGGAAAATCCTTCGCGGCTATCATCCCTCGCTCTCGATTGAAATCACGCGCGAGTGCCCGCTCCGCTGCCCGGGGTGCTATGCGTACGGCGACGAGCACCTCGGCGGCGACGTCACGCTCCGGCAGGTCACCGACTTCAAGGGACAGGAGCTGATCGATCGAGTCCTCGCGATCGTCGAAGCAGAGAACCCGATTCACCTCTCGATCGTCGGCGGCGAGCCGCTCGTGCGCTTCCGCGAGCTCGACGTCATCCTGCCGAAGCTCGCCGACAGGGGCATCTACACGCAGCTCGTGACGAGCGCGGTCCGGCCGGTTCCGCCGGCATGGGCGGCCATCCCCCGGCTGCAGATTTGCGTCTCGATCGACGGCCTGCAGCCCGAACACGACGCGCGGCGCACGCCTGCGACCTACGATCGGATTCTGAAGCACATCGAGGGGCATCAGATCACCGTTCACTGCACGGTGACACGGCAGCAGGTGCAGCGCGACGGCTACCTCGAAGAGTTCGTGCGGTTCTGGTCGGCGAACCCGAATGTGCGCCAGCTCTGGTTCAGCCTCTACACGCCGCAGGTCGGCGAAGTGGCGCCCGAGATTCTGACGCCGCACGATCGCGAGCGCGTGATCGCCGCGCTGATGTCGCTGCGCGTGAAGTACCCGAAGATCGGCATGCCCGAGGGGCTCGTGAAACAGTACGCGACGCCGCCGGCCAGCCCGGACGACTGCATCTTCGCGCAGACGACGACGTGCATCTCGGCCGACTTCGAGCACCGCATCACGCCGTGCCAGTTCGGCGGCAACCCCGACTGCTCGCAGTGCGGCTGCATCGCGTCGGCGGGCCTGAAGGCGGTCGGCGCGCACCGCATCGCCGGCGGCACGATCCGCGTCGGCGCCATCTTCGAAACGTCCGTCAAGATCGGCCGGAAGTTCCGCAGCCGGCGCGAGGCGGTCGCCTGATGGCGCAGGCCGCGTCCTTCGACATCACGTCGACCGTGGACCTCCAGGAGGTCGACAACGCCGTCAACCAGGCGAAGAAGGAGCTCGCGCAGCGCTACGACTTCAAGGGGTCGCGCGCGGCGATCGACCTGAGCAAGGCCGAGAACACCATCGTGCTCACCGCCGACGACGACTTCAAGATGAACGCGCTGTGGGAAATCCTGCAGACCCGCATGGTGCGGCGCGGCGTGCCGACCAAGAACCTGACGCTCGGCGACGCGGAGCGCGCCGCCAACGACACCGTCCGCCGCACCGTCAAGCTGCAGCAGGGCATCCCCACCGAGGCCGCCAAGGACATCGTCAGGTTCCTGAAAGACCAGAAGCTGAAGAAGGTCACGGCCGCCATCATGACGGACCAGGTTCGAGTGACCTCGCCGTCAAAGGACGAGCTTCAGGAAGCGATGCGGCAGCTGCGCGACCACGATTTCGGCTGCGCGCTCCAGTTCGGCAATTACCGCGGTTAGGCGTCACTCTTGCAGTAGCCGGACGGTATGCGAACGCTTCTCGCCGCGTCGGCACTGGCGGCCACGCTCGTTCTGTCGCAGAGCGGCTCGAAGCCGCCGGACCAGGCGCCTCCCACGCCCGTCCCGCCCACGAAGGTGCCGCCCTCTCAGGTCCCTCCGGACAAGCGGGCGCCCACGACGTCGCCCAAGAAGGGCGTGAATCCCGACGATCCGAACGCGGCGATCATCAAGGACTTCCTGAAGCGCGTCGACGTCTACGTCGCGCTGCGCAAGAAGCTCGAGAGCACGCTGCCGGCCCTGCCGAAACAGACGACGCCGCAGCTCATCGATCAGCACGAGCGGGCGCTGGCGGCGCTGATCCAGACGGAGCGGAAGAACGCGAAGCAAGGTGACCTCTTCACGGTGCAGATGCAGTCGCTCGCGAAGCGGCTGCTGGTCCCGACTTTCAGCGGACGCGAGGGGGCACACGTCCGCGCCGAGATCATGGACAAGGAGTACAAGGGCAGCATCGTCCTGGCGCCGAACGGGCGCTACCCCGACGAGATTCCGGTATCGACGGTTCCGCCGCAAGTGCTGCAGTTCCTGCCGAAGCTGCCCGAGGAGCTCGAGTACCGCTTCGTCCGCCAGAACCTGATCCTGTTCGATCCGCACGCGCACGTCATTCCCGACTGGGTGCCGGCGGCCTTCAAGTAGAGAGCCGCGATCCATGATTCCGCGCCGAACCGTCGCCGCCATCTGCCTGCTGTGCCTGGCCGCGCTCCCTGCCGCCCAGGGCCAGGTCCCGCTTCCCAACAAGCCAGACACGCTGAAGTTCGCGGTGATCGGCGACAACGGCACCGGCGAGCGCCCGCAGTACGAGCTCGGCGAGCAGCTCGCCGCGTGGCACGCGAAGTTCCCGTTCGCGCTCGTCGTGATGATGGGCGACAACATCTACGGCTCCGACCGGCCGCAGGACTTCGTCAAGAAGTTCGAGGCGCCGTACAAGCCGCTGCTCGACGCCGGCGTGAAGTTCTACGCGTCGCTAGGCAACCACGACTCACGCGAGCAGCGCTTCTACAAGAACTTCAACATGGACGGGAAGCTGTACTACACGTTCAAGGCGCCGAAGCAGGACGTCCGGTTCTTCGCGCTCGAGAGCACGTACATGGATCCGGACCAGGTGAAGTGGATCGCCGACGAACTGCAGAAGTCGGGCGAGAAGTGGAAGATCGTCTTCTTCCACCACCCGCTCTATTCGTCCGGGAAGACGCACGGGTCGCAGGTGAAGCTCCGCGAGGTGCTCGAGCCCCTGTTCGTGCGCTACAAGGTCAGCCTCGTCCTCAACGGGCACGACCACATCTACGAGCGCATCAAGCCGCAGAACGCCATCCAGTACTTCGTCGAGGGATCGTCGGGGCAGCTCCGCGAGGGGGACCTCCGCAAGGGATCGGATCTGACCGCGTCAGGGAACGACCGCGATCAGACGTTCATGCTGATGGAAGTGGACGGCGACGCGCTGACGTTCAACGCGATCAGCCGCAGCGGGGCGGTCATCGACTCTGGGATCATTCAAAGCCGGAAATAGCCCGCTTCTTGCTGCGCTTCCAGTCGTCCTCGAAGGTCGCGGCGATCTTGCGGGCGATGCCGCCGTTCTTGATGAGGATCCCGACCTCGCGCCGGCCCTCGAGCTCGAGCTTGCGCAGGCTCTGGCTTCCCACGAACGCCTCTGCGCCGTCACGCACGATCGCGCGCACGTGCAGTCGCAGCGGCCCCAGCCTCCGGACTTTGACGCCCTTGATGTCCTTCTCGAGCGAGCCGAGGATCCGGATCTCGACGCCGTCGCCGGCGCGATCGGCCAGCACTTTCTGGATGGCGTTGTCGCTGACCTGCGCGTCGTAGATCAGCAGCTGTTTCCGCGCGCCCTTCACGAACGCCGTCAGCAGCGCGCGCGAGTTCTCGGGGCTCACCACGAGCCGCGTGTGGTTCGGATCGTAGTCCTGCCGCAGCGCATCGGCGTCGAACAGCCGCACCGCCTCGGCCACCATCTTCTTGTCGCGCGTGACGATCCCGAAGCTGCGGCTCTTGTCGATGTCGAGCTTCGTGTAGTTGAAGCCGTAGACGTGCAGCGTCTCGTTGTCGACGATCATCATCTTGCCGTGGTAGCGCGCGAGATCGTCGGCGGTCCGCGCGACGGTTGCGCCGCTGTCGAGCAGCCGCAGCTCGAGTTTCCGCAGCGTCTTGTCGCCGCCCTTGTTGGTGTGCGCGATGAGCGCGCGGACCTTGACGCCGCGCGCCACCGCCCCCTCGAGCGCCTTCTCCACTTCTCCCCGGTCGAAGCGGAAGATCATGATGTCGAGGTATTTCCGCGCGCGATCGATGGCCTTGACGAGAGGGGCGATGCCGTCGGCCGGCTGGATAATCAGCTTCACTTCGTCTTTGACTTTTTCTCGTCCCACTCGACGGACACGTGTCCTTTGGGATCGAGCGTGAGGATCGCCGTCGTGACGCGATCGCGGTCCACTTCCAGGGGCACCTGTGTTTCGAAGCTGATCTCGTCGTCGGACGCGGCCAGCAGCTCGAAGTCTACCTGATGTCGGCGCAGGATCGTCTCGAGCTCCGCCCGGCGGCCGTCGGTGTCGTCCCCCATCTTGATCTTCAGCTCGAACCGCTTCCGGCCCTCCGGCTCGAACGACTCGATCACCCAGAGCGCGATGAGGATGAAGAACGCCGAGAAGACGGCCATCACGTACTGGCCGACGCCGGACGCGAGCCCCACGGCGAGCGTCGAGAGCATCACGCCCGCGTCCTTGGGATCCTCGACCTTCGCGCGGTACCGCACGAGGCCGGCGGCCCCGACGACGCCGAACGCGCGAGCGAGGTTGGTGCCGACGACGAGCATGACGACCGCGCCGACGATCGCCAGGATGATCTGCGTCTGAATCACGGCGGGCTGGCGCGGCGGCGTGCCCCGCCGCTTCGGGCGGACGGCGAGCGCGGTGCCGAGGAGCGCGGCCAGCGGAAGCCGGATCAGCGCGTGGCGGACCTCGTCCATCACGCTGACGCGCTGCGCGCGCGCGCCCTGATCCGAGGCCATCAGGTCCAGCGGCGACTGCCCGGCTGCCGCCGGCGCCGGCGCGGCGAGCAGCAGCGAGAGCACGACGAAGACGGCAACCAGGCCCGCGACACCGACACGTCTGCTCATCGTCCGACTGCCAGCCCTTCCTCGATCTTCTGCTTGAACCGCTTGATGAACCGGTCGGCCACCTGCGGCGCGTAGCCCCCCGCGCGGAACGCGTCCTGCCATTGCGCGTCGGTGAGCTGCTGCAGGCGGCCGCAGATCCAGTGCACGTCGTCGGGCGTGATGCGCTCGAGCAGCACGCTGTGGCGGCCGCGCCAGTCGAACTTCACGTAGCCCTTCGACATGCCCTTGATGAACGGCGTCTCCTCGAACACCCGGGGGTCGCCGCGCGGCGCGTCGATGACGCCCGTGCGCCCGAACGACTGCCCCAGGTCGCGCGCGACGTACCACCGCGTCGCCCCCTCGAACGGGTCCTTCAGTTTGTAGATGACGTTCTGCTCGTCCTTGATGTCCGAATTGCCGAGCATCGCCATCAGCACCAGGAGGCCGTTGAGCTGGCGCGTGCCGACAAACGGTCCGCGATAGTACGACCACGCCTTCCCCGCGTCGAGCCCGTGCAGATCCGGCTTGCTCTGCCGGAACCGCCCCGGCAGCTGCGGATTCTTGTCGTGCGCCCCCTCGGCGTTCCAGCGCCCCACATAGTAGATCGGGGGTTGATGATACCCGACACCCCAGAGCAGACGCGAGGCGACGACTTCGGTGGCGGCCTCGGGCGGCAGCTTGACGCTCCATTTGCGGCCGGCGGGGTCGTCGACCGTGAACCCCATGCTGAATCCGCCGCGCTTGACGTCGATGACCGTGTAGGTGACGGACGGGTCGGGCGTCAGCCGCTCGCCGCCGACGCCCCAGAAGAGATCCCGGCCGGGCTCGGGCTCGACCCAGAGTTCGGCGAGCTGAGCCGCCGTCGGCGGCGCGGCGGGCAGCACCGGGCGCGTACATCCCTGACACGCCATCAAAAGCCCGGCGGCCAGGGGCAGAAGAGTGCCTGTTTTCATGGCTGAGGACGGAACTGGCAATGTGGTTACGCCGGATTCTATCGAAAGTCGCGTGCGTCGATCTCGGGGTTGCGGCCGCCCAGCGCGAGCAGGCGTTCGGCTTTGACGGACGTCACGCCCTCCTGGATCTGCAGCGTGCCCTCGACGATCAGGTACGGCTCCTCCACGATCACGGCGCGCTGCGCCGAATACAGATCCGGCTGGACGATGATGTTGGCGATGCCGGTTTCGTCTTCGAGCGTGAGGAAGACGAATCCTTTCGCGGTGCCGGGCCGCTGGCGCGTGATCACGGCGCCGGCGACGCGGACCCGCCGCCCGTGGCGCCCGGCGGACAGATCGCGCGCGCGCAGCACGCCCCGCAGCGCGAGTTCGCTGCGCCTGAGCGACATGGGATGCGGACCGATCGTCAGGCTCGTGCCTGCATAGTCGGCGAGGAGACGCTCGGGCACCGTCATCGGCTTCAGTGGCGAAGCGAGAGGCTGGAGGGTGGAGGTTGGAGGTTGGGCCTTGGGAGTGTCTTGGGAGTTGGGCGTTGGGAGTTGGGCGTTGTCAGCGTCGGCGTCAGCGAAGAGTTCGCCGGCGGGCCGTACCGCCTGCTCGATCTGCCAGAGTGCCGTGCGACGATCGAATCCGAAGGCGTTGAGTGCCCCGATTTCCGCGAGCGTCGCGACCTCGTCACGCCGCAGGCCGCAGCGGCGAATGAGTTGATCCAGCGTCTCGAAGCGCGGCGGCGCTGCGGAGGCTGGAGGTTGGAGGCTGGAGGCTGGACGTGCGGAAGAAATAGAGGACACAGAGAGCAGTGGCAGCGTCCACAGATGCGAGCACACATTGCAGAATCCTTCGTGCGTATGCCATGTCTCCAGCATGGACGGATCATCGCAGCCGCACTTGGGGCACCTGAACTCCGTATCTTCCGCGTCTTTGCCTTTCCCAGCCTCCAGCCTCCCGCCTCCAGCCTCCGCAGCGGCGGCGATGGCATCGCCCGCTTCGCGTCGCAACCCGTTGACGTACATCAGGCCGAGCCGGACGCGGCCGTCGGGCTCGACGCGGCACGGCCAGTCCGACACCTGCACGTCGATCGGCGCGAAGCGGACGCCGTGCCGCTGCGCGTCCTTCACGAGCGTCGACGGGTGATAGAACCCCATCGGCTGGTTGTTGAGCAGCGCCGTGTAGAACGCCGCCGGGTAATGCGCCTTCAGGTACGCGCTCGCGTAGACGAGCAGCGCGAAGCTCGCGGCGTGCGACTCGGGAAAACCGTAGAGCGCGAACGACGTGATCGATCGGAGGATCTCCTCCGCGCCGGCGCCCGTGATCCCCTGCCGCTCCATGCCCGCGCGCAGCTTCCCTTCGATCTGCTGCATGCGCTTCTCGGATCGCTTGAACCCGAACGCGCGCCGCAGCTCCTCCGCCTCGCCACCGCTGAAACCCGCCGCCACCATCGCCATGCGCAGCAGCTGCTCCTGGAACAGCGGCACGCCGAGCGTGCGCGCGAGAATCGGCTCGAGCGAGGGATGCGGGTACACGACCGGCTCGTCGCCGCGCCGCCGCTTCAGATACGGATGCACCATCTGCCCCACGATCGGCCCCGGCCGGATGATCGCGACTTCGACGACGATGTCGTAGAAGGTCTCCGGGCGGAGCCGGGGCAGCGTCGCCATCTGCGCGCGCGACTCCACCTGGAAGATGCCGATCGTGTCGGCCTCCTGCAACATCTTGAAGACCGCTGGATCTCGCGGTGGCAAATGCGCGAGATCCAGCGGACCGCGGAGGCTGGAGGCTGGAGGCTGGAGGCTGGTTTCCGGAATGCTTGGAGCGTTCGGATCGAGCGCTCGATCTGTACTGCTGCAAGCCTTCCCGAGACCAGCCTCCGCCCTCCGCCCTCCGTCCTCCGCGGTGTTCACCACTTCGAGTGCGTCCTGGAGCACCGCCATCATGCCGAGGCCGAGCAGATCGACCTTCACGATCCCCATGTCGGCGCAGTCGTCCTTGTCCCACTGAATGACGACGCGATCGGGCATCGAGGCGTTTTCGAGCGGCACGACCTCGTCGAGGCGGCCCTGGCAGATCACCATGCCGCCCGAATGCTGGCCGAGATGCCGCGGCAGATCCTGGATCTGCTGCCACAGCGCGCCGAACTGGCGGATCGCCGGTGCGTCGCCGTCGACGCCGATCGCCGCGAGGTTGCGCGCCAGCGTGTCCTCGGGATCGACGAACTCGAAGTGCCCCATCACCTTGGCGAGCCGGTCGATCGTCGGCGCATCGATCGACAGCGCCTTCCCCACTTCGCGCGCCGCGCTGCGGCCGCGATACGTGATGACGTTGGCGGTCATGGCCGCGCCGAGCTTCCCGTACTTGCGATAGATGTGCTGGATGACGCGCTCGCGGCGATCGCCGCTCGGCAGATCGAGATCGATGTCGGGCCACTCGCCGCGCTGCTCCGAGAGGAAGCGCTCGAACAGCAGGTCCATGCCGATCGGATCCACGGCGGTGATCCCGAGGCTGTAGCAGACGGCGCTGTTGGCCGCCGACCCGCGCCCCTGCACCAGGATCCCTTCCTGCCGGCAGAAATTCACGATGTCCCAGACGATCAGGAAGTAGCCGGCGAGATCGAGCTTCTCGATGAGGTCCAGCTCGCGCTCGATTTGCCGCGCGTGGCGCGGCTCGATCGGACGGTAGCGCTCGCGCGCGCCCGCCTGCGCGATCTTGCGCAGGAACGACGCCATCGACTCGCCGTCGGGCACCGGGTATGCCGGGAAGCGGTACCCGAGGTCGGCCATCGTGTACGACAGGCGGTCGGCGAGATCGCCAGACGCGTGGAGCGCCTGCGGCAGATCGGCGAAGAGCGCCGCCATCTGCGCGGGCGGCTTCAGGTAGCGCTCGGCGTTGCCGCTCAGGCGCGTGCCCGCCTGCGCGACCGTCGTCTTGTGGCGGATGCAGGTGAGGACGTCGTACAGCGGACGGTCGGCCGGCTCCCCGAACCGCACGCCGTTGGTGGCGACGAGCGGCACGTGGAACGCGTCGGCGAGATCGCGCAGCGCGTGGTTGTCGGCCTCCTCGTCGCGCAGCAGGTGGCGCTGCAGCTCGAGATACGTGTTCGCGCGGCCGAACACGCCGACGAGCCGATCCACGAGACCGCCGACGCCGAAGCGCGCGCCGCTCAGCATCGCGCGCCCGCCGAGCGCGACGAGTCCGGCGGTCCGGCCGTCGAGTTCGTCGAGCGCCAGCACGCCGTCCCCCTTCTCCGCCCGCAGCTTCATCATGGTCAGCAGGCGGCAAAGGTTCTTGTAGCCGGTCTGGGATTCGATCAGGACAGGCAGACGAAACACGCTGTCCGAGAACCGAGAACCGATATCCGATATCCGAGGATCCCGAATCCCCGCCGCGCGGACCGTCAGCTCCGCGCCGATGATCGCCTTCAGCCCGGCTTTCTTCGCGGCGAGATGAAAGCGCGGGGACCCGTACACGCCGTCGCGATCGAGGAGGGCGAGCGCCGGATAGCCGAGCGCGGCGGCACGCTCGACGAGCGCTTCGGGCAGGGATGCGCCGTCGAGAAACGAAAACGCGGAGGCAGCGTGAAGCTCGACGTACTTCGGCACGTGAGAGGGGGGCTCAGGTGCGCGGGGTGCGCGGGGTGCGAGAGGTGCGAGAGGTGCGAGGTGCGCGCATGACGTCAGTCGTACAGGCCGTCGAAGAACCAGCCGTCAGTGGCGCGATCCTGATAGATGCGGCACACGGGTCCGGTCTTGAGCGCCACGTCCCACTCGTTGCGGTTCCAACTGCGATCGGTCCACCACTCGCCTGACGTACGCCACGGTCCGGCCGCCTGGACGATCGCGCCCGACGGCATCCCACGCTTCGAGGACGCGATGTGTACCGGTCGTCCGGACTCAACACTGACGCGGATCGCCACAGGGTTCCGCTGCCGGCGCAGCACGTGTGCTCCCACCGTCGCGCTGCGCGCCTCAGCCGCAGCACCTCGCATCTCAGCACCTTCCGCACCCCGCGCACCCCAAGCACCCTGCGCACCCCGCGCACCCGTGCGCCCCCGCTCTTCCGGCGCGTACCGCGCCATCGCGAACGCATCCGGCCGGTGGCTGTCGAGCAGCACCGCCGATCCGACGCGCGCGTCGCCCACGAGCGCCGAGAGCCGCGCGGTGAGCGTCGAGAGCGTTTCCGGCGACGGCAGCGCGCGCTGCAGCAGCGAGAACTGCGTGATGCGCGACGGCGCCGGATCGACCTCGATCGCGACGACGTCGATCGCGCCGGCGGGAGGCCTGGCGTCCAGATCGAGCAGCAGCAGCGTGCGGAGCACGCGCGGATCGCGCATCGGCGCCGGCAGCTGCAGCACGCGCGCGTCGGTGGACCGATCGGTCAGCCGCAGGTCGAGCCGCACGGCCGCGGCGCCGCGATCCGCGCGCTCGAGCGACGCCGACAGCGGCTCGAGCAGACGCGCGAACACGAACGACAGCGGCTCGAGCGCGTCGATCGGCCATTCGAGCTCGAGCCGTTCGGCAAACCGCGGCGTCTCGGCGTCGGGCACGAACGGCGCCGGATCGAGGCCCTGTGCCAGACGCTGCAGCGCCACGCCGCGCCGGCCGAGCCGCGACGACAGCTCCGCCGGCGGCAGCTCCGCCAGATCGCCGAGCGTCGCGATGCCCCATCGGGCCAGCGTTTCGTACGCCCGTGCGCGATCGCGATCGTTCGTCGCCGGCGGCAGCACTTCGAGCGGCTCGAGAAGCGTGACCGGCAGTTCGTGGAATCGCGCGATCGCGTCGTCGGACCCGTCATGAACGGCGTCGCAGAACGATCGCGTCGCGAGCAGGCGCGCCACCGTCATCGTCGGCGCGATCGCAACGTTTGCGACGTTCGCGACGTTTGCGTCGTTCGCGTCGTTCACACCGGGGCCGGCCTCCGCGATCGCCCGTGCGAGTTGCCGCGCGATCTCGGGCGGCGGCCCGATCAGCCGCCCCAGCCCCGAGACGTCGAGCAGCACCTCGCACGCGCCGACCTGCCGCACACGCGGCGAGAAATCGCGCGCGACGGCCAGCAGCGCGTGCAGCGGCCGGCTGCCAGCTGCCGGCGTTCCGCTTTCAGTTGCCAGTCGTAAACAGGCAAACAAGCCGGACGCCGGAAGCTGGAAGCCGGACGCCGAAAGCCCGGAGCTGGACGCGGGAAGCTGGAAGCTCATTTCAGTCCTCCGCCTTCGCCGCGAAGCGGCTTCGGCGAGACCTCGCCGGAGCTCGAGGGGATTGACACCCGGGCGGCGGCGGGTCCCACGACTCGCGGCACCGGATCGATCCCGGTGAAAACGCGGGCGCGATGCGCGGCGCCACGCCACTCCACCACGGCCGTCTCGCAGGCGATCGTGGCGCCGCCGGCACTGCGCGCGAGCCGATCGGCGCCCACGAGCAGCGCCACCGTGTCGCTGCCCTCGACGATGCGCGCCAGGCGCATCCACGTCGTCGACGGCAGCCCCCGCAGCGCCGCCGGAGCGGCGTCGGCCAGATCGAAAACGGCCAGCCCGAAGCCGCCCGCCTGCAGCACGAGCGAGAACGCTTTCACCGCGCTCGCAACGGCGCCGCCGGGCGCCGGCGCCGGACGGACCCATAACAGGTGCGACAGATCCACGCCGTGCGCACCAGCAGACGCGGGATCGAACGTGTCGCACGTATCGACGAGCGCCACCGCCTCGCCGCGGGACGTCGCGGCCGCGAGCGCTCCCACGACCAGCGTCGTTCGTCCGCTCGACGGCGTGCCGGCGATATCGGAGAGATGCCCGCGCCGCAAGCCGCCGCCGAGAGCAGCATCGAGCGATGCGACACCAGTGGGCGCGACCCGCGCCTGATCGAGCGCCGGCGATAACGGCTCGCCGCCCGGCCCGAAGGGCGCGATCGTGACGTCGAGTTTCCGGGCCCGCAGCAGGGATTCGAGAGCGGCACGCATTCGCTTTTTCTTCGCCTTCCGGCGCGAGTATATGCGGCCGCCACGCCCGGATCAAGCCCGTCCGTAAGTTGTTACAATGAAGGGCGTTGTCATCTGCAGCCCAACCAAGCCATCACGAGACGCCGTCGACACCCCTGCATCCCGTCATCGGCCGCGCCCTCGCCGCGTTTCACTACCGCGATTTCCGCATCCTCTGGTTCGGCGCGTTCACGTCGACGGTCGGCAACTGGATGCAGCAGGTCGCGCAGTCGTGGCTCGTATTCGAGCTGACGAATTCCTCGTTCTACCTCGGTCTCGATTATTTCTTCGGCCAGCTCCCGATTCTCCTGCTCACGCTCATCGGCGGCGTCGTCGCCGATCGCTACGACCGCCGGCACGTGCTGCTCGGATCCCAGCTCGTACAGATGACGACGGCCTTCACCCTGGCCGTGCTGGTGTACGTCAACAAGGTCCACGTCGCCGAGATCCTGCTGCTGTCGTTCGCCGCGGGGCTCGGGCAGGCCTTCGGCGGGCCCGCCTACCAGGCGCTCATCCCGTCGCTCGTGCAGAAGAAGGACCTGCCGAACGCGATCGCGCTCAACTCGATCCAGTTCAACCTCGCGCGCGTGTTCGGTCCGCTGCTCGCCGGCGTCACGCTCGCGGCGTGGGGCAGCGCCGCGTGCTTCGGCCTGAACGGGCTCTCGTTCCTCGTCGTCATCGTCGCGCTGCTCTCGATGACGATCCGCCACACGAAGCCGGCCGAGCAGAAGACGCTCGTCGACGAGCTGAAAAGCGGCGTCCGCTACGCGCGGGGAGAATCGGCGATCGTCGCGCTGACCGCGCTCGCCGCCATGACGACGTTCCTGGGGCTGCCGCTGCTGACGTTCCTGCCGGTGTTCGCGAAGGACATCTTCCACGGCGACATCAACCGCTTCAGCCACATGATGGCGTTCTCGGGCGCGGGCGCCGTGTGCGGCGCGCTGATCGTCGCGTGGCTCGGACGCTTCCGCCACATGGGGCGCGTGCTGCTCCTCACGCAGGCGGCCTTCGGGATCCTGGTGACGGCGTTCGCGCTGTCGCGCGTGGCCTGGGTCAGCGACCTGCTCCTCTTCTTCACCGGCGCGACGCTGCTGATGACGTTCTCGATGACGGCGTCGCTCGTGCAGCTCATCGTGCCCGACCACCTGCGCGGGCGCGTGATGAGCATCTACATGGTGGCGTTCCGCGGCGGCATGCCGCTCGGGAGCCTCGTGGCCGGCTATGCCGCCAGCCGCACGTCGGCGCCGCTCGTGCTGGAAGTGAACGGCATGCTGATCCTCGGCGTCGCCGCGTACTTCCTGATCAGAAGCCACGGCATTCGAGAGCTGTAGAACGACGCTGATAGCCGATAACCGATAGCCGATAGCCGATAGCCGATAACCGAAAATACGCTCCGTAGTTTCCGCCTTCAGGCGGAAGCCGGCGCAGCTATAATTACTCGATCGTGTTCCTCCTGCTCTCCGCACTCGCGCTTGGATGCCTGCACGGCCTCGGCGGCGATCACCTGATGGCCATCGCGGCGCTCTCGGTCGACGGCGGGGCCGACACGACGCCGTCCTCGCGCCGGACGCGCGCCCTCGCGGTCGCGATGCGGTTCGCCATCGGACACGCGCTGCTGCTCGGCGTCGGCGCCGGTCTCATCGTCGTCGTCGGCTGGTCGATTCCGCCGCACGTCGAGCGCGGCGGCGAAATGCTCGGCGGCGCGCTGCTCATCGCGATGGGACTCGTAACGCTCCAGCACGTCAAGCACCTGGGGCACCCCGAGCACCCCGAGCACCTCGAGCACCTCGAGCACCTCGAGCACCTCGAGCACCACACGCACCCCTCGCACCTCCCGACGATGATCGGCGCCGCCTTCGCGATCAGCAGCCTGCGCGCGGTGGTGATGCTCACGCCGTTCGGGCAGGACGCGAGCACTCAGCCGCTCGCGCTGCTGCTGGCGCTCATCGGCGTGTTCGCGGTCGGAATCCTGATCTCGATGTCGCTGTTCGGGGTCGCGCTCGCCGGCGTGCTCTCGACCCGCGCGCTGCAGCGCGTCGGCCACGGCGCCGGCGCCCTGGTCGGCCTCTCGTCAATCGTCCTCGGCATCGCCTGGGTGGCCACCGCGTAAAAAACAGAGTGCTTAGTGCTCAGTGCTCAGTGCTTAGTGCGAGTGCTCAGTGCATAGTGCAAGTGCTTCGCGTGGCCGACGTGGAACGCCGAGCACCAGCACTTAGCACAAGCACGAGCACTGAGCACTGAGCACGAGCACTGAGCACTGAGCACTGAGCACTGAGCACTGAGCACTGAGCACTGAGCACTGAGCACTTTACTTATTCGGAATCGTCCACTCGACAGGGATCGTCTTCGGCAGATAGCAGATCGCGTCGTCGCACGCCTGGTAGCGCAGCGTGCCTTTGATCGTCTTCGGGGCCGCCGTGCCCCGGGCGATCGTCACGTCCTGCGCGATCCGGAACGGCTTCGCGTACACGAGCATCGTCTCGTTCAGCGCGGGCATCACGTACTTCTCCCCCGCCGGGTATTTCGCCTTCCCCGCCGTGACGGCGGGATCGGCGTCGAGCGTCAGCGTGATGGCGATGTAGCCCGACTGCCCCGGCGAGTAGACGTGCATCTTCGGCTTCGGGACGACGTCGACGAACAACGTCAGCTTGCCGCCCGGCGGCACGGCCGCGGCGCTCGCCGACGGCGTCAGCGACAGATGCGCCGTCTCGATGGGCTTTGCTGTGGACGGCGCCTGCGCGAACAACATCGCCACGACCGCCACGATGATGAACATGCCTGCAATTGTACGAAAAACAGGCGCCGGAATCTCCGGCGCCTGTTTCGGCCATCGCCTATCGGCTATCGGCTATCGAGCCTCGGACGCGGTCCTACTGCCGGCGCGTGATCTGATCCCAGAGCGCCGCGCCGCCGCCGCCGATGAGCGCGCCGATGCCTGCGCCCTTCTTGCCGCCCACCGCCGCGCCGATGCCGGCGCCGACACCGGCGGACGATCCGATGATGACCGCGCTCTTCGTCACCGAGCGCTTCGGCTTCGTGACGATCTCCCGCTGGCGGGCGGGCTGATAGACGACGCGCTCGGGCGCGCGCGCCGGCGCGGTCCGGATCAGCTGCGTCTCGGGAATCGCCGCCTGCGAGTAGCCATACGCGATCGGCTGCGCGGACGGCGCCGCGCCGTACGCCACGGGCGCCGGCCCGCCGAAGGTGGCGACCGGTGCAGCGCCAGCGGACGAGCATTCGGCCTGCGCCTGCACGACGCCGTTCACCACGACCTGACGCACGATCGCGCGCTGATTGGGTTCACACACGACCGACATCGGCGCGCCAGCCGCGGCGAGCATCTGCGACTGCGCCGGCGGCGGCGCGGTTGCGCCGCACGCGACGAGGACGGTTCCGAGTCCCGCCACCGCGACCGCCGCGGCGCCCCTTCGAATGTGCTGCAAGGCCATGGTCGAATCCTCCGTTACACGGCTGACATCAAGCGCCGTGCCATCGCGGCCGCGTCAATTCGCGCCCAATTTGCCGCCGTGCTCCGGCGATGCGAAAATGAGTTGTCCTCAGGACGGGTCAGCCGTTTCCACGCGGTGCAGTCGCCCTTGTGAGCCACATCCTCATCGTCGAAGACGACAAAGACATCGCCGATCTGATCGCGCATTACCTGCTGAGAGCGGGGCACGCGGTAGAATCGGCGGCGTCGGGCACGGCCGCCCTCGCGAAGATCAAGGCGGCGCCGCCGGCGCTCGTCCTGCTGGATCTCATGCTGCCCGGCATGGACGGCCTGCTTGTGTGCCAGACGCTCCGCCGCGATCCCGAGACGGCGGCGATTCCGATCATCATGCTGACGGCGCGCGGCGAAGAGGCGGAGCGGATCGCCGGCCTCGAGCAGGGCGCCGACGACTACGTCACCAAGCCGTTCAGCCCGGGTGAGCTGGTCGCGCGCGTCGGCGCGCTGCTGCGGCGCGCCAGGACGCCGCCGCCCCCCGACGCGAAGACGCTCGAGTACGGCCCGATCGCGCTCGACGTCCGCCGGCATGTCGTCACGGTCGACGGCGCGGACGTGAAGCTGACGGCGAAGGAATTCCTGCTGCTGCAGTATCTGCTCGAGCACCGGGGCCGGCTCGTGTCGCGCGACGTGCTGCTGCGCGACGTGTGGGGCTATCAGTTCACCGGCGGCACGCGCACCGTCGACGTCCACGTCCGGCGGCTGCGCGAGAAGATCGCCCTCCTCACCGACGCGATCACGACGATCAAGCAGTTCGGGTACCGGCTCGAGGACCGGTAGCGCGGTGAGCTTTCGCACCAAGATTTTCCTGACGGCGCTCGGCGCGGCGGCGATGGCGGTGCTGGTCGCGACGGCGCTCGTCTCGTGGTCGGTGCGGCGCGATCTCGAGCAGCGGCTCGAACAGCAGCTGGCGTCCGAGGCGCGGATGGCGGCCGAGATCCTGTCGCATCGCGCGGTCGCGGACGAGGCCGAGCTCGACGCCGAGGCCGACGAGCTGGGCAGGATTCTCGGCGCGCGCGTCACCTTCATCGCCGCCGACGGCCGCGTCGTCGGCGATTCCGAGCTGACGCTCGACCAGCTCCGCACGACCGAGAACCACGGACAGCGGCCCGAAGTGATCGAGGCGAGGCGGCTGGGGATCGGCGCGGCGCAGCGCCACAGCGCGACGGTCGGCACCGACATGGAATACGTCGCCATCCCGGTGCACAACCCCAACATGCCGCTCGTCTCGTTCGTGCGGCTCGCGCTGCCGCTGACCGACGTCGACCGGCAGCTCGCGTCCGTACGGTCGCTGGCGCTGCTCGGCTTCATCGTCGGCACCGTGGCGGCCGTCTTCCTGACGTGGATCCTGACGTTTCCTCTCGCGCGCCGGCTCCGCGCGATCGAGGATCGCGCGCGCCGCTACGCCGCCGGCAACTTCGCGCCGACGGTGCCCGACTACGAGCAGGACGAAATCGGCAGCGTCGCGAGAATGCTCGACTCGCTGACGCACGATCTGACCGCGCGGCTCGCCGGCCTCGAGGCCGATCGCGCGCGGATGGCGGCAATCCTGTCCGGCATGGTCGAAGGCGTGGTCGTCGTCAACGAGCACGGCCGCCTGCAGCTCGCCAACGACGCCGCGCGCCGCCTGCTCGGGATCGAGGACTCGGCCGAAGGGCAGCACTATCCCGACATCGTGCGGCAGCCCGCCGTCGCCGAGCAGATCGCGGCGGCGCTCGCGGGACGGCCGACCGCGAGCATCGAGCTGAGCGGGCTGGACGGCAGCGACCAGACGCTGATCGCGCGGACGGCGCCCGTCGACGTGTCGCCGGGCCGCGCCGCGGTCGTCGTCATGCACGACATCACCGATCTGCGCCGCGCGGATCGCATCCGCCGCGACTTCGTCGCCAACGTGTCGCACGAGCTGCGCACGCCGCTGACCGCGATCCGCGGCTACGTCGAAGCGCTGGGCGACGCGACGCCCGAGGAAGGCCGCCGCTTCCTCGAGATCGTGTCGCGCCACACGCTGCGGATGGAGCGGCTCGTGCGCGACCTGCTGCGGCTGGCGCGTCTCGACGCGGGCCAGGAACTGTTCGAGCGCGTGCCCTGCGCGGTGGAGGCGCTGTTCGGCGCCGTCGAGAGCGACCTGGCGCGGCTGCTCGACGCGCGCGATCTCCGCGTCGAGCGTGAGGCCGCCGTCGACGCCGCGACGGTTGCCGGCGATCCGGCGAAGCTGCAGGACGCACTGCGCAATCTGCTCGAGAACGCGGCGAACCACTCGCCGCACGGCGGCTGCATCACGATGCGCGCGCGGCGCGCGGGCAGCCGCGTGCTGCTCACCGTGGAGGATCAGGGTCCGGGCATTCCGCCCGGCGATCTGACGCGCGTCTTCGAGCGCTTCTATCGCGTGGACAAATCACGCACGCGCGACGGGAAGGATCCGGGAGGCACCGGCCTCGGCCTCTCGATCGTGCGGCACCTCGTCGAGCTGCACGGCGGCCGGGTATGGGCCGGCAATCGCCCGCAGGGCGGAGCGATCTTCACGATCGAGCTGCCCGCGCAACACCAGCACGAATCCCTTATCGCTCATCCCTGATCCTCGAATCCCGCATCCCGCATCCCGAATCAATCCCGCATCCCGAATCGCGCCCGGATTCGGGATGCGATTCGGGATTCGCGATCAGGGATACGGGACCCGGGATACGGGATCCGAGGATGAGGGATCAGGGATGAGGGATTCGCCTACGGCGCGATCGTCACCGACGTAAGCCAATACACCAGCGCCGCAATCAAGCCGGCCGCCGGAATCGTCAGGACCCATGCCCAGACGATCCGTCCCGCGACGCCCCAGCGGACCGCCGACAGGCGGCGGATCGAGCCGACGCCGATGATCGCGCCGGTGATCGTGTGCGTGGTGCTGACGGGCACGCCGAGATGCGTCGCCGTGAAGAGCGAGATCGCGCCGGCCGTTTCCGCCGCGAAGCCGCCGACGGGCTGCAGCTTGGTGATCTTCGACCCCATCGTGTGGATGATCCGCCAGCCGCCCGACAGCGTGCCGAGCGAGATCGCGGCGTGCGCCGCGAGGATCACCCACAGGTCGATCCGGAACTCGTGGATGTAGCCGCCCGCGAACAACGCGGTCGCGATGATCCCCATCGTCTTCTGGGCGTCGTTGCCGCCGTGGCCGAGACTGTAGGCGGCGGCCGAGAGGAGCTGGAGCCGGCGGAACCATCGATCGACGCGCGTCGGCGAGAAGCTCCTGAATATCCACAGGACGGCGATCATGAGCGTGAAGCCGAGCGCCATGCCGATGAGCGGCGCGAGGACGATGAAGATCAGGGTCTTCGTCCAGCCGGACAGAATGATGGCGCCGAACCCAGCCTTGGTGATCGCGGCGCCGGCGTAGCCGCCGATCAGCGCGTGCGACGAACTCGTCGGCAGGCCGAAGTACCACGTGATCAGGTCCCAGACGATCGCGCCCACCAGGGCCGCGAAGATCACCGCAAACGTCACGACGTGCAAATCCACGAGGCCCGAGCCCACGGTCCTGGCAACCGCCGTCCCGAACGTGAACGCGGCGATGAAATTGAAGACCGCCGCCCAGACGACCGCCTTGCCCGGGCTCAGCACGCGCGTCGACACGACCGTCGCGATCGAGTTGGCCGCGTCGTGGAACCCGTTGATGTAGTCGAACGTCAGCGCGACGCCGATGAGGGCGACGACTGCGAGAAGGTTGGCGTCCACAGACTACGCGTGCTTGACGACGACGCCTTCGAGGACGTTGGCGACATCCTCGCACCGATCGGTCGCCTGCTCCAGGAAGTCGAAGATCTCCTTCCACTTGATGATCGACACCGCGTCCCGCTCGTCCTTGAACAGGGAGCGCACGGCGGCCTGGTGCGCGCGGTCGGCCTCGTTCTCGAGCCGGTTGATTTCGACCGCGTGCTCGGCGACGCCCTTGCGCTTTTCGAGCGCCGTCATCGCGAGCACGACCTGCTCCGCCGACTGCCGGACGAGATTCGCGAGCTCGCGGGCGCCGGGACGCACGGCCTCGATCTGATACAGCCGAAGGATGGTCGCCGACGCGTCGATGGCGTCCATCACGTCGTCGAGCGTGCGGGCGAGCGAATAGATGTCTTCGCGATCGAGCGGCGTCACGAACGTGCGGTTGAGGCGCTGGATGATCTCGTGCGTCAGGAAATCACACTTGTGCTCGATTTCCTTGATCTCGTCGGCCTTGTCCCAGAGCGGACGGTCTGGCGCGAGCATGGCGTCGAGCAGCACGGCCCCGCCCCTGATCTGCTCCGCCATCGCGATGAAGTCGTCATAGAACCGCTCTTCTTTCGGAATCAGCCTCAGCCTCATGGCTACGCACTCATCTCCCTTCGCCCCTCGTCCGTCGCGGTTGATGTTAACAGATCAACCGGTCCGCCATCCGCCGGAGGAACGGGCCGTACAGAGGAAGAGCGTCTCCCGCGAGACGCTCTTCCTGTTGAAAACGGGACCGCCCTAGAAGCTGAAACGGAACGCGAACTGCACCTGCCGCGGCGTGCCGAGGCCGACGGTGCGTCCGACGGTGCTCGTCAGGCGGCCGAACGTGCCCGCGGCGGCGGCCGTGTAGGGCTGGCCGGGCTGCAGGCGGTTCGCCTCGCTCAGCGCCGACGTCGGAATCGCCTGCGGCAGCGTCCCGACCGGGTTGCTGAAGTTGACCGTGTTGAAGATGTTGAAGACCTCTCCTCTGAACTCGAAGTCGCGCGAGCCGCCGAGGCCGAAGTGCTTCGAGAAGAAGAAGTCGGTCTGTCGGAAGCCCGGACCGTGGATCGAGTTGCGCACCATGTTGCCGAACGTGCCGGGCGCCGGCGTCGCAAACGCGGCCGGGTTCAGGAACAGCACGCCGCCGTCCGTGATGAACGGATCCACGCCGGGCACCACGTCAGGACGCCGCACGTTGCGCGACGCGCCGCCGCCCGGCGTGTTGATGATCGCCACGCGATCCGCCGCCGGGTTCGCGAAGATGTTGCCGGCCGCATCGCGGTAGACGACGTCGGGCCGCGTGATGCGGACGTCGACCGGAAGACCGCTGCGCGCGTTGACGATGCCGCCGACGTCCCAGCCGCCGAGCAGCGCCTGCGTCAGGCCGGACGCACCGCCGCCGAAGGCGCGGCCCTTCCCGTAGGGCAGCGGATAGATCAGGCTCAGGTTGAACGTGTGGCGCACGTCGAAGTTGTTGTAACCGTCGTCGTGGTCGAACTCGCTCAGCGCGCGCGCGTTGTTCGCGGCGGTCAGCGCTTCGTTCGACCCGGCCGTGTTGCCGGTGCTCTTCCCGAGCGTGTACTGCACGTTCAGGCTGACGCCGTCGAGCGAGCGGCGGGACATCTGCAGCATCATCGCGTTGTACTGGTCGTGGCCGCCGCTGGTCTTGAAGTCGACCTCGGCGAACGGCTGCTGCACGCCTGTGATGTTGCCGGCGGCGTCACGCTGCACGATCGAGAACTCGCGCACCACCAGCGCCGGATTCGCCGGGTTCGGGTTCGTCACGACCTGCGTGATGCGGTTCGCGATGCTGCGGAGGAACAGGTTCCGGCCCTGGCTGCCGATGTAGGCCGCCGTCGCCGTGTACTTGTGCCCGAGATCCTGCTGCACCGACGCCGTGTACTGGTAGATGCGCTCGGGAATCGTGTAGTCGTTCGCGTAGGCGCGCGGCTGGTACGAACGATTGTTCGGGTTGCTGATGAAGTTGGCCGTCAGCACCGCGGGATCGACCGGGAACGACGAGTTGCTGATCGTCGAGCTCACGCGGTCGCTCTCGACCGGCTGGATCTGATCTTCCGTCTGCCCCGGGCCGACGAAGATGCCGGCGCCCGCGCGGTACACGGTCTTGCCGGGCGCATACGTGTACGACACGCGCGGCTGGAAGTTCGTCTTCTTCGAGTTGTAGAGCTGCGTGTCGGGCGGATCGATCACGCCGGTGTCGATGTTGAACTTGACGACCAGGTTGTCCCGCTCGCGCAGCGGCGTGTAGTAGTCGTAGCGCAGGCCGTAGTTCAGGGTCGATTTCGGCGTGACGTGCCACTCGTCCTGGCCGTAGAGCACGTAGTACTCCTGCTTCGTGTTCCGCGGGCCCGTCGCGCCGTTGTTGAACGGGCTCGGCGCGCTCAGGTCGCCGAGGAACTGCACCGACGACGCCGTGTTGTTCATGAACGCGTTGACGTTCGCGAAGCTGTAGGTCGTGCCGCCGATGCGGTCGGTCTCCATGCGGATCATGCGGAACTCGCCGCCGGTCTTCAGGTAGTGACTCCCGCGGACCGTCGAGAGCGAGTCGATGATCGACATCGTCCAGGGATCGTACGGCTGCGCGTGGCCGTTGGTCGCGCTGTTGGCGCGGACGAGGCCGCCCGGCACCGCCAGGCCCGACGTCGAGCCCTGACCCGCGATGCCCGTGTTCGCCACCGAGCCGCTCAGGTTGACGATGAAGGCGTTGAAGTCGATCCCGTTGACGACCGGCGCGGATCCGACGATGTTGGTCGGCGCCGCGTTGTAGCCGACCTTCAGTTCGTTCTGCATCGTGCCGCCGACGGTGCCCTGCAGCGAGTACACGGCGTTGGTCGGATTGTCGGTGATGACGACGTTGCGGCCGGTGACGCCTTCGGGCTGGATGCTCTTGCCCTGGTCGTGGAACACGCGCACGTACGACGTCCAGTTCGAGTTCATGCGGAAGTCGACGCGCGTGCTGAACGAATTCTCTTTCACGTCCTGCAGCCCCTGGAGCTGCGCGATGTCGAAGTCGGGGTCCTTCGAGGCGCCCGGGAGAATCACCGCGCCCGGCGCCGTGAAGCCGGCCCGCAGCGGCGCGATCGCGGGCACCGCGCGCGCCCACGCGGCCGAGCTCGGCACGCCTTCCACGAAGTTCACGCCCGCCTTCAGCTTGTAGCCCTCGTAGCTGCCGAAGAAGAACGCGCGGTCCTTCATGATCGGGCCGCCCACCGAGCCGCCGAACTGGTGCTGGTTGAGCTGCGACTTCGGCAGGCCGGCCGCCGTGTCGAAGTAGTTCGGCGCGTCGAGCGCGTCGTTGCGGTAGTACTCGAAGATCGAGCCGTGCGCCTGGTTGCTGCCCGACTTCGTCACGACGTTGATCTGCCCGCCCGTGCCGGTGCCGAACTCCGCCGGATAGCTGTTGGACTCGACGCGGAACTCCTGCACGTTCTCGAGGCTCGCCTGGAGCTTGAAGGGCGTGGGGATCTCCCCGTTGAGGTTGCCGGGAGCCGCGTCGATAATGGCCGAGCCTTCGACGCCGTCGTACCGAACCGCGTTCTGCTCGACGGCGCGGCCCGAGAAGCGCACGTCCTGCCACGTGCCCGTGCCCGAGTTCACCGAGCCGGGCGCCTGCAGCATGAGCTGCGACATCTGGCGGCCGTTGACCGGCAGCCCCTGCACGTCACGCTCGCTGACGTTGACGCCCAGTCGAGCGGACCCGAGGTCGATCGCCGGCGTTTCGCCGTGGACCGTGACGGTCTCGCTGACGCCCGCCGCCTGCAACTGCAGGTCGAGCGCGAACTCCTGAGCTGCCATCAACGGCAGCGCCGTGTACTGGAGCGGCGCGAAATTCTGGAGCGTGACTTTGATCGTGTAGGTGGAAGGCTTGAGGTTGGGGACGATGTACCGCCCCTGCGCGTTGGAGACCGCCGATTTCTCCTCACCGGTCTTCTCGTTCTTCACGACGACGGTGGCATTGGGGACGGCCGCGCCGCTCGGATCGAGCACGGTGCCCGTGAATCGTCCGTCGGTTTGCGCCAGCGCGGGTGTGGCCCACGCGAGCACGCAGACCAAAGCTGTCGCAGACAGCCGCGCACATCGCGAGTTCTGAAATAGATTCATGTGCGCAACCCTATCGAGGGATGGTGATCGCGACGTGACAAGTGTGTTACGCCAACGTTAAAAGCCGCCACAGGCAGACGCCCCATTCAGGCAAAGTTCCCTCGTAACGCGCATTTAACCTCGGCGTCACAGCCAGGAAACCATCGCCCGGTAAGCTCCAACGCAATGGAAGGCCTCCGGAGAAGCTCGGCCGACACCCTGACATCCACCCGCCGCGCCCCGCGAGTACCTCCGCGCGTGCTCGTCGTCGAAGACGAGCAGGACATCGCGGGGCTGATCAAGCACACGCTCGAGCGATCGGGCGACGCCGTCGTCGAAACCGTCGGCCGCGGCGACGACGCGCTCCGGGTCATCGCCGCCGACGCGCCCGACCTCGTGATTCTCGACCTCAATCTGCCCGTGCTGTCGGGCGACGAGATTTGCCGGATGCTCCGGCAGCGGGCGGAGACCTCGCAGATCCCCGTCATCATGCTGACCGCGCGCACGTCGGAGTCGGATCGCGTCGCCGGGCTGGATCTGGGGGCCGACGACTACGTGACCAAGCCGTTCAGCCTCCGGGAGCTCGGCGCGCGCGTGCGCGCGGTGCTGCGCCGCCGCGGACGCTCGGCCGAGGAGCCTGCCGCCCCGGCGGTGTATCGCGGCAAGCATCTCGCGGCCGATTTCGACGCGGTCGACATCGCCGTCGACGGCACCGCCGTGCGGCTCACGCGGCGCGAGTTCGAGCTGCTCCGTTTCCTGGTCGAGAACCGCAACCGCGTGCTCTCGCGCGAGCGGCTGCTCGAGCGCGTGTGGGGCTACAACCAGTTCATCGAGACGCGCTCGGTCGACGTCCACGTCGGCCGCCTCCGCGCGAAACTGGGTCCCGCCGGCGAGCAGATCGAAACGGTGATCGGTCTCGGCTACCGGTTCGCCGAGTAGCTCCTGTCGACATCGACCTCTGTAACTGAGAAGCACCGCCCGCAGTACGTCGACGCGTTGCCCGTACCGCTCGGCGTCCACGCGTGGCCTTGCGCCGCACACGTCCGGTCGCGATCGTCGCGCTCACCCGCCGTCAGCCGCGCGCGCGCCTGCTCCACCTCGGTGAGACTCATCGACCAGCTTCCGCTCTTCAGCCCCCACGTCGGACCACCGGTCGGATCGTGATCGGCTGGCGTCCATTTCCCTCCGCGCAGGGGAAACACACGCCCCACGGTCAACAGGACGAGGAAGGACAATCCGTACCAGACGGCGATGACGGCCGCAATCATCGCGGCCCCGGCTGCCATGACGAGCGCAAACTGGCCGAGCAGCCACCAGAGCGAGTGAGGCATCTAGGCTTTCGCGGAAGAGACCCGCGGCGCGCCGCCGGTCTCGATGTCGATCGCGAATTCGTGCGGCAGATCGGTCGCACGAATCGCGGCTGCAGCCGATGCGATGTCGTACTCGACGCGCCGGAACGCCGCCGACCGCGCGCCGGTCAGATCCAGCATCACGTAACACGCGCGGCGGTCGAGGTCCTTCGGCTTCCCCACCGATCCGGCGTTGACGAAGAGCACGCCATCCACTTCTTTGACGTAAGGCGTGTGCGTATGGCCGAAGACGATGACGTCGGCGTCCGATGACGCGGCGAGGCGCTCGAAGCTCGAGAGCGGGCGATCCTCGAACAGGTACTCGTTCATCTTCCGCGGGCTACCGTGCACGAGCAGCACGCGTGCGGCGCCGGCGGTGAACCGAATCTGACTGCGCAGCGTCCGCAGGAACGCCTTGCTCGCATCGCTCGTGTGCGTCTTCGTCCACTTGAGCGAGCGGTGGCCGAGCGCTTCATCGGCAGGATCACGATACGCGCAGCCGCATTCGTCGCGATCGAACCCCACGCCGTCGTCATAGTTCCCCATGATGGTCGGAATGCCGGAGTTCTGAATCCGTTGCGTCACGTCCTCTGGCGACGCTCCGTAGCCGACGAGGTCTCCGAGGCAATAGACCGCGTCGGCGCGTTCGCGTTCGACGGCCGGCAGCACGGCCTCCAGCGCCTGGAGGTTACCGTGGATGTCTCCGAACACCGCGACGCGCATCAGACACCAGTCAGAGCCGGGTCTCCGTCACGCAGCACGGCATCTCGGAACTCTCCAGCGCGGGCAGGCAGCATCCGGTCTTCTTCTGCAGGCGATCCGCGTCCTTGCCGACGACGTCGAGGTGCATCAGCGCATGACGCACCGTCTCGGTAATCGAGCGCAGCACGGGATCCGGCAGCGAGGCGAGCCGGTAGTGCATCCACAGCCCCTCACGACGCGTCTCGACGAGCCCCGCTTTGCGCAGGTATGCGAGGTGGCGCGATGCTTTCGGCTGCGGAATACGCAGGCTCTCGTGGATGTGGCAGACGCAGACTTCGCCGGTCAGCAGCAAGCCGAGAATCCGGAGCCGCGTGGCGTCGGCCAGCGCCTTGAACGTCAGTTCCAGGCCATGGAGTCGCTTGTCCATATATATGCCTTGACAAATATAGCACGGGGCCGCTACCGTGCCGTATACGTCAACGCGAATATAGCTGGAAAGAGAGCGAGACGCCATGTCCGATGTTCAGAAGGCCGTTCAGGAAAAGTACGGGGCCATCGCTGCCTCGGTGAAAGCGCAGAAGGGCGCCGCGTCGGTCGGCTGTTGCGGTTCGACTTCGCTCACCGCAGGCGGACCAGCCAGCTGCGGCTGTTCCGACCCGATCACCTCGAACCTCTACTCCGACGCCGAGCGTGACACGCTGCCCGACACGGCGGTCCAGGCGTCGCTCGGCTGCGGCAATCCCACGGCGCTGCTCGCCCTCGAGCCGGGACAGACGGTGCTCGACCTGGGATCGGGCGGCGGGATCGACGTGCTGCTCTCCGCGAAACGTGTCGGCCCCACGGGCAAGGTCTACGGCCTCGACATGACCGACGAGATGCTCGCGCTCGCGCGCGAGAACCAGCAGAAGGCTGCCGTCACGAACGTCGAGTTCCTGAAGGGGACGATCGAACGCATCCCACTGCCCGCGGATTCAGTCGACGTCGTCATCTCGAACTGCGTCATCAATCTCTCCAGCGACAAGGACGCCGTGCTGCGGGAGGCGTTCCGCGTACTGAAGCCCGGCGGCCGCTTCGCCGTGTCGGACGTCGTCGTGCTGGGAGACATCCCGCAGGAGATCCGCCGCAGCATGGAGTTGTGGGTCGGCTGCGTCGCCGGCGCACTCGACGCCGGCGACTACGCCGCCAAGCTGGCGCAGGCGGGCTTCGAGGACGTCGACGTCGAATCGTGGCGCGTCTACGATGTCGAGGACGCGCGCGCGTTCCTCAGCGAGGCAGGTCTGGACGTCGACAGCGTCGCTCCGCTCGTGAAGGACAAAGTCGCCAGCGCGTTCATCCGCGCGCGCAAGCCGCAGACGCACGCCTGCTGCGGCCCTGACTGCTGCCGCTGACGCGCGAATTTACGATCCCGACGCCAAGCCGTCATCGCGAGCCGCTATAAACGGCGGCATGTCGTACACAGTCAGTTTGTGGTGCGGCTGCCGCGTCTACGTCGCGTGCCATCCCGTCACACGGCTCGCGCACTCGCGCGTCATCGAACACCGGGGATCGAGCTGCCCGGTGCGGCACCACGACGTCGGCGCGCGCCTGTGGTTGTGGGAGCTGCTCCCCGATCCTCGTAACACGCACGCGGCGCCGGTGTTCGAGGATGTAACAGATCGGTAAACAGCCCGCCGCTGCCTTGGCCGCAGGACCGTCTGGAGTAGACTCAGCGCTCGGCCCTATGGGTCCAGACCTCCTGAAAGAACGGCCCGCGCCCGAGTCGCTCGATCGGCCCGATCTGTATATCAACCGCGAATTGAGCTGGCTCGCCTTCAACGCCCGCGTGCTGGCGCAGGCGCGCGACGAAAACCACCCGCTTCTCGAGCGCGTCAAGTTCCTCGCCATCGTCGGGACGAACCTCGACGAGTTCTACATGATCCGCGTGGCGACGCTGCTCAAGCAGCTCCGCAGCCGCGGCGAAAAGGTCTCGAGCGACGGCCTGACGACGCATCAGCAGGTGGCAATCGTGCGGGAGCGCGCGCTCGACATGCTCGCCGAGCAGGGGCGCTGCTGGGAACGCGAGCTGCGGCCCGAGCTCGCGCGTCACGGTATCGTGTTCCTCGATCCGGCGGACTACGACGACGACGTGTCCGCGTACCTCGCCGACTACTTCCGTCGCGAGATCGCGCCCGTGCTGACGCCGCTCGCCTTCGATCCGGGCCATCCGTTCCCGCACATCTCGAACCTGAGCAAGAACCTCGCGGTCGTCGTGAAGCACGACGGGCGGACGAAGTTCGCGCGCGTGAAGCTGCCGCCGATGGTGCCGCGCTTTCTGGAGCTGCCGCCCCGGCTCGCGGGCGGCCAGCAGGCGTTCGCCTTCCTCGAGGACGTCGTCTGCTCGAACGTGCAGTCGCTGTTCCGCGGCACCACGGTGAAGAGCGCGCACCTCTTCCGCGTGATCCGCGACACCGACATGATCATCCAGGAAGACGAGGCGGACGACCTGCTCGAGACCATCGACCAGGGACTGCGCCAGCTCCGCCACGGCGCGCTGTCGATGCTGCAGGTGGAAGAGCGGATGCCGCGGCGCGTCGTCGACATCCTCGTCGAGAACTTCGAGATCGACGAAGGCGTTCTCGTCCGGACGGACGACCGCATCGGCCTCGGTGACTGGATGCAGCTGACCAAGCTGCACCGGCCGGAGCTGAAGGATCTGCCCTTCGCGCCGCGCGTGACGTGGAACCGCTCGGAGCCGGAACAGGTGTTCGAAGCCGTCCGTCACCGCGACCACATGCTGCACCACCCGTTCGACTCGTTCACGTCCGTCGAGCGCCTGCTCAGCGCCGCGGTCGAGGACCCGAACGTCGTCGCCATCAAGATGACGTTGTACCGCATCGGGCACGACTCGCCGCTCGTCGATCTGCTCGTCGAAGCCGCCGAGGCAGGCAAGCAGGTCGCCGTGCTGGTGGAGCTCAAGGCGCGGTTCGACGAGCGCAACAACATCGCGTGGGCGAACCGTCTGGAAGAGGCGGGCGTGCACGTCGTGTACGGACTCGTGAACCTGAAGACGCACGCGAAGCTGTGCCTCATCGTCCGGAAGGAACCCGAGGGCATCCGCCGGTACGCGCACATCGGCACGGGCAACTACAACGCGGCGACCGGCCGGATCTACACCGATCTCGGGCTGGTGACGGCGCGCCAGTCGATCGTCGACGACGTGACGAACGTGTTCAACCACCTGACCGGGTATTCGAGCCAGACCGACTACGACGCCCTGCTTATCGCGCCCGTGGGCCTCCGGCGGCGCATGCTCGGCATGATCGATCGCGAGATGCAGCACGCGGCCGACGGCCGCGAGGCGCGCATCATCGTCAAGGTGAACGGCCTCACCGACAGCGAGATGATCCAGCGGCTCTACCGCGCGTCGCAGGCGGGCGTCCGGATCGACCTGATCGTGCGCGGGATCTGCTGCCTGCGGCCGGGGATTCAGGGCATCAGCGACCGGATCACGGTGCGCTCGATCGTCGGACGGTTCCTGGAGCACTCGCGCATCTTCTGGTTCGAGAACGGCGGCGAACCGGCGGTGTTCATCGGCAGCGCGGATTTCATGGAGCGCAATCTCGATCGCCGCGTCGAGGTGCTCTGCCCCGTCCTGGATCCGTCGCTGCGCACCTACCTGCGCGACACGGTGCTCGATCTCTATCTGCGCGACACCGACCAGTCGTGGACGCTCGACGCAACGGGCCGGTACGCGCCGCCTGCGACGAGTGCCGCGCCCGGATCGCTCAACGTGCAGCACACGCTGCTGCTCCGCCACACGACCGATTACCAGCACGACTAGGATCCGAGGGGCTTCGCCCCTCGGACTCCCCTACACGCTCTCTCGCTGCACTCGTTCGCGGCTCACTTCGGAACGTACTAGAGTCGCGCGCGGGTCAGGAGCCAGGCGGCGAGCACGAAGAGCAGTAGCGCGACGATCCGGCGGAACGCCGATTCGGGAATCCGACGCAGCAGGTGTCCGCCGGCCAGCGTCCCCGCGACGACGCCCAGCGTCGCGACGTCGACCACCGGCCACGCAGCACGGACGTCGGAGCCCGTCGTCACGAGGTACACGGGCATCCGTGCCGCGTCCACGAGCAGCGCGATGGCGGTCGCCGTCGCGACGAACGCTTGCTTCTCGATGTCGAACGCGAGCAGCGCCACGGATCGGATCCCGCCCTGATTGCCGACGAGTCCGCCGAACATGCCCGAGACCGCGCCCGCGATCCACGCGCCCGTGGATCCGAGACGGACGCGCCGGGCCAGGCCGAAGAGCTCGGACGCCGCCGCCAGGAGCAGCAACGCCGCGAGGACGATGGCAAGCGAGGCGTTCGAGGCGCGCGACTGCAGCAGCGCGCCGCCGAGTCCGCCGGCCGCGCTCGCGATCCCGAACGTGACCAGCACGCGGCGGTCGACATGGCGGCGCAGCAGCCAGAAGCGGAGCGCCGTGCCGGCAAGATGCGGGATCGAGACCGCCGCGACGGCGACGCGCATCCCGAGCCGGACGGCGAGCAGCGGCGTCAGGATGCTGCCGATGCCGAAGCCCACGACGGAGGCCACGGATCCGGCGGCAAAGGCCGCCGCCAAGACGATCGCAAGAAAACCCATCAGGCGCTGACGCGCCGTTCAGTGTAGCGCGGCGCGCGTCAGAGCCGGACGTCGTGGTGCGCGAGATCCTTCGGCCGATGGTGGATCGTCTCCCACCAGAAGTTCCTCACATAGAGGCGGAAGACGTGCATCCGGCCCAGCGCCTTGTAGCGGCGCGCCGAGGTCTGGATCGCGCATCCCTCTACGAGCTCGACGGTGCCGACCTTCGCCAGCCGGCGTCCGAGATTCGTGTCTTCGCCGTGGAACTCGATCGACGTGTCGAAGCCGCCGATCGCGTCGAGCGCCGACGTGCGCACGGCGAAATTGCCGCCGTAGAGAATCGCGCCGATGCCGAGCACGTGATGCGCCGTGACATGCGCGAACGGCGCGAGCGTGCAGTCGTACAGTCGCGCGCCGGCGACGCCGAGCCAGTCCCAGTCGTAGAAGCGATACGGCCCGGTGACGGCGACCGTCGAGCGCGACTTCAGGAAGCGCGCCTCGATCCGCTCGAGGAGCCGCAGCGGCGCCCGGCAATCGGCGTCCATGTAGAAGAGAATGTCGCCGCGCGCCGCGCGCCGGCCGGCCGCGCGCGCCCACACCAACCCCTTGCGCGGTTCGTCCACGACGCGGACGCCCGGCACGCGCAGCGCCGCGTCGCGCGTCCCGTCGGTGCTCGCGTTGTTCACGACGAGGATTTCATCCGGGACGCGCGTCTGCGCCAGCAGCGAGTGCAGCGCCGCGGGCAGCATCCGTTCTTCGTTGTAGGCACAAACGATGGCGGTCAACATCCGTGATCCGAGGGGCTTCGCCCCTCGGGCTCCCCTACAGCGTCGCTCGCGGGCGCCCGCTTCGCGGCCCGCTCCGCTCCGCTGGCTCGCTCGCTGCGCTCGCTCGCATCGTCTTTCGAACGTCGCCTCCCTTTCACGCTCGGTCGGCCGGCAGGAGTAACGGCGCAGGCCCCCGCGCGTTCGACCGCGTCAGGGTCGGGCGGGCTCGAGGCGCCCGGCAGCGTCGCGGCGATCAGGATCGAGGTCGGAAGATTCATGGGGCTCCTTCCATGATCGGGTGGCCGAAGCAGACGCGACGAGGTCGTCGTAGAGATCGAAGAACGCGCCGGTCACGAGCGGCCATTGGTATGCCGCCGCGGTGCACAGCGCCTGGCGCCGCCGGCGCTCGCGTTCTTGGGGATCGCGCCAGGCCGCGAGCGTCGCGTCGGCGAGGCCGTCGACGGTCGCAGGAGCGATCCACGCGTTCGCCGAGGAGGCATACGTCGTGACGCCGCCGCGATCGGGCGCCACGATCGGCAGCCCCGAGGCCATCGCCTCGAGCGGCGCGATGCCGAACGGCTCGCGCGGATTCGGGTGCACGAACAGATCGACGTCGGTCATGAGGTCGGCGAGCGCGCCGCGATCGGCGAGATGCCCCTCGAAGTGCATGCGCGCGCGCGACCCGTTCGCCAGCCGCTCGAGCTCGCGCCGGCGCGGTCCGTCGCCGGCGACGACGAGGTGCGCGTCGAGCGGCGCCAGTCGCTCGACGAGCCGCGGCAGCAGATCGACGTTCTTCTCGCTGCTGAGACGTCCGGCGTAGAGCAGCAGCGGCGCGCCGTGCGGGACGCCGAGCCGCGCCCGTCGCGCGGCGCGACGGTAGTGGCTGCGGCGGGCCGGCGTGAACACCGACGTGTCGACGCCCATCGGACGCACGTAGACCGGCCGCGGATACCGCGGGTTGAATGGCAGCTCCGACGCCGTGTAATGCGAGTTCGCGATGTGCACGTCCAGCTGCGGCACGTACACGCTCTTGAGGTACCACCGGGCGAAACGCTCGGCCGCGCGGCCGCCGCCCGCGAACGCGCGAAGGCCGTCGTCCATGCGCTCGCACGTCAGGCCGGCGAGCACGGGGCGGCGCCCCTTGCGTTTCCGCAGCACGCCCGCAAGGTAGCAGAGCGCGTACTTGTCGCAGATCTCGATCAGATCCGGCTGCTCGTCGCGAAGGATCTTCCAGACCGGGCCGTGGTCGGGCCTCAGGAAGCGATGCGGCAGCACGAGGCGATAGCGGCGATCGACGAACGGCGACGACGGCGCCGCGATGGTGTAGACCCGCGCATAGGGGCTGACGTCCTCCACCGCGTCGCGCGGACCGGGCACGACGAGGCGCACGTGGCGTCCGTGCGGCTCGGCGTCGCGGAGGAGCGCCTCGTAGAACGTGCGGATGCCGCCCGACGTCGCGTGATAGGCGTTGGTGAAATGCAGTGTTTTCATCGGAAGGGCCAGGCAAGAAACTCCACGATGACGCGAGGCATCCGCCGCAGGTCGTCGACGAGCGGCGCCGCCGCCGCGCCGACGACGAGGACGCCGCGCCGCATCGCGAACAGATGGAACAACGTGGAGACGGCGGTGAACACGATCGACAGCGCGATGCTCCGGCCGAGCGCCGGCGTGCCGCGCAGGAAATGGACGAGGAACTCGAGCGAGTGCGAGACGGCGGGAATCACGACGAGCGCCGCGATCGCCGCGATCCACGCCGGCCGGGCGGCGGCGAACGCCTGCGTCGCGCCGGCGTAGAAGCCCGACGTGCAGGCGCGGAACGCCAGCTCCGCCCCGAACGCACCCCACGCGGCGCGCCAGCCGGCGGAGGCGTTCGCGCCGAGGAACAACGTCGCGCGCGTCACCGCGCTGAGCGTGGCGGCTTTCCAGTTCCACGCCGCCAGGATGCGCTCGCCCAGGCGGGGCGCACCGTCAGGCCGCGGCATTATCGGGCGCGGCCGCGGGCGCGTCCGCGCGATGACGACCAGCCACCTCCAGGTACGCGCGGTAGAGCGGCGCGAGCGCCGACTCCCACCGGAGCGTCAGCGCATGCGTCCGCGCGGTCTCGCCCATCGCGCGGCGCTGCTGCGGATTCCGCAGCAGCGTAGCCGCCACGTGGCCGAATCGTTCCGCATCGCCGCTCGGACAGACGACGCCGGTCTCGTCCGGACGGATGTACTCGCGCGGGCCGCCGCGCGACGAGACCAGCACAGGGAGTCCAGACGCCTGCGCCTCGAGCACGACATTGCCCGCCGCGTCGGTGTCGCTCGGAAACAGGAACAGGTCGGCCGACGCCATGGCCTCGGCCACGCCGGCGGGCGGGAGCGTGCCGGTGAAGACGGCATCGCGGAGCGACCCCGCGAGGCGCGTCCGCATCGGACCGTCGCCGACGAGAATCAGCCGGTGATCGACGCCGTGGCGGAGCATCGCGGCTTCGATGCGCGGCAGCAGGTCGAGCCCCTTCTCCTTCGAGATCCGCCCGGCGTAGAGGACGGCCGGACGTGCCGCCGACACGCCCCAGCGCTCGCGCAGCGACACCGAGCGGCGCGCCGGCGCGAACGTCTGCGGATCGACGCCACGCGGCCAGACGGCGATCTTCTCAGGACGGATCTTCCCGGCGATCAGGAGCTGGCGCGTGGTTTCCGATGGCGCGAGCACACGCGCGCACCGGCCGTACGGCCAGCGCAGGTACTCGCGCATCAGCGCCCCGAGCCGCGGCGATCCGCTGAGACGCTCGGTATAGGCGGCCAGGTCCGTGTGGAAGCTGCCGACCAGCGGCAGCCTGGCGTGACGCGCGACGAACATCGCCGCGAGGCCGACGGGCCCTGGCGTCGTCAGATGGATCACGTCGACGCGATCCTCGCGCACCTGGCGCAGCAGCCGGAAGGTGCGCGGCCAGTACATCGTCATTTCGCCGTACAACGGAATCGCCATCCCGATGGAGCGCACCGCGAAGTAGTCCGGGCGGTCCTCGGCTTCGTCACACGCGGTGTAAATCCGCGGGCGGATCCCCTCGGGCGCGTGGCGCAGCGCCGCCTTCAGGCTGGTGGTGACACCGTTCACCTTCCCGAAGTCGTTGTCGGTGAAGACGGCGACGTTCATCGTTCTCCCGAGGGGCTTCGCCCCTCGGACTCCCCTGCACGCGTTCTCGCGCGTCGCTTCGCCGACGCGCTTCGCGCGACGGCGGGCCGATCGCGTGGCTCACTCGCTGGCGCTCGTTCGCGCAGGACTCTCATCGCCCCAGCGCTCCACTGAAGCGCGCGGACGCCGGCCTCGCGACCAGATCGACGAGCAGCGACTTGTTGAACCGATCCTCGAGCATGAAATGGCCTGCCGCGATCGCGAGCGGGAGGACCATCAGTGGCAGGCTCGCGATGCCGCACGCCATCGCGTAGTGCGTGCGCCACTGCAGCGGCTTGGTGGCCAGATCGCAGACGCTTTCGCGATAGAAGCTCGACGCGACGCGGATGATGTCCGACGCCATCGTGAAGTAGTTGCCCTGGCGTCCGTGCACCTTGACGCGGCCGGCGTGCAGTTCGGTCAGGAATGCCTCTTTCGTCGTCGCGTGCGGCGCCTCGATATAGGTCTTGCCGATCCCGCGCTCGGTGTGCGAGTCGCTCCCGGCGACCGTGACCTTGCGGCACGCTTCCGCCAGCGCCATCGCGGTCCGGTTCTGCACCGGGAGCCGCGAACCGTTGCGCACTTCCAGCCCGTTGAGCCAGGGCATCAGCGCGGCGATGTGCGCGGCGGTGATCTCGCCGTTGATCCGCGAGGCGACGTGGTTGAGCGACACGAACAGCTCTTCGCGATTCAGGTACTGCAACAGGTCGCGGACGTTGAACCTGAGCCGCTGGATCTCGCGGTGCTGGACCTCGTTCAGGCCGAGCACGCCGAGGTGCACGCGCACCCCGTCCTCGGGGAACACGCCGGTGACCTCGCAGCCGATCAGCACGTCAGGCCGATCGCCGAGCGCCAGCGCGCCGCCGATCTCGTCGTGATCGGTGATGGCGACGAGATCCATGCCGCGCGCCTTCGCGCGGCGGTAGACCCGCTCCGGCGCGTTGTACGACTCGCGCAGCAGACCGCCCAGGTTGCGAATCGTCGAACGGCCCGAAAAGACGGTGTGAACGTGGGTGTCGACCTTCACGAGGACCTCCTGTCGCTTCTCGCGTTCAGCTCCGACAACCGACGTCGCCGTCTGGGCACGGACGACAGGATCTCTGGCGGGCGCGATGCCTCACGGCATCGAACTCAAGTCTCTCAGGTGGGTGTGAAGCCGGGGTGCACGTTCGGTGTCGCGTGCGTAAATCTGCGTAACGCGCTCATCACATTCTCCCGACCGGTCGCGTTACGGCGACGTTACCCGGCCGTCACTTCACGATCGGGGCATAACTCGCGGCGACTGTCACGGATCGCAGGAGATGAGGAGGTCAGGAATGCTTGGTCTTTCTGAAGCCTGGCTTGCTCCTGAACTCCTGACCTCCTGCGCTCCGTGACAGTCGCCGCGAGCTGGGTCCGATCCGTCTACGGCACGATGTGCGGAGAGTAGCCGACCGTCACGGAGAACGACACGCTCCGTCCGGCGAGCATCGTGAGCACGTCGGCCGGGTTCGGCAGGTTCGACGTTTTCAGCCCCGGCGTGAACGCCGTGATGGCGTGGCTGTCGGTGAGGTTGTTGACCGCCAGCTTCAGTCGCGTCCGGTCGAATCGCGTGCCGCTGCCGAGCGTGTAGTTGACGAAGATATTCGCCATGTTGAACGCGTCGTTGGACGACGCCTGGTTGACCGAGCCGTTGTCGTTCCAAGTGCGGCCGACGCGCTTGTTGAAGATCGCGACGTTCCACCGGTTCGTCTGGTAGTTCAATCCCACCGCTTCGGTGTCGCTCGGCGTGCCGGCGACCCAGAGCCCGCTGCTCGAGTAGGACGCCTTGCCAGCCGTCGCGTTGAGGTAGGCGCTCAGCCCCTTCCAGATCACGATGTTGCTCTCGGCCTCGACGCCCCTGGTCACCGACGTGCCGGTGAGGTAGTAGACCGGCTCGCCGCTGGCCGGATCGATTGTCGACGAATAGTCGTTGTCGAAGTGCACGTGGTAAACGTCGAAGTCGAGCGTGAGGCGGCGCGACTTCCACACGGTGCCGATCTGGTACGTGTCGGTCGTCACCGGCTTGGGCACGGTCTGCACCGCCGCGTTCTTCACGTCGAACACGCTGGTCGGCGGAATCGAACTGCCGGTGGCGAACTGCGCGTAGCTCGACCAGTTGTTGCGCACGAGATAGTGCACGTCGAACGACGGCTGCCAGTCGGTGTAGGTCACGTCGTGCTCGATGAACGGCGCGCCGTTCAGGTTGCCGACCGTCTTGCCGTTGTCGGCGTACTGCTTGAAATCCTGCTTGTACGACGCGAGCTTGATGCCCGGCGTGATGCTCAGCTTGTCGAAGAGCGCCAGCTGATACTCCGCGTACGGCTGAAGCGTCGTCGTCCAGAACTCTTCATGGAAGTTCGGGAGCGGCGCGTTCACCCACGTGCGCGGATCCGACGGGATCTGCGAGCGATC
>Ga0066903_100000017_pt1 | contig 60456 bp, 57 predicted proteins | sample PanSoiMetaGPlot1_FD_67491 | JGI IMG/M metagenome (GOLD analysis project Ga0066903, IMG submission 67491) | Tropical forest soil microbial communities from Panama analyzed to predict greenhouse gas emissions - Panama Soil - Plot 1 (version 2) | ecosystem: Environmental > Terrestrial > Soil >... | reverse complement strand
AGGCGTGGCACGATCTCGGTGTGATCGAGACCGCACTCGGCAACTTCGACAAGGCGGTCGACGATTTCGAGCGCGCGCTGTCGATCCAGCCGGGGGCGCGCAAGACGCTGCTCGCCTACGGGGAAAGCCTGCGCCGCGCCCACCGGCCCAAGAAAGCCGCCTCGGTCTACGCGAAATGGCTCGATTCCGACCCGAACGACTTCGACATGCGCGCCCGCTACGGGCAGGTCCTGCGCGAGGCCGGCTCGCTCGACGAATCGCTGGAGCAGGACCGCCTGCTTCTCGGAACCGCAGGTGAGAACGTATCCCACACGGTCATTGCCTATAACGCTCTGGCCCTCACCTACTATAAAATGGGGAAGTTCGAACTTGCCGAGACCGCTCTCAAGAAGGCCTCGGATCTCGACCCGAAAAGCGCTTTCGTCTGGAACAACCTGGGTCTCGTTGCCTTTGAACGAGGACACGACCAGGAGGCGTTCTTGGACTTTCAAAAGGCTTCCGAACTCGACCCGAAGTACGTTCAGGCCCGCCTGAACAAAGCGGTCGTCTACCTGGACTGCGGCGACTACAAGAAGGCGCGGTCCGAGCTGGAGCAGGCGGTCGCGATCGACCCGAACGACGCGGAGGCGCAGGTGGCGCTCGGCGTCGCGTCGCGCGGCGACGGCAAGTTCGATCTCGCCCGCAAGGCGTACGAGCGGGCGCTGGACATCGAGCCGGATTACCCGCCCGCGCTGTACAACCTCGGCGTCCTCTACATGGACTTCGACAAGGTTCCAGCCAAGGCGAAGGACTACCTGACCCAGTACACGCAGGCCGTCGGGAACGACGATCCGAAGCGGGCCGACGCGGTGTCGCGGCTCAAGGAGCTCAAGTGAAGCGCCTCGCCCTCGCGACCGCGGCGCTGGCGCTGCTGCTCGGCCCCGGGCCCGCGTTCGCGCAGAAGGCGAAGCACAAGCCGGCCGCTCACGCCGCGGCGGCGAAGAAGGCGCCGGCGCCGGCCTCGTCGGGGAGCAAGGAACGAACGCCCAGCACCGCGAGCTCGGAATCGACGAGCGGCGGCGGCGACGACGAGGGGGGCAGTGACGATGCGCCCGCCGAGAAGACGACGGCCTCGCCGACCGAGGGCAAGCGGGTGAAGAGCAAGACCTATACGTTCGGCGCGATGGACGTCGAGGGCAAGCTCAAGACCCCGCAATTGTTGTACTTCTTGAACCGCGTCAAGTTGGAACTGGACATGTCGGCTCCGGACAAGCGCTCGTTCATGAAGGAGCTTCAACAAAGTGCCGATGACAAGAACCTTTGAGACAATCGATTAGCTGAGGAAGATCCTTTGGCATCCAGCTCACTCAAACGCCCGCTGCCGCCGCCGTCGGGATCGCCCCGCACGCCGAGCCCGCCGCCCCTCCAGAACGAGGGGGCTCACCACGCGACCCTCGGGTACCACGCGGCGCTGCAGGTGGCGGTCATCTGGCGCGGCCAGATCCTCGGGTACAAGCTGCTGCGGCGCCGCCGCAAGGTGACGGTCGGTTCCAGCAAGCGCTGCACGTTCAATACGCCGCGCCTCGCCGGCCAGAGCCGGTTCGTGCTGCTGGTGCCGAAGAAGGACGGCTACGTGCTGCGCCTCGCGCCGGAGCTGAAGGGCGATCTGGTCCTCTCCGGCACGGCCACCTCGGTGACCGACGTCGCGTCCAGCGAGGTCGATCTGGCGCGCGGCGATCGCGCCAAGCTGAACTTCGCCGACGGCAGCGACCTGCGCATCGAGATCCGCTGGGTCGACCCGCCCGAATTCATCCCGCGGCCGCGCGTCGACGACCCGGAGATGATCCAGTACATGCTCGGCACGAGCATCGTGCTCGGCATCTTCGCGACCATCCTGGTCTTCCTGTGGGAGAAGGAGCCGCCGCGGCCGCCGCTCGCGCTCAGCCCCGAGCGCGTCGTCAAGATCGAAGCGCCCCAGGCGGAGGAGTTCCAGAAGAAGCAGAAGCGCGAGGCCGAGAAGGCGGAGTCGAACAGCAAGGAAAAAGAAGGCCAGATGAAGCGGGCCAAGGACAAGGCCGGCAAGCTGGGTCGCGACGACGCCAAGATGAAGGACACCGTCATCCCGAAGGGGCACGAGGACATCCTGCGCGAGAAGGTTCAGAAGATCGGGATCCTGTCCGTCATCGGCAAGGACAAGGCGCCGGGGTCGGGCCTGTCCAAGCTGTTCGCGCAGAACAACGACGTCGAGCAGGCGATCGCCGGCATGGCGGGTGCGCGCATGCAGGTCGGCCACGGCTCGGGCGGCCTGTCGACCAGCGGCTCCGGTTCGGGCGGCGGCGGCACCGGCTACGGTCACATCTACGGCGCGGGCAACCTGGACACCGGCGGACGCGGCACGCACGGCAAGGGCCGCGGGCCGAAGCTGGCCGAGCGCGGCGAGCACGAAGTTTCAGTCGGCATGGGCAACGGCGCCGGTGACACCGACGGGTCGCTGTCCAAGGAACAGATCAACAAGGTCGTCCGCGCCCACCTGGCCGGCATCAAGTACTGCTACGAGAAGGAGCTGCAGCACAAATCCACGCTCGCCGGCGGCATCGACGTGTTCTGGATCATCCAGCCCGATGGCACCGTCAGCAAGGCGAACGTGAAGAACACGACGATGGGCGACGCCGCCGTCGAAGGCTGCATCATCCGCCAGGTGAAGCAGTGGCAATTCCCCAAGGCGCCCGCACAGACCACCGTCGGGCGTTATCCCTTTATTTTCAAAGGTGGATAAGGGGGTCGTCATGATGAAGTACGGACGATTCTGCGTGCTCGCCCTGGCGGCGGCGGCGGGGCCAGCCTGCTCGGACCTGAACGCGCCGCTCTATTTCAAGGGCGACGCGATCGACGCCGCGGGCAAGGACAATCCGTTGCCGATGGGCGGGGTCACGCTGCGCTTCCGCCAGCCGACCGACGCGGAACAGATGCAGCTCGACGCCGAGAAGACCGCGCGCGGCTACGACGCCGACATCCCCTGGGTGTCGCGCGACAAGGTGCACATCGAGGTCTCGTACAAGGTGACGAACATGTCGCAGGATCCGGCGTCGTTCACGCTGATCGTCGACGGCGCCGACCAGTACACCAAGTACGACACCCAGGTGGTGGCGGCCGCCCTGCAGCAGGGCAACAACAACGCGCCCACGTTCCTGCCGCTGATCCCGGTCATCCCACCGAAGGACATGCTGGCCCCGGGCGCCAGCTACAGCGGCATCGTGCGCGAGGATGACTTCGCGGAGGGCGAGCTGGACCTGGATGCGCTCGGCCGCTGGCTGGACGCGCCGGGCATGACGACGGTTCCGAACTTCGGCCCGACGTTCGCGGGCGTCCTCATCAACCGCTCCGAGGTCGCACCCTTCATCGGCATGGGCAAGGTGCCCGGTTACGTTGCGATCTGCCCGCCTCCGCTGCAGACGTGCGACGACAGTCAGAAGATACTGGCCCGGCAGAATCCCGGCCTGCTGGTCGTGCCGGCGATGGTCGAGATCGACCTGCGTCTCAAGACCGACGTCCCGATGCACCTCGAATACTTCGTGCGCGTACGCGACGACGACGATCGTCTCTGGCACAATGACGCCGACCCGGTGCTGCAGACGAACCCCACGCTGTTCCAACCGACGATTATGTGACCAGGGGCCTTTGACACCGCGACGACTCGCAAAGCTGATGGCGGCAGCGGTGGCGACGTCCTGGCTGTTCGGCGCCGCGCCCGTACGCGCGCAGGTGACGTCGGAGCCGAGCGCGGTCGTGTTCCCCGATCCGGCCAAGTTCGCGCACGGCCTCTACACCGAGGGCGAGTTCGGCGGCCTCTGGTTCAACGGGCCGGCCGGCAGCGCCGTTGGCGCCGGATTCGCGGTGGGCGCGCGCGTCGGCTACGACATCTTCAGCTTCTTCGCGGTCCAGGCGCACGTGGTCGGTTCGACCCACCAGACCCAGGGCGACTCGGCGATCGCGGGCCAGCTGCTGCAGATGTACCAGGGGACGGTCGAGGGCAAGCTGACCCTCCGGCTGGTCCAGTGGTCGTTCTTCGCAGAGGGCGGGCTCGGCGTCGCGCGCCTGTCGAGCAATCTTCTCTACGCGCTCCGGATCGAGCAGAAATACCGCACCGGCTTCACCGCGGGCGGCGGCGGCGGCGTCGACTACCACTTCCTGTCGCGCCATTTCTCGGTCGGCCTGCGCGGCGGTTACTACGTGCTGACCGACGTCAGCAACAGCCGCGACGGCCTGGTGACCATCTACCTGAGGTACACGTTCTGATGGCCCGGTCGTCATCTCGCCCGGTCCTGCTGGCCGCCGCGGGCGTCGCGGTGCTGGCGGCCGTCGCCTGCCAGACCGTCGACCTCGGCCAGCCGCCCGCCGACATCAACGCCTGCCGGCCGAGCCAGACGTATTTCGTTTACGGACCGGGCGCCGACGGCGGCACCGCCTCGAACAACGGCATCTGGACGGACATCCTGAGTAAAGACTTCGGCGGCAAGCACTGCATCGACCAGGCCTGCCACGGCAGCGCGTCGACCAACTCGCTGAAGCTGACCATGCCGGGCTGCCTCCCCAACACGGGCTGCACGATCCCGATCCCGCTGACGATGGAATGGGCCGACAACTATCGCGCGGCGACGGAACAGATGAACTGCTCCAACGTCATGGCGAGCAAGCTGCTCGCCCAGCCGACGGGGCTCCTCCCCGGACACGCGGGCGGCATACTGTTCCCACCGACCGGTCCCGAGGCGGACGTCATCATCGGATGGGTGGGGGCGCTACCGTGAAGCTGCTCTCCGCCCTGGTGCTCTTCGCCGCCCTGACGGCGATGACGTCGGTGGCGCGCGCCGACGATCAGGCGCTGGTGCGCGTGATCGCCGAGGCGGCGTCGGTCCGCACCGGTCCGGGATTCGGCTACCGCACCGTCTACCGCGCCAACCAGGGCGAGGTGCTGACGGTGATCGGCCGCGCCACGCACGACCACTGGTTCCGCGTCGAGCTGCCGGACGGCACCTACGGCTGGGTGCTGGGCGACGAGGTCTTCCCGCTCGATGTCGACATGGCCGCCGCCCACGCGGGGCCGTCGATCTGGAGGCGGATGGGACACGCCATCTTTTCCCCATCGCCGCTGACGCTGGAGGACGTCACCTTCGCCTTCTCGGCCGGGGTGCTGGGCGGCGACGGCATGTTCCTGTTCCGCCCCGCGGTGCTGCTGGCGCCGCACGTCGCGCTCGAGGCGACGGTGGGCGAGACGGTCGGCAACCAGGCGGACGTCATCTACACAGCGGGCGGCTTCAACGCCTACCTGTTTCCGTCGTCGCCCATCACGCCGTTCGTGGGCGGGGCCGCCGGCGGCGCCTTCGGCCGCAAGAAGGCCGATCAGTACGCCGCCCAGACCGGCAACTATTCGATGGTCAACGTCGGCGGCGGGTTGATCATGTCGTTCAAGAAGCGCATCTCGGTGCGAGGCGATGTCCGTCACTACGTCGTCTTCAACGCCGATCACACCCAACGACTCCAGGAGTACTCCGGTGCACTCGCTGTTTTCTTCTAAAAAAAATCCCCCTCTCCCGCTCGCGCAATGTGGATTGTCGGGTCGGGGTGCGGGCAAAAAGCCGCTCAGGATCGCCCTCGTCGTCGCCGCGCTGCTCATGAGCGGCTGCTCGATGTCCAAGTGGACGGTCAAACCGCACCAGCGCGAGCTGCTGGCCGACAAGATCATGCAGCTCGACGCCGAACCGCAGGAGCGTGAGGCGGAGGAGCACGTGCTCGCGAACCGCGAGGGCGCGATCGGCGGGACCGGCACCTCGGGCGGGGGCTGCGGTTGCAACTGATCTCCGTGCGGACCGCGCTGCTGGCGTCCGTCGTCGCGCTCGCGGCCGGCCCGGCGCGGCTCGCGCACGCCAACACCGCCGAGGTGGCGGCGCGCACGACCATGTTCGACGAGCCGTCGAACAGGCCCGGGAACGATGGGGTCCGGGTCATTCACCCCCAGGTCGACGCGACTGCCACCGTTTCGTCGACGGTGAACTTCGCCCTCGGCTACTCCGCCGACGTCGTGACGGGCGCGACCCCCTCGACGTTCGACACGGTGTCGGCAGCGACGAAGTTCAGCGACAACCGCCATCTGTTCCACGGCGGCATCGGCTACGAGCAGACCGATGGCGGCATCGCCTTCGCGGGCGCCTACGGCTTCGAACGCGACTACAAGTCGATCGTCATCTCCGGCACCACCCACCACGATCTCTACGAGCACAACTTCACGCTCGCCCTCGCTTATTCGCACAACTTCGACTCCGTCTGCGACGCCGACAACACGGCCGCCGCGGGCCTGCCGCTCGATCGCATCGCGCTCCCGACGTCGTCGGGCTGCTTCACCAGCACGCCCGGCTTCGTGACGCACAAGCTGAACATCGACACCTTCGAGCCGTCGCTCTCCTGGACCATGACCCCGCGGCTGGTCATCCAGGGCGGCGCGACCATCCAGATCCTCGACGGGTTCCAATCCAACCCGTACCGCAAGGTATTGGTCGGCAACCAGAACCGGACGCCGCAGGAGCACGAGCCCGACAACCGCCAGCGCTACGCGCTGTTCGCCCGGCTGGCCTACGCGTTCCCCGAGCTCCGCGCGTCGATGCTGGCGATGGTGCGCGGCTACGACGACAGCTGGGCCGTCCGGGCCATCACCGGCGATCTCACGGGCACGAAGTACGTCGGCCAGAATCTTCTCGTCTCCGGGCGCGCCCACTACCACCTGCAGAGCGGCGCCAGCTTCTACCGGAACGCGCTCGAATATGAGACGCTCGGGCCGGCCGGGCAGTACTGGACCGGCGACCGCGAGCTGTCGCCGATGGGCAACTACCTGCTGGGCGGCAAGATCGCCTACTTCCGCCGGCCGCAGACGGAGCGCACGGCCTGGTTCGTCGAGATCGAGCTGGGCGCGAAGTACGAGATCCTCCTCTACCGGCCCGAGTCGCCGTACGGTCCCAACCCGGATCGCAAGTTCGCCCACATCATCCAGGGCGCCGCCGCGATGCGATTCTGAGCGCGATCGGCGCTATCCTTCGGGCGTGAACCGGCGCGACGCGTGCAAGCTGCTGCTCGCCGCCGGTGCGACCGGATGCCGACGCCCGGCATCCAACGCTGCCGGAAAACCGATGACCGCCAACTCGTCTCCGCAAATCGCCGACAAGATGCCCGTCATCTTCCTGGCCCACGGCTCGCCGCTCCTGCTCGACGACGGCGGCTGGGTGAAGGAGCTCGGCGCCTGGGCCGGCGCGATGCCGCGTCCCAGGGCCGTGCTGATGCTGTCGGCCCACTGGGTCGATCAGCCGATCACGCTCGGCGCGACGCAGCCCGTTCCGCTCGTCTACGACTTCTACGGCTTTCCCGCGAAGTACTACGAGACGAAGTACCCGGCGCCGCCCGCGCCCGCGCTGGCGGCCCGCGTCCGCGACCTCTTGCGCGCCGAACCGGTCGCGCAGGATCCCGAGCGCGGCCTGGACCATGGCGCATACGTCCCGCTGGTGGCGATGTATCCGTCGGCCGACGTGCCGGTGCTGCAAGTCTCGCTGCCGTCGCTCGACCCGACCGCACTGTTCTCGCTGGGTCGAGCGCTGGCGCCGCTGCGCCGCGAGGGCGTCCTGATCGTCGGCAGCGGTTTTCTGACCCACAACCTGCGCACGGTCGATTTCCGTCCGGACGCGCCGACACCGGCCTGGGCCGCCGAATTCGACGCCTGGGCCGGTGACGTGCTGGCGCGACGCGACGTCGACGCGCTGCTCGATTACCGCGCGCGCGCGCCGGGCGTGCGCCAGGCGCTGCCGACGCACGAGCACTTCGTCCCGGTGGTCGTGTCGATGGGCGCCGCGATCGACGACACGGGCGCCACGGCCCGCTTCCCGATCACCGGCTTCGCGTACGGCACCGCGACGCGCCGGTCGGTTCAGTTCGGGTAGGCGTGGTCGGTCGGGCGCGCGGCACCATCGGGGCAGCGGCGCTGGCGATGTCCGTGGCCGCGGCGGCCTGCGGCCACCTGCCCCCCTGCCCCGCCGCGGGCGGCCCGGCCTGGATCGAGCTGCAAGGAACCCACTTTCGCCTGCAGACGGACGAGGATCCGGCCGCGGCGCGCGCCACGCTGACCGATCTCGAGCAGCTGCAGGCGGCGTTGCTGACGATCTTCGGCGCCCCCGACCTCGACACCGGCCGGCTGCCCGTCGTGGTGATCGATCGCGGGTGGACCGACTTCGCGCGCCTCGAGGTGGAAGGGTATTTCACGCGCGCGCTGTTCCAGCCGTTCGTCGTGATGTCGGGCGGGGTGCTGGCCCGGCAGACCGTCATCCAGCACGAGCTGGTCCACTACCTCGGCGCGAAAGTCATGCCCCACCAGCCGCTCTGGCTGGCGGAGGGCCTGGCGACCTATTACGAGACGATCGAATACAACGCCGAGACCGGCAAGCTGACGGTCGGCCGGCCCTCGTTCGCCCGCCTGCGGACGGCGCGACGGCTGGGGGGAAGGACCATCGAGTCGATGTTCACCGCGACGTCGATGGGTGGGGAGGAGCGGGTCTTCTATGCCGCCGCGTGGATCACGACCCATTACCTCATGAACCATCGTCCCGAGGCGATGCGCCGTTACCTGAAGGCACTCCACGACGGCGCGACGCCCGCGGCTGCCTGGACCGCCGGGTTCGGATCGGACACGCCCGCCCAGATCGCCGGCGACGTGCAGCTGTATCTCGCGGGGGGACAGTACGCGATGCTCGTCTACGACATGCCGAGGCCGTCGCTGCCGGATCCCGTCGAGCGGCGGCTGACCGACGCCGACGTGCACGCGACGCGCGCGCTCCTCTATCTGACCGGTCACAGAAATGGCGCGCTGGGCACCCGGCCCAGCGATCCGATGGACGAGGCCCGGCTGGCCGCCCGGCGCGAGCTGGACGAGGCGCGGCGCCAGGAGCCGGGCCACGTCGTCTCGCGCGCCGTCGCGCACTGGATGTTCGGCGAGGCGGTCGACCTGGATCAGGCAACCGCCGCCCGCGAGCAGAACGGCGCCAACTGGCTGGCGTGGCTGCTGCTGGCCGAGGGGTATCGGCAGCACGGGGACGGCGCGGGTTTCGCCGACGCGATCACCCAGGCCCTGGACTCGGCGCGCGCGGACCGCTCCGTCGAGCTTCCCGTCGCCCTCTTCAAACCCTGATCGACCTGATCAGCGCGGCGCGAACAGGTGCTCGAGCGCGGCCTCGAAGCCGTCGAGCCCGGGCTTGTAGAACACCGGCGCGTCGATGGCGACCGACAGCATCGGGTCGTTGCTGGCGGTCACCGCCACGCACGGGATGCCGCGGTAGAGGCTCTGGCGGAGCGTGCGCAGGAATTTCGCGCCGGCGCGCCCCGCCATGTCGAGGTCCGCCAGCAGCAGGCCCGGCCGCTCGCGGTGCAGGAGGCTCGCCGCCTCGGCCTCGCTGGACGCGCAGCGGACGCCGAATCCGTCGGCCAGCGCCATCTCCATCAGCAGGTCCTTCACCGCCGGATCGTCGGTGAGGGCGAGAATCGACGCCGACACGACCACCGCCGTCCCGGAAGCGGGCGTCTTCGATTCGGTGAGAGACGGCGGCGACAGCACTACATCTAGTATCCACAGCCCGTGTTTCCGGCGTTTTTCGGCCAGACCCGTTCGTCGTAACTTGGTCAGGCCCCTCTCGCAGAGGCGCTACTGGAGGGTCTTGGCGCCCGCGCCGCGCGACAGCGACACCGAGGCGCCGGTCAGGGCGTCGGCGCTGACCGCGACGTCCAGCTCCGAGCCGCTGATGCTGCCATGGCAGCCGCCGCAGATGTTGTTGAACAGGGCGCGCGGCGGCCCGGGCGTGATGTATTCGCCCGGCGTCACCTGGTGCTCCTCGGTCATCTTGAGGACCGAATTGCCACCGCCGTCGACGAACTCGAGGATCAGTGGCTTGGTGGCCGGCATCAGCACCTTCAGCGAATGGTCGCTCTCGAACGAGGCCTGGCCGATCCTGTTCTGCGTGCCGCTGTAGGTGCCGGGCGTCGGCCTGCTGCTGGGCGGCACCTCCTCGTAGACGCGGAGCGCGGCCGCCTTGTCCATCGCCTGGACGTTGCGGCCGTGGCGCAGGTTGGCGCCCAGCAGCGTCGCCAGCACCGGTCCGTCCGGAAAGTGCATGGTGGCGTCGTTGTTGCCGCTCTCTTCGTGGCCGCCGAAGACCAGCTGGGGCAAGTTGCTGAACAGCAGCTGCTCGCCGCGCTTGTAGCCGAGCGCCGCCTCGACGTAGGACAGCGTGCCGTCCCCGGCCAGCATCCGGTGCGCGCCGGTCTGCTCGTCGACCGCCACCAGCGCGTAATGCGGCATTCCGGCCGCCGGGTCGGTGACGGTGCCGTCGTAACTCGCGAGGATCTCGCCGTTCGGCAGCGAGAACGGCGAGCGGTAGACGCCCGTCGTGCCGGCCTTCCCCGTCGCCGCCGGGTCGATGATCTTCACCGAGCGGACGAAGGTCACCTCGGTGCGATCGGCCTGGAACGGACCGACGGAGCGGTTGAAGGTCGCCAGCGCGCCGCCGCCTCCCTTCGCCCCGTCGTCCGACAGGATGATGAGGAAGTTGCGATCCAGGCCCTCGCGGATCTCGGTCGCCTGCTGGAAGTCGACCGACGGTTGCAGCGCCGTCGAGAACGTGTCGGTCGACTGCGCGCGCTGGGCGAGCAGCGGATGGTAGTCGCTGAGGTCCCAGTTGATGCGGCGTCCGGCCAGCTGATAGAAGACGCCGTTCGGCATGGTCGGGTCCATGCCGACCTTCTCCGTCGTCATGCTGACGCGGCCGTCCTGCATGAAGGCCGGGCTGATCTCCGAGTTCAGCAGGAAGGTCATCTGCTGCACGCTCCCGAAGTCCAGGTTCGGCCCGACCCGGTAGAGATTCGAGTTCGGCAGCGCCTTGTAGAGGGTCCAGGTGCCGGCGCGCGTCGACGCGAACACGACGCTGCCGTCGGGTGCGAACACGGGATCGAAGTTGTGCGTGCGCACGCCGCTCGCGCTCATTGCGCCGTTGTCGCTGGTCAACCGCGAGCAACCGCCGCCGCCGCCGACGTCGATCATGTACAGGTCGAGACCGACGGACGCGCTCGCCCGTCCCGCGAAGATCAGCTTGCTGCCGTCGTAGCTCCACTCCGGGCCGCGCACGTCGGATGTTCCGGCGGTCAGGCCGGCGCAGCTGCCCAGCGCGCTGCGGATGTTGCCGACGGCGGTGACGGCGCCCGTCGCGTCGACGGTCGCGTCGGCCAGCTTCAGATCGGCCCCGCCCTCGAAGGTGTCGAACTCGAGCAGCGTGTCTGGGTTCGGCGGCCGCGAGATGAACGCGAGCGGCAGCGTGGCGGGCATCGCCGAGACGCGTGCCGCGCGATCGGTCCGCTCGATCCGGTGCCATTCCTGGAACACGCAGAACGCGCGCGTGTTGGTGGCCGGGTCGAACGGCTGCGGGCAAGCGGTGCTGATCGGCTCCGCGTCCTCCAGAATGGGCCCGGCGCGGTGGGTGATCCCGCCCGATTCGGGCTTGATGTTCTTCTTGACCGCGCGCGACTGCCGGACGTCGACGCTGTCGAACGCCATGAACTCGTCGGCGAGCGCCTCGTAGTTGCGGCGCATCGCCATCGGCGAGAAGGCGCCGTTCGTTCCGGAGCGTATCCGGAAGTCGTTGAAGCCGTCCGGGCTGTGGCACCCCTCCAGCGCGCAGCCGCGCTGGAGGAGCTTCGGCATGACGTTCGCCTCGAAGAACATCTGGCCCGGCGACTTGGGCAGCGTGCCGAGCGGCTGCTCGGTCTGCACCGTCACGGCCCAGTCGCGGATCGTCTTCCAGGTGTCGTCGGTGCGCGACTTGAAGAAGACGCCGCCCGTGTGACTGACGCCGCCCGCCAGGGGTGACAGCGGCCGCAACAGGATCTCGCTCTGTTCGATCGCCGTCCCCGCCGCCACCACGAAGCCGGCGGCCTGGCCATAGTTGAATTTCCGCTGCCCGTCGTCGGTGCCGCAGGTCAGGTAGAAGTCCGCTTGCGGCGAGCTGTGGCAGGTGCCGAACGCGCAGGTCGCGAGCAGGAACGGCTGGATCGTCTGGACGAACGTGCCGTAGGAGGACATCGACGTGTCGACCGGGTAGAGGCGGTTGGCCGGCGGCAGCCCGGTGTTGCAGGTGCCGACGCCCATCTTCCCCGACTCGGCGGGCGCGATGCCGTCGCGGTTGGCGCCGTTGTCCAGCCAGCGTTTGAGGTTGTAGAACGCGTCGGAGGCGGCGTCGATCGGTTTGCCGCCCGCGTGACGGATCTCGCTCGCGTACAGGGTTCCCTGGTACGGGATGCTGACCGAGCCCTCGGGCAGCGCCTTGAGCAGCAAGAGCGGGTCGGGGTAGCTGCCGTACGTCCGCAGGACGTCGCGCCGCTTCTGGATGCCGTCGTACGACGTCAGGTCCAGGTTGCCGAGCGCGGTGCCCGTCGTCGGATCCACGGCGTGGCAGGGCGAGGTGTTGCCGACGCAGAACGTCTTCAGGATCGGCTGGATCTGCTGGTCGAAGAAGTGCTGCTCGGGCGGCTTCTTGGTCAGGCAGCCGCCGGTCAGGACCGTGCAAGCAAGGACACCGACGGCGCAACCCTGTGTGAAGGTACGCATGCGGGGGCCTCCATCTTAACAGTTTTTCCCACGCACCGAATCAATCGAAGCCCAAAAGAAAAAGCGCGCGGAGGTCGTCCGCGCGCTTTATCGACTGTCTACTTTGCCACCTTGGCGTATCGGCCTTGGCGTATCGGCGCGCTAACGGGACAGGCGGGTCAGCGCGGCCCCGGCGAGCGAGCGGACGCCCGAGCTGGTGTCGTTCGCGGCCGCGATCTGCAGCGCAGGCCCCGCCACCCCGGCGTTGGCGTGGATCTCGCCCAGCGCCCAGGCGGCGTGCTTGCGGACCAGCGGCGACGCGTCGTTTTGCAACGCATTCACCAGCGCCGCCGTCCCGTTCGCGTCGTGGAACGTGCCGAGCGTGATCGCCGCCTCGGCGCGCACCGCGATTTCGCCGTCGCCCAGCAGCGGCGACACCGCGCTGCCGTCGCGCAGGCCCGCGATCCCCTGCAGGGCCTTCATCGCCGCGACCTTCACCACCGCGTCGTCACCGCCCAGAGCGCCCATCAGGGGCGACACCACCGCCGGCCTCGAGATCTTGCCGAGCGCCTGCGCCATGTGCGCGCGGGCCTCGCTGGAGAAGGTCGGGTTGGTGAGCGCCGCCGCCAGCGCCGGAATCGACGACGGGGTGTGCATTTCGCCCAGCACGTCCGCCGCGTTGCGCGCGGCGATCGAATCGGGCTGCCCCAGCCGGTTCAGCATCTCGACCCGGACGTCTCGCGAGACGGCACGCCGCGCGAGCCACCAGGCCGCGACCTGCCGGATCCCCTCGTCCTGGTTGTCGATGAGCGGCTTCACCACATCGACGCAGGCGATGCAGACCAGGTTCTCGGCCCGCTCGAGCTCCGCCTTGATGGCATCGCTCGAACCGGATGCGACCGCCAACCTGACCGCCTGCAGGCTCGACCCTCTGCCGGCGACCGCGCTTCCGGCCGCCGCCAGCGAGATGCCCAGGAACGTGACGACTGCCAGTTTCATTGTCTTGTTCGTGTGCATGTGGGTTTCTCCGTTACGGCAGGTTTTCGCGGAAGTAGAACTGGCCACCCATGTCGATGTTCAGGATGAGCAGGTACAGCTGGTCAGCCGTGAGCTCGGGCGTGCCGACCTCCACCGCGTGGCTGATCATGCCGCCCGTGATGGTCTGCCCATTGAACGTACGGTCGGGGAACGCCCGCACGTTGTTGTTGACCGACGGGAACCGCTGGACCGGGTTCAGCATGTGGATGACCATGCTGTCCTTGGCCGAGGCCGGCACCACGTACTGCGGCGGCGGCGCCGGCGTATAGGTGACGCTGTCGTCGCCGATCATCTCGCCCAGGCCCATCATCGAGATGTACGACGCGCTGTAGTCGCCGGAGGCGCGCTCGCCGACCATCACGACCAGCTTCTGGCCGCGGAGGTCGAACGTGAACGTCTGCGACGTCATCGTCGTGTTGTCGGTGACCGTGTAGGTCGGGTTCGCCGGGCCCGGCGTGCCGTTGTGGCAGCTGGTGCAGTTGGCGTCCAGCATCGGCTGAATCGCCAGGTCCCAGGGAACGCCGCGCACGGCGTTGTCGCCGACCGCCGCCAGGGCGGGGACCGTGCTCGTCGCCTTGGTGAACGTGCCGCTGCCGCTCAGCGCGTACGCCGCCGTGTCGACACGCTGGGCGCGCGGGACCACGACGTTGACCGCGTTGCCGAGCACGTTGGTCGGGATGCCCGGCGCCAGCGTGTTCGCCTGCGTCCGGTTCTCGTGGCAGCCGCCGCAGAAGCGCTGCTCGCCGGCGCGGCCGCTGACCCAGATCGATTCGTTGGCCAGGCTCATGGCGAACTTGTCGATCAGCTGGATGTGGAACGGGACGTTGCCCGGAACCACCGCCGCGAACGAGTTGTCGGCCTGGATCGGAATCTCACCGTAGCGCGACTGCCCATCGAACTCGGTGGTGCCGAACATGTCGATGCCGCCCTCTTCACCCGAGAAGCCCTCCATGATGCGGACCTTGGCCACGCTCCCCGGTGTCAGGTTCGACTTGATGTCGGTGAGCGACGAGTCGTAGACGTTCAGCGCGCCGATCGTCGTGTCGGCCATGCTGAGCGGCGACACCGGCGTCACCGGCGTGCTCGCCGGCTCGGCGCGCTTGATGAGCGGCCGCGGCAGCACGTCCCACATCGTCAAGTCGTCGAAGATCGGGTAGCGCGACTTCGAGTTCATGTCGAAAACGTAGATGCCGAACTGCGCGTTCGTGCCCGCGAGCGCCAGCGTCTCCGACTCGACCGGACCATCCGACCACGACACCAGGAAGCGGCCGGGGGCCAGGTTGCCCAGCGGCTCCGCGTCGTAGTAGCGGCCGACGCCCTTCTGGCTGGGCGAACGGTCACCCGGGATCAGCGGCGTCAGGTCCTGCGCCGTCGAGTTGGCCTCGCTGCCGTTCAAGTTGATGAGGAACAGCTTGCCCGACTGCAGCGTGCGATCGCGCGAAGTGGCGATCGCCACCATTTGGTAGTTCGGCAGCGTGATGCCCGTGCTCTTGTCGCTGAACGTCGACTGGCTGACGAAGCGGGCCTTGAGGTAGCTGTTGGTCTGCGGCATGACGGGGCCAGTCGCGCGGTCCAGCTCGCCGCCGAACGCCTCGCGCTGGCCGGTCAGGTCGGTGTTCATCATGCGCAGGTGGCCGTCGTTGACGCCGCCCATGTGCCGCCACTCGGTGTAGACGATCTGGCCGCCGGGCAGCAGGGCCGGGGAGACGCGGTGAGAGACGTTCCGCGCGCCCAGGAGCATGCCGCTGCCGTCGACGTTGATCGTGCCGACCTGCGCCGTGGTGGCGCGTTCGTACTCGTCCTTGAACTGCTGCGAGGTCGAGCTCGGGTCGATCTGCTGCTCCACGTTCAGGTTGGTCATGAACATGACCTTCCCGCCCGGGATGTAGATCGGATAGACGAAGTCGTTGGCGCCGTCGGTCAGCTGCTTGGCGTTCGTGCCGTCGACGGCGATCGAGTAGATGTTGAACTTCCCATCGTCCATCCCGTTGGCGTCCGCCAGGCGCGCCGACAGGACGATCGTATCGGCGTTGAAGTTGATGTCGTACGACATGATGTCGGAGTGATCGACGCAGCTCGCGTCGTAACCGAGCGCCGCGCACGAGTCGGCCGTCGGGAAGAGCGTCGTCGTCGCGCCGTCCGCGCTGACCGGCGCGAGCTTCACGAGCCTGCCGCCGGCGGCGTAGCTGGTGTAGTCGAAGACGTTGCCCTGGTCGCCGCGCGGCGTGCGCTGCAGGAAGACGATCGCGTCTACGCCCGTCAGCACCGGCGTGTTGTTGTGATCTCCGCAGCTGCTCGCCAATGCGGCGAGTGGCAGCAGCCAAGCAGCACCTCGAAGCGTCCTTATCGTGGCCTGGTCTCTCATGTGACGCTCTCCTTCGTAGCCTCGATTACGCAATAAGGGGGCCACTCCTGTCCAGAAGGAACCCCAGGTGTGACGTGGCCTTCGGGGCTCGATCGACGAGAAACGCGCGCTCGGTTGCGCAACCGCGAAACCCCTACAAATCAAGGGCCTGAAGAATCTGGCCGCCGCAAGTAGCTGAAATAACGGTCTAAGTTGGCATCCGTCCGGTGTTGCGCTACTCGGGCCCGACGACCAGACGCGGCGGAGCGCCGGTCGTCTCTGATACTCTAAGGCCGTGCTGGCTGTCGCGACCGTCATCGACAGCGGCCAACGCATCGGGCGGTATCAACCGATCCGGCGCCTGGCCGTCGGCGGCATGGCGGAGATCTTTCTCGCGCGGCTGCCCGGCGTCGGCATCGAGGGCTTCGAGAAGCTGGTCGTGCTCAAGCGGATCCTTCCGCAGCACGCGCTGGATCCGGAGCTGCTGCGCATGTTCCTCGACGAGGCGCGCCTGTCGGCGACGCTCACGCACCCGCACGTGATCGAGGTCTACGACGTCGGCGCCGAGGGCGAGGCGCCGTTCTTCGCGATGGAGTACGTGCACGGCGCGAACGTGCGCGAGATGCTGCGCGCGCAGGCGCGCCGCGCCGGCCGGCCGAGCGAGCCCCTGCCGCTCGCGCACGCGGTGGCGATCGTCGCGTCCGCCGCGGCGGGGCTGCACTACGCCCACGAACGCCTGGGGCCGGGCGGCGAACCGCTGGGCATCGTTCATCGCGACGTCTCGCCGTCGAACGTTCTGGTGTCGTTCGACGGCGCGGTGAAGGTCTCGGACTTCGGCATCGCGAAGTGGGCCTTCCAGCGGACCCGCACGCAGGAAGGGACGCTGAAGGGAAAGTTCGCGTACATGTCGCCCGAGCAGTGCCGGGCCCGATCCGTCGATCGACGCAGCGACATCTTCGCGCTGGGCGCGATCCTCTACGAGCTGACGACCGGGTCCGCCACGTTCTCGGGGGCCAGTGAGCTCGACATCTTGAACCAGATCGCGACCGGGCGCGCGGCGCCGCCCACCTGGCCCGAGGCGATGGGGCCGTATCCGCCGGCGCTGTCCGAGATCGTGATGCGCGCGCTCGCGCCCGAGCCCGACGATCGCTTCCAGACCATGCAGGCGCTGCAGGTCGCGCTCGAATCGTTCGCGCGCACGTCCGGGGTCGCGCTGTCCACGGTCGACCTGGCCTCGTTCGTTCAGGATCTGTTCTCGGAGGAGCTGGCGGCCTGGCGGGCCGCCCAGCGCGAAGGCAAGTCGCTGGGCGATCACCTGGCGGCGTCGCCAGCCGCGGCGGCGGCCGTCGATCCCGCCGATCGGACGGCGACCGACGCGTTCGAGACCGGACGGATCCGCGCGCAACGCCGGGCCCGCGGCGCGCGCTACGCGGTGCTGGCGGTCTTCTTCGTGCTGTGCGCGGTCGGGGGCGGCCTGGTCACCAGGCACTGGACAGCGGGCGGCGCCGCGCCCGGCCGCGACACCGCCGCCGCCAGCGCGGAAAAAAATCCGCGGTCGGTGGCGCCGGGCGCGGAAAGGAATCCGGCTACCGACACGACCGCGGAAAAATCCATTCCCTCTACGACGACCCCCGCCGTCTCTGTGGCGAGCTCGACCGCAGGCGCCGCGACCACGGCCCCGGACGCGGTGGCGCCGAAGGCCGGCAAGGGGAAAGCCAGGGTGAAGCCGGCTGTGCTCCGCCAGGCGCGCGGCGGCGCCGACGGGCAGGCGCCCGGCACGCGACCGACGGTGGATTCACGACTGGGCGCATGGGATCCGGATTCGCCTGTTCCGCCGTGACCGTTTTCGTCCACCACCGTGAGCTCAATGCCTCCGCGTCTTCGAAGCTATCAATCTGACGGCGGAACCCGCGGCCGGTAAATTGCCGGGCAGTCGCGCGATTTATTGCCAGATGTGCGCAGGATCCCTACCCCAGGGCCAAAACTTGCGAGGTCTCCAGGGCTCCGGCGTCATGGAATGATGAAAACCCGGAAGGGGTCGCTGTGGCTGGCGGTGGCGGCGGCGATGCTGCTCCCCGCGAAGGCGAGGGGGCGCGGGCGGGCGGAGACGTCGCCCCACCGCGACGATCACGCGCAGAAGCAGTCACGGCGGCGCGCGGAGCGTGCGCCGCAGACGCTGCGCCCCGTCGCCTCGCCCTGCGGGCGCCACGTCGCCGAGGTGATCGGCGGCGCCGTCTATGTCGACGGCCGGCGGGTGCGCACGGCGGACGGAAACGTCTTCGTGCTGGCGCCCCCGATCTGGCGCCGGGACGGCCGCGCGGTCGCCTGGATCGAACGGAGCAACGGTGAGGCGCGGGTCGTCGTCATCGACGGCGTGGACGATCGCGCCGCGCCGCTGCCGCTGACCTTGCCCGCCGTGGCCGCCGACGATCGCGTGTTCTGGGCCGGGCCGCAGCGGATCCACATCGGGCCGGCGCTGCTGACACCGCGCGCGGTCGCGACCTGGAACGAATAACCGCGGGCGACGCCGCACGCGGATCGGGCGCCGGCGGCGGTAATATCGCCGCGTGGGGATCAAGGTCCTGTTCGTGGTGAAGGAGATCGAGGGAGCAGAGCCGCTCGGCGCGCTGTACGTCGCCGGCTGCCTGGCCGAGGCGGGGCACGAGTGCCGCTTCGTCGGCACGCGCGGCAACGACGTCGCCGACGAGGTCCGGCGCTTCCGGCCGCGCGTGATCGCCTTCGGCGCGACGACCGGGCTGCATCGCTACTACCTCGGCCTCGGCGCGCACCTCAAGACGCTGCACCCCGACTGCCTCACGTTGATGGGCGGCCCGCACCCGACCTACTTCCCGGAGGTGATCCAGACGCGCGGCCTCGACGTCATCTGCCGCGGCGAGGGCGAGGACGCCGCGGTCGAGCTGGCGGACGCGCTCGCGGCCGGACGGGACCACCGTTTCATCCAGGATCTCTGGGTCAAGCACGACGGGCGCATCTACCGGAACCCGGCCCGGCCGCTGCGACGCGATCTGGATTCGATCCCGTTCCCGCCGCGCGAGCTTCTGTACGAGTACGAGGACAGCCTGCGCCTCCGGCCGCTCAAGTCGTTCACCACCAACCGCGGCTGTCCCTTCCCGTGCAGCTACTGCTTCAACCCATCGCTGGTCGACCATTACGGCGCCAGCTGGAAGAAGGTGCGCATCCGGAGCCCCGAGAACGTCGTGCGCGAGCTGTGCGAAGTCCGAGCGCACGGCCCGCTGCACGTGATCGGCTTCCGGGAGAGCATCTTCGTCTACAGCACCCGGTGGCTGCGCGAATTCGGCGAGCTCTATCGACGCGAGATCGGCCTCCCCTACTACTGTCACGTGCGCGGCGACATGATGACCGACGAGATGGTGGAGCTGCTCGCCTGGTCGGGCTGCCACACCGTCAACCTCGGCATCGAGACCGCGAACGAACGGCTCGCGAACGACGTCCTCAGGCGGCAGATCAAGATGGACCGTCTGATCGCGGGCATCCGTCGCCTCAAGAAGGCGGGGATCGTCGTCTTCGCCGACAACATCCTCGGCATTCCGGGCGGCACGTTGGCGGACGACCTCGATACGCTGCAGCTGAACATCGACCTCGACGTCGACTACGCGGCGGCCACGCTCTGCACGCCCTACCCGGGCACGGGCATCGCGAAGTACGCCGTCGACAACGGCCACTTCAGCGGCGACTTCGATCTGATCGACGACAGCTACTACACCGAGTCGGTGCTGAAGTTTTCGTCGCCCGACGAGAAACGGCAGATCGAAAATCTGCACAAGCTGTTCGCGGTCACGGCGGCGATCCCCGCGCTGCTGCCCCTGACCCGGCGGCTCATCAAGCTGCCGCCCAACGACTGGTTCTATTCGGCGTTCCGCGCCTGGTACTACATCTGTCACATCACCGACGTGATGCCGCGGCGCCCGAACCTGGAACAGATGATGGAGGGTCTGCTGTCGATCTTCGGCATCTACCGCGGCACCGACCGCAATCGGTTCGATCTGCCGGCGAGCGATCAGCTGCCGTTCTTCGACGGGGACGGCGGCCCGGCGTCGGCGCCGCCGCTGCGGATCGGGACGGCGAGGCGGGAGGTGGCGCATGCCCCGTGAGCCGCGGCATCCCGACCTGGAAGGGATCGAGCCCGTCGACGCGGAGGCCGCGGATCGCAAGGTGCGGCTTCGCCGCCTCAAGCGGCGGCTCAAGGCGGCGGCTTCGCTGGTGATCGCGTCCGCGGCGGGCGCGTTCCTCGCCTGCACGAGGGGCGACAAGCAGCGCCCGCCGCCCGCGCCCAACCCGATGACCCACGAGACGTCGAATCTTCCCGCGCCGCCCCGAGACGCGGCGGCGGAGCGCAGCACGGCTCTGGTGCCTTCAAAGGACGCCTCGGCACCGCACGATGCGGCGGCGAAGGGCGCCGTCGACAAGCGCGAGCACCGCAAGGGGATGCCCGTCCGCGACAACCTGCTCGAGTAGCTTCAGGGCGCCACGTAGGGCACGCGGCCGATCGTGCGGGCGAGCGTGCCGGCGACACAGACCGTCGCGAGCACCAGGATCACGGAGGTCGAGGCGACGACCCGCGCGCGCCGCCAGCGATCGGGCAGCGGCGTACGGCGCCGGATGATGGTGACCCACATCGGGACCGGGATCAGCAACTGCGCGATCGCAGTCCCGATGAACAACCGGCGGAGCTCCTCGGGCAGGTGAAGCAGCTGGGCGCCCGCCAGCACCGCGAGCAGCAGGTTGGAAACGACGCTGACCAGCAACCCCCAGGTCCGCAACCGGAGCAAGCCGATCACAGCCGCGATCATCGGCGGCGCGAACAGGATCAGCCCGAGCCTCCCTTCGTCGAATGTCTGAAGGATGCCGAGCCAGGAAAGTGACCCGGCGTCGGCGATCGCCAGAACCAGCGCCAGCATCAAGGTCCCCCGAAACGCGACGGGACGGAAACGACCGCCGCTGTCCTCGTCGAGCCCGATGCGGCCGGCGGTTAGCAGCGCGAAGGCGCTAACGGCAGCGAGGGCGGCGACGCGGTTGTCCGCGGTCCCCGTGACCACGATCAGAGCCGCGAAAAGCAGCTGCGCCCACCAGTAAGCCCGCGCCAGCAGCTGCAACGCGAGAGCGCGCGACCAGATCGCGGCGGCCGCCACGATCGGCGCCAGGTTCAAAGCGACGAGGGCGAGCCAGACCGAACTGTTGAGATGCGGCGGGGCGCGGTGGCGGACCGCGCGAAACAGGATCGCCGCCATCCCGAGCGAGGCCGCCGACGCCAGCGCGAGACGCCCGCGCCGCCATCCCGAACCCCGCTCGCCTGCGTCGGACACGCGGCAAGTCTAGCATCGCCACACTCTCGACACCGACGCGCCAGGGGCATACCCTGGAACCATCCGGCGCTGGCGGCCATCGTCATCGAAATGCGGGCGCGTCTTCGTGCTCTTGCTCGCGACCACCGCCGCGCCGCGCGCCGCGCGAGCCTGGGGTCCGTCGACGGCGCCCGCCGCGCCGCCCGCACCCGCCGCGCCGGCAGCGCCCGCCGCACCGACATCGTCGCCGGTCAACGGATCCCCTTCCAGCTCCGGGTCAGACGTCGAGGGACCGATGCAGCCGGAGGCCGCGGCGCTGTACACGCGCGGGCTCGAGCGCTACACGGCGCGCGACTACGCGGGCGCGATCGCCGATCTCGAGGCCGGCTACGCGATCGAGCCACGCCGCGAATTCCTGTTCGCCGAGGGTCAGGCCAAACGGCTGGCCGGTGACTGCAAGGGCGCGGTCGCGCTGTACCAGCGCTTCCTCGCGACCAGTCCACCCGCCGTGCAAGCGAACGCCACGCAGATCGCGCTCGGCCGCTGCGCCCAGCATCTGGCCGAACACCCCCAGATCGTCGTCGTCGAGCCGCCCCGGCCACCGCCGCCGCCCCCGCCACCGCCGCCGAAGTGGTGGCGCGACAGCTGGGGCCTCGGGTTCACCGGCGCGGGCGTGGCCAGCATCGGCGTCGGCATCGGCTTCATCGCCGCGTCCTATTCGGCGCGACACGACGCCCAGCATTCGTCCACCTACGATCCTTTCGATCAGCGCTGGTCGACGGCGGAGTCGCGCTGGAACGTCGGGGTCGGCACGCTCGCCCTCGGCACCGCGCTGACCGCCGTCGGCGTGACGCGCTTCGTGCTGGTCGGCCGACAGGCGCGCGAGGCGCGGAAGCAGCTGCTCATTTCGGCCGGCGCGAACGGCGTTCAGGTCGGAGGCACGTTTTGAAGGGCGCTGGCCGCGCCGCCGTCGCCGCCCTGGCGCTGCTCGCCAGCGCGTGCATCGGCCCGGGCGACTTCCGCTGCACCGAGCACGCGCAATGCACCGCCAACGGTTTCTGCGAAGCGAACGGCCGCTGCAGCGTCCCCGACCCGAAATGCCTGCCGTCGCTCCGCCGCTACGTCCACCGCGCCGGTGACGACGCCGATGCGTGCGTGCCCCGGTCGTGCGACGGGGACGCGAACCCCTCCTTCAGCGCCGGCGGCGGGCACGCCTGTGCCGCGCGCGGCGGCGAGCTCTGGTGCTGGGGACGGAACGACCACGGCCAGCTCGGCGACGGCACGCGCACGCCGCGCGCGCTGCCCGTCCGTGTCAACGCCGTCAGCGGCGTCTCGGCGGTGGCGGCCGGCGACGCCCACACCTGCGCGATCACCGGAGCGGGCGTGTTCTGCTGGGGCGCCGACGATCTCGGGCAGCTCGGTGACGGCGGCGGCGTCGATCACCTCTTGCCCGTGCCGGTGACCGGCGTCGTTGCCGTCGCGGTCGAGCCCGACGCGACACCGATCGCGGCGGGACGGGATTTTTCTTGCGTGGCGATCGCGGGTGGGGGCGTCAGCTGCTGGGGCGACGACAGCGTCGGCCAGCTGGGCGACGGGAACGCGGCGGCGGGTCCCCACGGGCCGGCGGTCGTCGCCAACCTCGGCGACATCAAGAGCGTCTCGGCGCTGTGGCAGCACGCCTGCGCGCTGTCGAATGCCGGCCTCTTGACCTGCTGGGGCGCGAACAACAAGGGACAGATCGGCGACGGATCGACCACGGGCCCGCGGCCCCCGACGCTGGTCAACGACCCATCCGCGACGATGCCTCTGCCCGTGTTCAAGCAGGTGACCACCGGCAGCGCCCACACCTGCGCGCGGTCGGCGAGCGACCTCTACTGCTGGGGCGACAACAGCCAGGGGCAGATCGACCAGACCGGCCCGAGCACGCCCGTTCCGACGCCGACGCCGGTCACGGGTATGGACGTGACGGATCCGATCGCGGTCGCGGCCGGCGCGCAGCACACCTGCGTCGTGGCGACGGGCGGCAAGGTGACGTGCTGGGGATCGAACGCGAGCAATCAACGCGACGGCGCGATCCCCAACGCTGTCGCCGTTTACGCCGGCCAGGCGTTCTCCTGCGCGCTCGCGGACGACGGCGCGATCTTCTGCTGGGGCGACAACCACTTCGGGCAGCTCGCGATCGGCGGCGACACGGTGCGCGCGACGCCGGCCCCCGTGCCGGGGCTGGTGCACGCCGCCGCCTTCGCCGCCGGCGGCGCCCACAACTGCGCGACCGCGCAGGACGCCGACGGCGCGCCCGCCCTGTTCTGCTGGGGCGCGAACGGCAGCGGCCAGCTCGGCACCGGTTCACTCGTCGACGCAAACGTGGCCACCCGCATCTCGGCGTTGGAGCCGATCGGGATCGCCGCCGGCAGCGCGCACACCTGCGCCTTCCCCGCCATCGACAGGCAGCTGCGCTGCTGGGGACTGGGCGCCTCCGGCCAGCTCGGGCTCGAGCCGGGCTTCGACATGGTCATCACCGTCCCGACCACCAAGGACCTGTCCCCACCAGAGGGCGGCGACGGCGTGTTCGCGGTCGCGGCCGGCGCGGCGCACACCTGCGTCGGCGCGACGATCTCGACGTCGGTGCTCTGCTTCGGCCTGGACATCGACGGCCAGCTGGGCGACGGCCGGCAGGCGGCGGGCGGCCCGGATCCGGTGCCGTCATTCATCGGCGTCGGCAAACCGAAGGCGCTGGCCGCCGGCGACGCCCACACCTGCGCGGTCGACGCCGACGGCAGCGTCTGGTGCTGGGGCCGCGGCGACGAGGGCCAGCTCGGCGACGGCACGGGCATGGAGCACGCGTCGCAGACGAGGGTGACGTTCGCCGCCGGCGTCGCCTCCGCGGACACGATCGCGACCGGCGCCGCGCACACCTGCGCGCTGGCGGGCGGCGCTGTCCTGTGCTGGGGACGCAACGTCGACGGACAGGTCGGCGCGCCGCCTGCGACCCCGCGGCTCGCGCCCGGCGCGGTGATGGGGCTTTCGGGGGTGCGCGCGCTCGCGGCCGGCGGCAACCACACCTGCGCCATCGACGACGCCGCGACGGTCCGCTGCTGGGGCGCGAACGAGAGCGGCCAGCTCGGCGACGGCGGCACCACGTCCAGCTACATGCCGGTGGCGGTCGCCGGCCTGACCGACGTCGACGGCATCGTCGCGGGCGGCGCGCATTCGTGCGCGCACCGGACGGACGGCAGCGTCTGGTGCTGGGGCGCCAACACCTCCGGCCAGCTGGGCGACAGCGTGATGCTGACGTCGCCCCGCCCGCTGCTGGCGCGCCTCGCCTGTCAGTAGCGGATCGCAGCCCGTAGAGCCACCGGGCCGCGTCGGTGCTACTGTCTATCCCGATGGCCGAGCCCCGCGATCAAACGCTGACGCAGGTTCAGTCGCCGCTGTCGCCCGGCGAGCAGCGCGACCGTGCCGTGATGCTGGTGTCGGGCAACGCCACGACGCCCGGCCTGCCCGCACGCGCGCGCCTGCAGATCGTCGGCGACGAGCTGTACCTCGGACGCCGCGCCGACGGCCTGCCGGTGCAGGCCAGCGTGGCGGTGCTGGACGACGCGCTGGTGTCGGGGCAGCACGCGCGCCTCGTCCGCGGCTCGGGCGGTTACGACCTGGAGGATCTCGGCAGCAAGAACGGAACCTTCGTCGACAACGTCCGGGCCGAGGGCCGCGTCCGCCTGCGCGACGGCGCGCTGGTGTTCGTCGGCAACCACGTGGGCGTCTTCCGGATGGTGTCGCAGATCGAGCTCGAGGCGATCAAGGCCGAGCTGGTGTCGCCGCTGGGACCGGTCGCGACGGCGTCGCCCGCCCTGGCCGTCGCCTGCGATCGGCTGCGCCGCCTGGCCGCCTCCGAGGGCGAGCTGTTCATCGTCGGCGAAACGGGCGTCGGGAAAGAGGTCTACGCACGCGCCGTCCACGACGCCAGCCAGCGGAAGGGGAAGTTCGTCGCCATCAACTGCGCCGCCATCCCGCGCGAGCTGGTCGAGAGCGAGCTGTTCGGCTACCGCGCGGGCGCTCACTCGACCGCCCACCAGGCCAAGGCGGGCCTGATCGAAGAGGCCGAGGGCGGCACGCTGTTCCTCGACGAGATCGGCGAGATGACGCCGGAGGCGCAGATCAAGATCCTGCGCTTCCTGCAGGACCGCGAGCTGACGCCGCTCGGCGCGACGCGGCCGCGCCGCATGGACGTCCGGATCATCGCCGCCACCAACCGCACCGTCGCCGGCCCGGGCAAATCCGGGCTGCGCGACGACATCGTGGCGCGCCTGGGCGCGGCGCCCATCCACTTGCCGCCCCTGCGCAACCGGATCGAGGACCTGGGCGCGCTCATCGGCCATTTCCTGGGCGGCGTGCCGGCCCAGGGTCCGCGCTTCGAGCAGCCGGCGTTCCGCGCGCTGTCGATCCACGCCTGGCCGCTCAACGTCCGCGAGCTGGAGAAGATCGTGACGACGGCGGCGGTGCTGACAGGCGGCAAGCCGATCGCGCTGCGGGATCTGCCCGAGCCGATCGCGCGCGTACTATCGGCGCCGGTCGCGGCAGGCGTGCGCCGATCGACCGGCCCGTCGCCGACGCCGGCGCAGCTGGAGGAGCTGCTCCGCCGCTACGAAGGCAACGTCGCCGACGTATCACGCGAGCTCGGCAAGCACCGCGCCGCGGTCTGGCGCTGGATCAAGAAATTCGGCCTCGGCCCCCAGAAGTTCCGCCGCACCGACACAGACGTCCACTAGACCTACGGCCGCGGCTTCACCGTCGGGTTGAACAGCATCTCGTGGGCGCGGCGGAGCAGCGTCGGGATCTCGGCGCGGAAGGGCGAGTCGGGCAGCGCCGCCATCATCTCGTCGTCGCTGAAGTTGGCGGCGCGCGCGCCGGGCACCCAGTGGTTGTCGGCGCTCATCGAGATGTAGCGCTCCTGCGCGTAGTGCAAGAGGTCGTAGGCGCGGACCAGGTTGTAGAGCCAGAGGATCCGGCGCACGTTGATCTTGCCGGGAATGTCCGTCCACTCCGGCAGGCCGTGCAACCAGCGGCGCGCGAACTCCGCCCCGACCGCGTCGGCGTACGCGGCCTCGAGGCGCGCGACGATCGGCGGCAGCAGAGCCGGCGCACGGTCCAGGAGATCCAGCGCCTCGACGTGAGCGTCGAAGTCCGACGGCACCGCCGCGCCCAGCGACAACGTGTGCACGTCCATCTTCGTCAGGCACCAGAGATCGTTGAACGCCAGCGGCGATAGCGGCGCCGTGAGCCTTCGCAGCGTCTCCGACGGCGCGTACAGCCGCCCGCCCTTGTCGGTCGGGCTGATGACGAACACGCCCATGTCGCGCTGGCGCGCGGCGGCGACAGCGGGCAAGTTGTCCTGGAAGACGTAGTAGGCGTGCAGGTTCACGTAGTCGAAGCGGTCGGTGGCGATGGTGTCGAGCTGCAGCCGCGTCGGCGCGTGGGTCGAGAACCCGATGTGGTGGATCCGCCCGGTTCGACGAAAGCGATCGGCGATCTCCCAGCAGCCGGTCTTCAACGTCAGCTCGACACAATTCGGCGAGTTGAGGCCGTGGAACGACAGCAGATCGATGACGTCCACGCCGAGCAGCGCGAACGATTCCTCCAGCTGGGCCTCGAAGGCGGCCAGATCGGCGTTCGGCCGGAGCTTCGTCTGCAGCACGAAGGCGCTGCGCGGGTGGCGCGCCAGCGCCTTGCCGAGCTGCGCCTCGCTGGTGCCGTAGCCGCGCGCCGTCTCGAAGTGGTTGATGCCGACCGCGAGCGCGCGCGCGACGACGGCGTCGACGTTGGCCTGGCTGGCCGCGCCGACGCGCGCGCTGCGCGTCCAGCTCTGCTGCGCGCGCATGCCGCCGCATGTAAAAACCGACATGTCGATCTCGGTTCGTCCGAAGCGCCGGTAGAGCACGGGCGTTGGTCTAGCGCAGTTTGGCGACGAAGTCGGCGTGAGGGGCCGGGATGATCTCGGTCGTGTGGACGCGCGCGGCGTCGATCACGCCGACCGCGGCGTCGACGGCCGCCTCGACCTCGGCCAGCGGGCCGGTGACGGTGAAGAACGCCTTGCCGCCGATGCCGCGACCAAGCTGCATCTCCGTGATGCGGACCTTGGCCGCCTTGGCGGCCGCGTCGGCGGCGCGCACGGTCGCGGCGACGGTCGTCGTCTCGACGACGCCCAGTGATTCGACGCCCTCGGCGGCGTTGGCCTCGCCCGCCAGCGCCGACCAGAGCGCCGGGTGCGGCTGCGGGAGGAACAACGTGTCGACCGCGCGATCGGCGGCGACGTCGGCCCCGACGCGAAACGACTCGTCGACCGCCGCGACGTCGCCCTCGACCAGCACCACGAACTTGCCGGGGCTGATCGCGTCGGCGCGCACGAGCCGCACCGGCGCGCGCTTGCACATCGCGTCCGCGACGCGGTGGCCGCGCGCGATCGACGACAGCTCGACGACCGCCAGCGCCGGACCCATGCCGCCAACCCGATCGGCTGCCCCGTCAGACAATGCGGAAATATTCCTTGAGCGTGCAGCGCCGCTCGCGCGTGAAGTTGCGCACCGTGGTCAGCCCCTCGCCGGTCGGCGAGGCGATCGTGAACGACGTGTACCCCTCGCCGCCATAGCCGAGCCCGGCCAGGTTCGACGCGTTCTTGACGAAGATCGACGTGTTGATCGTGCGCGCCATCGCGTGCAGGTGGGCGATGTTGCGCGAGTACATCACCGCCGTGTGGGCGAAGCCGTGCTCCACGCGCTTGGCCATCGCGATCGCCTCCGTCGCATCCCCGACCCGCACGAGCGGCAGGACCGGCATCAGCATCTCCAGCTGGACGAACGGGTGCTTCTCGTCGACGTCGGCGACCAGCAGCCGCAGATCGTCGCCCGCGCTGACGCCGATCTGGCGGGCGATCACCGCCGCGTTCTTGCCGATGAAGTCCTTGTTGGGGTGGACGCCGGTCTTCCCCTGCATCAGCACCACTTTTTCCAGCGTGCGCACCTGGCGTTCGTTCAACACCAGGCAGGCCGACTGCCCGAGGCGCTGCAGCAGCTGATCGGCGATCGACGCCACCGCGATCACCTCTTTCTCGGCGGTGCAGAGGATGTTGTTGTCGATCGACGCGCCCAGCACGATGCCGGCGGCGGCGACGCCCAGGTCGGCGGTCTCGTCGACCACCGCGGGCGGGTTGCCCGGCCCGGCCGCGATCACCTTCTTGCCGCTGCCCATCGCCGCCTTGACGACGCCGGGACCGCCCGTGACCACCAGCAGGCGCACACCCGGGAAGCGCATCAGCGCCTCCGCGCTCTCGATCGTCGGTCGTTCGACACAGCAGAGCAGGTTCTCCGGCCCGCCCGCCGCCACGATCGCGTCGTTCAGCTGGTGGATAAGGAAGGCCGACGTGCGCGCCGCGTACGGGTGGGCGTTGAACACCACCGCGTTCCCGCCCGCGACCATGCCGATGCCGTTGTTGATGATGGTCTCGGTCGGGTTGGTGGTCGGCGTGATCGATCCGATGACGCCGTAGCTGGCCCGCTCGGTCAGGGTCAGCCCGTCGTCGCCCGACCAGGCGACCGGCTGCAGCGCCTCCGTGCCGGGCGTCTTCTCGACGCACAGCAGGTTCTTCTTCAGCTTGTCCTCGACGCGGCCGTAGCCGGTCTCGTCGACGGCGTACTTCGCCAGCGCCGGCACCTGCCTGCGCGCCGCCTCGCGCATCACATCCACCCAGCGCTTGCGCGCCTCCAGCGGCGCCGCCTCGTTCGCCTCGTGCGCGGCGCGGGCGGCCTTCACGGCCGCGTCGACGTCGGGAAACACGCCCCGGCGGCCGCGCGGGATGTCGGCCTCGCGGCGGCGCGGCGGCGCCTCGCGCACGGGAGGCGGCGGCGTGTACCCGGCCGGCGGATTGTTGACCGCCTCGAGCGGCGTCTCGGGCAGCTCGCCGATCCGCGCAATCACGCGATCGACGATCTCCTGGATGCGCGCCTCGTCCATGGCGGACGAACGTTACCGCGAAAACCGATCGCCGGGGGAGCCGTCGCGCTAGCATCCGGCCGATGCGTCGACGCGTGTGGCCGGCTCCGGTCTTGCTCGTACTGGGCGCGGCGTCCGCCCTGTCCGCGAAGGAAGTCCCCCGCGCCGACGACGCCGTCGTCGCCGCCCACGCCGCCTCCTACTCGGCCTTTCGTCTGCTGCCCGCCACCAAGTCGCCGATGCCGCCGGCCTTCGCGACGATGTTGCGGCAGCTGCTGGGCGCCGATTTCGGCGACGCGCGGGCGCTCGCAAACCTCACCGTCGATCACGAACGATCGATCGTCGTCTCCCTGACCATCGTCGATCCCGCCCGCCTGGAGGCGTTGATCGCCAGCCCGGAGGTGCCGACCCCGGCGACAGGATTCGGGATCCGCAATCTCGTGGTCGTGCCGGTCACCGATCCGGCGCGCGCCCTGGCCGCGCTGGATCAGGTCATGCCCGACCGGGCCTGCGCCCGGCCCGGCGGGGATGCCAAGCGCTGGGCGGCGTGGCTCGCAGAGCTCGCCGATCCGGACGACCGCCGGGCGGCGCAGGCATCGGACGCGGCGTACCTCTGCGTTTCGGATATTTCAAAGGGGGTCGTCACCGTCGACCGGGCGCGCCGCGAGATCCGCTGGGTCACCGCATCGGGGAATGGCAGCCTGCTGACCGCCGCCTCGGAGAAGCTGGATCTCGACCGCGCGCTCGCCGACCGCCTGCGACGCGACGGTTTCTTTTCGTTGCGCGCGGCGATGTTCACCACGCCCATCGACGACGCCCGCGCGCAGACGGCCCTCGAGCTGAGCAAGATGATCGCCGGTTTGTCCGGAGTGACAGCCGATCAGCGCCCGGGGCTGTGGAAGCAAGGCGCGCGGGAGCTGGGCGCGGCCCGGCGTCTGATCGAAAGTCCACCGGTCCTGCTGGCGGGGATGCTGGGCGCGGACGGCACGTTCACCTGGACGCTGACCGACGAGGGAAGAAAATTCTTCGGGTCGTTGCGGGTCCGGCCGGGAACCAGCGTGAAGTCTTTCAAGGCGCTGATCGCGGCGAAGCTGAAGCCGGCCGGCGCCTTCCGGGATCCGGAGGTGCTGGACCGCACCGTGCAAGAGGGAGGCTCGATGACGCCGTGGCTGATCCGGCACGCGTTGTGGCCGCACGCGATCGCGTTCGCGGCTGCTCACCCCGGCGCCAGCCCCCTTGCGACTTTCTTCGACGATGAAAACGCAACCGTCGAGGTCGACGCGGCGGCGGGGCGGGTCCGCCTGCGCTCGATCGGGGCGATACAGCCGTGACCGATCTCGAGGCGCTGCTCGCGCACGCGCGCGCCCTGGTCGGCGTCGAGCTGGGCACGCTGGCCGACGCGCTCGGCCTGCCGGTGCCGGTCGGCCGCGTGCGCACCAAGGGGTGGTCGGGACAGGTGATCGAGCACGAGCTGGGCGTGGCGGTCGGCGGCGCGCGCGGCCCGGATTTTCAGGCGCTCGGCATCGAATTGAAGACGGTGCCGGTCACGCCCGCGCTGGTGCCGCTGGAGTCGACGGCGGTCTGCCAGATCGATCCGATCACGATCGCCGGCGAATCGTGGGAGACGAGCTACGTGCGCGCGAAGCTGGCGCGCGTTCTGTTCGTCGCGCTGGCGGTGCCGCCGGGCACGCGGGCCGTCTCGGACCGGCGCGTGGCGGCGGTGCGTCTGTGGGCGCCGGCGCCCGACGAGGACGCGGCCCTGCGCGCCGACTTCGAGCTGTTCGTGCGCGAATATTTCCGGCGCGGGCGCGCCGCCGACATCACCGGCCACCTCGGCGCCGTGTTGCAGGTGCGTCCCAAGGGGCGCGACGCGTCCGATCTGCGCGACGCCTACGACGCCGCCGGCAACCCGACCCGCATCGGCAAGAGCGGCTTCTACCTGCGGCCCGGATTCGTCGCCCGCATCCTCGCGAGCGCAGACGTCAACTGAGTTATCTTCGCGCCGATGAAGATCGACAGCGGCGGTAGATCGATGGCGCGGGTGCTCGTCGTTTTGGGAGCGATCGCGATCGGTTGCGGCGGCGACGGCGGCGGCACCGGCAAGGGCGGAGCGGCGGGCGGCGCGACCGGCCGGGGCGGAACAACCGGCACGGCGGGCGGCGGCGGCGGCAGCGCCGGCACGACCGGCACCGGCGGCATGACCGGCGGCAGCGGTGGCGGCACCGCGGGCAACGCCGGCGCGACCGCGGGCGCATCGGGCGCGGCGGGCGGCGCGGGAAACGGCGGCGGAGGAACCGCGGGCGCGGCAGGACACGGCGGCGCGGCTGGCGTCACCGGCCGCGGCGGCACGTCGCTCGAAGGCTTCGCGGGACGGGGCGGCGTTGGGGGCACGGCGGGCGGCGCTGGAACGGGCGGCGGCGGAGGCACGATCAGCCCCGCGGGCGCGGGCGGCGTCGCAGGCGGAACGGCCGGCACCGGCGGCTCGGCCGGCGCGGGCGGAACGGCGGGCGCGGGAGGCACGGCGGGCGCAGGCGGACGCGGCGGCGCGGGCGGCGGAGCGGGAATCAGCCCCGCGGGCACAGGCGGCAGCGGTGGCGCGGCCGGCAGCGGGGGCGCAGGCGGTACGGGCGGCGTCGCGATGTGCGGCCGCGTGATGTGCGACTGCACGTTCAAGGGGAAGAAGCTTTACGGCAAGTACCAGGTCGTCAGCACGCTGGCCGACTTCAAGGTTCAGATGGTCAGCACGCTCGCCGACCTGAAGGTCGAGCAGGTGACCGTTTTCCCGGACAGCTGCGGCAAGTGGCAGCAAGTGACGACCCTGCCCGACTTCACCATCCAGATGGTCAGCGCCCTGCCTGACTTCTCGATCCAGGACGAACCAACGTTCCCCGGCCTCGGCTTCCCGCCCAACTAAGGGAAGGGCGCTTCACTCCTTCGGGATTGCGAGGGTGACGACTTCGGTGTCGTTGTCGGGCGGAGTGCCGACGGCGCGCGGGCGGTCGGAGAACAGCGCGGTCACGATCAGCTTCGCGCCTCCGGCCGCCAGCGTCGGCCGTACCGGCAGCGTCTCGCCGGGCCGGACCTCGATGGTCAGCGGGGCGCCATCGCCGGGAAAGATGGTGGCGGGCGCGGCGTCACCGTCGCGCACGCGAACCTCGAGCTGGCGTGGGCGCTCGCCGCGCACGACGAAGCGCAGGGTGTCGCCCGCGCGCAGCACGGTGCGGGGATCGACAGCGTGCTCGGCGTCGCCGCCGCGCTTGAAATGCACGCCCAGCCCCGCCGCCTTGGCGCGCGACGCCCCACGCACGCCGAAGTACGGCTCGGTGGCCGGATCGGGCACGTGCGGCCGCGCCACCAGAAACGCGAGCCCGGTCAGCCCGCCGAGGATCGCGATCAGGATCAGCGCGCGCTTCATCGACGCGCCGCCGCCCGCGCGCTAGCCCGTGCTGCCGGTGCGGCCGAGCGGCAGAACCTGATCGACGTTGACGTGCGGCCGCGGGATGATGTGCACGGCGACCATCTCGCCGACCCGCTCCGCGGCGCGCTGCCCGGCCTCGGTCGCGGCCTTCACGGCGGCCACGTCGCCGCGCACGATCGCGGTGACGAACCCGCCGCCGATCTTCTCGTAGCCGACCAGCTCGACTTTCGCCGCCTTCACCATGGCGTCGGCCGCCTCCACCATCGCGGTGAACCCTTTGGTTTCGATCATCCCGAGCGCGTCAGCCATGTGTGTGCCCTCTTTGTCTCGCTGTATCCGGTTTTCATCGTTCTCGCAACCCTAAGAGGGTTCCGAACCTCCCGCGACGGCTCGGACGGGCAAGCCCGTCCTCCCCACGCGATCACCGATCAACGAACTTTTCGCCGACACGGCCGCTCAGCCCCTCGATCGCCGCCGTCGCCGCGCGGGCCGCCGCGTCGATCTCCGCCTCCGGCCCCGAAAGCCACAGCCGCCCGAACGCGCCGTACGGCTGGATCTGCACCAGCGACACGTGCGCCGCCTTTTCGGCCTCGTTGGCCGCGAACGCGACGTAGCCGGCCGGGTCGGTCTCCAGCAGAAACAACGACTGGCCGGGCAGGATCATCATCCCCTGCGAGTTCCGGTTGATGATCTGCGCCTGGTACGGCTCGATGGCGCGGATGATCTGGTTCGTCGCCACCGCCGGCTTGATGCGGTCCTCTTCCTTCACTTCCAGATGGCGCAGGATGGCCGCGCCCGCGTCGCGCACGTCGCCCTGATCGTCGGCGTGGACCTCCAGCAGGCCGTACGCGCGCTCGACGATCTGGATCGCCGGCACCACGCGCGTCGCCTTGAGCGCGATGTCGGTGACGCGGTTGATCGCGATCCCGGGTGCGATCTCGACGAACAGCGACGCCTGTCCAGGCACCGGCAGGAACCCGCGCGCCGTCTTGCCCATGAAGCTGGCGAGCTGCGGCTGCAGAGCATCCAGGAACGTGTAACAGCGAAGTGTCGTCGTGGCGGCCACTGCCGAGAAAGTTACAGTCTCGGGGCGGCCGGGACAAGCGACCGGGTCGATCAGAGTCGCGCCACGACGCCCATCTGCTGGCCCGTGCGGTCGCGGTCGCGGCGGTAGGAAAAGAAGCGCGCGCCCTCGTGGCAGGTGCATTCGGGTCCCGCGTCGACGGCCTCGGGCGGCACGCCGGCGCGCTCCAGCAGCCGGCGGTTCGCCGCCTTCAGATCGACGTGCCACTTACCCGGCGCGCCGCGCGGTGACGGCAGCACGACGCCGTCGACGGCGCCGCCCAGCGCGCCTTCGAATTCGCGCACGACCTCGGCGCCGACCTCGAAGCAGCAGGGGCCGATGGCGGGGCCAAGCGCGACGCGCAGGTCGGCGGGGCGCGCGCCGAACGCGCCGCCGAGGGCGCGCACGACCGCCGGCAGCACCCCCGCGACGGTGCCGCGCCAGCCGGCGTGGGCGGCTGCGATCGCGCCGGTGCGCGGATCGACGAGAATCGCCGGGATGCAATCGGCGACGAACACGCCCAGCGTCACGCCCGCGTCGCCCGTCATCAGCGCGTCCGCCTCCAGGCCCGCGACCACGAGTTGATCGTCGCCCGCGCGCACGCGGGTCACCGCGACGCCGTGGACCTGGCGCGCGACGTACAGCGGCACCGGCGCGCCAGCCGAGCGCAGCAGCCGCCGCCGGTTCTCCTCGACGTTGCCGGCGGCGTCGCCCCACCGCCCGCCCAGGTTCAGCGTGCCGAACGGCGGCGCGCTCACCCCGCCCGCCCGTGTCGAGAACGCGTGCGTGAACGGCGCCGCGATCAGCGTGGACCACAACAGCGGCAGCTCCCAGTCACCTTCGCGGACAGTCTCCTCGCGCATCGACATCAGGCCTTTCCCGCCGGCAGCGCGCGCAGCGCCGCCAGCGCGGCCCGCATGTCCGCCGGCAGCTCGGAGGCGAACGAAAGCCGCTCGCCCGTCGCCGGGTGTACGAACGCCAGCGTGCGCGCGTGCAGCGCCTGCCGCCCGAGCGCGTCCGCGATCTCGCGCACCGCCGGATCGCGCGGCGGCCGCCCGTACGTCCGATCGGCCAGCAGCGGGCAGCCGAGCGCCGCCAGGTGCACCCGCACCTGGTGCGTCCGCCCCGTCTCGAGGCGCGCCTCGATGCGCGCCGCGCCCGCGAACCGTTCGACCACGCGCCAGTTCGTCACCGCGCGCTTGCCGGTGCGCACGCGGCTGGAGAACTTCTTGCGCGCCTGCGGATCGCGTCCGTACAGCGTATCGATGCGGCCCGACGGGCCGGGCGGCTTGCCGGCCACCAGCGCATCGTAGACGCGCTCGACGGTGTGGGCCTTGAAGGCGGCCGCCAGCGCCGCCATCGTCGCGTCGTCCTTCGCCACCACCAGCAAGCCCGATGTGTCCTTGTCGATGCGGTGGACGATCCCGGGGCGCAGCTCGCCGCCGATCCCGCGCAGGTCGCGCACGTGCGCCAGCAGCGCGTTGACCAGCGTGCCTGCCTCGTGCCCCGGCGCCGGATGGACGACCAGCCCGGGAGGCTTGTCGATCACGACCAGCCAGCGATCCTCATGAATGATCGTCAGAGGCATCGCCTCGGCCTCGATCGTGGTCGGCACCGGCGGCGGCGGCGTCCAGACCACGACGTCACCGCGACGCAGCTTGCGCGACGGCGTGCCGGCCGCGCCGTTAACGGTCACCGCCGCCTCGCCGATCTGACGGGCCAGCTGCGAGCGCGACACCGCCGCGACATTGTCCGCCAGGAACCGATCCAGCCGCTGGCCGGCCGCATCCGCCGCGACCACGAACCGCCGCGACGCCGTCGTCCCTGCCTCGCCCGTTACCAGATCCTCGACCGGACGTGCGCGCGCGACTTGATCAGCATGTCGACCAGTGCGCGATCGTAGATCCCCATGTTGTAGATCTCGGGCGTGACGCGGCTCTTGTAGAGCGCGCGCCCCTCGTCGATCTCCTCGCGCATCACGTCGAACAACGTGTCCTTCTCGATCCCCTCGATCAGCTTCTTCTCGTGATAGAGCGAGAGGTCGGACGCGATCGCGCGCGCCAGCTGCCGCGCACGATCCGGCTTGTCGATGAGCGCCATGCCGCCAGTTTATCGTACTTGCCGACTAGAGCGGAATACGGCCGCCCAGGCTGTCGACCGGCAGCGGCGAGGTGACGCGAATGCCGATGCGCCCCTCCGGCGTCACGTAAACGATGTCGCCCTCGACCTTGAGCGGAAGCTGACCCTGACGCGGCAACTCGAGCTCGACGTGCTGGCCGGGAAACGCGTCGGCCAGCGGGTTCTCGAGCAGCAGCCCCTCGTCAGAGAAATTCTTCACCCGGCGCAGGTAGCGCGCGCCGCCGGACAGCTCGACTGCGTAGAAATCCGCGGTGAATCGCCGGCCCGTGCGCCTGTTCTCGACCCGCCAGATGTGCTCAGCAGTCATGGTGTGCGAATAACCTACATGTGCTCACTTATACCGTCAAGCCCCTACTGCGGAGCCCTTTCGCCGCAGCGCATCCGGAAATCAGCGATGGCGCGGGCTTATGGGGCCCGCTACCCTCAGAACATGCTTCGATTTGCCTCTGTCGTCGCTCTGCTTGGCCTGACTGCCGGCGTCGCCGCCGCCGCTGAGACGCTCTACGAGATCAAGAAGACGGAGCCCAAGGTCGCGGTCGGCGCCACCGCCACCGCCAGCCTGACGATCACCGCGAAGGCCGGTTGGCACGTCAACGCGGAGGCCCCGATCACCGTCGCGCTGACGCCGCCCGCGGGCGTGACCGTGCCGAAGGTGAAGCTGACGCGCGCCGATCTGGCGCAGAGCTCGCTGGAATCGGCGCGCTTCGACATCCCGGTCTCCGCGACCGAGGCGGGCAAGAAGACCATCAGCGCCGAGGCGCGCTTCGTGCTCTGTCAGGAACAGGCGTGCAAGCCGGTGAAGGAGACGCTCGCGCTGGCCCTGGACATCACGCCCGCCGCCGCGCCCAAGGACGTCAAGAAGCCGAAGCGCAAGTAGCTCAGTCTTCGACAATCACTGGAACCCCATCACGATCTTTTCGACCTTGCGTGACAGCGCCGGGCCGAGCGCGCCGACCGCCGTCACCGACAGCCGTTCCGGCCGCAGCACGCGCCGCGCGACGTCGCGGATCGCCGCCGGGCGCACGCGCGCCAGCGCCCGCGCCCGCTTCTCCTGCGGATCGGCCGGACAGTAGAGCTCGGTCCCGCCGAACCAGCCGCACAGCCCATCGAGATCGTCGTACGACGATTCGACGTCGCTGACGAAGCGACGCTTGGCCTTGTCCAGCTCGTCCTCGCCCACCAGCTCCTCCCGGAACCGGCCCAGCATCGCCAGCGTCTCGGTCACCAGGGCCGGCAGCTTCGCGTGCGAGCAGGCCGCGTCGACCTCGAGCAGCGCGGTGTCGTGATACGAGTGCAGCGAGCCGGCCACCGAATACGCCAGCCCCTTCTGATCGCAGATCTGATAGTGGAGCCGCGTCGACATGCCGTCGTCGAGCACGCGGATCAGCGCCCGCAGCGCCGCGTAGCCGGGGTCGGTCTCGGGCAGCGCGTGGAACAGCACGTGGACCTGCGTCTGCGCCGATTCGTTGTGGACGGCCCGGAAGCGCGGCCCGTGGCCGTTGACCTCGGGCGCGCGCGGCCGCCGCCGCGACCCTGAATGCACGCGCGCGAACGCCTCCTGGGCCTGGTGGCGCACGGCGCCGGAAGCCAGCGGCCCGGCGACCGCCAGCACCATGTTCGCGGCCCCGTAGAACCGGCGGAAATGCACGCGCACATCGGCGAGCGAAAAGTGCCGGACGTTCTTCATCGGCCCGGTGATCGGAAACCCGAGCGGGTGTTTTCCCCACGCGAGCCGGCGCGACTGATCGTCGACGTTGACGTTGCGCCCGCGATCGTCGAGGTCCTCGAGGATCTCTTCGATGACGATCTTGCGCTCGAGATCGATGTCGCGAAACGCCGGCGCCGAGAACAGATCGCCGAGGATCTCCAGCCCGCGCCCCACCTGCTTCGGGTGCAGGGCGATCTGATAGAGCGAGTAGTCGCGGCCGGTCTCGGCGTACAGGGTTCCACCTAGCTCCTCGATCGCGAGGTTGAGCGCGAACGAGCTGGGATAGCGGCCGGACCCACGAAACAACATGTGTTCCAGGAAGTGCGACAGACCATTGGTCGCCGCCGTCTCGTAACGTGATCCAGCTCGCACATAGAGACAGACGCTGGCGGTGTGCAGGTGCGGCGTCTCGATAGTCAGCAGCCGAAGCCCGTTGGAGAGGCGGGCGCGCGCGACGTGATACGGCGGTTTTCGGAGCTCGAACGGTCCAGTCATCGGGGCGGTCGCCGGGCGAATTTACATAAGATTAATGTCGACGAAAGGTGAACGAAACATGCGGCCTGTATTGTCATGTGCGTTCGATGGGTGCAGGGCGTGGAGGGGGCTGCGACGGTGTGAGAGGTCGGGGGGGCCGGCCTCTCACACCGGACGCGCCCGGTGGGCCGGCTTTCGGATCGCGCTGAGCCTGCTGGCGTCAAGGGAACTTGACCTCGTAGAGCTGCTTGATATCCGTGCCGCCGCTGCGGCCCGCCTGGACCATCGTGCCGTCGCGGCGGAATGACACTGTCATGTCCCAGCCGTCGGCCGCGGATCCAGGAAAGTGATAGGTGTGCAGCTCCGTGCAAGAGGGGCGGCCGCTGGCGCCGACCCCGCAGACGTGCAGCCGGCGGTCATCGATCTGCCTGCTCGTCTCGTAGTTGTGGGCCGTCTCGCGCATCTCGACCAGCAGCTCGGCTCCACGCGCGGGCAGAACGTCGGCAATCCGGACGTCGCGCTCCGAGACCGAGAAGTGCGTCTCCGAGCTTCCACCGCAGATCGTGTGTTCGGTTCCGAGCGCGTGCAGCCACCACCCTGATGCGAGGCGGACGGCGAGATGGTGCGTGCTGGACTCCGACAACGACGGCGGCTTCGTCGGATCGCCCGACATCAAGATGCGGACTTCGAGATAAGGGGCGGACGGCTTCTCGATGGACCGCGTGCTCCGGCAATCCGGGCAGGCGGCGCCCAGGCTCGCGAACGGACCCTTCATCGGCTCTGCAAGCAGCGGCGTCACCGCTCCCCGCGCCGACTGGGCGGTGCCGCCCAGGCCACCCGCCAGCAGCGGCACCAGAGCGGTGAGCGCGGCTGCGGCGGTCCTCGGCACGGTGGTGCTCCAGCATAGCGCACCCCAAACCGAAGGGCGTTTCGCGTATTCTCGGCGATTGTCGATGATGGGGATGGCGCTGCTGACGGCGATCACATTCGCACAGTCGGTGACCGCCGTGCCCCGAAGTGAAACGTCGCCCGCCTGGCGCGGTCTGGTGGTCGTGCTGGTGCCGCCGGTCGAGGACGACGTCACCCGCAACGCGCTGGCGCGCATTTCGGGCGAGCTGGCGGCCGCCCCGTTCAAGACCGTCACGACGCCGATCGAGGCCGATCGGGACGTCATGGCTCAGGTCGAGACCGCGGGCAGCGACCAGTCGGCGACCGCCGCGTTCGCGATCGTGCGCGACGCCGAACCCGGTTCCCGCCGGGTCACGATCTGGGTCTCGAACCGGATCACCGGCACCACGACCATGCAACGCATGCAGGTCGAGGGCGGTGACGTCGACCGGGCCGCCGCGCGGCTGGCGGTCGAGACGGTCGAGCTGGTGCGGGCGAGCCTGGCGGACCTGTGGCCCGCGCCGACGCCGCCGCCCGCGCCGCCCGAGATCGTCGAGAAGCCCGCTGCCCCGCGCGCCCCGTGGCTGGCCCTGGGCGTGGGGATCGGACAGGTGCGCGACTTTGGCGATGCACCCGCGTTCTGGGCGCCGCAGATCGTGGCGACCTACGGCAATCCCGGGCGCGTCGGGGTGCGCCTTTCGGCGAGCGGATTCGGCCCCGGCACCGACGTCACCGCGACGGCCGGCAGCGCGCGCCTCGAACGCGCGATGCTGACGCTGGGTGTGGTGCATGCGTTCCGGTCCGAGCAGACTTTGCAGCCGCTGGTCGGGCTCGCCGGCGGCGTGCATTACCTGTCGGCGCACGGCATCGCGGCTTCGTCGTCGCTGGAGGCGCACGATCGGGGGGCCATCTCGGCGCTGGCGACGGCGAGCGCCGGCGTCGCCGTCGCGCTCGGGCGGCGGGTGGCGCTGGTGGTCGAGGCCGATCTGATGATGCTGTCACCCACCGTCGCGGTGCGCGTCTATGACGCCCAGGTGGCCAGGATCGACCGGTTCGCGCTGTTCACGCACGGAGGGCTGCTTGCGACCTTCTAGGCCGACGGCGGCGGCGGGCGCCCTGGGCCTGGCGCTGATCGCGGGCGGCTGCGGGCAGAAGACGCTGACCGTCGTCGATTCGTGCCCGGACGGCGGGATCCTGAGCGGCAGCGGCAGCTGCGTGCCCCCTACCCTCTTCGACGATCTGATCGGCTGGTGGCAGCTCGACGACGGCACCGGCAGCATGGTCGCGCGCGATTCATCGACGCGCGGCAACGACGGCACGCTGGTGTCGCTGGATCCGGCCAGCGCGTGGAGCGCGGGCCGTTCGGGCAGCGGCCTGGCCGTCGAAGGAAACGGCTTCGTCAACGTTCCCGACTCCACCTCGCTCGACACGATCACCGAGCAGATCACGATCGCCGGCTGGGGCTACCTGGAGGGAACGATCAACGACTACGCCACGATCGCGTCGCGCGAGGACGGCACCGGCATCGACCAGCACTATCACATCTCGATCAATTCGCGCGGCGAGGTGCCGGCCATGTGGCTCAAGACGGATACCGGCACCAACACGCTGCTGCAGGGGACGACCGCGGTCACGCGGCAGGCCTGGATCCACATCGCCGGTACGTATGACGGCAGCACGGCCCGTCTTTACGTCGACGGCCAGGAGGTGGAGAGCCTGGCGCTGACCGGCCTCTTCGTCACGGACAACACGCCGTTCATCCTCGGCGGCAACGGCAACGGCGTGGGCGACGCCAACGTCACCGAGCGTTTCCCCGGGCGGATCGACGAGATCATGCTGTACCGGCGGGCGCTCTCCGCGGCCGAGATCGCGCAGCTGTACGCCGGCGCGCTGTTCCCGGCCGGATCCGTCGCCGACGGCGGCGCCCGCGACTAGGCCGATGGCGACCGAAACGGAGATCGTCACCGCCGCGCGCGCCTTCGCGATCGTCGCGCACGGCGACCAGCGATACGGGCGCGGCGCCGAGGCGCGCCCGTACGTGGCGCACCTGGACGAGGTCGCAGACGTGCTGCGCGAGCTGGCCGCCGCGCCCGGCGGCGTCGAGCTGGCGGCGGCCTATCTTCACGACGTCATCGAGGACACCGGCACGACCGCGGACGCCATCGAGGCTGCATTCGCACGCTTCGGTGCCGACGCCGCCGCGCACATCGCCGCGATCGCTGCCTTCTGTACGGACGAGCCGGGGCCGAATCGAAAGCTGCGCAAGGCCGCCACCTACGCGCGCATGCGCCGCGACGTCGCCGCCGCGCCGGCCTGGATCCGTTCCGCCGTGCAGGTGAAGCTGGCGGATCGGATCGCGAACCTGCGGGCCTGCCATCGCGAGAACGCGTCGCTGCTCGAGATGTACCGCCGCGAGAGCGCGTCGTTCCGCGAGGCGCTCTACGCCGCGGGCATGTGCGAGCCGATGTGGGCCGAGCACGATCGCCTGACCTGAATTATCTTTCACCGCATGGGCGCGATCGAGACGTACGCGGGCGGCTGCCACTGCGGCAAGGTTCGCTACGAGGTGAAGCTGGACCTGGAAAAGCCCGTCATGAGCTGCAACTGCTCGATGTGCGGCCGCAGCGGGACGCTGCTGGCGTTCGTGTCCGCCACCGACTTCACTCTGAAGTCGGGCGAGGACGTGCTGACCGACTACCAGTTCAACCGGCACGTCATCCACCACCTGTTCTGCAGCGTCTGCGGCATCAAGTCGTTCGCCCGCGGCGTCCGCCGCGACGGCACCCCGACCGTCGCCATCAACACCCGCTGCCTCGACGGGATCGACATCGCGCGCCTGACCGTGACGACGTTCGACGGCAAGACCCACTGACCGCGCCATCCCGGTTTCGTGCCGGCGTCGCGTGCGCTATCGTCCCACCAGCGACACAAACCCAGGCGGGTAGCTCAGTGGTAGAGCGGGGTCTTTACACGGCCCGGGTCGCAGGTTCAATCCCTGTCCCGCCTACTTGCATTATCAAAGACTCGGCGGGCTTGGCGCCGGGGTCGTGGTCGTCGTCGAGGCAGAGGGCCAGGTTGAACCCGCCCGTGACGCGATAGGCGCGGCCGTCCGGCGTTAGAACCAGCGGCGGCATGTGGCGGGCCAGAAGCTCGCGTGCGCGCGCCTTGTCGCGATCCAGCGCGTCCAGGAGCCGGCCGAGGTACGTCTCGATCACTTTGGGGTGGGGTAGGACCTTCGCCCGCTCGTCCCGACTGGCGGCGGCCCGGCGCGCCTTGGCGGCGGCGAGGGCTTGCTCCTCGGTCTTGAGCTGGGCGAGCAGCGCCTCGGAGAACCCGGCCGCCGCCATCGCGGCCGTCACGTTCTTCACGCGCCCCGTGGCTCGTTCGACCTGGCGATCGAGGTCGCGCAGCTCGGCGTCCGTGCCGCGCAGAACCTGGTCGAATCGCTTCGAGAAGGTCTCGACGAAGCGAGCGATGAGGTCCGGCTTGGTGAGCTGCTCCTTCAGGGCGCGAACGACTCCCTCAGTGAGCTTGCGCTCCGAGATCGTGCGGACGTTGGAGCAGATCGCGTCTCCGCGGGAGCGGTTGGTCGCGCACCCATAGTTCGCGTAGGCGGCGGCAGGATCGGTCGACCCATCCTTGTACCGACGCGAAACGACCACGAAGCTACCGCCGCAGAGGCCGCAGCGAAGAAGGCCCGACAGCAGCGCGGTGGTCTTGCCGCTGCCTGCGGGACGCCCTCCTCCGCGCGGCCGTTGCGTGTTCCGGGCCTGAGCCCGCGCCCAGAGATCCGCCGGCACGATGCGCAGCTCCGAGATCTCCTTCCGGACGTGCTCCGAAGCAGGTCGCGGGATTCGCCGGTAGCGAGCGGTCCCCGGGATGGGCACCCACTTCTCCTTGTTCCAGAGCCAGACGCCCACGTACTGCTCGTTCTTGAGCATCGACAGGATCGTCGTGTGTCCCCATCCTCGCCCATTCTTGTGTCCCCGCCCGTTGTCGTGCGGCGCACGGATGCCCTCGTCGTTCAGCCGCGCCGCGATCCCCTTGAGCGACATCCCACCCGCGTACATCTCGAAGACTCGTACGACCACCGCGGCCTCGTCGGGTGCGATGACGCGAACCTTTCGAGGGTGCTCAGGCTGCGGCGGGTTTGGCTCGGGAACAGTCGAGAAGCCGTACGTCTTACCGCCCGTCGCGAAGCCGGCGAGCGCGCGGCCCTCGAGACCTCGGTGGGTCTCGGTCCGAATCATCTGCAGGAAACCGTCGCTGATGAGCGCCATCGCGCCGAACGCCATGCGCGCGCCTTGGGCGTCCGATGAGAGGCCGCTGGTGACGTCGACGACGCTCACATCGTGTGAGGCGAACTCGCTGAACACGAGCCTCCATGTATCTCCGAGATCTCGGGAGAGCCGGCTCAGATCGTCGATCAGGACGTGCCGAAACGCCCCACGCCGCGCGTCCGCAAGCAGCCGCTGCAGGTTCTCGCGGTCGGTGTGCGACCCGGACACTGCCGCATCGCTGTACTCCGCGACCACCTCGAAACCGCGGCTCGCAGCAAACTGCCGGCAGCGCCGCACCTGATCGTCGATCGACCTCGCGTCCTGGCGATCGGTCGAGTACCGAGCATAGACCGCGACGACGGGCGCGCCATCAGCGCTGCCCGCCCGCCGCGGTCGTGCCACCGTCGCGCCCTGGTTCCTGCTCATGCGCGTGCTCCTCATCATCATGGACATCGACGCTCTCTTCAAACCGACCGTCAAGGTGAAACTCGACGGCCAGGACCGCGAGATCGTCGACAAGGGCGAACAGATCGCCGTCGACGGGAACCGTGTCGTTCGCGGGCCGCTTCTTCACCCGCGTCCCCCGCCGGCCAACGCCTCGGCACCCCGCCGCCACGCCTGCTCGCACGCGCGCAGCGCGCGATCGAACGACGCCTTACTCTCCCGCCCTTCGATGTAGCGAAGCGCCACTTGGTCGACCTTCGTCTCCGTGGCTTTGATCTCGCCCCAGACATCTGGTCGGCTGCTGTCGAGGCCTTCCAGACCGTTCGGGAACAGCGTCGCCAGTCGTCGGAGCTGCTCCGTGAAAGCGCACATCGCCGTCTGACGCCGCTCCCGAACCTCCGGGGTCACGACGATTTCGGCCGTGGGAACTGGTTCGCGCTGGGGAAGCTGAAGACGGTAGCGCATCAAGCCCCCTCCACGACCGCCTCTTCATCGGGCCATGTGTTGTTCGATGGTGACGGCGGTGACAACGGTGACAGGGTCCGTGGACCCGTGCCGTCCAGGACAGCCAGGGGCAGGCGGAGCACGCGGCGCCTGTCGCCGGCGCCCCCGACACGCACGAGCGTTTCGGCCCTGCCGTCCGGGGAGAGCGCGAGCACCCCTCGCCGCACGAGTGCCTGGTTGAGAGCCGTCGACGTGTGAGGCCAGTGTTCGCCTGACTCTCGCAGGAAGCTGGCCACCCGCCGTCGAACCGCCGCGGGCAGGAGGTATGCGAACTCATCGTCGCGCCAACCCACGAATTCGGCGTCGTCCGGTTCGGGATCGACGTCCCTTTTCACGAGGGCGACTCGCCGCTGAATGAGAAGCGTCCCCAGCACGGTGAGGAAGCGCTCGGCGGGATCCAACTCGACGAGCTGTTGTCCCTGCCGCTCCCCGATCGATCTCAGCGCGTCGAGCGCGCGCTCACGTAGCGCGGTCGCTCGGTCGACGGTCAGCGCGCCGACCGATTCAGCGAACGCGAGAAACAGGTCGAATCCGACGTACAGGTGGGCAAGCGCCTCGGCCTGACGCAGGTGCGAGCCGATTCGGTGCAGCTCCCCTCGTACCCGTTCCCGCTCACGTGGCAACCGTTCCTGCAGGTCCTCGATCTGTGGCCGCAGCCATTCGATATAGCCGCGCATGGCGTGCGGCAGGCGATGGGCGCTGCCCTGAAGCGCCGTGACGGCAGCGAGGTTGAGCCGGTCGCGATCGACCGGAACGACCACCAAGCGGGCCTGAATAGATGAACCGGGCGGCAGGTCTTCGCCGGTACACAGGACGAGGCCACGCGGCGGTCGATCTGGGTGGGCGCTCAAGTCAGCACGCAGCCGCCCGCGGGCCGAGTGGTTGCCGACACCTCGCAGGACGCGTTGGGCGCGACGCTCGAGATCGGTCTGGGCGCGCGCGTCCGTGAGCGGCGCGTAGTCGTCGACGACCGCGATCACGTCCTTGAGGGCGAACAGGCGAGCTTCGAGCGAGTTCTCGGTCGACGTCCAGGTCGCCGGCAGCGTCTTCCGATCGAACCGACCGAAGTGCCGCTGCGCCAGCGCCGCCAGCTCGGATTTCAAGCTCCCACTCGGCCCCAGGAGCCAGACGGCAAAGTCCGGGCTCATCGCGAACGAGAGCGGCGCCTCGTAGATTGCGCCAAGCAGCGCGACCGTCAGCGTGTCCGGACCGCAGTCCAGCAGCCGTAGGCTCCAACCCACGGCCTCGGCTACATCTACCGCCTCGCCGGGCAGGACCAGTCGGTCGAGCGGTGGCTCCAGCTCGACGGCGAGGTCGTTCGCGCCCACCGCACCGCCATGGAACAGGTAGGCCCACGCGCCGCCGTGCGCACGCCATCCCGTGTGCTTGAAGACGACTCTGGAGGTCGCGTTCGAAAGGATCTGAACCGCGGCACGCAGATGATCGCGCGCGCCCTGGCCCGCGCAGACGACCGCGCGGACTCCCCACGCGCCCGTGACCCAGTTCATCCCGCCGAAGTCATTCGCCGGGACACGAGCCACCGGCAGCGCGCGCCCGTCGCTCAGCGTGCCGCGGATGTGGAATACACGGCTCGTGTCCGCGCCGTCGTCGTACGAGACCTCTTCCACGACCTCGGCATCGAAGTTGGCGAGCGGCTGGACCGACTCGTTGCCTTCGCGGTCGTGGCGAAGGCGACAGAGGCAGCCATCGACCCGGCGATAGGGTCCACTATCCCGACTGGCGTCGTGATGTGAACGCTTGGCCGAGGAGGCGGCCATCTCCTCGGCCGCAACAAGTGCCGCCTCGAACCGAGGTCGGTCCCAACCGGCGCGGAGAGCGTCGTTCGCGTCCTTCAGGATCTGATCGCCCTCTGCAAAACGAGCGCGCCTGCACCGCCCCGCGCCGAGGGCGTTCGCGAGCCGGCGTGCCAGGTCGTCACCCGCCACGTCCGCGTCCGTCGCGATGAGAACGTTGGCGACGTCCGACAGCGGAGCGAGGAGAGCGTCCGACAGCTTGGAGCCGGCCCCGTCCGGAACTGAGACGACTCCGTCGATCCCGGTGGCGCGGAGGGCGTGGAAATCGAGCTCGCCCTCTACGACAACGACCCGACGACAATCCAGTGGAATCGATCCGTAGAGCGCGCTCGCTCCGCCCGCGGGGTTTCGCCAGAAGACCTTGTCGCCACCCACCAGGCGCAGCTTGTCGTACAGCACGCGCCCGACGCGGTTCAGATACCTGAAGACGACCGCCGGTCCCCGCTTCGTGTCCGCGGCCCACATCCGCTCAATCTCGCTGGCAGGCAGCCCGCGAGAGGTGCGAAGCCACTCCGCGACTGGCGGAACCAGCGGTGCGGCGACGATCTGGATCCCTCCTTTTTCGATGAAGAGATCTGTGAGCCGCAGGCCGAGCGCCTGCACGATCTGCTCGACCGGGCAGCCCGCGTGGCAGCGGAGCAGCACCCGCCCAGCCTCGCCCGAGGTGATGCTGAGGCTCGGCTTAGCGTCATCGTGGGCCGGACAGCGCGCACGCCAGGCGCCCGGCCCAGCGTCCGACACGCGATCGAGGTACCGAACCAGTTCGGCGGCGGTCATGGCGTCCTCCTCGAAGCCCGCTCGAAGGCACACCTCTCCGAGCGAAACTCCGAGCGGCCACCGGTTCAACCCACGGCGTCGCCGACCTCTGTGGTCAATAAGCGCCCCCGCTCCGGAGATGTCAAGGAAAGCGAAACGGTTGTTCGGGGAGGCGTGCCCAGGGCGTACGTGCGGCCGTGAGACCCGTGTTCGCGACGAACGGGGCTGTTTGGGAGCCTCTGTTTCGGGGCCCTGCGCAGAGGGACGATGGCGCATTCTCCGTCGGTGACGCGATCCCAACAGGGGTGCTTCTCGAGATGCAGGTCGCGGCGTGCACCCCGCAACTCAGCGGCCCGCTTGGCCGCCCCGGCGTCACCGTTGTCACCGCTGTCACCCGCTCGCGGGGGTAGGCCCCATCGCCGCTACCAGCCGAGCGGCACAGAGCGACTTGCCTGTCGGGACGTGCGAGGCACCCTGCTTCTCGGAGGTCAACATGCAGGTCGACGACGAAATCCTTGAATCCGATGAAAACGACTCCGCTCCTACACCTTCGCCCGATCGCCTGACCCGCAAGCAGGTCGCTGAACGGCTCGGGGTCAGCCTCTCGAAGGTCCGAACCATGGAGGGAAAGGAGCTGCACCCCACCCGAGAAAACGGCGTCAACTACTTCGCCGTAGCCGAGATCGAAGCGCTCGCACGTGCCGACGCCGCTCCGGTGAAAGCGAAGGGCGGGCTCACCGATGGGCAACTCGCCGCGCGGGTCTTCCGCCTCCTCGACGCCGGCAAAAACCTCCGGGACATCGTCACCGAGCTGGAGGAGCCGCCCGACCGCATCCGTGCCCTCTACCGCGAATGGAGCGTGCCCGATTTCGCCGACGGTGAGCGCCAGCGGGTACGGCGCGAACGCGAAGAGGAGCAGCGCCGACAGTCCGAGGCATGGGAGCGAAGCGCAGAGCGGAGCGCGCGCGAGTGGGAAAAGCAGATGAGCGCCGCTATCGCCAGCGCGTTCGATAAGAAATAGGGTGGGTCGACGCCAGGGCGACCCGCCTTGCCCTTGGGCGCTACCGCGGTGTACTGTTCATATGCTCAGTATGGCTCCGTCTGCTGCAATTCGTGCCCGGCTCGCAAACCTGACTATCCAGCGCTGGTCGCTAGGTGACAGGTGGGATGCCTTGCACGCGCCCGCGCGCGACGGTGCCGATTGGGGTCTCACGTTTCCGAGCGAGCCCTTCTGCCACGTGTTCGATCGGACCTTCCCTGGCCTGGCCAAGAACGCCTGGAGAGTCACGGCCAAGTCCTGTGCCACCTTCTTCAGACGGATATCGGACGAGGACTTGGAGTCGGTCCGCGGATTCATCGAGGCCATTCGGCCTTGCGTGATCGTGAAGGACCTGACCGATGCCACGATCGCCCTCGGCTACCGTGCCAGGAAGAGCGGCGCGGGAGGAGTCGAACGGACCGAGCTCGGTCAGCTCATGCGCGATGCGAAACCGTACGACGAATCAGCCACCGAGGCTCATCGGAAGGCAGGCGGAGAACTGGCTCGACGCCTCCGCGCGTTCGTCGATGCTGTACCGCTCTTTCGGGACGTCGACGGATTCGTCGCCGTCCCCTCTTCGAATCCCAAGAAAGCGTTCTCGCTGCCTCGAGGTTTTGCTGCGGACTTGGCGAAGCACACAGGCAAGGTCGATCTCGGCGGTGCTCTGACGAAGGCGGCGTCAACTCCCGAGATGAAGAATCTCGCGAGGGAGAGCAAGATCGATGCCCTCGTGGGGTCTGTCGCGGTCGACTCGACGCAAGTCGCGGGAAAATCGATCGTCGTGGTCGATGATCTGTATCAGTCCGGACTGACGATCAACTACATTACCGAAGAACTGCGAGCCGCCGGAGCGAAGGAGGTTCTTGCCTTGGCAGTGGTCAAGACCCTGCGCGACGACGACAACCTGCCCCGAGCCCCATCAGCACCGGTCGATGTGGAGCCGAACGACGAGGATCTGTTCTGACGGGGGCATCACGATGGATCAGCTAGAAACCATCCTCACCCTGATGAAGCTGCCCGGTGTCGGACCGGCACGGCTTCGGCGTGCGATTGCGGCTCTGTGCGAAGCCCAGCTGCCCATTGAGGAAGCGTTCAGCGAAAGCGGCCGCCGCCTCCTCACCAACCTGGGGCTTTCTGTGTCGTCTCGGCAGTCAGCTACGGAAACGATAGCCGATCGCCTTCGGCGCGAGGGCGTGCAGTGCCTCGTCTCTCCGTTCCACGGTCTGACTCTTCCGGATTTCGTCCGAGCGCACCTGCCACCTGTCCTGTTCGTCCGGGGACCGGCCCAATTGCTTTCGGCCCGCAGTGTTGGATTCTGCGGTTCTCGCAGCGCAACAGAGCGCGGCCTTGGCGTCGCCGCCGATATCGCCGAGCAGGTCGCCCTTCACGAACTGAACGTCGTCAGTGGTGGTGCGAAGGGTGTCGACATCACGGCTCACCGAACAGCGCTAACGCGCGGTGGGACGACGACGGTCGTCTTGGCGGAAGGCATCCTCGAATACCGAATGCGGCAGGATCTTCGAGACGTCTTCGATCCGACGCGGACTCTCCTGGCGAGCGAATTCTTCCCGGACGATCGCTGGATGGCCGGACGGGCGATGCAACGGAACAAGACGATCTGCGCCCTTTCGCGGGCCTTGGTCCTCATCGAAGCGCGATCAACTGGCGGGACCTTCGCCGCCGGCGAGGCTGCGCTGACGATGGGGGTCCCGCTGTTCACAGCCGACTACAGCTCGCAGCACGAGAGCAACGACGGGAATCGCATCCTTCTGGAGCGTGGCGCGGTTCGCTTGCGGCAGAGTCGTTCGACAGGACGGGCCAATTTGGTTCACCTACTCGAGCTGGTTCGGCAGCGCGAACCTGATCCCAATACGCGTGCCACGTCTGTATCGGGCTCCGAGCAGCAGGACCTGTTTCATCGATGACTGCGTCGGGCGGTTCGCCGCGCCACGAGTTCGATCTTGGTTGGTTGGATCGCCGAGTCCTGCTCTCCGGAGCGGGACTCTCGCGGAACTGGGGTGGCTACCTGGCAAGCGAAATGTGGGGCGCGATCCTCAGCGATCCAAGAATTCAAGGGCAGCCCAAACTCCGCGAACTGCTCCTGAAGGAAATGAACTTCGAAACGGCGCTCTCCATCGTGCAGGCGCGCACCGAGACATTCGATGAACCCGCCCGACGGGAGATGGACGAAGCGGTGCGATCGGCCTTCAGACTTCAAGACGCGAACAACTGCCATGCCCTCACTGGGCGGATCCCGAGCAGTTGGACACGATTCGCTGACGGGATCGTTCGACGACTGGTCGGGAAGGATCAACATCACCCTGAGATGACCTCGTTCTACTTCACGCTGAATCAGGACATTCTGTTTGAGCGTGGATTCGCCCCACCCACGGCCGAGCCGCCGAACATGCCGGGCGTGCCGTCAAAGGACGGGTTCTGGAGGATGCCCAGGGAACACGAGGCGCGCCCGGAACCCTACTCTGATCAGAAGCATCGGGTGGAAGTTCAGCGGTTGACGGCACCCGCGTTCGAGCTTCGCGAGCGGTTCAACTACATCAAGCTGCACGGATCGTTCAACTGGGACGACGGAGAGAACGCGATGCTCGTCGTCGGCGGTGGGAAGGAGGACGCGATCGCAAGGTTTCCGCTGCTCACGGCCTACTTCGACTTGTTCCGGCAGGTTCTGATGACCGGCAACATCCGGCTGATGGTGATTGGCTACAGCTTTAACGATGATCACGTGAACCAAGTGATCGCAGAAGCCGTGCAACGTGCCGGTCTGAGGTTGGTCATCATGGACCCTCGCCCCGCCGATGACCTACGAAAGCAGCTGCTACTCGCGAACATGGGGTCTATCTGGAGCGGCCTCGTGGATTTCATAAGCAGGTGCCCCGGTGAGTTGTTTGCCACCGACTGGGGCTTCGGGTTGAGCGGCGAGTTCGAGCGCCTTCAACGCTCCTTCCTTCAGTACGCCGCGTAACTGGTGGCCTCGATGGGCGCTCTGTGGAAACCCAAGTCGCTCGGCGTGGTGATCGCGCGACGAGAGTTAACGTTCCGTCGCGGGCGACACGTGCGACGGGTCGTGATCGCTTTCGGACGCCCGGTGAGAAAGCCGCGCGCTCGCACGCGCGAACCGTGGTGGACGCCTGTCCGAATCGATGGTCCCGCGGACGTCCTCGCGACGAACATCGCTGGTGAGGACGCCGTCCAATCGCTGGTCCTCGCGTTCCGATTCGCGGAATCGATTCTCGGACCCCGAGCCCGGGAGTCAGGCGGCCGAATCGAGTGGCTCGGTGAGCGCTCGAAGGTGATTTTCGGACCGGTCCCCCGCGCGCGGCGGCGCCCAAGCAAGACGAGTCGAGAATGACGCCGTTTGGAGGGGGTCGACTATCGAAGTAGGTGACGAGGACCAGCGCGCGGGCATAAGATCGCGCAGTCCCATGGCGAAAAAACCGGGCATCGAGACGGCGCTCGTGAAGCCGGCAACTGCCGCTGTCGACAAGTTTTCAGAAGGTTTCAGGGGTTACCTCGCAGGCCTTGGTCTCCCGGTCGACGGCGTCCTCGTCGCCCCGGATGAGCGCGGCAAGGTGCTCGCGAATGCGCCGGATCTGGTCGACCTTATCGAGCCCCAGCATCGCGCTGAGGCGATGTACGTCTCAAAATTCATTGCCGCGTGTGGGGCGGGTCTCTTCGATGCTGCCCTGAATTTCATCTGGGACGAAGTCACCGTCCGCCTACGCGACAGAGTCGCGAGGTTTGACCTCGCCTACTTCTACGACACCGCCGTGCCGGCGCCAGAGCGACAGGACTACCAGACGGAGGAAGACCTTCGATCGCTATCCGACGCAGCACTCATCAAGGGCGCACTGAAGTGCGGGATGCTCACGGATATCGGGTACAAGCACCTGGACTACATACGGGAAATGCGCAACTGGGCCAGCGCCGCGCATCCGAATCACGCATCGTTGACTGGCTTCCAGCTCGTTGCCTGGTTCGAGACCTGCCTCAAGGAGGTGATCCTTCGGGAACCCGAGGGAGAGGTTCTTGAGGTCGGACGGCTCCTGCGAAACCTCCGTGAGCAAACCATTGATCCATCTGACATCCCGGCCATTGCGGCGAGTCTCGGTCGGCTTCCGACGGGTCTCGCGGCAGCCCTCTTGCGGTCTGTCGTCGGGCTCTATTGCGATCCGCGGCAAGACGTCCGGGTTCGCGACAACATCAAGCTCGTCGCTCCCCGGCTCTGGAATGTCTCCCCAGAGCCAGCTAGAGGAGAAATCGGCCTCAAACACTCGAACTATGCTGCGAATGCTGACGTCGACCGAAAGAAATTCGCCCACGAGTTTCTTGATCTCGTGGGTGGACTCGCCTACCTCCCAGACAGCGACCTCGCGCTCGAGATCCAGGCCCGAATTACGCAATTGGAAGGGGCGCACGACGCCTGGGACAACTTCCACAACGAACCGCCCATCGCGCGCCAGCTCCGCAAATATGTCCCGGAGAACGGCAAGATCCCCAGTCAAGTGAATGACGAATATGTCAGGGTGGTGGTTCGCTGCAGAGTCGGTCGGACGAGTGGCATCTCGCGGAACGCCGCCCCGATTTACGACGAACTGATCGATCTCTTCGACGAGCCACAACTCAGGGCGTTTGTGAATACGCTTGCCGCCCCGGAGCTCGTCACAAGGCTTACCGACGCTGGGTGCTTCTCGCGCTTTCAGTCAATCGTCGCGCGCTTGCAACCGAAGGCCGTCGGCCAACCGATGCAGCGGGTCCTGGCGCACATCGCGGCGGCACCTTCGGCACAGCTTCCCGTTCTCTGGAAGGACTCGCGATTCCAACGGCTCATCGCTGCGTTGTAAGGTACTCATTCGGGATCAGTGCTCTGAAGGCCTACTGACCTCCCAGTGGAATGGGCCGACCGGTAGGGAGTCGCCGCGTCCCGATGCCTTGGGCCCCTTTGACGCAAGTCCGTACCCAGGCCGAGGCCGATCACTCGGCGACAGAGGCGGTCCGGGAGGAGCGTCCCGCACGGCACCACCCTCGACGGGCGCCACACGCTGCACCGGCTTGTCGCCGATCTCTCCGAAGAAGCTCGCCGACGAGACCGGCGCTCGGCAACGACGGCGTCCAAGGGTCGTCGCCACCAGGGGCTGCGTCAGCAGACCGTCGCGATCGGTGTCCCGCACGACGACGTCCATCACGACGAGCCGTCCCGAGCGATCGAAGAACGCCCGGCTGAGATCACCTGGCCCCGGGTCGATTGGCCGCTCCGCGCCGGTGCGAAGGTCTCGCTGCACCACGATCGAGCGGGCCCCGTCACTCTTGATGTAGAGGAGCGCCTTCCCGTCGGGCGAGAACGTGGCCGCGCGATGGTCGCCACTGACCGCGTCCCCAGGGCGCCCATCGGCGCCCCTGAGCGCCACGGCCCTACCCGTCTCGGTGTCCACGAGGTGGACGCACATGTCCTTCGTCGTCACGACCCACCGCCCATTCGGGTCCGACGCGACGAAGTCGTCGATCTCGGCACCCTTTCCGGCCCCCAAAACGAGATAGGGACGAAGCTGGTCACCACCCGTATCGCCGTGTTGCATGACCATGACCTGGAGCTTGCCGTTCCCATCATCGTCCTCACGTGCCTCGCAGATCGCGGCCCACCGCCGGCTGCCATCAGTGACGTACGCGACGCCGGGGCTGGCTGTACCGAGGGCCGCATTATCGGGCCGTACCCGCTCGACCGGGAAGGTCGTGTCCTCGCATCGGACCAAATCCTTATGGGCGCCGAACTTCCACACAGCGCTCGCCACAAAGTCCTTCAAGATGGCCCGTCTCCAGGACGGCGTGAACTTCGTCCCGAGCCGGTTCCAGAAGGCGAGGAGCGCCACGGCCGCGTCCGGGCTTCGCAAATCGGCTAACGCGCTCGCCGAGTCGACGATCGTCGACCACTGCTCGGCGGTCTGGGGCACTTCGGTGACCGACTCGAGTCGCCGACGCAGAGGGCCCGCGAAGCGTGGATCTCCCGTCAATCCGGCGACCGCGATCGCCGCCGAGACCGGTCCGGGAGGGCCGCTCGAAATGATCTTCTCGAGCGACGCCATTGCGTTGGGGATCGGTCGCAGCGCCGGCAGTGCATCGTGGGCCTGGTAAGGAAGCGGGTACCGTTCGAGGACGGCCACGGCCTGGTGGTACGGGTCAAGCTCGGACTCGGGCGTTGCGAACCGCGCGAGTGAGTAGGCTTCGAGCGGCGCATTTTCGCGGTTGAAACCGGACATGCCGACGTTCTGCGAGAGCAAGACGTTACCCACGACCCGATCGACGAACGTGATGTTCTTCGCGACGGTCCGAGCCTGGAGCTTTCCGTCGATGACGAGGAGCGGGTCGGAGCCGGGCCCCCAAGGGTCCACGACGACGAAGTCGCCGTCTGTCAGGACGTTGGCTCCGCGTCGGTTCGCCAGCGGGAACCGCGCGAGGGTTCGGCCGTCGCCGAGTTGGGCGACCTCGACACCGTCCTGACCGGCCAGGATCACCCGCCCGGCCCGCTCTTGGACCCCGACGCGGAAGCGCCCGGCCCTCTTCCAAGCGATCTGTCCGTCCTTGGCGCGATGGACGGAGACCCCGCTGTTCGCCTCTTCGACCACGTAGTCGCTCGTGAGCGTGACGCCCGCAAACGGCTCGCCCGCCATGGACCAGATCATTTCGACGTGCTCGCCCACTATCCGGCCACACCACGTCCCGCCTTCATACGAACCGAGGCCGCAAAGCGTGCCGTTGGGAGCGAGCTTGGCCATTTTCTCGATCCTGACGCCCGTCATCGTCCGGCCAGTCGCGGGCTCGATCTCCCGATACTCGCTCGGTGGACGAACGGGCTCTTTCCGGCAGACCAAGAACAGCCTGTTCCCCGCGCCTTCGAGGTCGGGGTTCTCACACGCGACGACGCGCGACCACGCCGGCCGCCCGTCCTTGGACGACACCGCAGCGATCACCGCGTCCGTCGACCGTCCCCGTGCGTTGGCGAGGAGCACCGCGCCGCCGTGCAGGCGAACGTGAACGTATTCCGCGACCGGCTCGGCGAGGGGCGTCTGCCAGACGGAGCGCCCCTGGTTGACGTCGATCGCGTGAACGGACTTCCCATCGTTCGAGACGACGTAGTAGATGTTGCCGGCCGACGCGCCCTCGAAGCGCCCGAACCCCGGCAGCGTCCAAAGCTGGTGCAGGCGTGGCAGCTTCTCTACCGAAAGCGTCTGGCCGGCGGGCTTCTCGGCGTGATCAGCGGCACCGACGTGCTTAGCGAAACAAGCCAGAACGCCGATGGTGACCGAGAGGCCGAGTATGCGGCGAGACGTCATGCAGGGAGCCCTCCGTTGGCGGATCGACAGCGATCTTCGACCGCGGTTCCGAATACGTCAACGCGCAGGAGCGGATTCCCTTACACCGGGCGGCGTCGCAGGGCGCGTCTTGGGGTTCGAGGGCCCTGGCACGAGACCGTCCAGGGCAGGTCGCCGTTGACGATCTCAAGGTGCCGCCGCTAGCCTTCTATGAGATGCCTCAGATAGCGCCCCCCGAAGGCCCACCGTCAGGCTCTGGTCAGCTTGATCTCGTTCATCGATCGCTGGTGGGCGAAGGATGCCGTTCGCGCCTCAAGTCTACCGGGAGGTGCCGGTCTGAGGAGCAAGCTCATTGCGATCGTCGAGGAGATCGACTCGTCGCTCTTTTCGGTCGACAAGAAGGATCTGTCTACCGACGAAGCCAATGCGCTCTTCTACTTTTCGAATGTCTGCGCAGTCGATCAGCCCAACGACCCCGCGCTTCCCATTGTGGGCCTCTACGCCCAGCAGCTGGCAGGTCAAGTCAGGCTGCTGTCGATGCCGGACACCCAGGTGGCGCCCAATTCCCTGTACCAGACCACGCGCTTTGCGAAGCGTGTGTTTCTCGTCTGCGGACGGGCGCGGGAGCCAATGCTGGAGATGGAGCGCTGGCTGCGGAGGCTGGGCCTCGAACCTATCGTTCTTGAGAGCCAGTTCGTTGCCGGTTCCCAGGTCACGGCCGCCGCGCTCGAGGACAAGATCGCCGGTTGCGGCACAGCGGTTATCCTGGCGACAGCCGACGATCTCGGAAGGCTGTCGGGGGGTGCGGCGAAGCTCTCGCCGCGCGCTCGACAAAACGTAGTCTTGGAGCTTGGCCTACTGTGGGGCCTCCTGGGGACCACACGAATCGTGATCGTGATGCAAGAGAGCATCGTGCCCGATTTCCCCACCGACACAGCAGGGTTCATGACGATCCGATTTAGGGAACGCGTCGAGGAGGCCTTCGACGGCGTCCGATCGAAACTTCAGGAGATGGGCGTCATCTCGTTTTCACCGGCTTAGCAGCCGTGGGCGGTACGCGACATGGGGCCGAGGCTCCTATGGTCGCCCAACCAAAAGGAACACCCGTGAGCGCCACCACCGATCAGAGCGCCAAGGATCCAATCGTCGAAGAGCTCGAAACGGCGATCTTCGCCTTCCTCCTGGTCAAGCAGCGATACCCGATCCTCATGGCTACGGCGGCGGAGATGGGCCGGCTTCGTGGCCGGTCGGACATCCGCAAGACTGCGAATGGTGCAGCCGTTCAAATCATGCGGGATTCGTTCGACATGCTCGTGATCGACCTCTATTCGGTTCGTGAGCGACTCGCCAGGAACGGGTTGTTCGAGATGCTGAAGCGCACCCCTGAGCGTCTGTCCCCCATCCCGTCGATCGCTCCCGATCCCTACCTCGCCCATCTCGTCACAGGTCAGATTCGAGACGCCGCCATCAGACTGAACGGCACGGATAAGCCATCGACCTCTGCCACGGTGGAGACCCTATGCGCGCGATTCCGAGACGACACGAAAGCCCTGGACGACGATCGAAATCGGGTTCGCGCACACCGTTACCAGCAGCGGCGCGACACGTCCGACCTTTTCATCGTGCTGCCTGACCTGCAGGGACAGATCGACGTCATCCGGCGCTACCTCGAGGACCTCTACCTTGTGATCACGCATAACGGCCACTCGATGGACCTCGCCGACACCTCCGGAAACTTGGCGGAGGACATGGCCGACATCATCGTCCATGGGTCGATCAATGCAGCCTGTAACTACTACGGCCTGGCTAGGAAGACCGAGCAGAACCCTACGCCCTGGTACTGGCACGAGCGGGAAGAGACGCTGAAAGCAGCAACCGGGCACCAGGACGTCTGGTAGGCCCCCTCAGATCACCGCCTCCACCGGAACCCACATGCTCGATCGCGGACCTGAGCTCGACGTTGGATTCCTCGAGCAGCCAGTCGAGGAGCGCGGCCGTGCTGACGCGGCGTTCCGACCGAGGCGAGGGTCCGAAGGGCAGTCTCTGGGATCAGTCCTTCGTCAGTACGAACGAGGTCGCCACGGTGCCTGGCGGCAAGGCGGCGGTCCCTCGGAGCGCGGCGGGCAACGACGACGTGTCGAACGGCGCGTCCGCCACCACCATGACGAAGCGCTCGAAGCCAGGGGCGTCGTCGAGCTCGAACGCCCACGGCAAGGTCGCTTCCGCTGCTGAGCCCAGGCGGGCGGCAGGGCCGGGCCGCTCCGGTGGCAAATGCCAGGTGACGGCGCCGCCGCCGTCGATCGAAAGCACCGCGCCGAAGCGGACTTCAGAGACGGTGTAGGTGACCTGGACCCGATCGCCGGCGCGAGCGAACGCGCCGTTGTGGAGGCGCTCCACCACTCCTGTCGGCGTCTTGCGATACATCCTCAGGTGCGGACGGAAAGGGTCCCCCGCTTCGAGAACGCAGCGGGCCTCGTTAGGAACCCATCGGCCCGGCGGCAACCGGTGCGCCGCCAAGGTCGCCGCTAGCTCAGCGACCCTGCGGCGCAAGCGGGCCGCGGTCGCCGGAACTACCGTCGCCAGCGTGGCCGCCCAGCCAACGAACGCGAGCAGCGCGAAGCCACGCGCCACTACGCTCCGGGCGATCGACGTCATCACCCTGGTTAGACACCGCAGGCCCCCGGAATTGTTACCGCCGAGACTGTTTGAGGCGGCCGCGCGCGCGGTCTAGCAACGGTGGCATCCTGAAGGCGGGCGAGCGGCGAGGCTACGCGATCACGGCCTCGACCGGCACCCACATCCCGTTTCGATAATTCAAGTAGGGGGTCCCGCCTACGAAGGGCGAGCAGTCCCAGGTACTTGCCGTGCGGAGGTGGCGTTGAACCTGCGACCATTTTTCTCGCAGGCGCGAGATTGGGAACCACGGACAGGTGCGGCTGTCCTTCCAGCGGTCCACCCCTGTGCCCACTCGCCATCCACTGCGCCCGTCACCCATGGTGAACATCGCCCGCCTGGGCGTGATCGCCGTCCTGACCCCGGGCATCGGCTGTACAAAAAGAGGCGCTGGCGGTCTCGAGCAGCCAATGCCGGCGGAATTTCCCCATCTCAGGGTGCTCTGGTCGGTTTCTGGAGAGGACATCTATTCGGGAGACCGGATTCCGTTCGACCCGACCGGAACGGTGTTCTTCCTCGATCCAGAGCGGCACGCCCCGTTTGCGGTGAGCGTGAAGACCGGGCGCCGGCTGTGGGCCGCCGAGGTGGATCCCAAGCTGCCGGTGGCGCCGCTCTCACCCTACTCGGTCAGGACTTTCGACCTATCGCTCGCCGACGAGGTGCTCGTGCTTGGAACCACGGGGTACTTCGCCGCCTACCGCACCGACGACGGCAAGCGGCTCTGGTCGCGGCCAAAGCCGGGGTGCGTTCTCAGCGACACGCGGGGCCATCACCTGAGATTTCTCTGCCGGAAGAAGCGCGGCTTCACGGACCGTATCGTCAAAGCTGCGACCGGCGACGAAGTGGCCGTCGTCGAGCCGACTCCCGTCGACAAGGGAGCTACGTACCCGGAATACGGAGTGACGCTCGGCCGCGACATTTTCCTGGTCGCCCGCGACAACCAAACGAAATTGGAGGGACGCCCGCTTCGCGCCGGCCTGCCGCCCTGGCGCGTCGAACTGCCTCCAAAATCGCTCGACGATAGCGAGTCAGACGTTGGCATCCTGTTCGTCGACGGCGTCTTCATTTGGCTCGGCGGACCGATGATCGCACTGGACGAGTCGACTGGGCGTCGTCTCTGGGAACGTCCGCTCTCGCGCCCACACCGGGAGGAGGCGGCGGCAGACATGCTCTTGGTCATGGAAGGAAACGGGCTCGTAAAGTTGGACGCCCGCTCTGGCGCAGTCCGCGAAAGGTACCTGGTGCCGTCTCTTCCGAATCAGCGTGCCCCCTACCGTTTGCTCGCGGCTGGCGACCGCATCGCCCTGGTCGAAGAGGTCTGGAGGCACTATTCGTTACTCCCTACCGAAGGGGAGAACGGATATGTCGTCGCGTGGACGTCCGGCGCGCCAGCTCCTGTCATTTCGTTACGCCCCCCAAGAACGAGCGCCTTCGCCTTGGTGGGCGACGTCCTTCTCGCCGCCCCCGGGGACGACGACCAGCTCTTCGCTCTCGATCTCCCGCGACACTAAGCCGGCCCCCGAGTGTCCTGATAGGGAGCGCTAACCGATCACCACGTCCACCGGAACCCACATTGTTGCGATAATTCAGGTAGCCGCCCAGCGGTCTGGGCCCTCAGGGCGCGCGGATCTGCGACGCCGCGAGGCTGGCGAAGCGCTCAATGCTCGCCCCGTGCCCGCTAGTTCGAGCTCTCCAGCGTCCCGTCCGTTCGTCGCCGGTAGTCGTGTTTTTCGCGCGGCTCGAGCAGCAGTCGATCTTCGTCCTCGAAATCTCTGTCGGCGACTCGTTCGAAGATGAACGGCCCACCGTCGGCTGCTTGTTCGAAGCGACCGTCGCGGAAGGTGGCCAGCGTGGTCCAGTCCCCGAAAGGCGGCAGGTACTGGAGATCAGCACCCTGCCACCTCGCCCGGAGGCGGTAAGTGTCGTCGGGAGTCCGCCACATCCATTCCTTCAGAGTCGCCAGAGAGACCACGACCGAGTCACCGTCGAAATAAAAGTGATGCTGGAAGGCAATGGCAACGACGCCCGCCGACACGCCGTGAGATCGCTGGTCACGGGGCACGCGCCAGAGCCCGGTCGTGTCGGCTCCGTTCTTCGCGGCGGACGCGATCCGCGTCGCGCCTGCGCTCCCGGACCCACGGCCGCCGGCGCACGCACCGAGAAGCAGGATGACCGTCGACACGACCAGACGCACGGCGTTCGATTCTATGTGCAGGCTCGGCCAAGTAGAAGACGTCGGGTGTCGCCGCCCGAAGCACTCGGCGAACGGTACAGAAGACGTCATCCTCATCGAGCTGGATTACCCGAGGAGGACCGCCATCGAAGGGTCGAAAGCCGCCGAGGCCGCCGAGAAGAAGCTCTGATGACCGAGCCGCGCCGCGGCGGCGGCGTCGTCGTCAGCTCCCGCCCAAGACGCCGGTCGGCAGCGCTTCAGCAGGGGCCGGGTCAAATCGTCAGCTCGAACGACACGAAGTTACGCGCTACACGAGGTAGCCTGTCCCGCCTACTTGCATATCAAAGGGCGGGCTTGCGCGACGATGAAGCGAGACGGACGTCCGGTTCAATCATGCGTGGACATTTGAAGCTGCTGGCAGCCCTGGCGCTG
>Ga0066903_100000016_pt1 | contig 60499 bp, 70 predicted proteins | sample PanSoiMetaGPlot1_FD_67491 | JGI IMG/M metagenome (GOLD analysis project Ga0066903, IMG submission 67491) | Tropical forest soil microbial communities from Panama analyzed to predict greenhouse gas emissions - Panama Soil - Plot 1 (version 2) | ecosystem: Environmental > Terrestrial > Soil >... | reverse complement strand
CGACTCTCGACTAACTATCCCACTTTCCAGCTTTGCAGCGTTCTGATGTACCCGCCGCGTTCGAACGCGGCGGGGTTGCGCACCGCCTCGAGGCTCACCCGTCCGCGCACGTCGGCGAGCGACTCGATCTTCTGCCACTCCATCCAGCGTTCCAGCCCCGTGAGCATCGTCTTCACATGCCCGGGTCCGTGACGGAGGATGGCCGACACCATCTGCACGGCGTCGGCGCCCGCGAGCAGTGCCTTGATGCCATCGTCAGGCGTCGCCACGCCGCCGCTGACCGCGAGCGACGGCCGAACCCGGCCGTGGAAAATCGCGAGCCACCGGAGGCGCAGCAGCAGTTCCCCGCTCGACGACAGCTCGACGTTCGTCACCGGCTGCATCGTCCGGATGTCGACGTCGGGCTGGTAGAATCGGTTGAAGAGAACCAGTCCGTCGCTGCCGGCGCGATCGAGGTTGCGGGCGACGTTGGCCAGCGACGTGAAGAACGGCGACAGCTTGATCGCAATCGGGATCCGCAGCGCGCGCTTCATCTCGATGGTCATGTTCAACAGCTGATCTTCGATGAGGGTACCGGGCACCTTGTCGTCAGTGGCGACCTCGTAGAGGTTCAGCTCCAGCGCGTCGGCGCCCGCCTGCTCGATAACCCGTCCGAACCGCAGCCACGACTCGGCGGACGTGCCGTTCAGCGAGGCCACCACGGGCACCGACACCGCGCGCTTCACGCGCACGATGTGCTCGGCGTAGCCGTCGGGATTGAACACGTAGTCGGCGTCGGCGGGGAAGTGCGCGAGCGCGTCCTTGAATTCAGGCGCCAGCGGGTCGAGGTGCCCGACGCGTCCCTGGTTCGCAAACGTCACCTGCTCTTCGAAGAGCGAATGCAGCACGATGGCCGCACAGCCCGCGTCCTCGAGGCGCTTCACGGTGTCGAGCCGCGAGCCGAGCGGCGACGCGCCGGCGATGAAGGGGTGTTCGAGCCGGAACCCCAGGTACGAAGTGTTCAGATCCATAAAGCCCCCACTAGAACGCCTCACCGAGGAACGGAAGCATGCGGCCCCAGTACATGACGCCGATCCAGAGGAACAACGACGCAGCGGCCACGAGTTTCGCCGACAGCGGGACATCTTCCTCGGCGCCGACGCTGGTCACTCGCCGATGGAGGCCCGTGAGATAGAACGCCCCGACGTTGAGGCCGGCGAGGAGGATGAACGCCATCTTCAGCCAGAACACGAGGTTGTGGATGTACTGGAAGGGGTCGCCTGTGAAGAACAGCAAGCCAGTCACGGTGTTGATGACGAAGCCGAGAATGCCCCACGGCAGCAGCCGGTCGAGCGGCTTGAGCGGCAGGCTGCGGAGGAAGCCGAGCATGCGCAGATCGATCAGGCCGACGATGCCGACGAGCAGCGCCATGCCGATGAAATGGAGCGTTTCACACGCCGGCCAGAGCCACGGGTAGCCGCCGGCCATGGCCCACGACAACCGGGTCGCGTGCAGCCATCTGGACAACGCCTCGACGGCAGCCATGTCATCGTCCTTTCAGTGCGACGGCGGGGCCGATGTACGCCGTGAGTCGTCCTGCCGTGATGGCGCCGGCCCACAGCACGAGTGAAAGCGTGGCCATCAGCCTGGCGCTCGCGGGCACCGCGACGCGATCGATACGCGGGTGCGCGAACACGTACCGTCTGATGCACACCATGTTGACAACGGCGGCAGCGATCAGCCCGAGCTTGAGATAGAAGAGCGTACTGATGAACATCGTCGAGGCGTCGGCGATTGCGAGCGCCACGCCCGATGCGGCATTGATCCAGAAGCCGGCCCACATGATCGGATAGAGGCGTTCGAGCGCGCTGATCGGGATGCGCGGGGCGAGGCCGAGCAGCCGGAGCGCGAGCACGACGTTCATGCCGACGAGGAAGGCGAGCCCGAGCGAGTGGAGAAAGATGATCGTCGGGTACGACCAGACCGACCCGGACTCGCGCACCCAGATGCCGAATCCCGAGTTTTCGATGGCGGTTAACGTGGCCATATCTGACGCTCCTGCACTCGCTCGGTTGCCGCGCGTCAGGCCGCGGCGTGCGCGCGGCGCACTGTGGTGGCGCCGCGCGGAGTCCGTCGTCTCGGCACGATGAGCGTGATCGCGCCGGCCGCGACAACGGCCGGCGGTACGAGGATCGCGAGCAGAAACAGAATTTCAAACGCGCGTGCGATCATGACGAGCTCCTTATCTGATGGCGTCGGGTCGACTCAATTCCCGCGCGATGCGTGAATCCTTCACGTACTTGTGGCACTGGTAGCACGTCGTCGTCAGCGAGGCGTACTGGGTAGCGGCGGAGTCGAGATCGCGGTCGCGAGCCGACTGCGCCAGGTCGTTCGTAATCTTCAGGAACCGATCGCTGTGCCCTCGGAACTCCGGCGACCGGAGAACCCACCAGTCGGGCGACTCGGTAATACGCGCGAGCGCCGTCGCCTCACGCTCCAGCAGCGCGTGGTTGCTGGTCGTGATGGCTTCGAGCAGACGCTGCGCGTGGGTCAGCTTCTCGCGCATGAGCCGGCCCGTTCGCGGCGTCTGGCCCACAGCCGATGACGAGGCGACGAGCGCGAGCGTCGCCGCCGCCGTCCACACGGTGAACGTTTTCTTCATCGCTGCACCTGACCGGATTCGCCAATCTGCAGTGACTCTAGGTATTCGATCACGTTGGCGATGCGGACCTTGACGAGCGCGTCCGACGGCTCGAGCGACTTGAACGTCGGGCCCCAGACCGGCATGTCGCTCGTGCCGTGCGCCGCGATGGTCGCGTTGCCGCTCGTCACGAACGCCTCGACGAGCGCGCGCGGGAACGTGCCGCCGTTCTTCAGGCGGATGAGCGTCAGGTTGGCAGGAGCGGTCTTGAGTGCGGACGCGACCGGGCCGTGCCCGGTGCCGTCGACGCCGTGGCACGGCGCGCAGAACGATCCGTAGACGTCTCGTCCCACCAGCGACGGGCTGATGAGCGGCCGCATCCGATCGGCGGTCGACTGCTGGCCGGTGGCGACGCTGGCCAGCGCGACACTCGCGACGAACGCGGACGTCAGGATCAGTCGCCCGTTCATGATCCGCTCCTGCTCAAATGCGGGCCGCGACGCCGACCGGTTCGGGCACGACGAATTCGTGTTCGTTCGGCCGCACGACGAGGACCGGGCACGGCGCCGTGCGCACCACGCGCTCGGCAACGCTCCCCATGAGCAGATGCGAGGCGCCGCGGCGTCCGTGCGTGCCGACGACGATGACGTCGACGTGCGCCTCTCTGGCGTACTGCACGACGGTCGGCGCGACCGCGGCCGACACGCGCACGACGGTCTCGACGCCGAGGCGGTCGCGATCTTCTGGTGTCAGCACCCTCTGAATCTGGTGCCGCGCCGATTCGACGACGGCCTCGACGTCGCTGAGCGAGGTCGGCACGAACTCCCCGGCCGCGAGCATCACCGTGGCGTCGACGACGTGCAGGACGTGCAGCCTGGCGCCGAACGCCCGCGCGAGGTCGCGCCCGTAGGTGAGAGCCGCCTGGGATGTCGGTCCGAAATCAGTCGCCACCAGAATCGAGTTGAGGAGAATCATCGCGAACCCCCTGTCGGTCGAATCAGCACGCGGTGTGCCAGCTGTCTGTGTCCTTGCTTTCGTCCTCTGTGTCCTTTTCAATCCCCGCGTGACGGATTCCCGGCACGCGGGTTCACCCTTCTACGTCACCCCGAAGTTGAACGTCACCGTGAGCACGAAGGGTGTGGCGATGCCGTTCAGCACCAGCGGCGTGTACTGCCACTGCTTGAGCGCATCGGCCGCGGCGTTGTCGAGAAACGGGTGGCGCGATCGCAGCACCTTCACCGATTCGACGTGTCCCGTCTGATCGACGACCGCCTCGAGAATGACCATGCCCGACAGACGCGCGACTGCGGCGACGTCCGGATAGGTCGGCTCGACGCGCTTGAGCAGCGCCGGCGCCGTCAGCTGTCCGCCGATGCGTACGGGCCCGCGAGCAACGGGCGCTGGGGGCGGTGGCAGCGGCGGCGGCGGCGGTGGTGCTGCCGCGACGAGGCCGCCGACGATGCCGCCCACGACGCCGCCCGGCACGCCGCCTTCGACGCCGCCGATGACGCCGGCGACGTCTTCGACGTCGGCGAAGCGTTCCGGCCGGATCTCGGCGGGTGGTTCAATCGGCGCGGCAAACGCGGCCGCCGCCGGCACAGGATGCGCTGCGGGTTTAGCGTCGGCGGCGCGGGCCGCCGCGGGCGGCGGTGGCGGTGGCGGGGGTGGCGGCGCGGCCGCGACCGGCACGACAAACGCCATGATGGTCGGCACCTCGGGAAGCGTGTCGGTCACCTTCAGCAGTGGGATCGCCACGACGGAGGTGACCACCACAACGTGCAGCGCGAGCGAAACCACCTTTGAGCCCGGGGATTTTTCCCGCAACGGCCGCTCAATTTTTCCCAATACCAGGTCGAACATCGGCGTCCCTCCCGCTTGCCGGTCAGCAGCCGCAACATGCATACCGTCCGGAATCCGGTTGAATGTCGGGGACGACGCCGCGCGCTGCCGGAAATCCGGCAGGTTGCCGGACTATCGACTCAGAGTGCCGACGAAGGCTGTCGATTCTCGACTGCGACTATCGACTTGAGACTCGCGACTGACGACTCTCGACTGGTACAGCCCTTGCCTCGTGGGGGATAGAGCTACCCGAGGAGGTGCGGTCATGCTCGATCGACAGAAGGTTGAGGCGATTCTGACGCGGCGCTTCCCCGAGGCGAGCGCGGCGCAGATCGCGGCTGCGGCGAACGCGATCATGGGACTCAAAGAGGAGTGGGAAGAAGTGGGGGAGGTTGACTTCCGGTCCGGCGTCGGACCGTGGACGCATCGCGGGGACACGGAGGTCCGCGTGTTCCGGCGCCGCGACCTGTAGAAGGAGCGACAGGAAGGAGGCTCTTATGGGGATCATCAGATGGGATCCGTTCGGCGAGCTCGAAGGGATCCAGTCCCGGCTCAATCGCCTGATTGGCGACCGGGGCGATGCGCCCGTGTTTGCCGACTGGACGCCGGCAGTGGACATCGAGGAGACGGAGACCTTCTACCTCCTCAAGGCTGATCTGCCCGACGTCAAGCGGGAGAACGTCAAGGTGAGCTTCTACAACGGGCTGCTCACGCTCGAAGGGGAACGCAACCTGGAGAAGGAGGAGCAGAGCCACGCGTTCCACAAGATCGAGCGGGCGTACGGGAAGTTCGTGCGCCGGTTCGCGCTGCCGAGCGAGATCGACCCGAACAACGTGACGGCGACGTTCAAGGACGGCGTGCTGAACGTGCGCGTGCCGAAGACGGTGGCCGCTGCGAAGAAGACGATTGAGGTCAAAGTCGCGTAGAACGGCGAGACAGGTAGGGAACGGGCTTTGACCCGTTCCGCGGGACGGCCTGAAGGCCGTCCCCTACCTTAGGATTTGACTCGCACCCTTGCATCCACCACCCGGCATCCCTTGCCGGGCTGCATCGCCATCACGGGATTCAGATCGAGTTCGGCAACCTCCGGCAGCGCCTCGGCCAACCACGAAACCCGCAGCAGGATCTCGCGCAGCGCGTCGACGTCGGCGGCCGGCCGGCCGCGGTAGCCGTGCAACACCCGCGCGTGTGTGATCTCCCTCAGCAGCTCGTCGGCGTCGCGGTCCGTCAGCGGAGCGATGCGGAAGCGCACGTCGCCGAGCAGCTCCACGTCGACCCCGCCGATCCCGAACCCGATGAGCGGCCCGAACACCGGATCGTGCGCGATGCCGACGAGCGTTTCGACGCCGGCCACCATCGGCTGGATGAGCACGCCGTCGATGGCGTCGGCGGCGACGCGGGCGCGGAGGCACGCATCGAGCTCGGCGAACGCCGTCCGGACCTCGGCTTCGTTCGCGAGGTTGAGCCTGACGCCGCCAAGGTCCGTCTTGTGCGGCAGCCGCGGCGAGGCGATCTTGGCCGCGACGGGGAACCCGAAGAGGGCCGCGAGCGCCGCGGCTTCGTCCGCCGTATGGGCCAACGCGCCGGCGGCTACCGGCAGCCCGAACGCCCTGAGCAGGGCAGCCGTCTCGTCGGTAGTCAGCCATCCCTCGCCGCGCTCGGCGATCGCCTTCTGACAGAGCGCCCGCGCGTCGTCCAGATGGAGGTTGTCGAGGTCGTCGAAGCCCCAGTACAGGCCAGCCGGTTGTGCACGCCACTCGGCGTACGACGCGATGCGCGCGAGTGCCCGGATGGCGTTCTCGGGGAACGCGTAGGTCGGAATCGATTCGCGACCCGCTGCGAGCGGTGCGCCCGCGAGCGCGTGGCCCATCACGCACGCCACTATCGGCTTGTCGGGCTCGTTGGCGTTCGCACCGCCGGCCACACGCCCTTCGGCGATCCCCAGCCTGATGCCCTCGACGATCTCCGGCGACTGCCGCGTGTCGACGGGTGTATGGATGATGAGCAGCGCGTCGACATCAGAGCTGGCGAGCACGGATGCGATGGTTTGCCGGTACTCGTCGCGTCCTGCTGACGCAACCATGTCCACCGGATTGCCGATGCTCGCGGTCGACGGCAGCGCCGCCGCGACTCGTGCGCGCGTCTCGGGAGAGAAGGACGCCACGGTGAGCCCGGCGGCCTCACAGGCATCGGCGGCGAGAATGCCCGGACCGCCGGCGTTGGTGACGATGCCCACGCGGCGGCCGCGCGGCAGGGGCTGCGCGTCGAGGCACGCGGCCACATCGAACATCTCGTCGATGGTTTCCGCGCGGATGACGCCGCAGTGCCGAAACAGCGCGTCGGTCGCGGTGTCGGTCGCCGCGAGCGCCGCCGTGTGGCTGCCGGCGGCGCGTGATCCGGCCCGCGTGCGGCCGGCCTTGATCGCAATAATCGGCTTCGTGCGGGCGACCCGTCTCGCGACGCGCGCGAAACGGCGCGGGTTCCCGAACGACTCGAGATACAACATGATGACGCGCGTCGCCGGATCGTCTTCCCAGTACTCGAGCAGGTCGTTGCTCGACACATCGGCCTTGTTCCCGACGCTGACAAACGCCGACAGGCCCACGTGCCGCTCGCGGGCGAGCTCGAGGATGGCGATGCCGAGGGCGCCGCTCTGCGAGGAAAAGGCGACGTGTCCTGCGGGCGGAAACACTGGCGAGAACGATGCGTTCAGGCGGACCGCGTCGTCGGTGGTGATGAGCCCCATGCAGTTCGGGCCGACCATCCGCATGCCGTGCCGTCGGGTCTGCTCGACGAGCGCGTCCTGCAGCGCGCGCCCCTGCGGGCCCACTTCCGCGAATCCCGCGCTGACCACGACGATCGAGCGGACGCCGGCCGCCGCGCAGTCGTCGACGACGCCCGCGACGGCCGCGGCGGGAACCGCGATGACAGCCAGATCGACGCCAGCCGGCAGCCGGCGCGCGTTGTCGACCGTTGGCACGTTCGGAATCGGATCGCCCGAGGGCCGGACGGCGTACACCGGTCCCGTGAAGCACGCAGCCGCGACCGCGCGAAGAATGCGTCCGCCGATCTTGGCGGCGTCGCGCGAGGCGCCGACGACGGCTATCGCGCGCGGCGCGAGCATCGGGCGAAGTGACTCGATCGTCGCCAGCCGGCGTCGGCGCTCGGCGGCGTCCACGCCCTCGGACGAGGGCGTGAGCGCCAGCTGCACGCCGGTGGTCCCGCCGGCCAGCTTCGATCGAATCTGGAACCCGGAGTCGCGAAACACCTCGAGCATCGCCGCGTTGTCGCTGAGTGTCGTGGCGTAGAAGCGCTCGAAGCCGTTGCGCTCCGCATACACCGCGAGCCGCTCGAGGAGGAGCGTGCCGAGGCCCTTGCCCTGAAACCGATCGTCGACCGCGAACGCGACCTCCGCAGTCTGGTTCCCCATGGAGAAATACGACGCCGCGGCCACGACGCGCTCGTCGTCGGCAACCTGGCGCAGCGCGATGAGGGTCAGGCCGGCGCGCGGATCGACGGTGCGGCAGAACCGCTCGATGAGCGCGTCGGGAGGCTCGCTGGCTGTGAAGAACCGCTTGAAGCGGGAATCGGGCGACAGCTCGTGGAAAAAGACGCGGAGCGCGGTCGCGTCCTCCGGCCGGGCCGAACGAACACTCGCGGTCGAACCATCGCGCAGCACGATGCGCGGGACGTGAAGGTCGTCGGTTGCCGGAGCCGGAGGCGCGACGGCACGCATGTCACACCCTGGCCGCCGACACGAGAGCGTCCGGGGCGATGAACTCCCTCTCGGGAGCGCGGACAGTGAGCACGGGGCAGCCCGCCCCCCGCACGACGCGCTCGGCCACGCTGCCCATGAACATGTGCGACATGCCGGTACGGCCGTGGGTGCCCATCACAATCAGGTCGATGTCGTGCTGCGCGGCGTACTCGGCAATCGCCGCGGCCGTCTGGTTCGACGTCCAGACGATCGGCTTCGCACGAAGCTGGACGCGGTCCTCGTCGCTGACGAGCGCGTTGAGCCGCTGCTTGGCGCTCTTCTCCAGATCTTCCTGCATCTCGTCGATGCCGGTCGGATACATGTCGAGCGCGTAGCGGGTGATGAGATCCTCGGCGACGTGCAGCACGTGAAGTGTCGCGCCGTACGAGCGAGCCAGGTCGCGCCCGTAGCGCAGCGCCGTCGCGGATGGCTCACTGAAGTCGGTCGGCACCAGGATGTGCTTGAGCGCGATCATGGCGTCCCTCGCTTGGAAGGCGCCCGTCAGGGGCTGGCGAGCGTCACTGTGCAGAAGAGCAGGGGGCGTGCCAGCCGTCCCCGGCGGCACGTGTTGATCCAGGCCCGGATCGTGCGGACAGGGTGCCGAAAATCCCGCACCGGCGTCGGAAATTCCCCAATCTAGTGGATGCGAAAGTCGAGCATGACCACAATCGCCACGTCGACAGGCTGGCCGTTGAGCCGGCCGGGCGCGAACCGCCACTGGCGCACGGCCTTGATCGCTTCGGCGTCGAGCCCTTCGTCGAGCGAGCCGACGACGCGGATGTCGGTGGGGATGCCGTCGCGGCCGACCACGAGCTCGAGGCGAACCGAACCCATGACGCGCCGTTCCAGCGCGTCGACCGTGTAAGTGGGGCGCACTTCCACCATGACTCGAGGAGACGTAACGCGGCCTCCAGGCCGATAGACGCCACCGCCGGTTCCGCCGCCCGCTCCCGGTCCCAGCCCGGGCCCGCGACCTGAGCCGATACCCGTGCCCGTACCCTCACCGACTCCGCCTCCCCTGCCAGGCCCCGTCGACAAGCCGCCGGGAGCGCCGCCAGTGGGAAGACCGATTTGATCGAAGGTACCGGACGCGAGCGGCCGGGCGTCGAGCAGCAGTCCCGGCAGTTGCGCGTCGGCGGGCGGGGCGTCGAATGACGGCACCAACGGCTTGGCGACCCGCAGCGTCATGCTGTCGGTCCCGACGCCCTGCGCACGCCGGATCGGCTCGCTCCGGCCGTTGCCGCCGCCACCGCCGCCGCGGTTTTCCATCAACGTCAGCGGCGGTTCGGACGCGATGAAGACGATGCGGGGCGTGGCTGACGGGGGCGCCGGCTCCGGTATCGCGGTCGTGACGACGTGGGGCGCACGAGTCGCCAGCGCCGCGACGAGGATCGCGATCGACATGTGCAGCATCGGCGAAGCGACGGCGATCCAGCCGCCTATCTGCCGCCGGCGCGGGAGCCGGGGCGGCGACGTCGACGCCAGTCCGGCGAGGTCGATCACGTCCGTCGAGGTCGCAAGGCCGATGCCTTGCCGGCTGCCGGATTTCCGGCAGCGTCTCAGCATCGTTCTTGCAGCCGCGGTTGACCACTACGCGGCCGGACCGCGATACTGTATGGGTTCCCAATGAAACGAACCGCACGCTCCTGCCGCCGGTTCGGCGCGGCCTCCGCCGCGCTCTGCGCGGCGCTCGTGATTACGGCGCACGCCCAGAACGATCGGCGCGACAACAACGTCATCGGGCGTCTCGCCCGCCAGCTCGATCTGGGCGAGACGACCATCGAGTACCGGGAGGGCGTGGGCTATCTGCGGAGCCTGCTCGAACGGCTCGACGTGCGTACCGACTCACAGGTCCTGGTGTTCTCGAAGACCAGTTTCCAGCAGCTGCTGATCAACCCGCGCAACCCGCGTGCCCTCTATTACGGCGACAGCGTGTCGGTGGGCACGGTACCGGGCGGGGAGGTGTACGAGATCGCCGCGGTCGATCCCGACGAAGGGCTGGCGTTCTACACGTTTCCCGCGCACCAGACCGACCGCCCGCGCTTTCAGCGCCGCGGCGTGGAATGCCTCTTCTGCCACGGGCCGGGTAACAAAGGCGCGCCGGGACTGGTCGTGGCGTCGGTGTATCCCGACGCGACCGGCACACCGGCCTACACCGGGTCGTTCATCACCACGGTCGACCACCGGACGGCCTTTGACGCGCGATGGGGCGGCTGGTACGTGACGGGCACACACGGATCGGCGCACCACATGGGCAACGCCGTCGCCCCCGATCCGGACCGCCCGTTCGACCTGCAGCAGGCCGGCACGCAGAACGTGACGTCGCTTGCCGGCAAGGTCGACGTCTCGAAATATCTCGCGCCGACGAGCGACATCGTCTCGCTCATGACGCTCGAGCACCAGGTAGGCGCGACGAACCGGATGAACGCGCTCACGCATCAGTACCGCCGCCGCGAGCTCGTGGGGCCGGTCGGCGATGCCCAATGGAAGCAGTTCGATGTCGATATCGACGACCTGGTCGGCTACCTGCTGTTCGTCGACGAGGCGCGGCTCACGGAGCCGGTCAAGGGCGTGTCGCCGTTCACGCAGACGTTCGCGGCGCGCGGGCCGCGCGACAGCAAGGGCCGCTCGGTGCGTGAGTTCGATCTGCAGACACGACTCTTCCGTTATCCGCTGTCGTTCATGATCTACAGCGAAGTCTTCGACGCGATGCCGATGCCGGTCCGCCAGCGTGTCTACCAGCGTCTGTTCGACGTGCTGACCGGCAAGGACGCGAGCCCACGCTACGCGGTCCGCTCGGCGACCGAGCGTAAGGCGCTGCTCGAAATCCTCACCGAGACGAAACAGAACCTGCCCAAGTACTTCTCTGAGGCGTCGACGCCGGCGTACTGACGGGTGTACAGTGCGATCGTTCGGGACGGGCTGAAGCCCGTCCCTACCTGGGACGTAGGGAACAGGATTTAGCCTGTCCCGAAACCACGCGTCGAGGGTTCTCCTATGCGAATCATGACACTCGTGACGGTGTTCGCCGTCGCGTTGCCGGTGGTCGCCACCGCGCAGCTGCAGGTGACGAAGGAACCAGTGACCGGCGTCACCAACTTCGCGCGCGTCGAGACGACGGTCGCGTGCGCCGGTGCGACGACGCCGGAAGCACTCGCCGGCATCAAGCGCATGGGGTTCGCGTCGGTGATCAACCTGCGCCAGGCCAGCGAGCCAGGCGCGGCGATCGAAGAGGAAGCTGCTGCGGCGAAGGCCGCGGGCATCAACTACGTGCACTTGCCCTTCAACGCCGCCTCGCCGGACCCGATGCTCGTGGAACGTTTCCTGGCCGCCGTGACGACGCCCGCCAATCAGCCCGCGTTCATTCATTGCGCGAGCGGTAACCGCGCCGCGACACTGTGGCTCGTCAAGCGCGTCGTCGTTGACAAGTGGGATGTCGAACGCGCATCGGCCGAGGCGACGGCGCTCGGGCTCACAAGCGGAGCGCTCAAGGCGTTTGCGCTGGAGCAGATTCAGCGCCAGGCGAAATAGCGGGACAGGACGGCAGTCGCATGGGTGTGCTTCGGGCTGCGATGCCACACCTCGGATGGCTCAGTCTGCTCGTATCCGGATGCGTGCAGTTGACGCCGTCAGGTGCGCACGTTGCCGTGTATCAGGCGCCGCTGGACGCGGTGCGCGCCAAGCGCAGCCTGCCGAGTGGCTGCGCGCTCGTGGCGGCGAAACCCCGCGTGACAATGCCCGAGCTTGATCTCGAGGGCCAGAAGGATCCATTTCGCGCCGAGCGCAACGAGGCAGGCGCGGCCGGCGCCAATGCCTTGCTGATTTTGAAACGCCAGGTCCTGGGTCGACGAGACGCGGAATGCCCCGCGTCGTCTCCGATCACCGATTGTCCGCCGAGTTTCGGCGCTTGGTACCAAGTGGTGGTGGAAAGCTACGCGTGCACGCCTGAAGCGCTCGCCTACCTTGCCGCCCTCCCGCCGAGCACGGAACGGGACTACAGTCTCATCAAGACTCAATGACAGCCGAACGCCGCTACGTGCGGGGTCTCAAATAGCCATCGGCGGCCATCCGCCGTCCCATCTCGTCGTAAACCGCTTCGTCGGTTGGCGTAACGGTGGCGAGACCGTCCACGTAGCGGTTGAACATGCTGAACGCCGCGGCGATGAGCACGGTGTCGTGGATTTCGATGTCGGTTGCACCTGAGGCGCGGGCGCGCTCGATGTCGGCGCGTGCCACCAGTTTGCCGTCCTGACGAACCTTGGCGGCAATCGCCAGCAGCGCCTTGAGCTTGTCCGAGACGGGCGCGGCGACGAAGTCGTGGCGGACCGCGTCGACCAGATCGTAATTGCCATCGAGATGATGCGCGGCCGCGGCGCGGTGGCTGTCGCGGCAGAACGAGCAGTTGTTCTCCGACGAGACGAAGGTCGCGATCAACTCGCGCTCGCCGCTCGTCAGCGTGTTCGGTCCTCGCAGGAGGACTTCGGCGAGCGCGCGCATCGGAGCAGCGGTTTCGGGTCGGAAGGCGAACCCGGCCGTGATGCCCGGCAGGCCCGGCGGCAAGTCGATGTGCGGCATGCGGGGCAGGATACTCGATCGGCGCATGTCCATCCTTCAACCGAGTCCCTCTGGTCCACCGGCGATGCGCTTGAGGAAGTCGGCGGTCGCGCGCACTTTGGGATCGCGCCGGAACTCGGGGTGCGTGATGAGCCAGACGTCGTTCTCGGCGACCGCGTCCGACACCTCGATCAGATCGTCGTGCTCGCGCGCGACGAGCCGCGGGAGCACCGCGATGCCGGCGCCGGCCCGGGCTGCCGACGCCAGGACGTGCGTGCTGTTGGTCGTGAGGGCGACATCGCCCGACGTGCGCAGCGGCTGGAACCAGCGAGCGTTCTGAAGGATGTCGAACGACGAGGTATAGACGAGCAGGGGGAACCCCCGCAACGTGTCGGGTTCGCCGGCCCGGATGCGCCTCCGGCCGGGCAAGGTCTTCGACGCGTAGAGCGCCATCGCCGTGCGCGCGATGCGCACAGCCACCAATCCCTTCTGCGGCGGCATGGGTGACTGCAGCGCGAGCTCGGCCTCGCCGCGCCAGAGATTGCGCTGACGGGTTCCGACGAGCACCTGCAGCTCGATGTGCGGGTACTCGGCGCGAAACGCGTTCAGCTTCGGCGCCAGCCAGTGGGACGCGAATTCAGGCGGCAACGCGACGCGGACGCGCCCGGCTGCCGTGCCGCTCGTCTCGCGCGCACGGGCGGCCACCGCAATCGCAGCGCCCTCCATCGTTTCAGCGCTCGACAGCACGTTGCGGCCGTGCGGCGTCAGCTCGTACCCCGACGCCGTGCGATAGAAGAGCGGCACCCCGAGCGCTGTTTCGAGCGCGGCCAGACGCCGGGCCACGGTGGTGTGCTCGACGTCCAGGCGCCGTGCTGCGGCCGACACGCGTCCTGCGCGCACGACGGCGAGAAAGACCTGCAGGTCGTCCCAGTTCATGTGCACAATTGCACATCTGATGTGCATCTTTTTGCAAGTCCTGTGAGGCGGGTCTGCCGCTATGCTGGGGGCCGAAGGAGGACAAACCATGCCAGTACTGGTAACGGCCGACATTCCAGGTCAGACCACGGCGGGCTACGACGGGCTGCTGGCTGCGCTCTGCGATGCGCTCCGGCAGTCCAAGGGGTTCATCGCGCACTTCGCGATGCCGGCGGCGAGCGGCTGGACGTGCATGGAACTCTGGGAAACGCAGCAGGACGCCAACGAGTTCTTCGCCCGCCACGTGCACCCGATTCTGCCGCCTGGGATCAAGCCGAGGCGATCGTTTACGCCGCTGCACTCGCTGGTGCAGCCGCCGGCCGGTGTGGCGGCGGAAGTCGCGGCAGAATAGGCCTGGCTGTCGGGGACGTGGACGACGACATCAGAAGCGCGCAGAAGAAGCACTGGGACAAGGTGGCCGGCGGCTGGGCCGCGTGGCTCGAGTGGACCGAGCGCAACTTCCGTCCGCTGACCGCGTGGCTCGCCGACGCTGCCGGCTGGGTTCCCGGCGCGCGCGTGGCCGATGTCGCCAGCGGCGCGGGTTATCCCGCGCTCGAGGCGGCCGCGCGCGTGTCGCCGGGCGGCATCGTCCACGCCTGCGATCTGTCGCCGTGGATGACGGAGGTGGCCGCGAGTGCGGCGCGCAGCCGCGGCGTGGCCAACCTGGCGTTCCACACGACTGACGCGGACGCGCTTGGGTTCGGGGACGCCACGCTCGACGCGGTCACGAACACGTACGGGCTGATGTTCTCTCCCGACGCGGAGCGTACGCTGCGCGAGGCGTGGCGCGTGCTGCGGCCAGGCGGACGCCTGGCCGTCGTCACCTGGGACGAACCTGCGGCAAGCCCGTTCTTTAGAGTGATCGGCGGCGTGGCCGCCGGGCACCTGTCGCTGCCGGTTCCGCAGGCTGGCGCCCCCGGACCGTTTCGCCTCGCGTCGCCCGCGGTGCTCGAGGCGCTGCTGGCTGCGAGCGGGTTCACGGACGTCCACGTCGTCCGTCTGTCCATGACGTTCGAGTGCGCCTCGGCCGACGATTACTGCCGCCTTTTTCGTGACGTCGCGTGGCAGTCGAAGATGGACGCGCTGTCAGAGACAGCGCGGACCCGGTTTTGCGACGAGGTCGCCCTCGCGGCACAGCCGTATCGCAGCGGTTCGACCCTCCGCCTCCCCGCCTCTTCCCTGTGCGCGTCGGCCCTTAAACCCTGATCCGCACGGCCGACCGCGCGTTGTTCTTGATCTCGGCCGCGCTCTGCCGTACTGTGGTGCCTTCCGATTCACTCTTCCAGGCGTAGAGCGCCGGCGAGATCCCATGCCGCATGACGCGGGGCAGAGGTGTCTATGCTGCACAATGCGTTGCTCACGCGAATCCGGTCCGAGTACATGGAAATGCCCGGCCTTCAGCTGACGCTGCCGCAGGCCCAGCGTCTGTGCGGCGTCGAGCGCGGTGTCTGCGAAGTGGTCTTCGAGGCGCTCGTCCACGAACGCTTCCTCTGGGTCAAGCCCGACGGAAGCTACGTGCGATCGGACGGCACCGATCACGTGCGATCGTCGCGTCCGCTTCCACCCCTCTGAACGGCGCGCCGCTGCGCGCCGTTCCCGTCGCGTCGTGGGCGGATCCTTGCAGATCGATCCGGCGAGTTCGGATCGTCGCCTGTAAGTGATTGCCGCGATGCCGACCGCTTCCGGACGACCGGGGGATTTCACCAGGGCCCCGCCGGAAATCCGACAGCCTCCATCCGACCTCGCTCGGGCGGCTCCGGACTCGGAAATCCGGAGGTCGCCATGTGCTGCCGAGGATCATCGCGTCTCGCCGGGGCGAGTTTCGTCGCCGTCGTCGCGTTCGCCGTGATAGGTGCCGCGCAGCCGCTGGCTGAAGACCCGTTGCAGCCGCGCGCGGACAACTACTACGCGGCCGGCAATCGGGTCGCCATTACCACGCCGATGGCCGCCGACGTCGTCGTGGCCGGCCGCGACGTCGACATCGCCAGTCCCGTTGCAGGCGACGTGCTTGCCGCGGGCTGGCGCGTCACCGTCTCAGCCCAGGCGGACGACGACGTCCGCATCGCCGCGCGTGAGGTCGTGATCGATGCGCCCGTCCGCGGGGATCTGACGATCGCCGGCGGCGACGTCAGAATCGGGCCGGCGGCGCGCGTCAGCGGCCGCAGCTGGCTGACGGGGCAGAGCGTCCGCATCGAAGGTATGCTCGATCGCGAGGTGCGGATTGCTGCGGCGGCGGTCACCGTCGGCGGCGAGATTCGGCGGCCGCTGGAGGTGGTCGCCGAACGCTTCGAGATCCTCCCGACGGCGAGAGTGCTCGCGCCTGTTGCCTACAAGGGATCGACCGACATGCGCGTCGCGCAGGGCGCCATCGTGAACGGGCCCGTGACCTACGATCGGATCCCGGAACGTGAAGCGCGCCGCGCCCGGGCGTTCCCGGCCGCGACGACGCTGCTCTTCTCCGTTCACCTCTTCCTCGCGGGGCTGCTGGTGGTGGTGTTCCTGCCTCGCGTGGAGACCTCCGTCGTCGGGACGCTGCGCGCCCAGCCGGGCCGCAGTTTTCTGGGAGGGCTCGCTCTGCTCGTCGCGCCGCCTCTCGCGGCCGTGCTGCTGATCGTCAGCGTCCTCGGGCTGCCGTTCGGTCTGGCGGTCGGCGCCTTGTACGCGATCGCGCTGTTCTGCGGCCTGGTGGCGACCGCGTTCTTCGTCGGCGACGCAGAGGCGCGGTTCCTCACGAGCGCTCCCGTCATCAGCCGGCGTCAGAATGTGGCCTGGCTGCTGGCCGGTGTGCTGACCATCGCGCTGCTGCGTTCGGCGCTCGGCGGCGTCGTGGTGTTCTTCGGCGTGCTGTTCGGGCTGGGGGCGCTGGCGCTGGCGGCGTATCGCGCCGCCAGCTCGGGTCCGGCGATGTTGCCGGCGTGAGGCAAGGATCCGGGCGCGGCGGCTACGCCGCGCGCCGGGCTGGGGGCGTCGAGGCGTCCTGCGGCGGATCGAGATGACTGAACGTGTAGATGAGCGTGAGTCCGCTTGCCGCTGAGAACAGCATCGCGGCGATCGCAACGACATAAGGCGCGGCCGATCCAAGCATCGCTGACTCCTTTGAGAAAGACGCAAGCGGGCGTCGCAACTCGTGTGCCGGCAGGAAGTGCCGCACGTTCCCGCCAACCGCCGCACACCTGCCGGAAATCCGCCGCCCAATCGATCAGGATCTGCCGATGATCATCGCGTGACAGCGACCGTCGCGAATGACGACTGAGAGGTAAGGGCAGGTGGGTCGCGGATGCCTGTCGATGAGCCGGTTCGCCGCTGAAACGTCGTATGCTGTGAATTCGGTGTTATGGCTGTCGGACGTGCAACACGTATCGATCGCATGATGAAGCCGGTCCACCGCTGGGTGTGGGCCGACCCGAGCCGCCGCGTTCGCAAGCTCCTCGCCTTCGCGGAGGTCGAAACCGACGGCGGCCGCGATATCCTGCGCGCCGCGGAACTGACGCCGGATCCGCTCTTACGGCGCCTTTATCTCGAACACGCGATCGACGAACTGCGGCACGGCGATCTGTTCCGCCAGCGCGGCGCCGACCTGCTGCGCCAGCGTCGCGCCCGCGCCGACGGCCCGTTCGACGGGACGCCGCTGCCTGGCGGCCACGGCCTCGACGATCTCCGCATCGAGGGCGAACCCGACCGGCGGCTGCTGGCCTTTCTGCACATCGCGGAAAAGGCGGCGGCCGGCCGCTTCACGATCTATCGCGACATCGTGGACGACGATCCGTCAACGCGCGCGATCTTCGAGGAGATTCTGCGCGACGAGGTGTTCCACATGAACTACACGTATACGCAGCTGGCGCGTGTCGAGCCGCGGGCGTATCGGCGGCAGGTGTGGCGGGCGCGTGCGAGCCGTTTGTGGAAGCGCTATCTGCGCATCGCGGCGGGGCTCGCCAACGTAATCGGCAGCGCGGTTCTCGTCCTTCAGTACTTCATCATCCTGCCGCCGTTTGCCTGGCTGGCCAGGCGCGCGGCAGGACGCGAGCCGGTCGGCTGGGCGCCCGTGCGCGGCGACCGCCCCGATTCGCCCACGAGCCAGTACTGACATGAACATCCTGGGCATCTCGGCGCATTACCACGACTCGGCGGCGGCACTCGTCGTCAACGGCGTGCCGGTGGCGGCCGTGCAGGAAGAGCGGCTGTCGCGGCGCAAGAACGACGCGGCGTTCCCCGTGGCCGCCATCGAATGGTGCCTCGACCACGCGCACATCGACGCCTCCGATCTCGATGCTGTCGTGTTCTACGAGCGCAGCATGCTGAAGTTCGAGCGCATTCTCGTCTGCGCGTTGCGCGCCTTTCCGCGCTCGTGGCGGTCGTTTCCGCAGGCCATCAAGAACTCGCTCGGCGAGAAAGTCTGGATTCGCGGCATCATCGCCTCGTATCTCGACATGCCGCGCCGGAAGATCCTGTTTACCGGCCATCATGCCGCGCACGCGGCGGCCGCCTTCTTCACGTCACCGTCGCGGCGCGCCGCCATCCTGACGGCGGATGGCGTTGGCGAATGGGCGACGCTCACGGTCGGCCGGGGCGAACGCCGGCCTGACGGCACGTCGGCCCTCACGCTCGACCGCGAGATTCGGTATCCGCACTCGCTCGGCATGCTGTACTCGACGTTCACGGCGTACCTCGGCTTCGCGGTGAACCAGGACGAGTACAAGGTGATGGGCCTGGCCGGCTACGGACGGCCGACGATGACCGATCAGGTGCGGAAGGTGATTCGCCGCACGGCCGACGGCGCGTTCGCGCTCGTACCGGACTACTTCGACTATCACACCACCGCCACGCAGTCGTACTCGCAGCGGCTGGTCGATCTGTTCGGACCGGCGCGCAGCCCCTACGAACCGATCGATCTCTCAACACCCGACAGTCGGCGGCTGGCCGATTGTGCCGCCAGCGTCCAGTACGTGTTGGAGGAAGTGCTCGTCGACCTCGCCACCGCACTCCGCCGCGAGACCGGATTGCCCGATCTTTGTTTCGGCGGAGGTGTCGCGCTCAACGGTCTGGCCAACGCGCGCATGCTGGCCGAGGCGGGATTCGAGCGGGTGTTCGTGCCGCCCGCGCCAGGCGATGCCGGGTGCGCGATGGGCGCGGCGCTGTACGCCGATCGTGTGTACTTTCGCAACGCCGATCGCGACGTCCCGGATCATCCCTTCTGGGGACCGGTCGTGGACGACCTCGAGCTGTCTCGAGCCGCGCGCGAGGACGGACAGGCGGTCGAAGAGCTCGACGAGTCCGCCTTGATCGAACGCATCGCAGACGAGCTGACCGCGGGCCGCATCGTCGGCTGGATGGACGGCGCGTCCGAATTCGGCCCGCGTGCGCTCGGGCATCGCTCGATTCTGGCGGGCCCGCACGCGCGCGAGACGCGCGATCGGCTCAACCGCGACATCAAGCACCGCGAGGAATTCCGACCTTTCGCGCCCGTGACGACGGTCGAGGCTGCCCCTCGCTTCTTCGACTTGCCGCCCGGTGGCGCCCGGCTCGCCCGGTTCATGTCGGGTGTCTTTCCGGTGCGGGCCGAATGGCGCGACGCGCTTGCGGCGGTCACGCACGTCGATGGCTCGGCCCGCGTGCAGGTGCTGGAGCGCGAGATGGCCCCGCGGCTGCACGCGCTGCTCGAGGCCTGCGGGCGCCGAACGGGGATGCCCGTGCTGCTCAATACGTCGTTCAACGTGGCGGGCGAGCCGATCGTCAACCGCGCGCTGGAAGGGTATTCCACCTTCAGGCGGTGCGGCCTCGATGCGCTGGTTGCCGGACGCACGCTCATCGTCAAGCGCGTGGGGGCGCCCGCGTCGACTGCGGCACTCACCGGAGTGGGCGCATGATCAAGAGGCGAGGCACTGTCACGCGCCGCCTGATCATGCTCCGGTCCGCTGGCGGATCGGTGGCCGATCTCGTGCTCGGTCTGTGGCGCAGCGAGTCGGGCAAACGCTGGCTCGTCCCGCTGGCGGTCTTTCTGTGCCTGTTCGGCCTCGCGCTGATCGTGGCGACCACAGTCGAGGCGCTGGCACCGTTCATCTACGCCATTTTCTAACGTGCTCCACGACCTGCTCGCGTGTCCGGCGTGCGCGGATCCGCTCGCGTCGGACTGGTCGTGCGCGGGCTGCGGCTCGCGATTCGACGCGCCCGACGGCATCCCGAATCTGCGGCTGCCGGGCGACGACCGCACCGAGGCCGTGCGGCGGTTCTACGAGCGGGCGCCGTTTCCGGGGTACCCCCCTCGCGACAGCCTCGACGCGCTTCGCGCGCGCGCCGAAGGGAACGCGTTCGTCCGCCTCCTCGATCGCGCCATCCCCGGCGACGCGCGCATCATCGAGATCGGCTGCGGCACCGGCCAGATGTGTCTCTATCTCGCCCAGGCGGATCGCCTCGTGGTCGGCGCTGACTTGACGCGGGCGTCGCTGCTGCTCGGCGCGGCGGCAGCCCGGCGGTTCCGGCTCGAGCGTGTGCACTTCATCGAGACCGATCTGCAGCGGCCCGCCGTGCGGGCGGCGTCGTTCGACGTCGTCTACTCGTCCGGCGTGCTGCACCACACGCCGGATCCGCGGGCGTCGTTTGCCCACCTCGCGCGGCTGGCCAGGCCGGGCGGCGTCGTCGTGCTCGGCGTCTACAACGCGTTCGCGCGCATTCCACTGCGCCTCAGGCGGGCTGTGGCGCGGCTCTCGGGGTTTCGCCTCATCCCGTTCGATCCGGTGCTGCGCGATCGGTGCGGCGAACCAGCGCGGCGTCAGGCGTGGCTGCGCGATCAGTATCAGCACCCGGAGGAACACCGCCACACGGTTTCCGAGGTGCAGCGGTGGTTCCACGAGAACGGCGTCGAGTACCTCCGGTCGTATCCGACGGCGATGCTCGACGAGGAGCCCGGCGACCTGCTCGCGCCGGCCGCCGACAACTGGGCGCCGGAAGCCTGGATGGCGCAGCTCGCGTGGATGCGCGGACTTGGTCGCGAGGGCGGGCTCTTCTACACCATCGGTCGACGGCTGTGAGACGACACGGCGCCCCGCTGGCGATCGCGTTGCTCGGTCTCGCGGTATTCGCGCTCGCGCTGGCGGCCGACACAGGCTGGTTCGATCGGCATTTCCTGCCGTCGTTCTTTCTCCCGCGCGCCTGGTACCTGCTGATCTACAAGGTGGTCCGCTGGAGTGTCGCCGCGGCTGGCCTGCTGCTCGCCGTCGCGGCGCGACGCCTCGCCGCGTGGCTCACACTCAAACACGCTGCTCGCGCTGTGCCGATCGTCGTGGCCGCGGCGCTCGGCCTCGCGGCAGGCGAACTGGTGCTTCGCGGCGTTCACCTGCAGCCCACAGGATGGCTCCGGTCCGCTGAAGAGCCGCGTCGGCGTCCCGACGCGACGCTTGGCTGGACGCTGGAGCCCGGACGCGCGGGACGCGGCACGATCGGCGGCCGCGAGATCGAATACGCCCTGGATTCGAATGGCTACCGCGTTCAACGTCCCGGCGCGCAGGTCGACGTCACGCAGCCGACGGTCGTCTTCGCCGGCGAGTCTGTCATGTTCGGCGAGGGACTGAGCTGGGAGGACAGCATTCCCGCGCAGGTGGGAACGCTGCTGCACATCCAGACTGCGAACATGGCGGTTCACGGCTTCAGCAGCGATCAGACGTACTTGCGCCTTCAGCAGGAGCTGCCGCGCTTTCAACGGCCGCTGGCCGTCGTGTCGCTGTTCATGACGGCGCTCTTCGGCCGCAACCTGGACGACGATCGGCCGCGCCTCCTCCCCGGCTTGACGTGGCGGCCCGCGGAAGAGCACGGGCGGCTCGTGTCGCTGGCGGGATTGATCGTGCCGTACCGCCGCGATCGCACTGTCGAGCAGGGCATCGCCGTCACGCGCGAGGTGCTGCAGGCAACGGTTGCCCTGGCGAAGACGCGTGGCGCGACGCCGCTCGTGCTCGTACCTCAGCTCGGCGTCGAAAACGAAGCTGAGCGGGCGCTGCGGCAGCGAATATTCGACGGCACGGACGTGCCGTACGAGCTCGCCGTCGTCGATGCCGTCTGGCGGTTGCCGTGGGATCGACACCCGAACGCGTCGGCAGCCCGTGCGATCGCCACGGCCGTCGCACACCGTTTGCAGGAACCTTCGTTGCACACTCACTCATCGAGCTCGAACCCGCAGCCTGTAAGTCATTGACGGGCGCCGGGTCATGTTGGACTCCCGGCGAACCAGGCCGAACCTCCGGCAGGAATCCGGCATTCCTCAACGCCCGTCCGCGCTTCCGGTGGCGTTCGGCTCTGAGGTAGAGGAGGCTTTATGAAACGCACACTCTGTCTAACGGTCGCCGCGGTGTTCGTCGCCGCATATGCCTATGCGCAGGAAACCGGAGCGGGCGCCGGGCGGTTCGAGATCGGCGCGTTCCCTGGCGGCGGCATGTTCTTCACCGCTTCGTCCAACGGGAACGAGCCCAGCTTCGGGAACTACGCGCTCGGTGGGTCGTTCACCTACAACGCCAATCGCTGGATTGGCATCGAGGGTGAAGGCGGCGCCACCATCGGCCTGCACCAGGACTTCAATGTCGGCCCGCTCGCGTTCAACGATCAGAAGACCCCGAGCATGTGGTCCTACAGCGGCAATCTCGTGGTGAACCCGGCCGGCAGCGACCGGTCGATCGTGCCGTATGCGATCGGTGGGGTCGGCGGGTTGACGATGACGCCGTACGGCTCGGTCGAGAGGCTCGGGATCAATAACTACGACACGTACCTGACCGGAAACGTGGGCGGCGGCGTCAAGTGGTTTTCGACGCGCCACTTCGGCATCCGCGGCGATTACCGGTTCTTCTTGATCAAGGGCAACGACACCGCGCCGCTGTTCTTCGGCAATGAGAACCGTTACGGCCACCGCGTGCAGGCCGGGCTCGTGTTTACGTATTGACGCGCGATCGCGTAGGGGCGGACCTAAAGGTCCGCCCTACCTCTGAGCCCTCGTCAGGTCGTCGAAGTCAGGCATATGGGTGATCAACCCGTGGTCTCGTGTGTTCTTCGAGTACCCCGCCGTGAGCTGATCGTTGTAGTGCTCCGGCGAAAAGTCGAAGGCGTCCTTGGGATCCTCGTCGACGAGCAGCAGGTCGGTATCACTCATCGTCAGCTTGCCGAACCGGAGGGTCCCGCCGCGGTAGAACATGTAGTTGGGGAAGTGCCCCGGAGGCGGTGCAATGGCGTGGGCCGGCTTGTCCGGACCGAACTGTTCCATGATGAGGCCGTCGGCAATCCAGGTTCTGGTCAGCTTCCCGCGGATGCGCGGCGGCGGCAGCAGGTGTTCGGGGTCGAGCAGCAGATCGTCGCCGTCGACCTTGACCGGCGAGTTCGCGTTTACCTTGATCAGCTTCTCGAGCTCGAGGCCGAAGAAGTCGAGGACCCGCTTGGACACGAATCCCGCGGCCTTCATCGACGTGGGGTGCAGGCGGATGCGGCCGTCGCGTGTCGCCGAGATCTGCGCTCGTATGGAAAACGGCACGTCGATGCCTTTTCGAAGCGTCCCCGACTGTTTCAGTTCCGAGCCCTCGACTTCGACCTTCAGGTGAGTGATGGGGGCCTTCGCATCCGCGAAGACGTAGTTGTTCATGAGATTCGTCAGGCTGTCCGGCGTCATCGCGAACCGGGCCGAGTCGATCTCAATCACATAGGAGCCCACATCGTCGAAGGTGGGAGGGGTGCCCGGGTTCGAGCGCGCCAGCCGGCCGTACAAGGTCGCGATGCGGAGCTCGATGCCCGAGCCGAGATGCACGTTGACGTTCTGCATGCGGGCGCCGACGGGCGCAGGATCGCCGGTCACAGTCGGAGCCGCGAGCAGGATGGCGAGGATGGCATGCCTCATGCGGGATGATGGTGCAAGCGGGCTTCCAACCGGACGTGTTGCCGGGCTGGTGCGGAAGAGGCTACTGTGAGGCGGACGTCGATGCGCGTGACACGCGATAAGGTCGAGGCCGCTGCCTGGGGACTGCTGTCGGCGGCGCTGCTCGGCGCGATGATCGTGATCGGATCGCGCAACCTCAATCACTTCGACGCCGCCCTCGTCGGCTACACGTTCGCCACGCTCTTCGCCAGCTTCGGCATCGCGTATCGGTATGCGATGTGGCTCCGCCGCCCGCCGACCCGCATGTACTGGCGCCGCGGCTGGTCGGTGTTTCTGACGCCGCGCTTCATCGGCGGCAACCTGCTCGAGGCACTGCGCCGGCTGGCGCTGGCCTTTGCCGCGAACCAGTTCATCTTCCGCCGCGGCCGCCTGCGCGGCGCGGCGCACTGGCTGATGATGTGGGGCTGCGTGCTGGCGGCGGCGATTACCTTTCCACTGGTCTTCGGCTGGATTCACTTCGAGACAGTGCCCGACCGCCTCGATCTGTACCGCGCGTACCTGTTCGGGTTCGCGGTCGGCCGGTTTCCCATCGATTCCGCGATCGGGTTCGTGATCTTCCACGGGCTGGTCTGGGCGTCGTTCCTCGTGATTGCCGGCGTCATGCTGGCGTTCCGCCGCCGGATGATCGACCACGCCGCGGTCGCTGTGCAGCGCTTCGGACAGGACCTGATGCCGCTCGTGCTGCTCTTCGCGATCAGCGCGACGGGCCTGATGCTGACGGCGAGCTACACCTGGATGAAGGGCTACGCGTACGACTTTCTGGCGATTCTGCACGCGATCACGGTCATCGTCACGCTCCTGTTCCTGCCGTTCGGGAAGTTCTTCCATATTTTTCAGCGGCCGGCGCAGATCGGCGTCGGCTTCTACAAAGACGCCGGCCGGCGCAGCGAGCAGGCCGCGTGCCGGCGGTGCGGCCAGGCGTTCGCGTCGGCGACGATGGTCCGCGATCTCATCGACGTGGAACAGCAGCTCGGATTTGCCTACGAGATGGATTCGGCGCAGGGCGCGGAGCACTATCAGCGCATCTGCCCGCGGTGCCGCCGGGCGTTGTTCGGACTCGCGCAGGGCGAGGCCTGGCGGGGATAGAGCGGACTCATGGCGACGCTTCCTGTTGACGAACTCCGCATCATCGATCGCTTCGGCCCGCACACGTCGGCGATGGCCGGGGTGCGGCTGTCGACGAGCACGGAGCCCGATCGGCTTGTCAAGACGCATTGCTGTTTCTGCGGCCAGCAATGCGGCGTGCAGCTCAAGGTCAGGAACAACGAGGTTATCGGCTTCGAGCCGTGGGAGGAGTTCCCGTTCAACCGGGGCATGCTGTGCCCCAAGGGCGTCAAGCGCTACCTGCAGGGCGCGCATCAGGACCGGCTCACCGCCGCGCTCGGGCGCGACGCATCGTCGCCCTCTGGCTTCAGCCCGTTGCCGTACGAAGAGGCCATTGCCAGAACGGCCGCGGCGATTGCGCGCGTGCAGGAGACGCACGGTCCGTCAGCCGTCGGCGTCCTGAGCGGCGCGAGCCTGACGACCGAAAAGACGTACCTCCTCGGCAAGTTCGCGCGCGTCTGTTTGCGCACGCCGTTCATCGACTACAACGGGCGGCTGTGCATGGTCAGCGCCGGCGCCGCCAACAAGAAAGCCTTCGGCATCGATCGCACCACCAATCCCTGGTCGGACATGGTGGGGACCGACGTCATCTGGGTGGCGGGGTCGAATGTCGCCGAATGCTCGCCCATCACGACCAACTACATCTGGCAGGCACGCGAGCAGGGCGCGAAGGTCATCGTGCAGGATCCGCGCATCACGCCGGTGGCGCGCACCTGCGACCTCTATCTGCCGGTGAAGCCCGGGCGGGACGCGGCGCTGTTTGCCGGCGTGCTTCAGCAGATGATCGAGCGCGGCTGGATCGATCGCGACTTCATCGACACGCACACGGTCGGTTTCGACGATGTGGCCGCCTACTGCCGCCAGTGGACGCTTGCCCGGACCGCGGACGTGGCTGGCGTTCCGGCCCGGTCGATTGAGCAGGCAGCGGAATGGTGGGGCACCGCGAAGACGAGCTTCCTTTTCCATGCGCGCGGCATCGAGCACCACTCGACAGGTGTCGAGAACGCGCTCGGCACGATCAACCTCGTGCTCGCAACAGGGCGTATCGGCAAGGCGAAGAGCGGCTACGGCACCATCACCGGGCAAGCCAACGGCCAGGGCGGACGCGAGCACGGCCAGAAGTGCGATCAGCTGCCCGGCTGGCGCGACATCAGCAACCCGGAACACCGTCGCTACATGGCCGGCGTCTGGGGCGTTGACGAGAAGGACATCCCGGGTCCGGGCGTCGATGCGTTCGAGCTGTTCCGCAAGATCGATCGCGGCGAGATCAAGGCGCTCGTGTCGATCTGCTTCAACCCCAAGGTGTCGCTGCCCGACAACCTGTTCGTGACGCGCGCGCTCGAGAAGCTCGAGTTCTACGCTGCCATCGACTTCTTCCTGAACGAGTCGGCACGCCACGCCGACATCGTGCTGCCGGGGAGCCTCCAGGAGGAAGACGAAGGCACCGTCACGCAGGTCGAAGGGCGCGTCATCAGGATCAACAAGGCTGTCGACAGTCCGGGCGACGCCCGGCAGGACTGGCGCATCGTCCAGGATCTGGCGCGCGCGCTGGGCCGGCCGCACGGATTCACGTTCGGCTCGCCGCGCGAGATCTTCGAGGAGCTTCGCGTGGCCAGCAAGGGCGGCGTGGCCGACTACTCGGGCATCACCTACGAGAAGATCGAGCAGCAGATGGGCGTGTTCTGGCCGTGCTACAGCGAGGACCCCGAAACCGGACGCCCCGTCGAACACGACGGCACGCCGCGCCTCTTCGAGCCTGGCAGCTACAACCCCGTCGCGAAAGGGAAGGGGCCTTTCTATTTTCCCGACGGCCGTGCGCGCTTCAACGTGGCGACGTACCGGCCGCCTGTCGACGACGCGAGCGATGACTACCCGCTCTTTCTCACGACGGGCCGCGTCGTCAGCCACTTCCTGTCAGGAACGCAGACGCGCCGGATCGGACCGCTCGAGCATCAATATCCGGAGCCGCGGATCGAGCTGCATCCGCGCCTCGCGTCGAAGCTGGGCATCGGCGACGGCGACTGGGCGACGGCCGAAACGCGACGGGGCGGAATCACGCTCCGCGCCATGGTCGTCACCACGATCCGTCCCGATACGATCTTCATCCCGTATCACTGGCCGGGCGAGAAGAGCGCGAACCGGCTGACCGTCGCAGCGCAGGATCCGATCAGCAAGATCCCTCAGTACAAGGTGTGCGGTTGCCGCCTGCGGAAGGCGGACGGCCCACCGGCCTACGCGGCGATCCTCGAGCCGCAGCAGTAGCCATGCCCAAGCCGGAATCGCTGCACTTTTTCATCGATCCCAACCGCTGCATCGGCTGTCAGGCGTGCGTCCATGCCTGCACGGAGTGTGAAACCCATCGCGGTGACTCGATGATCCATCTCGAGTACGTGAATCGCGCCGAGAGCGTGCAGACGGTGCCGGTCGTCTGCATGCACTGCCATCAGCCGACGTGCGCCGAGGTGTGTCCGGCCGACGCGATCAAGCGGACGGGCGACGGAGTGGTCCAGTCGGCGCGCAAGCCGCGCTGCATTGCGTGCGGCAACTGCGTCCTCGCGTGTCCGTTCGGCGTGCCGGAAGTCTACGAGGACCGCCAGATCATGATGAAGTGCGATATGTGCTACGACCGATCGAGCGTCGGCAAGAAGCCGATGTGCACGACCGTGTGCCCGAGCCAAGCGCTCTTTTTCGGCACGCTCGAGCAAATCGAGGCGTTGCGGCCGATGTCGGTCCCCGTCAACCGGTTTCAGTTCGGCAGGCAGCGTGTGTCGACCGAGGTCTTCATGATGATGCCGAAAGCGCGAACCGCCCGCGACCCCTACGTGGACGTCACGGCTGCGATGAACGATCAGCCGCGCGCGCGCGCGATTCCGCTGCGGCCGATCCCGTCCGGATCTCCGGCGGGCGATCCGGATCCGTTCGCCGGAATTGAGGTGTAGCGATGCCCGACCCGGTACGCCGGCCGATCGACGTCCGCATCGACAGCCCGGGCCGCGAAGGGTTGACGGGCACGGTGCCCGCGAGCGTCTACGCGCCGCTCGCCGATCAGGAACAGATCACTGTGGCGCCGGACGGCAGGCCGATGGAGGAGCAGCCGTCCTGGCGGGCCGACTTTCCGATCGACTGGCCGCAGGACGAGTACGTGGAGCGGCGCGATTTCATGAAGTTCCTGGTTCTGATCAGCCTCGCGTTCACGGCCGGCCAGTTCTGGATCGTCATGGAGAACTACTGGCGCCGGGGCACCGGCCAACCCGACATCCGGCGGGTGGCGTCGCTCGACGACATTCCCGTCGGCGGCGCGACGACGTTCGCCTATCCAGGGGAGCACGATCCGTGCGTGCTCGTGCGTCCCGCCGAGAACGTTGTCGTGGCGTACAGCCAGAAGTGCACGCATCTGTCGTGCGCGGTGCGTCCCCTTGTCGATCGCGGCCTCCTGCAGTGTCCGTGTCACGAGGGAGCCTTCGAGCTCTCCTCGGGGCGGCCGGTTGCCGGTCCGCCCAGCCGGCCGCTCCCGGTCGTGCAACTGCAGGTTCGCGGCCGCGAGGTGTTCGCGACCGGCATCGATCAGCGTACGGTCTGACAGCCATGCGGGTGACACGTCCTTTCACGCGCGCACAGAGAACGATCGTCGTGTACGGCATGCTCACGTTCGTGCTGATGCTCGTCGTGCTGCAGCTGTGGCTGCTGACGGCGACGATGAACGCGTTTCTGGGCGGCGACACGAGCGTGATCTGGCCGGCCGCGTGGGTGAGCCTTGTCTGCCTGCTGCTGAACCTCGGGCTGCTCGGATATCTCTATCGCATCGAGCGCACACGAACGTGATGACGATGCCCGCGAACGCACGCGGCGAAAGCGCTGTCGCCACATTGCACCCCGCCTACTTCGCGCTTGTGATGGCGACCGGCATTCTCTCGATCGCGAGTCAGCTGCTTGGCTTCCGCACGCTGGCGGTGGGGCTGCTTGTGCTGAACGTGGTGGCCTTCGCGACCCTCTGGATCCTCAACGTCCTGCGCGTCGCGCGGTATCCCGACCGCGTGATGGCGGATCTCCGCGATCATGGCCGTAGCGTCGGCTTCTTCACGATGGTGGCCGGCACGTGCGTCCTTGGCAGCCAGGCGCTCGTCGTGGCCGGTGCGTGGCAGGCTGCCGCCTGGCTGTGGGCCGCTGGGATCGTCCTGTGGGCCGGCATCACCTACGGGGTGTTCGCGCTGCTGACGGTCAAGCCTGACAAGCCGTCGCTCGCAGCCGGCATCAACGGCGGGTGGCTCGTGGCGGTCGTGGCGGCGCAGTCGGTGTCGGGCCTGGGATCGCAGCTCGCGGCCGGCTTCGGCGATCGCGCGCCGCAGATTCTCTTCTTCTCGCTCGCGCTCTGGCTCGGCGGCGGGATGCTCTATATCTGGATCATCTCGCTCATCTTCTATCGCTATACCTTCTTCGCGCTGAGCCCGTCGGATCTGGCGCCGCCGTACTGGATCAACATGGGCGCCGTGGCCATTTCCACGCTGGCCGGTGCGCTGCTCGTGATGGCGGCGCCGCAGTCGCCGGTCGTCGCCGAGTTGCGGCCGTTCGTCAAGGGACTGACCCTGATGTTCTGGGCCACCGCGACGTGGTGGATTCCGATGCTGGTGATACTGGGCGGATGGCGCCACGTCTACAGCCACTTCCCGTTCCGCTACGACCCGTCGTACTGGGGCATGGTGTTCCCGCTCGGCATGTACACGGTGTGCACGCTCCGTCTGACGCAGATCATCGACGTCCCCTTCCTGCTGATCGTGCCGCGTGTGTTCGTGTTCGTCGCGCTCGCCGCGTGGCTCGTCGTGATGACCGGCCTGGTCCATCACCTCATCGGGCCGCGTCGCTCCTGAAGACGCCTGAGGGAGGCACCCGTGTGGATACTCCTGATCGTCGGCATTGCCCTCGTCGCTCTCGCCCACACGGCGCCCGCCCCGTTCCTGCTCGACGCGATGGCCGGCGATCGGGCGGTGTGGCACATGCCGAGAAGCCATCCGCCCACCGCCTACCTCTCGTTCGATGACGGTCCGAATCCGTCGACGACGCCCGCGCTCCTTGATGTGCTGGCGCGCGAAGGCGTGCCCGCGACGTTCTTCCTCATCGATCGGCATATCACTGATGAGACTGCGCCGATCGTCCGCCGGATGTTTGCAGATGGCCACGCGGTGGCACTGCACTCGGCATCGCGACGGTACCTGCTGATGTCGCCAGCAGATTTCGCCAAGACGCTGAGCGCGGCGGCCGATCGCATCGGGGCGGTCGCGGGCTCGAGGCCATGCCGCGCCTTTCGTCCACACGCGGGCTGGCGAAGCGGCACGATGTACGACGGACTGCAGCGGATCGACTACAAGCTGGTCGGCTGGGGCTGGATGCTATGGGATGCGGCACCGTTCCGCGAGCGAACCGCCGATCGCACGGTTGCGCGCGTCGCGCCGCGCGTGCGTGGCGGCGACATCATCGTGATGCACGACGGCGACGAGAAGGCGCCGCGCAAGCCGCAGCCGCAGACCGTCGAAGCTGCCGAGCGGCTCATCGCGGCCCTACGTGGTCGAGGGCTTGCGTTCGGGACGATTTGTTGATCGCCGCGCGGCCATTTCCCGGCCGATCTCCTGAAGATCGTCGGCCGACAACGCCCGGCCGGCCGCGGGAAACAGTTCGCGATCCTCGATGGCGATGTGCCGCTCGTACATCGCCTGAAGCGCGTCGAGGACGGCGCGGAGTTCGGTCACGTCCTGCTGCGCGAGCCGCCCCTCCGCAATCCACCGCCTGACGAGCGCGTCGACGCGGTGGTGGTCCGTTTCGGCTTCGGCGTGATCGCGCTCGAGGCGCTCGAGCACGCGGAGCGACGCGTGCGCCGCCGCGTCGCCGGATGCACGCAGGCGTGGAAAGAGGCTGTTCTCCTCGTCGGCCGTGTGGCGCGGCGCGGCGGTTGCGAAGTAGGCGAGCGCACCCTCGAGCGCCTGCCGCTCCCCGTCCGCAAGCGCTCTGCCGCCGCCGTGATCGGTGACGAGGACGAGCACCTTGAGGAAGTGTTCGATCCGTCGATGACAATCGCTCAACAGGCCGAGCGGTTCGTCGAATCCATGATCCGGACGCTGGCCAATCCTGATGGGCATGTTGTCGAATCCTCGTGGCCGTCAGATCGTTGAGTTGCCGGACCTATAGGTCCGGCCTACGCACGGCGTTGTCTGGCGCGAGCCCGTACGACCCGCGCGGACCGCGTGAGCGACGACGAAGGCGTTGTCCAGCGCGCCGATCGCCACCCCTGTGAATAGCGCCCACGCACCGAGTGCCACGGTTGGTGCCCATTCCGTGAACATGCCGATAGCCAGCGCCGGGACGGCCACTGACCAGGCGCCGAAGACGATGGCCTGCAACCACCAGTCGCGCATCGTGTGCGGCGACGGCGGCGGCTCGCGATAGCCGCTGCGCTCATAGGCCCAGAACCACGTCGCCATCGGTACGAGCCGGCCTTCCATCGCGACCACCATCTGCGCGAGAAACCCGACGAGTCCCAGCACGCCGTACGCAGCCGCGGCGTGGAGGGACGCGGGCGAACGCGGAGCGACGAGCAGCCACAGCCCGACGGCCGTAGCGGCCGCGAGTGAAAGGCCCGCGCCGGCGGCGTGCAGAAGTCCGAAGGACACGCGTGCCGCCCCGGCCGGCTTCGGGACCGCCCGCCGCCACATCCAGGCGACTTGTACCGCGAACGCCGCCAGGCCGGACACGATCACGAGCCCGAAGGCGAGCGACAGTGCGCTGCCGGCGACGAGCGTCGTGAACAAGCCGAGTACGCCGATCTCGAGCAGAATCGCGCTCGCATAGATGGAGCGGCCCGAGGGCATCTTCGACGGCAGCGTCATGGGCAGCAACCGGTACGCGACGCCGACGACCATCATGACCGCCCAGCCGATCGCGGCGAGGTGCGCGTGCGCGAAGACGTTGGCCAGCACGTAGCCGGGCAGGAAGTGCGCGACCTTATCGAGCGCGAGGAGCAGGCCCATCGACGCGGCCAGCCAGAAATTGACACAGGCAAAGACGAGATGCAGTTTGACAGCCGGCTGAATCCTGGCCGCGCGCACACGTCCGGCGATCCGCGCCGTCATGTACAGAACGCCGACCGCGATCGTCGCCGCGGACCAGGCCATGCCGGGGTACTCCTCGATCAGAAAGTGTCCGACCATGCCGATGAGGCCGATGGCTGCACAGCCATACGCCGCGTAGTCCATCCGGCGTGCCGGCATCTCCACGCGCAAGGCAAGCGGCCCGACGATGTAGATGGCGCCGAGGATGGAGAAGGTGATCCAACCCAGCGTGACGAGGTGCACGAGACCGACGAGCCAGGAGTGATAGAAAAATCCGGCAATCGCCTCCGGGCGCGCACCGGCGAAGGCGGACGCCACCGCCAGCGCGACGTGGGCCGCGCCGAGGTACAGCAGCGGCATCAGCACGGCCGGGCCCTTCGCAGCTCTTTCCAACTTCGTGCCTATGCCGGGACGGCGACCGCCTCGATCGCCGGTCCAGGTTCGAAAACGCAAAGCGGGTCCGATGCCATGACCGTCCCGGTCGCCGCGAAGGCGCGCGACCGCGAGCCGCCGCACAGCTCGCGGAACCGGCAGCGTCCGCACTTGCCGACGAGCGCGGTCGAATCGCGCAGCTGCACGAACAGCTCGTCGTGGCGATAGGTGTCGACAAGGCTGTGCGTTCTGACGTTGCCGCGCGCCATCGGCAGGAAGCCGCTCGGGCAGATGTTGCCGATGTGATCGACGAACACGAAGCCATTGCCGTCGTTGACGGCGCGCGTCGCACGCAGCTGTCGGCGCCGCGCGACCGCGTGTGTCTCCAGCGCCGGCTCGCTCGCGTCGTGCTCGCGCTGCCACACGACGCGGTGGTAGTGGGGCGCTTCGGTCGTCTTGATCCCGAACGGCGACCGCAGCGACAGGTCGTACAGGTCGTTCAGTACGCGCTCGCAGTCGTCGGCGGTGATCTGTTCGACGCTCACCCCTCGGCCGGTCTGGATGAGAAAGAAGAGCGCCCACAAGGTGACGGGCAGCTCTGCGATGCGAGTTGCCATCGCGTCGAAGTACGGAAGCGTCCGTTTGCTGACCGTCGAGTTGATCTGGAGCGGCAGACCCAGCTCGATCGCGTCTCCGATGATCCGCATCGTCCAGGCGTACGACCCGCGCACCTGTCGAAAGGCGTCGTGCGTTTCCGGCGTGGGGCCGTCCAGGCTGACGGCCACGCGCGACAATCCGGCACGCTTCAACTCCTCGAGGCGCGCGCGCGTGACGGCCGCCGTTCCGCTCGGAGTCAGCGCGACGGTGAGGCCGGCATCCGCCGCGTAACCGACCAGCCGCGCGAGATCGGGCCGCCACATCGGGTCGCCACCGGTGAGCACGAACAGCGGCGGTCCGGGCGAGAAGCTTCGAACCTGGTCGATCAGGCGGAACCCTTCCTCGGTGCCGAGCTCACGCGGGTCGCGGCGTGCGATGGCGTCGGCGCGGCAATGGACGCAGGCCAGCGCGCACGCGCGGGTCACCTCCCAGATGACGAGAAACGGTGCCTGATGAAAGTCGGTGTGGACGAACGCTGGCGGGGGCATGCGAGCAGCATCGCCCGACTGGGCTCGCGCCGCCTATGACGGCTGTCATAGGCCCTCAGGAACGCGCCATGCCTTCGAGCGCGGCCCGATCCACGACGAGGAACCCGTCCTTTTCGGTGCGGACGAGGTCGTCCTTACCCCATCGGCTCATGATGCGGATGGTCGTCTCGATCGTCGTGCCGATCATGTCGGCCAGCTCCTGTCGAGACAGCGCCAGCGCGATGAACGTGCCTTCCGGCCTCGGCTGTCCCATTTCGGCCGCGAGCTTCACGAAGAAGCGCGCCAGCCGCGACTCGACGCGGCCGCCTGAGAGCTCGGCGAGACGGTTCGTGAGCTCGACGAGCCGGTGCGTGAGGCCCGTCAGCAGGCCGCGGACCAACGTCGGGTGGTTTTCGAGGAGCGTGAAGAACGCCTGGCGGGGAATGAGCAGGCAGGTCGTGGGTTCGAGCGCCACGGCGCTCGCCGGGTAGGGCCGCGATTCGTAGACGGCGACCGCGCCGACCGGATCGCCCGGCCCGAAGATCTCGAGGATGACGTCGGCGCCGCGCGCAGTGGTCTTGAAGACTTTCACGCGCCCGCTGACGACTGTGTACAGCGCCTCAGAAGGATCGCCTTCGCTGAACAGCTGGTCGCCTTTGTCGAACCGACGCTCGGAGGCGACAGCGGCCAATCGCTGCCGGTCCTCGAGCGACAGCCGCCGGAAGATCGTCGTCAGCCGCAAAAGCTCTTCGACGTGCGCTGTCATCGCCCCATTGTCATCGATATGACGGACGTCATACCGCGTCGATCGCGAAGCGACTACCCTCGGAAGGCAAAGAGGGAGTCACCATGAACCCAGCATTCGAGCAAGAGACGGTCGGCGACATCGTCGCGACCGATTTCCGGGCGGCGCGTGTGTTCGAGCGATTCGGCATCGATTTCTGCTGCGGCGGACGGCAATCGTTTCCTGACGCCTGCCGGGCCGCGGGCGCGGATCCCGCTGCCGTGTCCCGTGAGCTCGGTGCGCTGCCGCCGCCCGAAGAAGCCGAGCCCGACGGAGAGGACGTGCGCGACTGGCCGCTGCCTCTGCTCGTCGATCACATTGTTTCGACCCACCATGCCTATGTGCGGGTCGCGCTGCCGGAAATCGCGCACCACCTGAGCACGCTCGTCAACGTGCATGGCGAGCGGCATCCGGAGCTGTTCCGGGTGTCGGCGGCGTTCGACGTCCTCCGGCACGAATTGCAGCAACACATGATGAAGGAAGAGCGCGTGCTCTTTCCCTACATTTGCGAGATCGCGTTGGCCGGCGGTCCGACGCATGCCAGCCCGTTCGGGACGATCGAAAACCCGATTCGGATGATGGAGCGCGAACACCGCGATGCGGGCGACGAGCTGCATCTCATTCGTGAGCTCACCAACGGGTTCACCGCGCCGCCGGATGGCTGCGCGACCTATCGTGCGGCGTTCGCGGAGCTCGCGCGATTCGAGCGCGACCTGCACCGCCACGTCCATCTGGAAAACAACATCCTGTTCCCCGCGGCAGTTGCGCTCGAACAGGGAACATGAGGTGAGGCGAGCGCGACGAGGGAGGTTGCTATGACCATCCGCCTGCTGTTTCTCGGGATCGTTCTGGGCGGCGCTGCCGCGGGTTGCGCGACGCCTCAAGGCGCGACGAACACGGCCGACCGCGGGCCGTTTGCCGCCGCCGATCTTCCAAAACTCGCCGGCCAGGCCGCCACGTGCACCGGGCCGCGCGACAAGACCTTCGCCCTGGACGCACGCGAGACGACCGTCGATCTCGGCCTGGGCGTGCGGTTCAACGCCTGGACCTACAACGGCCAACTGCCAGGCCCCACGCTCGAAGCGTGTGAAGGCGATCGCGTCACGATTGTCCTTTCCAACCATGCCGCCACGTCGCACGGGCTCGACTCGCACGCGCTTCGAACCAGCATGATGCACTTCGGGCCGGTGGCGCCGGGCACGTCGTTGACGATCGACAAGACCGTCGACGTGCCGGGCACGTACATGTATCACTGCGCATCGGGGCCGGTCACCGACCTGCATATCAAGAGCGGCCTGAGCGGCGCGATGATCGTCTACCCGCGGGCGCGGCCGCTGCGGCCTGCGCGCGAACTCGTCGTGGTCGAGAGTGGTGTCTACGGCGACCGCGACGCGTCCGGTCTGATTCCGGGCACGGATCCGGTACGTGTGCAGAAGAACGATCCGGCCTTGATGATGTTCAACGGGCGGCTCGAGCACGCGCCGTTGCCCGTTCGGGCCGGCGACCTGGTTCGCGTCTACGTCGTGAATGTGGGCCCGGGTGTGTCGGCGATCCACGTGATGGGCACGATTCTCGACACGATCGACGACGGCGCCTCGCAGATCCGGGATGTGCAGACGTACGGCGTTCCGGCGGGAAGCGGCGCCATTGTCGAATTCCGGATTCCCGAGGCTGGCATGTACGGGCTCGTGGACCACGACCGCCTGTCGTACGTGCCGTACGGAATGGTCATGGTGTTCGATGCAACAGGTGGACAGCTGCAACAGACACACTAACGGACAGGTTCTAAGAGAGGTTCCTCTAGAACCCTTTTCCAGCTTCAAGCAGGCTGGGGAGCTCTTGCAGCCTGCCGCTCCGCCGCTTCGCGCGTGACGTCGATGACGCCCTGGACAAGCACGTGCGCCCCAGAGCCGATCCCGAACGTCCAGTAGCGCCGGAACCACCGGCGCGCCGCTTCGTCGGTCGTCGCGGTTCGCATGACGCCCGTGAGAAGCGTCCGCCGCTCGTCAAGCTTCGTGACCGAGAGCGAATAGATCGTCTTCGCGTACCCAGGCTCGGCGAAGTCACGGAACGCCTCGGCGGTGACGTGCGCGAACGTAATCACGGGCTGCCAGAACTTCCCGACGAGCCCGAGCGCAATTTCGTCATGCTCTCGTTCGCCGAGCAGCACCCAGCCGCCCTCGCCGAGGGGCAGCGACGTGGTGTCGCGCAGGCGCATCCGGGCCGGCGCGTGCGGGATCTCGCCGTGGAGGAGCTGGTTGACGGCGTCCGGCAGTGCACGCAGCGCGCCCAGCAGGCCGACCAGCGGCCGCTTGCGTCCGACCTCCATCAGGTCGACCTGCATGAGCGCGTTCCACGTTGTCTCCACATCGGCATCGACGATTGTCGCCACGGCATCCGAGACGTCGTACACAGGCAGGAACTTGTCGACGAACATAGAGCCACCTTTCGCGGCACGGGCCGCAGTCGTGGCGCGAGTCGCGTCAGGCCACCGCGATGGGCTCGAGGCGCTCGGCAATGGCGACGGCGTCGATCGCCGGCTCGCGCTCCGGGGCGTGGATCGTCAGCACGGGACACCGCGCGGTGCGGACCACTTTCTCGGCGACACTGCCCATGACCACGTGGGCCAGCCCCGTGCGGCCGTGCGTGCCCATCACGATCAGGTCGATGCCGGCTTCGTTTGCGTAGTCCACGATCGCCGCGGCCGTATCGTTCGATGTCCGCACGACCGCCCGGGCGTGGAGCTGCAGCCGGTCGGCTGTCGTCAACAGCGACTCGAGGCCCGCCCGTGCCGCCTGCTCGGTCGCACGTTGGGCTTCGGTCACCGCCAGCGGATCGAGATCGGCCGAGAGGACCGGAGCGTCGTCGATGATGTGCGCGATGTGAAGGCGCGCGCCGTACAGGCGCGCCAGGTCGCGGCCGTAGAAGAGGGCCGCGTCGGACGTATGGCCGAAGTCGGTGGCGACAAGGACCTTGTCGATGTCAATCATGGCGCGCCTCGCTTTTGACCTCGTGTCGGAGCATGACGCGTGCCGCACGACGCGCACCCGGCTCGGCCCGGAAGGCCGCCCGAATCGCGAGCAGACCGGAGCCCGCTGCCGGAAATCCGGCACCCTCGATCGACGGATTGGCGTCAGTGCGCCGAAACTATCGACAGACCGCTGGCGCCAACCGCGCGTGGTGCGTGGCACGCCTCATGAAGTTCAATACTACTCATGAGGGAGATGGACGATGGCCATTCGCAACATCCTGGTCGCCACTGACTTCGGCGAGGCATCCAACGGAGCTCTTGAGTACGGTCGGATGCTGGCGCGTGCCTTCGGCGGCACACTCCACGTCTTCCACGCCGCGAGGAATGCGTTCCTCTCGCCGTCGGTCGCGGACCCGCGGCTCGTGGAAGAAGGCGCACGCCTCCAGCTCGAACACTCGCTGACAGCAGACGATCGCACGACGCTCGGCGCGCGGGCGGTCGTCGCAACGTCAGACTTCCCGGCCGAGGCGATTGTGGAGTACGCACGCGACCACGCCATCGACCTCATCGTCACCGGCACGCACGGCCGCACGGGCATGGCGCACGCCGTGCTGGGGAGCATCGCGGAGAAGATCGTGCGGACGGCGCCGTGCCCCGTGCTGACGGTCAAGGGCGGTGTCGTCGCGGTCTGAGCGCCGCGCCGAAGACGAAGGCGATGGACCAGACGAGCATCGCCGCCAGCCAGAAGAGCGCGGCCAGCGCGAGGTGTTCGAAGAAAGATCGGGGTGCGAAGGGAGCGCCCAGCCGCGCCACCATCGCGATGAGGCCAAGGGTCATGCCGAGCCGAAGCGGCCACGACCGCTGTTCGGACGTCGACCCGTGCCCGCCGTGCGACAGGACGACTCGGGTACCCACCGCCAGGATCATCACCGTGAAGCCGCCAATGAAGAGGACGTGCAGGAAATCGGCGCGATAGCGCGGCGCGGCCGCCACCAGCCACACGCCCGCGATGGTCAGCCAGCTGGCGGTCCACACGCACCACGACAACGTCGACCGCACGATCGGCCGCTGCCACACTCGCATGGTGGCCAGCACCGTCACTGAGACGATCGCCGCGCGCACGGTGGCCATTCCGGCGACCTCGAATCCGTACTCGGCGACCAGCGAGAGGAGCAGGGCCGTTCCGGCCGATGCGTTGGCCGCCGTCAGCTCGAGAGAAGGCGCGGGCAGCGGGAGCCCGAGCAGGCGCGGTCCGAGAAATCCGCCGACGCCCGTCAGGAGGAGCAGCATCATGCCCTCGGTGAGGAGCCGTCGGCCGAGCAGGTCCCAGAATGGGGCGACGAGTTCAGTGGCGACGCCCGCATTGATCAATGCGCCGGCGGTGCCCGCGGCCAGGCCCAGGCCAACCAGCGCGAAGCTTGACGGTGGCGGTTGCTGCCGCCGCACGAACCGCACGACGACGAGTGAGAGCAGCAGTAGATGAGCGGCGAGGAATGCGCCTGTCGCGATCGCAAACTGCTGGAACTCCGATGCGACAACCGACACCACGATCGCTGCAGCGAGGGTCAGCTGCGCCGGCATGGCTGGCGGGGCGGTCATCGTCAGGCGTGGGACCGCCGTGAGCAGGAATCCGGCGACGAACGAGTAGAGAAAGCCGACCGTCTGCACGAGCGCGTGCGAACGCCCCGAGTAGGTGGACGTCAGACCGACGTAGTACATCGGCCAGATGGCCACACCGGCAAGGCCGGCGGCGACGCCGAGCGGGAAGAACAGACGATACGGTTCCAGACTAACGACTCTCGACCCGCGACTTACTTTGACTCTATCGCGAGGAGCGTCAGGTCATCCTGCAAATCACCATTGCCCGACCACTGTCGGACGGCGCCCACCACGCGAGCCAGCGCATCGTCGAGCGCGACGGCCCGCGACGCCGCCAAGGTTTCGGCGAGCCGGTGGCGCCCGAAGTCCACGCCGCCCGCATCGGATGCGTCCGTCGCGCCGTCGGAGTGAAACAGCACACGGTCGCCGGGATGGATGATCAATCGGTGCTCCTCGTAGGTCGCGTCAGGAAAGAGCCCGATCGGGAATCCAGGTGCGTCGTAGGTCACGGGTTCGCCGTCGGCCGGCAGATAGATGGGGCCCGGATGCCCGGCGGACGTGAATCGCAACTCGTGCGAGTGCACGTCGAGCGTCGCACAGATGAAGGTGAAGTACTGCCACGTATTCGGATCGATCGGGAACTGCCGGTTGAGATCCGCCGCGACTTCGGCAGGCGAGAGAATGCTGTGCAGCACCGACGCCTGCCACGGACGGGACGCAAGCACGCGCGTGAGCGCCACGGCCTGCAGCGCCGCCGCCACGCCGTGGCCGCTCACGTCGAGCAGGTAGAACCCGACGTGATCGTCGTCGACTGGAAACACGTTGAAGCTGTCGCCGGCCAGCCGGTCGCTCGGCTCCCACGCCCACGCGAAGCGCATCCCGTCCACGAGGGGCAGCGTCTTCGGGAACAACGACTTCTGGATCGCCGCTGCCGCGTCCAGATCGCGCTGGAGCCGCCGATGCGCCTCGCGCAGCTTGCCATCGGCAGCCAGCCGGTCGGTCATGTCGCGGATGGCCGCGATGATGACGGGCCCCGCGTCCAGGCGAATCGGGCTGAGACTGATATCCAGCGGAATGCGGCTGCCATCCTTGCGGACACCCCACAGGTCGAGCGCCGCCCCCATCGGCCGCGCGTGCGGCTGGGCGGCATAGTGCTGCCGCGCATGCCGGTGCACGTCGCGCACCTCCTGCGGCACGAGCAGCTCGACGCGCTGGCCAATGAGCTCGTCCGGCGCGTATCCGAAGAGCGCTTCGATCTTCGAGTTCGCGAAGACGATGCGGCCCTGCGTGTCGGACGCCATCATCGCGTCCGGCGCGTGTTCGAGCAGCTCGAGGTGCGTCAGCGTCCAGGCGCGCGCGGCCGCGTCGTGGGCGCCGAGGTGAAACGGGCAGCGAGCCGGCTGCGTGGATTTCTTCGCGGGCTGCGGGAAATCCCGCAGCGGATCTCCGTCTTCACCCTGCGCGTTGGCGGCTGTCGGCATCGATTCCTCGTAACGTGTGCGATGACCGTTCAAGAATCGGGCCGCCGCGCTGACGAAAAGGCGGCGGAGCGACGGCGAATCGACGCCGAGTGCCGTCGTCATGACAACGAGCGGGACATGACAATCACCATGATCCCGATCGTGAGCGCCCACCCGACGACGCAGACGGCGATGGCCCGCGCGGTGCTGGTGTAGTCGAGCGCCTGCCGGACCGCCACGATCATCGTCGCCAGCATCCAGAGGGGCACGAAGGCGAACACCGGCGTCGCAAACGGCGGCCAGACGCCGGCCGCCAGCAGGAGACCGGGCGCTGCGGAAAAGCCCAGTGTTCTCAGCAGTTGGCCGACATCGACTTCGGTCTGCGGCTCAGGAAACCAGCGGGCGCCGATTTCATAGGTGAGAACCGCCCACGCCGCCCAGCCGACGATGGCCGCGACGCCGAGCTCGAACGCCCGGCCCGGCGCCGCGCCGAATCCGCGCACGCCCAGGCCTGCCGCGATCGCCACGCCGGCGACGACGGCGAGCGCCTGTGCCGTGCTGGACACATCGGCTTCCACGTCCTCGTACGTGTCGACATCGAACACGGTCACGCCCATCAACCGGTGCATGAAAGTCGTCATAGGAGGCCTCGCGACTGTGAGCGTCGCAACGGCCGTGCCGGGACGGGCAGGCACCTCGTTTGCGTCCGATCCGATGGGGGAGTTGGCCATGGGTACCGAACATACACACCACGTCACCGTGCGGCTCGAGCGAGGGTACGAGTTCGTGGGCGAGTTCAACGACGTCGACGGAGCGCCGGCCATCCTGTTCGACGAACCGGAGCCGCTCGGGGAAGGCCGCGCGCCGAATGCGGCCGCCGTGCTCGCCGCCGCTGTTGGCAACTGTCTCTCGGCCAGCCTTGCGCTCTGTCTTCGTAAGATGCGCCTCACTGTCGACGGACTGACGGCGAACGTCGAAGCCCGGATCAGCCGCAACGAGGAAGGCCGGCTGCGGATCAGTGGCATCGACGTGGAGCTCGTGCCCGAACTGCGCGACTACAACCCCGCGAAGCTGCAGCGTTGCGAGCACCTGTTCGAAGACTTCTGCACGGTGACGGCGAGCGTGCGAAAAGGCATTCCGGTGGGCGTCACGGTGCGGGCGCCTGGCGAGATCGCAACAGTCGCACCCGTGTTGCCGAAGACGAGCGCTGAGCGTGCGGTGCTCGATGAACAGTGCTGAAGGGGTGACTCACATGATGACAGCCACGCCGCGACAGGCCGGGAATGTCTACTGGCACCGCGAGCTGCCGCCGCTCGACGCCGATCCCGCAGGCGAGTACACCGTCGAGGCGACGAGCGGCCGCGTTTCCGATCCGTTCCTCGATCGCGATGCGATCTGGCGGGAATGCTACGGCGGCCTGATCACGGAAACCGGCCGCCGGGTCCAGCAGGAGATTGCGCGGCTCGGCGGCCGCTACGCGCGGATCGTCGACGAGTCGATCGACGTCAAGCACGATGATGCGACGTCGGAGGCATGGCTGCACGGCCGGTTCACGTACAGGCTCTATACGTGACCGGCCGCTGCCGTTGTTACCACGGAAGGTTGACGCGGGCGCCGAACATGCCCCGCCGCGGGTCGACGAACACCGTCGGACGGCCGAAGTTCTGGCTGAACAGGTTGTCGTCGGCGACCCCCTCTTCCGCCGTGCTGTCCAGCGCGTTCAGGATGTCGGCGAGCAACTCGATCTGTCCACCGCCCGGGAACCGCAGCATCTTTGAGATTCGAAGGTCGAGCAGATGCTGCGCCGAGAGCCGGCGCGTTCCTCGCGTTTCGATGAAAATGCCCTGCGAGGGACTCTGCGGGAGCGACACGAGCGCCGTGGCCATCCACGGGAGGCCCGTCAGGTCCCATCGCGCGAAAGACATGCGTACGATCGCCCGGCAGGAGCCCGGCCGCATTGATGAGCGTGTTCGGTCGCGCCCGAACGTGTCGGCGTTGCCAAACGTGCTACTGAACTGACCAGCCCCGGGAGCCCTCCATTAGAGGCCTGCAGGTCTTCCGAGCGTGAGAACGTATACCACGCCAGCGTCTGCCACCGATTCGCAAGGCGCTTCTCGACAGCGAACATCGCCGCGTTGTAGCGCAGGAAATAGCTGTCCGGGTTGACGTGACGGTCGATCCAATCGAACCCGTGCCCGAGCCCGCGACGGCCTGATAGAACTCCCGCTATCTGCCACGGATTCTCTGCCGAGCCTTCCACGGAAGGTTCGAAACGCTTTTGCCCCCGTCGATGATCTTGGGGTCGTCTTCGGTGTCCCGTCGTCAAGGACCAAGGCGGCCGTCTAATCAACCGTCTGCGCGTTGGAAAAGGCTTGACAGCCAATAGTCAAGTACTCTATTGATTAATTGACCATGGCCACCTCTCATCGGCATTTCAAGAATCGCCTTTACACGCAGTTCGCCCGCATTGGCAAGGCGCTCTCCAGTCCGAGCCGGCTGGAGCTCCTCGAGCTGCTCGCTCAAAGCGAGCGCACCGTGGAATCACTCGCCGACGAGATCGGACTCTCGCTCGCCAATGCCTCGCAACACCTGCAGGCACTGCGCCGGGCGTCGCTCGTCGAGACGCGGAAGGAAGGCGTGTACGTGTACTGCCGGCTGGCCGATCCGGCTGTCTTCGACTTGTCCCGCGCGGTCCGAACCGTGGCCGAACACCGCCTGGCCGAGCTCGAACAGATCGTTCGGCAGCAGTTCGGAGACCGCGATGCGCTCGAACCCGTCAACATGGACAAGCTTCTGTCCCGCGCACGCTCGAAGAACGTCGTGATCCTGGACACGAGGCCCGCCAACGAGTACGCAGCCGGCCACATTGCCGGCGCCATCTCGGTCCCCATCGACGAACTACAGGCGCGTCTGCGCGAGCTGCCGAAGCACAAGGAATACGTCGCGTATTGCCGCGGGCCGTACTGCGTCTACGCCGATCACGCCGTGGAACTCCTGCGTGCCAAGGGACGAAACGCGAAGCGTCTCGTCGAGGGATTTCCCGAATGGCGCGCCGCTGGATATCCGATCGAAATCGGTCAACAGACGTTTGCGTCCCGATGACGAGAGCCCCTTGGTATGTGGCCGGTCCCGCACTGGTCCTGTGCATCCTGATGTTCCGCGCCGCACTCAACAAGCCGCTGAGTGCGCTCGGTGGGTACATCGATCGTGCTGATCCAGTGGCGGGCCGCCGCGGCCGCGTCAGCGTGTGGTTGCTGCTCGGGTTCGTGATCGGAGGCGCGCTCTCCGCGGCTTTGACGGGTACCTTCTCGCTCTCGATCGTGTATCCAGCGCTGGCGTGGCCAGTCTCGCCCTCGTTGCAGATCGCGCTGCTGGTGGCCGCCGGTATCGCGATGGGCCTGGGCGCGCGCGCCTCGCGGGGGGCTGCATGTCGGGACACCGCTTGACCGGTATGTCGCTGGGATCGCCGGCGAGCATCGCGGCCACGATGACGTTTTTCGCCGTGGCCGTGTTCGTGACCCACTTGTTGTTCGCGCGGCTCTGAAATCACCCGAGACACCTGGAGGATGTATGACGCCTGCGGCCGTCGATCGAGCAGCCCTCGAGAGCAAGGTCAAAAGCATGTATTCGGACGTGGCGGCGAATCCGCACGGCGAGTTCCATTTCGAGATGGGTCGCGCGATGGCGGAGCGCCTGGGATACGCGCCGGCAGATCTCGATCGTGTGCCAGCTGAGGCGATCGACTCCTTCGCGGGCGTCGGTCACTTCTTTCATCTCGCCGCGCTGCAACCGGGCGAAGCCGTGGTGGACCTCGGAAGCGGCTCGGGCATGGACAGCTTCATCACAGCGCTGAAGGTGCAGCCGGGGGGCCGCGTCGTCGGCGTCGACATGACCGACGCGCAGCTCGAGAAGGCGCAGCGGCTCGCGCACCAGCGCGGCATGGCGAGCGTCAGCTATCGCAAGGCCTACATCGAGGACACGGGGCTGCCGGGCGAGTCGTTCGACTGCATCATCTCGAACGGCGTGATCAACCTCGCCGCGGACAAACCAGCAGTGTTTCAGGAAGCCGCACGCCTTCTGAAGCGCGGTGGACGCCTCGCGATCGCCGATATCGTCACCGGGCTTCCCTTGCCGGAGAACGTCGTCTGCAACGCTGATCTCTGGGCAGCCTGTATCGGCGGCGCGGCGCAGCGCGGCGCGTATCAGGAAGCCATCGAAGACGCGGGCTTCGCGATCGAATGCGTCGAAGACAACACCGGCTACCACTTCATCTCCGAGCGCGCACGCAAGGCGACGGCGAAATGGGGCGTGATCAGCGTCTCGCTCCTCGCGCGCAAGAGATAAAGCGACATGGCGGCACGAGTCACCGCGCTCGCCGTTGCCGTCGCTGCCGGCTTCGTGATCGCCTGGGCGCGGTTGTCGGATCCCGCCGTGATCCGCGACATGCTGCTGCAGCGCGAGGCGCATGTGTTCCTGATCATGGGAAGCGCTATCGTCGCGGCGGCGGTAGGCCCGGGGCCGCTGGCCGCCGTGTTTTGTTCGGGGAATGTCGCAGCCCTGTTCGTCGCTGCAGGCCTCGTCGTTGGCATTCGCCTGCAGCCCCCCCTCGTTCGGTCCTACCGCCGCACAACGCATCGCATGCCCGAATTGACGGGTTCGATCGGACTGTAACCATGATCTTCAGACCGTTCTACTACTTCGATCTCGGTTGCGCGGCGTATCTGCTCGGATGCGGCTCGCTGGGCAAGTGTGCCGTCGTCGACGCGCGGGCAAGCGACATCGACTCGTACGTGTCGTTCGCGAGTCACAAGCACATGCAGATTACGCACGTGATCGACACCCATGTCCACGCGGACCATCGATCCGGCGGTCTCACGCTCGCGGAGCGTGTTGGTGCCCGCTATTGCCTCCACGAGTCGGCGGACGTCTCGTTTCCGTTCGCGGCGCTGCATGACGGCGATCGAATCGAGCTTGGGAACACGCTCGTTGACGTTCTGCACACGCCGGGCCATTCACCCGACAGCGTCTGTCTCGTCGTCACGGACCTCAAACGCGGAGCGGCCCCGTGGTTTGTCTTGAGCGGCGACACGCTGTTTGTGGGCGCGGTGGGACGGCCCGATCTCCCCGGTCATGCCCGCGAGAATGCCGAGCGGCTCTACGCCAGCCTGCACGATCGACTTCTGAGGTTGCCCGACGATCTCGAGATCTACCCGGGACACTTTTCCGGCTCCGTGTGCGGCGCCGGACTGAGCGGAAAGCCGACGAGCACGATTGGGTTCGAGAAACGCTGGAACCCGATGCTGACGATGGACCGCACTGCGTTTGTGGAGGCGCTCGCGACCGTGCCGCCGAAGCCGGCCGAGATGGAACGGATTCTCGAATACAACCGCGGCTTGGCGGTCAGTTCTTCGTGAGCACCGCCACCGCCGGCACGCCGCGCTCGTCGATTCGGCTGGGCCTCGGCGCGAATGCGGCACAGTTCACGCTGCTGGTCGTCGTCAACGCCTTTGTCGGCGCCATGGTGGGGTTGGAGCGAACGATTCTCCCTGCTCTGGCGGATACGACGTTCCACATCGTCGCGCGCACGGCCATCCTTTCATTCATCGTCGTGTTCGGCCTGACAAAGGCCACCACCAATTACCTGGCGGGTCATCTCGGCGATCGATTGAGCCGCAAGCGCATGCTGGTCGGCGGCTGGATCATCGCAGTGCCGGTGCCGTTTCTGCTGATGTGGGCGCCCACGTGGACATGGGTACTCGTAGCGAACGCTCTACTCGGCATCAGTCAGGGGCTCACATGGTCCACCACGGTCATCATGAAGATCGATCTGGTCGGGCCCGAGCGTCGCGGCCTGGCGATGGGGCTGAATGAGTTCGCAGGATACGCGGCGCTCGCCGCATCAGCGTGGGCGACGGCGTGGATTGCCGCGCGGTACGGACTCAGGCCGCAACCGTTCGTCCTCGGGATTGTCTTCGTCGCCGGGGGGCTCGCGCTGTCCGGGCTGTCCGTTCGGGACACGGGCGATCACGTTGCACACGAAGTCTCAACCGCTGCACGCACTGCTGATGCCTCGCTCAGCGCTCGAACGATCTTCTGGCGGACGACAGTGGGCGATCGCAATCTATCCAGCGTGAGCCAGGCGGGATTGGTGAACAACCTGAACGACGGGATGGCGTGGGGCCTGTTCCCGCTCGTGTTTGCGTCGGCCGGTCTCAGCCTGAGCGACAGCGGGCTCCTAGCCGCGATCTATCCAGCCACGTGGGCTGTGGCACAACTCGCAACGGGCGCGTTGTCGGATCGGATTGGCCGGAAGCTGCTGATTTCGTCAGGCATGTGGACCCAGGCGGCTGGGATCGGCGTTGTTGCCTTGGGCCACACGAAGGGCGCGTTCGTCATTGGCAGTGTGGTGTTGGGTCTCGGCACCGCGATGGTGTATCCGACACTGCTCGCCGCCATCGGCGATGTCGCGCATCCGCTGTGGCGCGCGTCGGCCGTGGGTGTGTATCGCTTGTGGCGGGATCTTGGATATGCGATCGGCGCGCTGCTGGCTGGCCTCACCGCCGACGCGTTCGGGTTGACCACCGCGCTATGGCTGATCGCGCTGCTCACCTTCGCATCCGGTTTGTTCGCCGCCTTGCAGATGACGGAGACCCATGTGGGGACCGGCGCCGCCGTTGGTCTCGCGCCCGCCAACAACTCTCGCCGCACCGAGTCGATCGCTGCCAGGCGCGTGTCCTGATGACGCATTCGACTCTGCCACGACTGCCGAGAAGGCCTTCAGGCTCGATGCCGCTCGCGACAGCGACGCTGCTGCTGATTACAACTGCCCTTGTGTCCAGTATTCCCCGGTTCGCCTGGCCCGAGGAACGGGCCGCGCAAACGCCGCGAGGAGCCAGTGAACCGTGGACAGCGGCGCAGACGATCGAGCCAGCCGACCTTGTCAAAGAATGGAAAGCGTCCGCGTCGGCGGATCAACCACTCGTCGTGTGCGTCGGTTTTCAAGCTCTCTATCGCGCTGGTCACGTGCCTGCCGCTTCGTTTCATGGACCGACGTCGACAGCCGAAGGACTCGCCGATCTCAAGCGGTGGGCTCAGCGCCGGTCTCGATCCGCGAACGTCGTCCTCTATTGCGGCTGTTGTCCACTTGAGGACTGTCCCAATCTCCGCCCTGCCTTCACGACGTTGCGTGACATGGGTTTCACGCGCGTGCGAGTGCTCTTGCTGCCGAACAGCTTCGGGGCCGACTGGGTTGGCAAGGGCTTCCCAGTCGAGCGTTAGATGCCGCCTTACTGTTGCGATCCGGCCCACGTAGTTGCAGGCCATTTTTCGGACAAGATCGCGGCTCGCGACCTCGAGGGATACCGGCGAAACGGGCCTGGCGTCACGACTCGATTGCTGCTCGACGGACTCAGACGTGCGGGTGCCGTATCGGGTTCGCTGCTCGATGTTGGTGCCGGCATCGGCGCCTTGACGTTCGAGTTGCTCGACGCCGGTGTCGCACGAGCCACAGCCGTCGATCCGTCTCCGGCTTACGTCTCGGCAGCATGGCAGGAGGCGGCTCGACGCCGCCGCTTGCAAGATGTCCACTTCGTCGAGCGCGATTTCCTGGCCGTGGCTCGGGATATTCCCCCGGCGACAATCGTCACTCTCGATCGCGTGATCTGCTGTTACCCAGATTATGCAGGACTGCTTCGTGAATCCCTGGAGCACGCGGAGGAGTTGCTGGCCCTGTCGTACCCGCGAGACACGTGGTACGTGCGGGCGTGGAACCTTATTGACAACGCGAAGCGGCGCTTCAAAGGATCGACTTTTCGAACGTTCATCCACCCATCGGCGAGCATGGAGACCGTGATCGCGGAAGCAGGGCTCACGCGATTGAGTCGACGATCGACGTGGACGTGGTGCATCGATGTCTACGGAAGGGAAGCACGTCGATGATCGTCGGATTCCGATTGGCTCTGTGACGAGCTGCTGGAATCCAGTGCGCGCAGCCAGATATCGGCTTCGGTCACCCTCCGTGAGGAGAAAACCCTCGCCCATCCCTGGACAGTTGGGCCGGACCTATCACGTCGCGTTTGCCCGTGAATACTTGCGCGCGGCTTTCGACCTGGCGTCGACGACGTAGCGGCACCAGACCGTAGATCTCTTCATCGAGACGGCCGTCTACTCGAAGGGGCACCGTCAGTCGAGTGGCGCGTATCGTTGCACGCCCGCTTGCCGGGTCACGGGAGATAACAGAGGGGGCGAGTGGGGCCGGAGGATCGTCTAAGTCGAGTGCGCACCACCAGTCGCTCTGCTGGCAGAACTGGCCCATTCGGCGGCATAGGCGCGCGAGGCGAGTGCCGCGCACGCACACGAAATGAAGACGAAGCACGAAAGGTACCGCGAGCTCGGCACTGCTGTCAGAACAGGAGTCGCCTTTGATTTGTGACAACCGACGCCGGCTGTCACAAAACGCGCCCGAGATCCGTTCTAGCGGTGTGAGCGTCGTGCGGAGCGAGGCCGTCGCGGAGCTGGCTCCCAACGAGGCCAGGTTGGCGACCGAGAACCGAGTCGACCTCGAGACAATTTTTCACGCTCAGTACAAGCGCCTCTGTCGCGTAATTGCGCGCGTCATCAAAGATCCTGCGCGCGCCGAGGAGCTCGCGGTCGAGGTGTTTCTCAAATGGACGCGCTATCCGAGTGCCCAGGGCGATAACGCCGTCGGTTGGCTATATCGGACGGCCGTTCGACTGGCACTCGACGAGCTCCACCACTACACGCAACGCGTCCGTTATGAGCGTCTTTTCGGCTTCATCCCGTTCGGATGGCGACAGCGATCACCCACGCCGGAGGATGTGAGAGCCGCGCAAGAGAACGGGCAGGCAGTCCGCCTCGTGTTGAGCGTCATGAACCGACGGCAGGCCCAGCTGCTTCTGCTCCGTAGCGAGGGCTTCAGCTACGCGGAGCTGGCGTCCGCGCTCGGCCTGAATCCGGCTTCAGTCGGCACTCTGCTGGCCCGAGCGCAAGAGGCATTTCGTAAGGAGTACGTGAGGCGGTATGGAGAAGGATGAACGCCCTGATGTGGCGCGCTGGACCGACGAGCAGTTGGCGCGCCTCACTCCTGCTCAGGAATGGGAGCCGAATCTTAGTCATCGACTGACGACAGTCCGGCGACGACGCGTTTCGGACCAGCGACGGCGACGCGCCAGCGCCTGGCTGGCTGCCTCGATGACCGCACTCGTGGTCATGGCCTTTGGCATGCCGACGACACGCGCCCTCGCGCATAGCTGTGCCGAGTTCATCGCGCGGAACCTGCCGGGATCCGGTTCGACCCGAGCCGCAGCCTTGCCCCAGCGCCTCGAGTTACCCGACTTCTCGCTGGACGATGCGAACGGGCGTCCCGTGACGCTGTCAACCTTCAGAGGGAAAGTGGTCCTCCTGACGTTCTGGACGACGTCCTGCGGCCAATGCCAGACGGAGGCGCGCTGGTTCAACGAGTTCCAGCGGCGATTCGGTGAGGACGACTTCGCGGTGCTCGGAGTGGCCCTGGATCGTGACGGATGGAGCGCCGTCAGGCCCTATCTCGAACGCGAAGGCAGCAACTACCGCGTGATGGTCGCGAGTCGTGACGATCCCAGGCTACGGCCCGGATCTTCGATTCCCACAACGCTCATCGTCGATCGGTCGGGCTGCGTTGCCGTTCGCCATGTCGGATTCTGCAGCAAACAGGAATACGAACGCGATATTCAAAAGGTGCTCGCCGAGGGGCGAGCACGCCAATGAGGGGTGAACCATGCGTCGAACCATTCCGATGCTCGTGTCGCTGGTGTTGACGGCCGCGTGGGGACTCGCCGCCGACACGAATCTGGCGACGACAAACGACCAGACTCGCAGTGGCGTCGGCCACACGTCGCGCGCCGCGCATGTGACGATGCGCGATGGAACCTGTCGAGATGTTGCGCTCGAAGGCGTCGGCTGTCCGGTCGCGATTTGCTCGCGTGTCGCAATCAGAAGCCGAGCCGCCGGAGCGTCTCTGACGCAAACCAATTTCGATGACATCTCGGCGCTCGAGGGGATCAACAGTGCTGAAGTCGTCCTCGTCCTGAAGGATGGCTCCAAACAGCGGCGATCAGTCGTCTCGGACAACCGGGTGCTGTACGTGACGACAGCTGACGGTCGCAAGGAGAAAATTGATCTCGGCGCGATTGAATCTCTCAACTTGCTCCCGCCGGCCGCCAAGGATGCTCGATGAGAACGCTGCTCGCAGTCAGCTTGGTGCTCTGGATGAGCGGCTCGATGGCGGCGCAGTGGCTTCACCGGCCGACACCAGGAATCCCGAGAACCTCCGATGACAAAGCTGACTCGTCGGCGCCCGCTCCGCGCACCGCGGATGGCCACCCAGACTTGTCCGGCATGTGGCAGATGAACCCAGGCGCCTACGTCGTCAACATGGCGCAGGACTTGGCCGCTTCCGAGATTCAGCCGTGGGCCGAAGCGCGATTCAGGCAGCACATGGACGAATTTGCGACGAACGATCCTGCCTGCTATTTGCCGTCCGGGCCGCGGTACTACGTTGTTGGCATCCCGAAGCTCGTTCAGACGCCAAACGTTCTCGTCGTGCTCAACGACGACTTGACGTTCCGCCAAGTGTTTCTCGACGGCCGTCGCCTTCCAATCGATCCCAATCCCAGTTTCATGGGCTATTCGACCGGGCACTGGGAGGGAGACACGCTGGTGGTCGAGAGCACTGGGTTCGACGAGCGAACGCAGCTCGACACAGGTGGGCACCCGCATACCGAGCACCTGCGCGTCATCGAGCGCTTTGATCGAGTTGACTTCGGTCACATGGACCTTCAGGTCACTTTCGAAGACCCCACGATCTACGCGCGTCCGCTGATCGTGCCTGTGAAGATGCAGTTAGTTGCTGATGACGAGTTGATCGAGTTCGTGTGTCGCGAGAATGAGAAGGATTACTCCCACATGAGCGCCAAGGCGTCGGATGAGCGGCATCCGGTGTCAGTAGACGTTCTCGCGAAGTACGCGGGCGCGTACGAAGTACGCATGCCGAGCAATCCGACGCCGTTCACCATCAAGGTGACACTCGAACACGGCGAACTGGTTCTTGATCGACTTCCGTGGTTTCGAGGCAAGATGCGTGAGCCACTGATTCCAGTGTCGGAGACAGAGTTCACAGGGTACTTTGGACGTCGCCTGCGCTTCCTCGCCGAGCAGGACTCCGTGAGCGGCGTGCTGTTTGTCGCGCCAGATCCGGCCTTACAAGACGTCTCGGCTGTCAAACTGACAATAGGTCAGCCCGAGAGCTTGTCCCCGAAGCCTCTTCGGTAGAAGGAGGAGTTCGTTCGTCGCGATTCACTCTCTAAACAGAAGATCAGGGGAGGAGCGTGAGGGGCACAGCCGTCGAACGTGAGTCCATCGGCCAATTTGGGCGAGATTGACGCATGCGTCTTGCGCGTCGCCTGATCGCGTTTTGGCATCGGCGCCAGCTTGCCGAAGAGTTCGACGAAGAGACTCGCTTTCACGTTGATCGGCTGCGCGAGCAGCTCGCGCAGGCCGGGCTGGATTCGGTCGCGGCCACCGCAACGGCCAGCCGTCAGCTCGGCAGTGCCAGCATGTTTCGCGATCAAGCGCGCGACGTGGTTTCGCTTCCCGCCGTCGAACGCGCGTGGCGCGATCTCCGGCACGGGACGCGCAGTCTGTTGCACAACCCCGCCATGTCGGTCGTGGCGGTTGCATCGCTCGCCCTAGGAATTGCGGTGACGACAACTGTGTTCAGCGTGGTGGACGCGATGTTGTTGCACGACGTCACCGCGCGGAACGCTCACCGACTCGTCAGTTTCGAGTTCCAGCCGTACGCGATCCTTCGTGAGCTACAGAGTGCCGGTCTCTTTGAGGAACTGGCTGCCGGCAACCAGTGCGGTCCGATTCGTTGGCGCGACGGTGGGCAGACGAAAGCGGTCAGCGCGGATTGTCTGTCGGCGAACTTCTTTAGCGCGATCGGCGGCGCCGCCATCCTAGGCCACCTGTTCGACGGTGATGAGGCAGATCCGCAACGCGATCCTCGTGTCGTTGTCGTCAGTGATCGATTCTGGCGCAGGTTGGGAGCTAGCCCTTCGGTGGTGGGGCAGACAATTACGCTCAACGAGACGAGCTTTGCTGTTGTCGGCGTGCTTCCACCCGACTATCGTGCCATTCAGGGATACGGTATCGCGCCGGACTTGTTTCTTCCGTACAGCCCACTATTGCAGCCGAGACTGCTCGAGCCGGCACCAGTATTCGACCAGGTCCGACCGATCGGTCGGCTGCGTTCCGATCGTACGCGCCAGCAAACGGAAGAAGCGCTGAACGTCGCGCTGAGTCGGATTCGACAGCGGTACCCAACGACGGGGCCCGGACAACGCGCCCTGCGCGCGAAGTTGACGCCGGTCGTTGGGTTGGCCAAGTACGACACGACGGGACTTGATCGTTCGATGATCGACTTCTCGAAGGTGTCGGCCGTGACCGCGGTTCTCGTGCTCCTCATCTCTTGTGGGAATGTTGCGGGCCTGCTTATTGCCAGCGGGGCGACTCGGAGGCGCGAGATTGCGATCCGTCAGGCGCTCGGGGCCTCGCGATTGCAACTCGTGCGGCAGTTGTTGCTCGAGTCCGCGATTCTGGCGGTGGTCGGGGCTGTGTTGGGCTTGCTGTTTACGTACTGGATCGCGGGCCTGCTCAGCGCGGTTGAAGTGCCCGTACAGGACGTCGTCCTGCGCTTTGCCTTTAGTCCCGACTGGCGATTCATTCTCGTCGCGATGGGCGTTGGCGTATTCGCGACCTTCGCGACCGGCGTCATCCCGGCCTTCGCATCTTCAGCAGTGTTGCCCAATGGCGCGCTGCGGGATAGGAGTGGAGCGACTCCGCGTCTCCGGCTTCGGACTGTCGCCGTGACGGCACAGGTAGGTCTGTCGATTGTTCTCTTGTCAGCGGCATTTCTTTTTGCACGCGGCCTCTCCGCCGTCGACCATGCCGACCCTGGATTCGATGTCGAACACACATTATGGCTGGACACGGCAATCAGCCGCCGGCTGCCGATTGCCGAACAGATCGCCCGCCGGGATCGGCTGTACCACGCACTCCAAGAGCACGCCGGCGTGGAAGCGGTGTCCTGGGCCTGGTATCTCCCATTCCAGGTGGTGTACCCGCAGCCCATGCTGCGGTCCGCCGACGGCGGCATCCAGGTTCGTGCGATTGAACAGGGCATTGGCCCCGATTATCTGAAGACGCTGAACATTCCACTACTGTCCGGCCGTGAGTTCAATTCGGACGATGTGCGACGCCGTCCGAACACCCCACCGGTCATCGTCAACGAAACGTTTGCACGAACGTTTTTTCCCGGCGCACACGCCGTGGGGCAACGCGTGCTTCGCGTTGGCGTGATGGGGGCGGCAGACGTGCCTCTTGAGATCGTTGGCGTTTCACGCAATGCGGATTTTCGAGCACCAGGTGAAGCGCCGGCCCCACTCCTTCAATCGCTTAACATCCTTACGCCGAGCTTCGTGGTTCGCACACGCGGGCCCGCGCCTTCGATGAGCGCGGATCTCTCGCAATTGATCGACCGGACGATTTCAGGCGCTGCAGGCGGGTCGTTCACCATGGGCGAACGACTCAGTCATGCGACATTTCCGCTTCGTGCAGCAGCACTCCTCCTCATGGTGCTCGCTGCCGCTGGCCTGGTGTTGGCAGCAATCGGACTGGCCGGCATGATGATCTACAACGTAACGCGACGAACTGCCGAACTCGGCATCCGTCTGGCGCTGGGGGCGACGGCGCGCGACGTGTCGCTACTCGCGATGGCGGACGGATTCCGCCTCGTTGCCGTCGGAGTCGTCTTTGGCCTTGGCGCGGGCGTCGGGCTGAACCGAAGCGTCATCGCTCTGCTGTCGGCCCATACCGCCGTGTTCGATCCGTGGGCGCTGAGCGCCACGATGGTAACCATCACATCAACGACAACGCTTTCCATCTGGCTGCCGTGCAGGCGGATAACGCGGATTGATCCCGCAACATCACTCAGGATGGAGTAGCCGGTGTATGAGGCCATCTCGGGCCCGTCTTGGGCTGTCCAAATCCTGATAGGCGAGCTAGGGCGGGCGATGCGCTCGCTGCTGCGGCGTCCGGCGCTATCGATCGTCGCGCTTACGACCCTCGCCTTGGGCATTGGCGCCAACACGGCGATCTTCTCCGTCGTCAACGCTGTCCTGCTGAAGCCGTTGCCGTTTAAGGATCCCGACCGCCTCGTCATGATCTGGAGCAGCGCGCCCAGCCAGGGCCTCACCGAAGGGTTCTCATCCTACCCGGATTTTCAAAACTGGCAGCAGCTGACGACGTCGTTCGACGGCTTGGCGACGTTCTGGACCTTCCCGAATGGTGACGTGAACCTCACCGGTGGCACGACACCACAGCGCGTGCCGGTCGCACGCATCAGCCCGGGCTTTTTCGAGGTATTGGGTGTCGCCCCGTTGTACGGACGGACGTTCCTCCCCGAGGAGAGCATCGTCGGCAACCATCGCCGGGCCATTCTGAGCTACGGATTGTGGAATCGCGCCTTCGGAGCCGATCCGACGCTTGTCGGCCGGAACGTCGTCGTGAACGGGTTGCCGTACGAAGTGGTCGGGATCATGCCTGCGCAATTGCAGTCCCGCGCGGTGCACGCCATCGGAACGGATGTCGAGTTGTGGCGCCCCCTGGCTCCGGAGGACAACCAGACCGGCGGCCGTGACGCACGAAGACTTCGAGTGATCGGCCGGCTCGCGCAAGGCGTGTCGGCGCGTCGAGCGCAGGCCGAGCTCGCCGCCATTGCGGCTCGGTTGGCGGAGATATATCCAGCGACCAACCGAAGCACCGGCATTCGTCTCGTGCCTCTGCGCGAACAGGTGGTTCGCAACGTGCGAAGGAGCCTGATGTTCCTGCTCGCCGCCGTTGGCGTCGTGCTGCTGGGCGCGTGCGCAAACGTGGCCAACCTCTTGCTCATCAAGGCCGCGTCGACTCGCAAGCAGATAGCCGTCCAGTATGCGCTCGGGGCGTCGCGGCTCAGGTTGAGCGGAGGGGTGTTGGCAGAAAGTGTGTTGCTGGGAGGAGTGGGTGCCCTCCTCGGCGCATTGCTGGCGTTTGGTGGCGTGAGAGTCTTCGTCGCGCTCGGACCCGCGGACATCCCACTCTTGTCGGATGCACGTATCGATGGAACCGTCCTCGCGTTCACGCTCGTCGCAACGCTATTGACCGTCGTGCTGACTGGCCTGGTGCCCGCATGGCGATCAAGTCGTCCCGACGTGATGGACGTCTTACGGCAGGGAGGCGGTCAGCGACACACTCATCGCGATCGCCGATTCATGCGCCTCCTCACGATCGCTCAAATCGCGCTCGCCATGATCTTGCTGACAACCGGCGGGCTGTTGGTTCGCAGCTTTCAGGCGTTGCTTCGCGTGAACCCCGGCTTCACTCCGGCTCGAGTGCTGACCTTCCAACTCGAGCTCCCCATGTACACGACCTATCCTACTCAGGAGGCGCGGGACGCATTCTTTCATCTCTTGCTCGACCGGATGAGAGGCCTCTCCGAGATTCGCGCCGCCACGTTGGCAAGTGCGCCACCCCTCGAGGAGGAATCTGACGAACGGTCGGTGTTTTCACTCAAGCGAGCTGGCGTCGACGACGACCGCGTCGTGCGGGCGAACGTGCGGATCGTCGGTCCCGACTACTTTGCCATTCTCGGTATTCCGGTGGTCGGCCGCGGCGTCGAGGCCACGGACAATCGAACCTCACCCCTGGTTGCGATCGTGAGCGAAACGCTGGCTCGCTCGATCTGGGGCAACTCGAATCCGATCGGGACCAGCTTTGACCTGCCGTTCGGCCGGCGCGCAGAGGTGGTGGGCATCGCGGGGGACGTGCGGATGAATGGCTTGGACCGTGATCTCGGCCGAACGGTGTATCTCCCAGCCTTTCAGTCGGGATACAACTTCATGACGATCATCGCGAAAACCCGCACTGACGCTCAGGCAAGCGCCGTGTCAATGCAGAGGCTCGCCAGGGAACTCGATCCGAACGTGCCTCTCCACCATGTGCGCCCGCTGGCCACCCTTTTGTCGATGTCGGTTGCGGAGCAACGGTTTCGGATGCTGTTGGCCTCCGCGTTTTCTCTGCTGATCTTCGGGCTCGCTGTGATTGGCACCTACGGCGTCGCGTCGTACGGAGTCAGTGAACGGACGAGCGAGCTCGGAATCCGCATGGCATTGGGCGCCTCGCGCGGCGACATTCGCAACTTGATCCTGCATCAGGGCGTGAGGCTGGCGCTCACCGGCATCCTCGTCGGCGGAGTGGCGGCAGCGGCACTCAGCAGCGTCATGAGTCGGTTTGTCTTCCAGATTAGTCCTCTCGATGTGGTCACGTTCACCGTGGCGCCCGTCCTGCTAGCTTCAGCCGTGCTCGTCGCAACATACTTGCCTGCGAGACGGGCGACTCGCGTCGCGCCGGCGCTTGCTCTGCGCGGTGATTGACGAACGTCAAAAGCTTGTTCCGTGCGCGCCTACCCGCCCTTGATTGCGGTCAGACGTGGGTCGACGGCGAGATCACCCGAATCGCAGGGAGCACCGTCTAGAATTGGCCTGACATGAGCCTGGAGAGCGGCGCACGTCTCGGTTCCTACGAGATTCTCGCGCTGCTTGGTCGAGGCGGAATGGGGGATGTCTATCGCGCGCGCGACACGAAGCTCGAACTGGCGAAATTGCCTGGCGTGCGTCAAATCGACTCGGCGGATGTCGCTCCTGGACCGACGCTGGATACATACGCCTTTTCGCGCGAAACGACGCAGCGCAATCTTTACCGCGTGCCCCTGCCGTAAACGTCGACCCTCCACGTCCACGTGGACTGCCGGCTGATGCGAGTGAAGCCAGCCTCGACGATTTGCGATTCCACCGCCGCCGTGTTGTGGATGAACGTCCGAAACGGCGATCCCTTCATCCGCCGTTTGGCGTTATCGAAGAGGTTCAACACCCGCACGTACCAGCGGTCCCTCGGGTACGAGATCCCGACCGCTCGTTCCGCGAGGCGGAGCGATTCGCGAAGCAGTCGCACGTAATCCGGATAGCAGCAGATCACGCGATCGAGCGTGACGACGGTTTCGGGTGGAAGGTGTCGGGCAACGGCTACGACGTCGTCCTGCACGAAGCGGACGACCTGTGAACGGCCGCGCCGGGCGGCTTCCTGCGAAGCCGACTGAACGTACGCCGGCGACAGGTCGATGGCGGTGGCTCGAGTGAAGCCCGCGTCGAGCAGCTCGAACATCAGCGCGCCGACGCCGGTGCCCACGTCGAGCAGCGAACCATGTACCGCGCCGGCGGCAGTCAGCCCCTCGACCAGCAGGCGCGTCGTCTCGCCGGGGCCGTTGCGCCGGTAGTCGTCCAGATCGCGGGCGGCGATCGCCTGCGAGAAATGCGCGGCGGCGGCGTTCCCGAAACTGCAGCAGGTGGTCGGCACGCTCTTAGCGCGACAGATGCGGCCACTGCTCGATGGTGACGCGCGCCACCAGCGTCGCGCCGCCGCGGCCGTCCGGTCCGAGCACCAGCGTCTCGCCGTCGGCGAGGCCGGCAGTCCACTGCGGAAAGGCCGCCGACAGGTTGGGGAAGTGGGTCACCAGGATCGTGTTGGTCCCGCGGGGAAACTCCGTCGCCTTGTTCTTCAGCCACGCCACCTGTGCGGCCGCTGCATTCTGCATGCTCTGCCCACCGTCGCCGAGCTCCGGCTGCGGCTGCGGGTTCGGCAGGCGAGCGAGCCGCACGGTCTCCCGTGCGCGATAGGTTGGGCTCGTGAACACTTCGCCGACCGGAATGCGGAGCGCCCGGATCGCATCGCCCATCGCCGCCGCTGTCGCGCGTCCGGTCTCGTCAAGTTGACGTTCGGCGTTCACGTTGTCGGGCTGTGCCGCCGCCTTGTCGGGCGCTTCCCGCGGCGAGCTCGCATGACGCATCATCAGCACGTAGCCGCCCTGCCTCAGCGCCTGAACCAGCGCGTCGCGCGAGAGCGTCTGGCCGTGAGCCGGCTGTGCGACGAAGAGGACAGCCGTGGCGAGCGACCACTGCCACGAACGAGTCATGAAGCCTCCTATGCCCATTATCACGGCAGCGGCCGCGCGGGTGCCCACATCCAGCGGCGCCCTCGTATGTCGAGCCTTGCGTTGGTAAAGCAGACCAGGCGCAGCCGGAACGCCCGCCCCGGCTCGCCTTTCGTGTACGACCAGCACGCATCGGCGGGTCGCCCGAGGTCGCGTTCCACCGCGCGTTGCGATGTGCCCGCGCCGATGCCGTGTGCGCTGCACCGCTCCGGGGGGAACGCCTCGACGACGACATCGTCGCGGAAGTGAACGGCGACGCACGGCGGCCGCTCGCCGTTGGCGGACGGCGGATAGAACCAGCCAATCTCCAGCGGGGCGCCGAGACTCCCGTGCACGTCGGCCATGGTGGCCCCGTCCTGCAGCGACGCGAAGCGCGCCTCCGAGAAGCCGGGCGCGGCGATCGTCGTCTCGCGCAGCAGCCAGCCAACGGTCGCCTCACGAAGCGGATCGCTCGACGCGATGAGCCACGAGCCGCCGAACCAGACAACCAGCGCGGCGCCCGCGGCCAAGGGATGTGCTCGCGCTGCGGGAGGGCGCAGCGCGAAGAAGAACAGCGGCAGGAACAGGATGATTTCCGACAGCGCGATCATCGCGCCATAAGAGGTGAAGAAGGCGAGGCCGATCGGCGCGACCTGGATCGGCCGCCACGGCGCGAAGTAGCGCGTGAGATCGAACGGCCAGAAGAGCGCGCAGCCCAGGCCGCCGTCGGTCATCGTGTCGAGCAGCGGGTGCGTGGCGAGCACGGCAACGGCAAACAGCGCCGTCCGCCACGGCTGCTTCACGCGTCGCGCCGCGGCGAGGGCGACGGCTGTTCCGACGACCAGCGCGAAGGCGAAGGAGTGTGTCGCGCCGCGGTGTCCCCAGGGATCGCCGTACTCGACGCCGAGCGAGAACCCGATCACGTCGGTGTCGGGCGCCATCGAGAGGGCCGACCAGAGGGCGAGCGTTCCCCACGTCGGCGCCGTCCGCTCGTGCTGGCGCGCCGCGGCCATGCCGATCGCGATGTGTCCAAGGCTTGCCACGTCCCCTATAATCGCCGACACCGCATGAGCTTGTCCCGATGAAGCTCATCGCCTTCCTGCGGGGCCTCAGGCTCAACGCTCGAGCCGTTACCATGGCTTACCTGCAGACGGCCTTTGAGGCCGAGGGCTTCGAACGCGTTGAAGTGTTTCTCGCGACGGGCAACGTCGTCTTCGATGGCGACGCCGAAGACATCGGCGGCCTCGAGGTCGCGATTGACGCGATGCTCGTGGACGCGCTCGGGTTCGAGGTGACGACGTTTATCAGGACGGATGCCGAAGTGCGGGCCATCGCGCACCACAAGGCGTTCATGCCCGCGCTGATCAAGACGGCAGCCGCGTACAACGTGGCCATGTTCCGCGGAGAGCTGGACGCCGCAGCCAAAGAGACTGTTCTGACGTTCAGAACGCCCGGTGAGGACCTTCAGGTGCACGGGCGCGAGATCTACTGGCTGTCGGGGAAGAAGCCTGGCGAGTCGGAGATTTCGAACGCGGTCTTCGAGCTCGCCGTGGGCCGGCCGTCGACGTTGCGCGGGGTGAAGACGATGCGGGAGATCGCGAGGCGGTACCCGCCCCGGTGAACTTTGGCACCTTGGCATCTGGTCGTGTTGGCATTTTGATTTCTTCACTGCCTCAATGACCAAATGCCCCAATGCCCCGTTTCAGTATTGGGTCATTCCTGTTCCATCGGTGCCACGCGCGCGCCCTCGCGGGCGGAGTCGCCGGGCGCCGCGATGATGGTCGTCCCTTCCTGAACGCCCTGCAGAATCTCCACGCGGTCGCCGTAGTCGCGGCCGACCGTGACCTTCTGCAGGTGCACGGTGCCGTCGGCCCGCACGATGGCCACCTGCGCGCCGTCGGTGCGGAAGACAATCGCGGCCGCCGGCAGCACGAGCGGCGGATCGGGGCGCGAGGCATCGAGCGCCACCTCCACGAACGTGCCGGGGAAGAGCGCGCCGTCCATGTTCGGCACGCCTACTTCCACGAGCATCGTGCGCGACGTCGGATCGAGCGCGCTGGCCGTGCGCGTCACGGTGCCCTGGAACGTGCGCCCGGGCAGATGCGAGGCGCTCACCGTCGCCGTCTGTCCGACGCGGACCGCGTTCACGTCGCTTTGCGGGACGTTCACGTACGTGCGGAGCGTGCCGGTCTGCGCGATGCGGTAGAGCAGCGTGCTGGCGGCG
>Ga0066903_100000015_pt1 | contig 61413 bp, 75 predicted proteins | sample PanSoiMetaGPlot1_FD_67491 | JGI IMG/M metagenome (GOLD analysis project Ga0066903, IMG submission 67491) | Tropical forest soil microbial communities from Panama analyzed to predict greenhouse gas emissions - Panama Soil - Plot 1 (version 2) | ecosystem: Environmental > Terrestrial > Soil >... | reverse complement strand
CCACATCGAGCGGGCGGAAATCGGTGGCTGCGGGAAGAAGCCAACGAGCTTGGCCAGGCGAAAGGCGTTCTCGATCTCGGTCACCGTGTCGATGTATACTTCGTTTGCGATCTGGTCGCCCTTGAAGGAAAGGGTGTCCGCGATAAAGGCCCAATTCTCAATGAGCATAATCGCCAAGTCCGACTCGACAAAATCGTTGAATTGGGTCGAGAACTGTTGGCGGATGTAATCCACCAGCCTCGACTTCATCGACCAAAAATCCTGGTTCGTATAGTTGAGGTTGAAGACGGTCGGCGTACCTTGCGGCTGCGACTGCGCCAGGGGTGTAATCTGTATTGGACAATTCTCAGGCATTATGGTACTCCCGTCCCGTCCGCTAAGGGCACTTGTAGTCTTAGTTCCTGCACTTCCTTCATGTCTTCGGGGTCAAAGAACAATATCTTGACGCTCAAAATATGCTCCTGCTCCGTCCGGTCGTCATTCGGGTTCAAATCATTGCCGTCCACCTGGCTCGACACATCCACCTGGGTCACGGTAATTCTTGGCTCCCACTGCTGGATCGAGTTAATTATCATGTTGCGGGCCTGAAACTCCAGGGAGGCATCGTTCTGCTCGAAAATCAACTGCCTCAAGGGCGTGCCGAAATCGGGCAAGAATACCCGCTCCCCAGGGTTGGTCAACAGAAGTATGAGCAGGTCCGACTTCACTTGATTGATTCCCGACTGGATGTGCAGCAATCCTCGCGGATGGGTGGCTATGGGGTACGGCGCTCCCATAAAGATCATCAGGCACCTCCTCCCCCGCCCCCACCGTTCCCGCCACCGTTGCCCCCGTTGCCCTTGCCCCAGGAGCAGAACGGGTCGAGCATAAATATGCTCGCCGGCTCCGCGTCTTGGGAGGCTGTGGCGTACACGCGGTCGCTGATGGTGAGGCAGCCGTTGGCGTAAACAATTACGGGTGCCGGGCACGGACCCATTGTCCCGTCCGGCTCCGGGCAGTCCTTGCCCGCCAGCAACATAATTACCTCGTCAGCGATGAAGACGTGAAGCTGGGCGATGTTGATGTAATCTTCTTCCACATCCACGATCTTATCGCGGCTGATTATTTCCATCTTGTCGGAGGGGTTCTCGTCCTTGTCGCCCACGATCTCAATGAGGTAGTCGTAGGTGGACACGATATAGTCCCCGCCCGCCCGTAAGAATATTTGACCAGGGCCGGAAGGCGCTTCTTGGAAGCGCATGATGTGTGGCCCCCGATCCTCGTTGTCCTTTTGCGGGCAAAATATCTGGATGTATTGTTGCCGGGTTTCTTCCTGGTCGTCGTCATCGGCAAACTGCATCTCCAGGCCGTAACCGGAGCGGATCATAATGAACGCCTGGTCGGCTTTGGCTTCCGGGGGCACGCCACAGGCCCGGCACGGGGCGCACTGTTTGTTGCCGTTGTCGCACAGTTGAATCATGTGCTTGCTGGTAGACTGGAGCAATACGCCCCGGTTCTCCCCCGCGTGGTTGGGCGGGCACTGGCCGGCACTCTCGTCCTCGCTGTCGCAGGGGTCGGCGCAAACGGTATCCTCGCAGAGTTGCACGAGATTGCCGGAGGCGGTCTGGAAGCGAATGCCGTTGGTCGGGCCGCGAATGCCGGGGCAGGACTCGCTGTCGTCAAAAGTAATTTCGTGGCCCGTGGCCGACCGCATAATCATGCGCCCCAAATACTTGCCGTTACAGCCGGGGTCGAACGGCATTAACGACCGTTCCCAGGTCGGTTCGCCCTGCGGTTCCTCCACCGAGTCATCCATGATGATCGTGTGGCCGCTAATACTCATGATCTGAATGCCGCTCTGCGGCAGTTCGCACTTGTTGCCGCCAATGCCCATCGCCTTATAGGGTCGGCACTCCTGTTCCTGCTTGAAGAAGGGATTGGCACCCACCTGGGAATCGGCGTATTTGGTAGGCTCGTCGTAGCAGGAGCCGCCGGGCGTGCGCGGGTGACCGCCGATGATTTTGCTGTTGCTGGTTTCGCCTTCGCAGGAGGTTTCCTCCTTTGGCCCCATGATTATGGGGTCGTCATTGGTGAGCGATGCCTCCTGAATGGAAAGCTGCAAGTCTATTTGACTGTAATCGGGCGCGCCTTCCTGCCCGGTAATGTCCGGCGGGTCCGGGGGCACGTCTGGCTGACCGACCTGCCCCTGGGTTCTTGTCACGTCCTCAGCCTGGCTGGGGGTGCCGACGCCCTCCACGCAACTCACGTCGCCGTCCGGCCCCCCGCCGCAGGTAGGATGCGCCCATTGTCCGGCGAAGTGCAGGTGGTCGTCCTTCATCATCAGCCAGTTGCCGCAGCCGGACATTAACTCGATGCGCTTCCAGCGTCGGTTGCACTTCGGGTCGCCATCGACCATTTTGAGCATGTGCTTTTCCGGCGTCTTGAATCCGTAAATATTTGGGTAAGTAATGCGCTTCTGGGCCTCCGGGTTGTTATCGAAGTCAACGATGGAGTTTAGGTCGAAGCCGTTATAATTCTCCGTGTTCCACGGCGGGAATACCTGGGATTCATTGTCGGGACCGACCAAGTAACCCCTGCGGTGTCCTTCCCAAACGTTGTAGTATTCTTCGACGTTGACCCCGAAGGTGTGTTGCCCTGCCGGGCCACGGTTGCGGCTCCAGGTGGTTCCAATGTAATAGGGCGACTGCCGCGCTCCACCTTCAAAAACGATCATGACTGTCGAACCGGCGGGCGGCACCCAGGTTACCCCAGAGTCATCGAACCCGCCGAATGGCGACACCGGCCAGGCCCAAGGCAGTGACTTGATCGGCATGTCCGGGTCATGGAATAGCGGTGTGTAGAAGCGGATTCGGTTCTGCTTCCACACGTCGATGGTGTCGATGCAGAGAGCCGTATAGACGCCCATCTGGGTTTCGGCCTGGGGAATGAGACGGATACGGTCCTGCATCTCAGTTTGAGCGATGCGCTGCATATTGTAATTCATGCCGCCCATCAATTCTTCCATCTGCTTTAGGCGCTCCTCCAGCACTCTTACCTTATCGGGCATAGAGAGGTTGCTAGTTTCCTGGTTGGTTGCCATTGTTCTCTCCTTTACTAATCGTGTGCGGCCTCGAACGGGTTTTGCATGTTCTGTTCAACGTTCGGGGTCGCCAACTTCACCTTCAAGGTAGTGGTATATGAACCTTCCTTGATTTCGTGGCTGATGTCCATAAGCCGCCACCATTTCGATGAAAAAATGGAATTACACGGGGGTTGCGCCATCCAATCACACACTCCCTGACCGCCTACGATGTGGAAGGGATTTATGACTATAATGGACACATACTTGTCCCGCCACAGCCTTGGGAATACATACTTCGGGTCGCCCTGTATCTTCAGTTCGCACTCTATGGGACTCCGTTGTTCATAGTTCATGCCCGTCAACTGATGGGCCGCGAGCGCCTGCTGGGCACGCTGCATCGCCAGGTCGGGTGGACGCCACTGGACAATCTGAGGCGCGACGGTGGGCTGAGTTTGGATGCCGGCACGATCCCTGGGCTGGCGGCAAACGGGCTGGCGGTCCCTGACCTGCCGCCCACCTGTAGCGCCGGAAAGGTTACCGCCGGAGCCAGCGTTCAAGGCGAAATTCCATTCGATTTTGGGCGAAAAGCTTATTACCGGGCTGCAATCTCCACCATTGACGATATAACTGCCGACGACGTACTGTCCGCAGTTGGGCAGGTTTTCATTGCAGCCCGGCGTCCCATCCTCCCAAAAAATAATTTGGGGTGTCGGGGAACCCGCGTTCCATTGCGGCACGATGCCCTTGCCACGATCCGTGGTGACGTTATTAAGCCACTGCCTCGCTGCCGCCATTGCGTTTTGCTGCGATGCGTTCCAGGTAGCGGCAGGCCCCTCCGGTCCACCGTCGCTGTTTCTGAATTGGTAAGGCACCGGGCCATTCGGACCCTGCCGCAAGAATTGCACATCCCTGATGCTCGGCACGCTGCGTTGGTACATTTCCCGAATTGCTGGCTGGAGCCTCACCCGTTGGCTGTCGCTCCCAATGGTCACATCTGTGCGGTTTTCGCTAATACGTCCCATCAAATCGGTGGCATGGAGTTGGAATCTGATCTTCCCATTGGAATATTCCGTTTCTACCTTCATTGGCTCAAAATAAAGTCTGCCGCCACCGCCACTTGAGGGGTCGGGGTGGTCGGACACCCAATCGCGGGCGAGTGTATTGTCGCACTTGCGTATGATCCACCCGAAGTCAACGGCCATGCGGTAGTCAGCCGGGGCACGGACGATGGAGTTGTTGAGGTTCTTCATGAACATGGCGAACTCACTGCCTTGTTCGTCAAATATCTCAACAACGCATCCTTGGCCGTTGGAAGCACCGTATTGGAAGGACTTGATGACCGCATGGTTGCCGGTTGTCGGGCAAGACTGGTTGCCAACCGTCAACTCATTGCCGCTAAGTTGGTCCCCCTGGAGATTGCTGACAAGCTGCGAACCGTTCAAAGCAGATGATACGTCGCCCTTGCCGGTGATCTCGATGCTGACATAAGGCGCGAAAACGGCACCTGGCTGCACCCGACTCAAGGGGTTGCAGCCGTACTGCTGAAGACAGTTAAATTCCGTACATTTGCTGGGCATTATAACCTCGCGTTCGGGATACGGATGTTCGTTCCGGCCTTGAAGTCCCACACGTCGAACATATTGTTGGCCTCCATGATCTTCCACCAAAAGTCCGGGAAGCCGTAGGCCCGGTTGGACACCAAATCGGGACGGTATTCCAGACCTCCCGTTATCACCATGAACTTATCCTGACTCGTCGCCACAAATGGCTGACGCTTGTAAATCGGGAAGGTGATCCTCTTCAAATCCGTATAGTACACCACTTTGGAGTCTGCGTAACGACTGGCCGGGGTGACAAAAGTGAGGGGCGGGATGGTGGTTTGCTCGATGTAGTTCGCCATTAACTTCCTATACTCATAATTCGTCTCTGTCCCGGCAATTCGCCTGAGTCGTATACAACTTCCCAGGTCAGGTCCACGTCAAACTTGTACGGCGTGAAGTTCGCCTCGTCCCAAGCCACTTCGGTCGGGAACTTTACCGAGTAGCTTTTCAATATCACGCACAAAGGGGTCTGGGTGGACAGCAGGTTCCCACACTTAATCTGGGCAATGGGCGGCGGGAGGTACGGGGTGATTGACCCGGATTCTCCGGGATATACCAGACTTTCCAACATGCGGAGGTCCGCCAAGTTCTGGGTGATGTCGGACTGCGTACAGACAATGAAGTGTACCGTCATTGAGATCGAGCGGTTCTCGCCGTGGGAAAACGTCTTCAGGGGGAAGGACCGTCCGATAATCGGCTCGTCAGTGTAGGCGGCGCTCTTCGAGTCTGAAATATCCGGCAAGACCCTCATGTTGAGCTTGCGTCCGTATATCGGGACGTTGATATAGCACCCCTCAATGGGTATCAACTCTCCAGTTTCTAGGCTAGTCGCTTGCATGGACCTCCACGGCGTTTTGGTGTATATAGAGTAAATGGGCAGAAAGACGTGTAAACTATATATCCCGCGCTAGGCCATTTTAGACGTTACCCGGCGACACGCCCATCGAACTGCTCTGCGATACCAGGCCGGTCGTCATGCGAAAATAGCGGGGCGGGGTGGCCGGCACCACACGGGTGCGGGTGGAACCGGGGTAGCCGCCCTCGCTCGTGAGGGCCGGACTGGTTGGTTTGAAGAAGTCAATCAGTTGCTCCAGCAAATCCAGTTGGTCCTGTTCGACGGCGAGTTGCTGTCCGAGCAGGCGCGTGGCCTCGCTCATCTCGGCCAAAGTGGCGGTCTGGCCGGGCTGTTCGGCAGTCGCGTACCGTTGCTGCATGGCCGTATGGAGGTCGGTCATGTCCTGTGGGCGAGCCACCTGAGTCGCATACTGTTGCTCCGCGAGCCGTGCGTGGAATGCGGACATTCCGGCTATACGCTCCAGCAGCCCCGCGCTCTCCACGTCATGGACATAAATGCTACCCGCCTCCAACCCCCGCTCCGCGAGGTTCTGTTGGGCCTGCGCAACCTGTTGCTGCTGTCGCGGTTGCACCGGGGGCGGTGGTGGGGGTGGGGGTGGCGGCGGTGGTGGCGGCGGGCGCAAAGAGCGAACATCAGTACCTAAGTCCCTCATCGAGTCGGTCAAGTCGGTTCTCAGGCTATCATTAGCCCTGGTCAGCGTCGTGGCGGTCTTCGCCAACTCCGTGGTTGTCACTTTGGCCGAGGCAGACACCGCTCTATCGGTCCCCTGGACCATTTGTGTCGTTTGATAGCGACCCGTATTGCTGATTGCTTGCTCAGAGAACCTGTTTTGAACCTTCTGGTTCCCCACCAGGGTATTCATGAGCAGGGTGAGGATTTCCTCCACCCCTTCATCATCCCGAATATCCTCAAGCACTTTTACCATTGTCTGCATTATCTGCGATCCTTGACCCCCGCCGGGACCGCCCTGGGGAGCCATTCCGCCCGCCACAGGTGTAAGCGCGGTGAGTAAGGTCTTGCGCATGTCTTCGGGGGCCAAACCGGGCGTCATACCGGGTCCAGTCGGGGCTGCGCCTGGCATATTGGCCATATTTGTGGGAGCGCCAGCACCGCCACCCGCCATTGCCGCCGGGTGTATGAAAGAAACGGCCCTACCTCCCCCAGCCCCGAAATTGGGGATGTCGCCCACGTCCAAAGGCGGCATATTCTCCATTGTGCCGCTCAGAGTCGTAATCACCTTATCCATACTTATCAGAACTTCATTCAGGGCCTCCAAACTCTCCACCACGCCCTGAAGCTCCGAAGTGTCTGCGAATTCGGTGGTTATGGGATCAATTATGCCGGTGCGTAACGCCCCGGCCATGCCTTTGAAGAAGTCCGCGAACTTCGTCATGGTTTCCGTGAGGTCTATATCCCAGCCTGGGCCGGTGTTTAGCCTGGTAAGTTGGGCGGTAAGGGTGTTAACAACCTCATTTACCTTCGGCAATACCCTGGTCACGGCGTCGATCTGGGCAACGGCCCCCTCAATGAGTTGGGCGGGAGGGAAATGACGCATGATGGGATCAATTATGCCATAGCCAATACTAAAGGCTAAACTGCCGAAGAAAGTGGCAAATCGGTAGGCGTTCCAGGCTTTATCTACGATCCCGTCCCAGCTAGTGAACTCCTGACCAAAGGCCGCGATCTCATTCATCATCAACTGGATGACCTGGCGGACCTTGGGTATCATTTGCTTGACCGCTTCCAGCCGTTTCACGAGGTCTTCCATTACTGCCGAGGGCGGGAACCATATTATGGCCGGCAGAATCATGCCGTAATAAACACCCCTGGCGACAGTCTGGAACAGGCTGGCGAGGTCATTTATCTTCCACGACACTGCAAGGTCACGCAACCACCTGCTTAGCCAGTGCTGGCCGAAGTCCTTGACCTCCTCCATTACCTTCTGGATTACTTCCCTGACTTTCGGCAGGAATTCCTTTACCTTGTCCAACCGGGCTATCAACTCCGTGAATACCGTGGACGGCGGGAAGTATTGGCGCACCGGGTCAATCATGCCCACCTTGATGTTCCAGGCAATATTCTGGAAGAAGGTCGCCACGTCATAAATGTTCCAGGCGGCATCCAACATCTTGCCGTACACTCCGATGTCCCCGCCCAACCGCCGCATCTCTGCCATCAGCGTTTGCAACAGGTCGCCTACCTTCGGCAGCATTTCCTTTACTTTGTCCAGGCGGGCGTTGATCTCCTCAAAGAACTGGCTGTCCGGGAAGTACATGCGGATTGGCAACATAATGCCCTCGCCCAATGCCACAGCAATGGCCCTGAAGAACCCAGAGAATACCTGCACCTGGCTGGTGATATACCCCTGCTGTCTCCACCAGTCGGCCTTGCTGAACTCGTCCATCTCCTTGGCGATGTCCTCAATGAATCGCGGCAGCCTCTTGACCAAATCTACCATCCCCTGAAGCTGGGCCTGGGCCTGCTGGACTTCCTGTGGGCTTGGGAATTTATCCCGGATCGGAACGAAGATACCATCGCCAAGCGCATTCGAGATGCCGCCAAACCATTCTCCGAACTTCTTCACGTCGTTGCCCATCTGCCGTGGGCTGGGTCGCTGCCACCAATTGCCTTCCGAGAAGGTCAGGACGGTGGTGGACAGATCGGCAATAAACTTCGGTAGCATCTTGATGATCCGCACCGCCCCCTGTAGGGTCATCGCCGCCTCGGTGATTCTGCGTGGATTGCCCATCTTCTCGAAGATCGGGTTGATAATACCCCTGGCGATAAAGTCAAATACCCCGACGAAGAACTGGTCGTAGTTGTCGGTGCTGTTCTGCAACCTTTGTAGGACGTTGCCACCCAGGTCATCGCCCACTTCCATCAACGGAATTAGGCCGTACTGCACGCCATAAACAGCCGGCGGTATGGCACCGATCATCGGCACGAGCGCCTGCATGACCTCCGCAGCCAACTTCACGTCTCGCGGGCTGCCGATCTTGAAGAAGATCGGGTCGATGATTCCTTGTCCCAGGAACTCAGCCAACGCGGTGAAGAATGTCTTGAACTGTTCTTTGTAATCCAGCAATACGGTGGCCGGTGCCGGGCCGAAGATGTTTGGTCGGAGCAACGGGAACAGGCCATACACCACGCCATATACCGCAGGTGGGATTGACGCGATGAGGGGCACCATCGCCACCATCGCCTCAGACGCCATCTTCACGTCGCGCGGGTTGCCGATCTTCTTGAAGATCGGGTCGATAATGCCGTCGTTGAGGAAGTCCGCTACGCTAATGAAGAAATTCTTGAAGTCGTCCTTGTACTGTTTCAATTCCTCAGCGACCTTGAACGAATAGGTGCCTTTTTTCACGAATGGGATGAGGTTGTAGGTCGTCAACCAGATAACAGGCGGGATGGAGCCGATTAGAGGTATCATCGCCTTCATCGCCTCGGCTGCCATCTTCACGTCCTGGGGCTTGCCAATCTTCTTGAAAATAGGGTCGATGATGCCTTGGTCAAGGAACTCCGCTAAATCCCCGAAGAACTTCTTGAAGTCGTCCTTCTTTTTCTTTATGTCGTCCGCCAAATTGGCCGCGAACGTGCCTTCCTTGACAAACGGCAATAAAGCGCTTGCGGTGCGCCTGATGACCGGGGGAATATAGTTGATGAGAGGCACCATCGCCTTCATCGCCTCGGCTGCCATCTTCACGTCCTGGGGCTTGCCAATCTTCTTGAAAATTGGGTCGATGATGCCTTTGTCAAGGAACTCCGCGACCGAGGCGAAGAACATGGCGAAGTCGTCGGCAGATGACAACAATGCCTCCGGCGACAGTCCGCCCGTCCCGTACTGCACAATCGGAATGAGCTTGGTGGCGACCGATTGAATCACCTTGGGGATGGCCTTGAGCATCGGCACGATGGCCTTAATCGACTCGGCAGCGTCCTTGACCTGTGCGGATGGACCCAGGCTCTTGGCCGCAGTCAGTACGGCCTTCAGCAAGTACATGACCGGATCGGCTATCATCAGGAAGGCGTCGGTCGCTTCCCACATCCAGTCAGCGATTATTTTCGCCAGCCACACAGGCGGCTGTTTCTTGAGCAACTTCTGGGTTGTGGCTATTCCCTTGAAAACCGCACTTCCCGCCTTCAAGGTCGAAGCGATAGCATCGCCTAACTTCTTGGCCTCCTCGGCGCTCATGCCGCCGGTTATGATCCGACCCATCGCCAACAGTCTGGCCATGAACGGCATTACCGGCTCGGCAATAATCTGAAATGCTTCGGCACCCTTGTTCATTAAGTCGGCGGTTTCTTCAGCCACCTTCTTCGCATCTTTCTTCCACAGCCAAAAGCCCTCGCCGGTGCCCATTGTCGTCAAGGTATTGCGGGTGCTGGCCACCGCCTCGAAGACCGCACCGCCGGCCTTCAGGACCGCGCCGATGCCCTCCCCAAGTTTCTGGGCCTGTTCCAATGGCATTATGCCCGTGAGGCTCTGCCCCATCGCCATCAACGATGCCATAAAGGGCATGACAGGCGCGGCAATGATGCCGAAGGCTTCCGCGCCTTTATTCATCAGGTCTGCGGTTTCTTCCGCCTTTTCTTTAGCGCTCTTGCTCCACCATAGCCAGCCCGAACCAGTGCCCAATTTCTCCAGTTCCTCGCGGGTCTTGGCGACGGCCTCGAAGACTGCACCGCCAGCCTTCATTACCGCGTCAATACTTTTGCCTATTTCCTGGGCTTCCTCTACATCCATCCCGCCGGTTATACTCTGACCCAGATTCATCAGGTCTTGCATGAATGGCGCAACCGGCCCGGCCATTGTCATAAAGGCTTTGGCTCCGTCCTCCAGCAACTTCTTGGTTTCGTCGGCACGCTGCTGCGCGCTTTTCTTCCATAGCCACCAACCAGTGGACATGCCCATCCCCTTGAGCTTATCCTGAATGGTGGCGACCGATTGGAAGATGACCGCCCCGGTCTTCATTATTTCTTCTATGCCCTGCGCTATTTCCTTGGCGTCGTCCGCATCCGTACTTCCGATCATCTGCCTTCCCAGGTCCATAAGCCGCCGAACGAAATCCGCGACAGGCGCGGCCATTATCATGAAGGCATTGCCACCCTCCTTCAATACGGTGGCGACTTCATTAGCCTTTTGGCTGGCCGTTTTTTTCCACCACAACATGCCGGAGCCAACCCCGTATTTCTTCAGGGTGTCCTTCATCTTCATGACTTCACCCATGACCGAGCCGGCGGACTCCATCAACGTCTTGATCGACTGTCCTATTTCCCTAGCCTCCTCGGCATCGGTATCCTGCATCATCTCCCGGCCCAAGTCCATCAACGAGGAAACGAACTCGCCTACTGGTTTGGCCATGATAAAGAAGGCTTTGGAACCCTCCTGCATGATCGCCGCCGTCTCACGGGCCGCAGTCTGGGCATCTTTCTTCCACCAGAGGATGCCGGTGCCAGCCCCTAGCTTCTTCATGACATCCTTCATCTTCATCACTTCGCCCATGACCGAACCGGCGGACTCCATGAGCGATTTGATACCCTCGGCAATCTTCTTCGCTTCGTCGGCGGTGTTGGCCTGGAGCATGGACCTGCCCAACGTCATGACCCCGGCAACGAACAAAGCCACGGGTGCGGCCATGATGAAGAACGCAGCCGCCCCCGCGAGCATCAGGCCCGCGATATATCCGGCCCAGAAGCCCAACAGTCCCAGGCCCGCCAACAAGGGAATCGACTTGATGATGTTCCATGCCACCGTGCCCATCGCGTCGAAGACGGCGTTGACCAACTCGGACATTTCCTTGGCCTTGGCGGCGGTGCCGTACAGGCCCTCCAAAATCTTGATGAATCCATAGGTTGCCGCCACCAGGAGCAATACTGGAATGCTCAGAATGGCGAAAGCTATAACGCCCTGGAAGGCCAATCCCGCTATAAAGCCTGCCCAATAACTCAGGAAGCCCAAGGGGGCGAGAAAGGCGGTCGCCTTTATGACGTTCCAGGCAACCGTACCCATCGCCTCGAAAACCGCCTCAACCAGCTTCGTCATTTCCTGGGCCTTCGCGGCAGTGCCGTAAAGACCTTCCATTACCTTGATGAAGGCGAGGATCGCTGCCGCCAGTACCAGCACCGGGATGCTCAACACCGCGAAGGCTATCGCCCCCGCGAAGGCCATTCCCGCAATCCATCCGGCCCAAAATGAAAGCAAACCCAATGGCACCAGAAATGCCGCCGCCTTTATGACGTTCCAGGCCACCGTGCCCATTGCATCGAATACCGCCGTTACCAGTTCGCTCATTTCCTTGGCTTGGGCGGCGCTGCCATACAGACTCTCAAGGACTCCGATAAATGCACGAATGGCGGCAGCCAGCCCTATCACCGGGATGGTCATGAGGGCAAAGGCAATTGCACCCACTATCGCCAAACCAACGATCCAGCCGGCCATAGCTGCCATCGCACCGATGCCGGCCAATAACGCGGCGGCGGCAACAATGCCCAGGGCGGTGAGGCCCATCGCCTCAAAGCTGTACCAGACTAAATCGACCGCCTGCTGGGCCTCCTCCACCGTCCATAGGCTTCGCAGGAATTCAATGAAGGCCGTGAGGGCGAACATGAAAGCCATGATGGGCGGGGTCATGATCGCCAGGGCAATAATGCCCACCCAAACCAGGCCGACGATGAATCCTGCATACCAGGCCATTGCGCCAATGCCCGCCAGTAATGCGCCGGCTGCTATAATGCCCAGAGCGGCCAGGCCCATTGCCTTGAAGCTGGCCCACACCAAGTCAGAAGCCTGTTGCGCCTCCTCCGGGGTCCACAAACTTTGCAGGAAGTTGATGAAGGCGATCATCCCGTAGAAGAACGCCACAATCGGCGGGGTCATGATGGCCAGGGCGATAATGCCCACATACATTAGCCCGACGATAAATCCGGCATACCACGCCATCGCGCCGATGCCAGCCAGCAGACCGGCTGCGGCAGCAATGCCCAGGGCCGCAAGACCCATCGCCTTAAACGTCGCCCATACCAGTTCCGAAGCAGCCTTGGCCTCCTCGATGGTCCACAGACCTTGTAGTATTTGGATGAACCCGTATAAGGCAAAGAAGAAGGCCAGGACCGGGGGTGCCATCAGGGCCAAGGCGAGAATACCCATCCAGGCTAGGCCGGCGATATAACCGGCGGTCGGTGAGAGAGCGCCGATGCCCGCAAGAATACCGGCGGCGGCAGCAATGCCCAGGGCGGTCAGGGTAAACGCGGTGAAGGTGGCCCAGACCAGTTTGGTCGCGTTCTTGGCGTCCTCCACCGTCCAGAGTGCTTCCAGTATCTTGATGAAGCCCCAAATGGCGAGGCTGAAGGCAAGGACGGGCGGTATCAATAGGCCAAAGGCAAGAACGCCCAGATAAACGAAGCCGATGATCTCAGGGACTTCGGACGCCAGGAACCCCAGAGCGCCAAGGGCGACACTGGCAACGAGTATGGCGGTGGCAATGGCACCGGCGGCGATAAGGAAGCCGGCGATGTCCTTGGCAACCTTTATCATCGAACTAAAGTCGAGGCCCAATACGCTGGTCAGAATTTGCACGAACTTGACCAGGGCTACTGCCAGGAGCATCACGGCGGGCGTCAGGATGAGGAGAGCGAGAGCGCCCTCCACCATGTCCTTGACAAACCCCTCGGTCTTGACCAGTTCACCAATCTTCTTGATGCCCTCGGTGGCCGCAGCTACCGCAGTGGCAATAGCGGCAGCCACGCCGATCAAGGCAGCAACGTTCTCGGCGGTTTCGAGGGATTTCTGCCAGTTCATCCCGAACAGGAAGGTGAGGCCCTGGCTCATCTTGACCAGGGCAATAGCAAGTACCAGGATTGCGGGTGTGAGGATTACCAGGGCTGCCGCGCCGATGGCGAGCTTCTTTGCGAGTTCAGCCCACGGTGCGCCAGCAGCCTCGTCCGCCCCTTCCTCGGCCTTCGTCACCATGTCGGCCATTGACTTGAGCGGTTCGATGGCTGCATATGCAGCACCCGCTAACGCAGCACCGACCCCGACGACAGCAGCGACAGTCTCACCGATCTCGATTGCCTTCTTGGGATCGAGATTCATGACCTTCATGATCTTTTCGGAAATCTTGACAATGACGGCGGCGAGGGCGACCAGGCCCACCGCCAACGCGGCGAGCATCATCGCGCCTTTGGCCAGTTGCGGGCCGGCGTTCTTGAGGGCGTCCAACTGGCCCATGATGCCGCCTTCTGCGGCCTTCTGCACATCCGCCGTATCGACTGTTACTGGACCACCGATTTCTACCTTGGCACCTTCGGAAGCAGCCGCCGCAGCCGCGTTGGCCTTCTCCACCTTGACGGTCTTGGCCATCGTCTTGACCTGCCAGATTTCGCCGGGGGAGGAGGTCTTGGTCTTGAGTTTGGCGAGCTTTTCTTCTTTGGAGAGAACAGCAGCTTTTTGCTTTAGAAGGTCGGCCTCAGCACCAGTGGCCCCGGTGGCGGCAACCATTTTTGCGCCAACTCGTTTGTCAATCATCGCCTTTTCAGGCCCCTTGGCAGCCTCCATTCGCCTTTGCTGCTCCTCCTTGGTTATCTTGGCGATATTTTCCCTAGTCTGTTCCTCCTTCGGCAGCGCCTTGACGCGCTCCTGCACCGCCTTCTTCTGGGCCTCTGCGCCTGCTGTATATGCTGCCTGTTGTGCCGCTTCCTTCTTCCGGGCGGCAAGGGCTTCTTGCTGGAGCGCAACCTTGGCTTCCGCTTCCTTGGTTTCCGCCCTGGACGCGGTGAAGGCTTCCTTGGATATTTCTTTTTCACGTTCGGGTGTGATAGCGCCGCCGGTCTTGGCTTTTTCAGCCGCCATGAGAGCGGCCTTCTTGTCCTTGAAGATTTGGTCTTTTTCTTTGCGCAGGTTGTCCTGAAGGGCTTTCTCCTTGGCGGCTATCTGGCCTTCCAATCCCTTTTGGATGTCGGCAGCTTTACGAGGTTCCTTGATCGCCAATTCGCCGGTGTCGAGCTTCTTGCCCATGTTGTCGATGGCTTTGGCGGTCTGCTCCTCCCTAATCTGCTTGCAGACACAGTTGACAATTTGGCGCAGCAAGTCCCAGGTGGTCTGGAAACCTTGCTTGAGGATGTCGTGAGTAATCGCGTCCTTGGAAGCGACCTCGGCGGGTGCGGCAGCCGCAGTAGCCGCCGCAGTTTTCGCCGGTGCAAGGCCGATGGCTTTTTCTATATCAGCAACGTCGGCCCCGCCCGCCGCGCCTCCCCCGGCACCCGGCGTTCCTCGCTTGGCCTGCTCCTTCATCAAGGTTGCCTGGTATACTTTCTGTTGCGCTGCCACGTCGTAACCTGCGTTGGCAGCGAGCATTTGGGCCTTTAACGCCTTGACTTCTTCCTTGGATTTTCCACCAAGGAATCTGGGCATTTTCTTCTGCCAAGCAAGCATCCCTTCCTGAAGTACGTTAAGTTCTACGCCCTCACCCGACGCATTGATGCTTCGCAGGAACAGTTTGATGGCGATAAGGGTCTTGAGAATCTGGGAGGTCAAGATGGTGGCGATCAAACCCGCAGTACCCACCAGAGCCAGCAGCTTGCTTATCGCTCCCTGGGCGAAGTTCCTGATGGAGTCGTTGACTTCCATCATGCCCTGGTGCAGCCTGCTCATCGGATCGAGTTGAGCCTTCTGGGCCGTCGCCAATTCTTGGTCGGCCTTGGAAAGTTTATCGCCCAACTCGCGGAACTTGGCCGGGTCTTTGAGGGCTTCCTCAATCTCCTTTGTCCCGATCTTGAGTTCCGCCTTACCCGCCTTCTTCAGACCCATGTTGATGCTCTGAATGCTTTCCGTGATGGCAGCCTTGGCGGCGTCGGCGTTACTGGTCCAGGCATGACCCATTGCCTCCAGATCACCCTCGAAATCTTTGCGTCGGTCGCCAAACTTGGCGAGGGCCTGGTCCATGTTCTTGGCACCCTTGGCCGCTTCATCCAGTGCGGTAACGATGGAAAGCGAGGCGGCTGCTTTGAGGGCACGCTCCTTCTCCAGCAGGGTCGTCTTTTCTTCAAGCGTGAGGTTCTTTTGCCGTTCCTTGTTGATGTCGGCCAGGCGGTCGGCCAAACCCTTGCCCGACTCGCCTAATGCCTCCATCGTGTTGCGGAACTCACCCAACTCCATCCCGAACGCAGCCTTGATATTCATGTTGAGGCTGAATTTGGCCGAGTCGGAAAGTTGGTCGATGGCCTCGGCACTCTCGACGCCGAACGACTTGAGGATGGCCTCAAACCCCTTCTTCATATCCTTGATGCCTTGCTTGGTGCGCAGCACCGTACCTTGCATCAATTCCTGGGTGCGACCAGCATGACCGGCGGCAATAAACAGAAGACTCTGCGTCTCCTTGGAAGCGTTTACCAGCAACTCATTGCTGCTGGTCATCGCTTTCAGGAGTGGGTTCATGGCCTTCTCAACGCCAAGTTTCTGGGCGTTGGCGGCGATCTCAAGGACGTTCTTGGCGGCGTTGGCGGTTAGTTGGGCGGCGTTACGCAGTTGGGTGATAAACTCCTGCCCGGTGCTGACGGCCTTCTTTAATGCCTCGCCGGTGAGTCCAGTGTTACGGGCAACTTCGCGCATCCCACGGCCCATCTCCGCGACCTGCATATTGGTCATGCGCCCGGCCATCGTCCATTCTTGGAACGTGCTTTCCAGTTCACCGGCCTGCATCCCCAACTGCTTCTCGGTGTTGAGTTGTGCCGTGGCGATGGCCTGGGCTTGCTTGGAGTCGCGGATGCCGGCACGCAGATTCTTGAGATATGCCTTCTGGAACTCGTCCCGATCTACGCCCGTGAGATATACCGTCTTGCCGATGTTCTCGTACTGCCGTTGAAGTTTCTGGGCCTCGCCAGTAACACCGGCGGTTTCGTAAGCGGCTGCCCGAATGTCCTTGATGAACTTGAATTCGGCACCCACCCCGCCGAATACCGACTGCAATACGGTCTTGGCCTTATCGCCAAAACCCATGATGCCTTGTTCGAGACTGCTGAGCCACTGCGAGGAAACGCGGTAGAAATGGCTCCTCATGCCCGTGCCGTAGTCGATATTGTGCAATTCATACTCGAAATCGTGCAGCATATCCTCGGCGTCGATACCTGGCGGGGGCTTTTTCCTGGTTTTCGTTCGAGTGGTGGCAGCAGGTTCGGGCGGCTCGTGTGGAGGAGGAGTGGCGGCAGCAGGAGCGCCAGGAACCGTCCCCGCCGCAAGGCTTGCACCGACCGTGGCGGCTGCCTTCCCGCCTAACGCATTGGATATATTGGTGACGTTCTTACAACATTCGACCAGGGTATCCTTGATGGTCGTCAACGTCTGGTTGGCCAGCGTGTCCTTAACAGCCAGGCTTTTCTTGGCGAGTCCCGCGTCCCGTATTTCCTGAATGTGGCCCGCCATCTGGTTCAGCTTCTCGGCCATGCTGGTAACGTGTCCGAGAATGCCGGTGATATTTTGCTCAAGACTCTGGTTGGCCTTCTCCAACGTGCTGCCACCACCCTTGCCATAATCGCCTTTATCCACCATGCCACCCTTGGCAGGCGCGTGGGCGGCGGCAACGCCCGCGTCTACATGGGACTTAGCGGCACCCACTTCCTTGTCGAAGTTTGCGTTCAATTGCTCGATGAGGCCCTTGATCTGAGCCAGGACATTGCCGTTATGTACGGAGGCTGCCACGTTCGATTGAGCGACGGCTTGCAATTGGGCGATGTTCTGCTGAATGGAGGAAAGGGAAGGGCCGATTTTGTCTTCCGGTTTGCCGGGCACCGAGGGTGTGCCGACGTTGCCGGTCATTAACGTCCTGAGCATTTCGCGCACTTCGGTCGTGGTCGTGTTCACACGGTCGATGCTGCTAATCACTCGATCAAAGGCGTCAACAAAATCTGCCATTATATCCTTTATGTAGTACCAGGCGTGGCAGTTGTGCCGGGCGTGGCGGTCGGTTGCTCCTCAGTTGGCTGCGCCGGTGGGTTCACCATGCGGTTAATCTGGTCCCGAACCGCCCGACGTATTGCATCTACTTGATAGGGGTCGATGGTGCGTACTGTTTGCAGCACCTTGAGGAGAAATGCACAATCCAACTTCTTTATCTGCCGAATACCCAGACGCTTGTACTGTCGGAATGCTCCAACTATATATCCGTCTCCCTTGATGTTATAATAGGAAAACGTCCGATTATCACAGTTCGGCTGCAAGACCCGCATGATGTATGGAAACGTCAGATAATGCAGGTTCACGCCGCGAATATAATCCCGCCAGATGTCGGTTATAATCACCAGTGGCGTGGGGTCGTGGCCGGGTTTGTGGTAGAGGTAGCTGAACGTCACCAGGCTGCCCTTGTTGATGGTCTGGAAGCTCGGCCCGAATTGGTTGGCCGGGAGGCGGGCGAACGCGGGCATCTGTCCGGTCTGGCCGACCGACTGTACAGCAGTGAACAGATTTCCAGCAAGCTGGTTGGAGGGGAGCGGTGGTGGCACGGAAATATATAGGGAAGGGCAATTCTTACTTTACAACCAAAAAGGCGGGACGTAGAATGCGGGTGAGGAGAACAACATGACCGCCGCCAGAACCATGTATTCCTACCCCACCTACTGTCCCTGCTGCACCGCGCCTATCAAGGCACCGCTTCTCTACAGCGTCCCGGATGAGCATTACTGCGCACACTGCCGCATTTGCGAGTCCGCCTGGTGGATCGTGTGGTGCGAGGGATGCAACGGCGTCTACGAATTCCCCTACAACGCCCAGGGCGCAGATTGCCGGGTGGTTTGTGAGTGCGGCCACGTCTACGAGTGCCCCGCACACCCCCCGATCACGCGGGTGACGGTGGCGGCGGAACGGGGACTCGTCAGCAAATTCCTCCGCATGTTCTGGTGATTCACCTGGACAGACCGTCCAGGCGTTTCTCCAGACGACGAATTTCCTGCAACCGCCCGTGTTCGGGCATCACGTCCTTGACCTTGGCGTAAAGTTTCTTCAGATGCCACTCCTGTTGCGGTAGGTGGCCGTGCTTCTCAACACGCTCGCGGATGGTCTTTAGGAACTCCGCGACGGTCACCCCTTCCGGCCACCCTGCCGCTTTCTCCACCTGCTTCCAGTCCCCAAAACGGGCGTAAGCCTCCCGCACCAGTTTGAAGGCCGGGTCTTCCGGCCTCGAACCGGCGAAGTTTTTGTCTTTCTCCGTCAGCCAGTCAAAGAATGCCATGTCGATATTTAGTAGTTTGGGCGGTATTGTCGGTAACCTCCCGGCTGAATAAACCGGCTGAGGTAGTCGTTAAACGCCTTCGCCCCCTCCTGCATCCGTCCTGCCAACTCCGGGAACTGCCCTTGCTGGTGCGGGTCGCCAAGCACCGACGCATACCGCATCATCTTGTAGTCCTTTAATTCCTGGGCCATTTGCAGCAACTTCTGCGGGTCATAACCCTCGCCGGGGTACTTGTTCATGTACATGATTGCATACTGGCGGGCGTGGGCCTTGACCTCACCAGGGTCCGTATAGTAATGAAGTTGCGCCTGCGTATATTCGCGCGTTCCTTTCTGGTGTTTCTCCCACCACGGGGCGTCCTTCACTTTCACGTCCTCCCCAGGCTTGCCGGTGGCAATGTGCGTGGCCTCGTGATATAGTTGGTACTGAATCTGCTGGAGAATATTCTGCATGTCCCGGTAATCGTCGGCCCGCGACAGTCTGTCTGGGTCGTAATTGACGGTCATCACGCCATCGCCAAAGGTCGCATAACTGCCTTGCTGCGTTGGCGAAAGATGCAGCGAGAGGTTTTGGCTGACGAAGTGGGGCGGGAGGGGCTTGCGCCCGATCTGGGGCGGCAGGTGGAACTGCCCGTCGCCCGCCTGCACTTGCCCGACCGCACCAGGCCAGATCGTTTGCAGGTATTCGGGGAGGGTACGCTGACGGTTATCTTGGAAATAAAGTTTGACGGCCTCTTGGACGTAGTAGAACAGGAAGGCGGCGATGTCCTCTTCCGCCTGCTCGTCCTGCTGTACCTCCTCATTCAGAAGCCATTGTTTGAACATGCCTTATATAGCCATCAGTCGGCATCTCGCATGTCCTGGTAATATTGCTGGAGGGTGGCGGGGTCTACTTCCCGTGCGCCCTTGCACACCGGACACTCCTCGCCGTCGAGTTGGCCTTCGCCCTCGCAGGCGGGGCAAGTCTCGCTCCCGCCGTGGGGCGACTGGAGCTTCCAGGCGTCGTAACCGGGCAGGTCCATGTTTTCCGCCCATTCGCGGAAAGTCTTGATCTTCATAACGCTCCTTACGTCTTAGAGTGAACCATGTTGCTGTAGTCGGTGCCGGAGGTACGCACGATGATCCGGCCCAGGCCGTCCGCGTTCTGATCCAACTCGGCGTTGCGGATGTCATTCTCCGCGTCTGCGCTTTTGGTGAAAAACTTCTTGATTTCTTCCGTTACCGCTTGGATAATCTGCTTTGCTGCTTCCTCGGCCTCGTAGTCGTCTCCCATGTAATCTTCATACATTTCTTCTAGGTCGAGCAGGTACGCCTTGCCGTAGGGGTGCGTCTGCTCCTGCTTCTGGACGCGGTAGGCCATCACGTCGCCCACCTTGTAGATACGAATGCCGTCGAATGACAGGCTTTTCGTGGGACTCTTGACGAAGATGTAAGGGTCGTCGTCCGTAAGGTGGTCGGTGACCCCCATGCCCTGGCGCTCCAGTATCTTCTTCACCAGGCCCAAGTGGCGGCGACTCTCCCGCATCTTCTTGTTGACAAACTCGACAAATCCCTGTGGCATTAGCAGTTCCTCAGTAATATTTCTGGAGCGGAAGGCACACAACGCTGCAATACCCGCAGGTCCGAAGGGTTGCCCTGGTAGGGCAGTTCCTTGAAGACGATCCCCTGAAAAGCGGATGCCGCATCGCGGATGATATTTAGTTGGGCGACCAGGAACAATGTCCCCTCCCGCCGCACCATGAACTCGTGGTCCTCCATCTCCGGTTTGCCGTCTTCGTCCGTGTTGCCGGTTTCTTTCTGATAAAGGATGCGCAAATCCATGAACGGGACAATGGCCCCGTTATCGTCAATCATGGCCTCCGATTCCTCCCCCATGCTGGTCTTCACCGTCAACTTGCCTTCGGTGTACGCGGCCCGCAGCGAGTTGGTCAAGTCCCAACCCAGAGTATAAACGGTGCCGTCCGTACCGACCACGTTGGCGACGAAGGCCCTGGTTTTGAAAGTTTCGGCAATGCTTTCCATGACAACGCGACGGCGAAGCACGTCCTTCTCCTCCGGGCTGCCCTCGTCCAGCCTTTTCAGTTCCGGCTCCGAGAGGTAGCGTTCAGGGTCGTCTTCGCGCAAGCTCCACTTGCCAATGTCCACCATCCCAAAGCGGGCATTAAACCGCGTGGACAGGCGGATGGAGAATTCCTTCTCGTTATAAATCACGTCCTCGGCGTTGCCGCCGGCCCCGACCTGGACGCCGCCGATTAAGGCCGCGATGAACTTGCGGTGCAGGTCGCCCTTCATGCCCAGGCAGCCATTCAGCTTGATAAAGATGTTATTCAATTCCGGGTGGGCCTGGAGAGTATTCCAGATGTGGTTGACAACGGACACGGACGGGTTGTTCTGGTCCAGTTCCTCCCGGAGCAGTTTGCGAATTTCCTTGGAAGCCTGTTCGATGTTGGCGTTCTGGCGCAAAAACTGTATCTGTAGATTGTCCTCCACGAATTTGCGGGGGTAGGTGTCCAGGTCCAAGTCCCGAATCTGGTGGATCATGTCGATGAGTTTCTGCGTGTCACCCTTGATGGACTCCTTGAAGTAAAGGTTCTTCCATTGCTCGAAATCCGGCGACTCCCCTTGGTCCCCACTCATGTCGGGCGTCTGCGGGTCGGCGGTGATGTCGGGCGTCTGGCCCGGCTGCGAACCGGCCTGGTCCTTGGGCGGCGTGCCCATCTGGTTGGGCGGCGGGTTGGCCACGCTGGTGTCGCCGGGAGGCGGACCAGGGGCACCCGCGCCAGGCATCCCCGGAGGCCCGGCAGTGCCGCCAGGCTGTCCGGCTTGGGGATCAGGCCCCCAGCCCGCGCCCGGAGACTGTTCGGTAATCATCCAGTCTTCAATGATAATGTGGGTCATCGGTTGTCTTCCTTTTTCTTCTTCTCCTTGCTTTCCGCACTGGCGGCGACCTTTGGCTTGACCTCTTCCTCGTGCTTCTTGGTCATGTTTTCGATGAGTTCAATGAGGGCACGTTTGCTGCCGGTGGTGTCGCCAATGTTGACCGTCACGTTCTCCTGTTTCGCTGTATTTACCTTTACAGGCACCGTTTCTTTCAGCTTGAGCCGGGTCATTTCGGAGGCGATCTTCGACATCTTGTCGGGGATGTCGCTCTTGACCTTCATGAGATTCACCAACGCTTCCTTCGAGGCCGTGGTTGAATCGCCCTCGTTGATGACAAGTTCGGCAAAGTTGGTTATGTACTGGTCACACTCGCGGCGGTCGTCCCGGCACATTTGGAGGATTTCTTGATACACGTCCAGCAGCACTTCGTCTTCAATGATAGAAGGAGGCGGGGCCGGGCGGGCGGGCATAAGCTCCATCTGCTTGCCGTTCAGCAGGTCGTCTTCGATTTCGGTGATGGTCACCGGCTCTTTTTCGATTTCCATAAAACTATATAGGGCATGACAGGGCAAAACAACGACATTTAGCAAGGAGGCGCGATGATCCATCTCCACAACGGCCACCAAATCGACTTCCTGTGTGCCAGTGGAGCTTTGGGTTTCGACGGCAGGGGTTACCTGTGGGAAAAACCCCTCGTTTTTGCCAATATCATCCGCCCCCACGAACTCACGATAATCACCAAGACCCTCACCTTTGAACCCCGCCCAGGCAACCTACGGTGGTGGTGCCCCTGGAAGTGCTTTCGCTTTATTCCCAAGGGGACAGTCAACTGCGTCGGCCTCTCCAACCCCGGCCTGGCGTGGTGGGTTAAAAGATTCCGCACCTTCCCCAAATACAAATTCGTTGTCTCCATCGCCCCCACCAGCGTCCGAGAAGCGCTATTCATGACCGCCGACCTTAACCGCCTGCCCCTGGTTGGCGTGGAGTTCAACGCCTCCTGTCCTAACACCGAGGACTGGTCCGCCGATAGGGTCTGTGCGATCAGCCTGGCCGTCGCCATCGGTTCCAAACACCCGGTTTTCGTAAAACTTGGCTACACCCAGAATTTCATCCAGATATGCGAGCAGTTGGACGGTTCGGTGGCAGCGTTCGACCTGATAAACAGTGTGCCCTGGGCCTCGGTCTTCCCGAAGGAGAAATCACCCCTGGAGCCGCCGGGCGGGGTTTCAGGACCGCTCATCGCCCACCAGGCCAAGGACGCCCTCTGGAAAATAAAAACCGTTACGACAAAGACCCCCATCATTTCCGGCGGGGGTATTGATAGTGTGCAAGAAGTTGTGACGCGGCGGTGCATGGGGGCCGAGGCGTGGACCTTCGGCACCGTCTTCCTGCGGAGGCCCTGGCTGCCCAACCGCATCGCCCAGACGTGTCGTGAACTTTGGCACTCTAATAGATCATGAAGTGTCTCTATTTTCGCACCATCTGTGAGGTCGGGGTCTGCCTGCCAGAAGACTCCCAATTTGCCGACATCCTTGACCTCCCTTGTTATGGCAAGGCGATCCTCGTGGAGCCTAGTCCCACCTTCTGCCAGGTGTTACGGGAACGCTGGCCCGACCCGCGAGTGGTGGTCCATCAGAGGGCGGTGGTAGACGGCGGGACGCGCCTGGTAGAGATGGTCAACTGTTCGGCAACGTCCTACGTCAAGGGCATCCCCCACTGCCCGGCGATGGAGGCCGGCTACGATCATACGAACAAGGACGATTATTTTCGGATGGTAAACCTGAACCCGGCGGATTATCCCAACTACATGGCGGAAGGAGTGCCGTTCTCCAGATTGGACGACGGCGAGATTGATGTGTTGGCTGCTGACTGCGAAGGCTCTGAATGGTTTATCCTCAAGGACATGCGCAGCCGACCTTGTTACATTCGGCTGGAGACGGACTACCCGCACCCCTACCTCAAGGAAATTCATCAGTGGATGGCGAGGGAGGGTTATGAGGAAATAAAACGCCAGGGGGCCGATACTTTGTGGAAGAAAACTTGGCCGGTGGATAAATAAGGGGTGTAGGCTATTCTTTGCTGGAAGGGTAGAATGAGAACCAAATTTGAAGAATATCTATTGTACAAGGAAGCCGAAGAGGACAACGGCGATTCCGACAAGAAGGCTGACAACGGCGATTCCGACAAGAAGGGCGGTGGCGGCGGTGGCTCCTACACCGGCCCCGGCGATGAGGTCAGCAAAAAGGCCAAGGAACTCATCACGTCCAAGATCAAGTTGCAAAAGAAGGAAGGCAGCAATGAGTTCGCCCCCTTCAGCGTGGACCGTTCCAGCCACCCGAACCTGCGTTATCTTATCAAAGCATTTGCCGACTCCGATAAGGTCGGCCTGGGCTATACCACCATTGACAAAACCAAGGGTGAAATGGAGCCGATGCTCAAGAAGAAGACGCTGCATTTAACCGGCGGTGCCGTCCGCGACCATCTGAAGGGCAAGACGCCCCGAAATTACGACTTGGTGACGGATGCCACCCCCAGCGAAATGCGTATGATCCTGGCCAACCCGGAGCATGGTTTCACAGAAGTGAGGCCGCGCGACCCGGAGATGGCCCAGGACGAACGTTACCATGACCTGCCGGCGGCGGGCAGCAAGAATAAAGTTTTCTACCCCAGCCGGTGGGACATGCAGGGCAAGGAACTTGAATTCACCGTGGAAATCAACGGCGAGAAGTTCGACCTTGCCACCCTGTCCAAGCACTCCAAAAGCCGGCGGGTCAAGCCGGAGAAAGGCGAGGCGGCGGGTTCAGTGGAAGAAGATTCCCTTAACAGGGACTTTACGATCAATGGAATGTACATCCCGCTCAACCAAAGCGATGGAGAGAACTCCGAGTTGGTGGACCCACACGGCGGTGCCCACCACCTGAAAAATGGTGAGGTAGTTGCCATCGGGAGCTTAATAGACAAGCTGCGGGCCGACCCTTCGACCTCCCAGCGCTACGTCAAGATGCTCTCGCGGTTCGGCAACCCGGAAAAAATCCCGGACAAATATAAGGCCACCATTGAGCGCTACAAGGACATGCAGGACGTGGACAAGGGCCATGTCCGCAAGGAATTCCTGAGCGGCCTGGAACATCCCGACTCCGATCCGCGTAAGTTCCTGGGTGCCTACAGCAAGCTCGGCCTGCTCGGTGCCGTTTTCCCCGGCGTCGAGTTCAACCCCGAAGAAATGCCGCCGGACTTCAAGGGCGACCGATGGCTGGCCCCGGCATGGATTCTGCGCAATAACGACCCCCAGCAGGTACAACAAATGCTCACAGGGGGCGGCTGGTCCAAGCAGGAAGCCAACGACATTGCCTTCCTGGTGAAGCTACACGGTTGGGCCGACAAAGGTTTTGACGCCGACAAAATGTACGACCTGAAAAGTGCCCACCACGGTCTGACGAAGAATAAGATTCGTGAGTGGATGCAGATGGTCGGCAAACAAGGCGATCACGCCGACGCCTTCCTGATGCACGACGATAAAGACCTAAACAAAATGGTCGATGGCCCGGACGGCAAAAAGCAGATCAACCCGAAGTTCAGTCAGCACCTTGGCCGCACGCCAAAGGCCCATGAACTGGAAGGGGTCCGCAAAGACCTGTCCAAGAACCGCTTCGTGGATATGTTGAATAAACTAAAACACCACAAGAAGGGCGGCGGCGACGACGAGAAGTCCTTCGGCGGCGACAAGCCGGAGGAAGAAAAGAAGGAAGAATGGGTGGCGGTTAGCGACCTCTACGGCTACTAACCTTGGGAGCGTTTTGGGGCAGTGCGGCGCGGGCCGGGTTTAACGACGCCTGGCCGTAGCCGCCGTGCATCTGGCGCATCATATTCGGATCGCCTAGACCCACCCGGCCCTGGTCGTCCTTCAACTTGACCTTAATTCTGTCATATAAAGTTTTGTTGACAAAGCTCGCCACGGTTTGTTGCAGGTCTGCGAAAAACGGCTGGGCCTTGGCACCAAATTGCTGGCCCACCTGAGCCACCACCTTCTGGAAACCATCCTGCAAGCCCTTCAAAATTTGGGTGGCGTGTCCCTCGCCCCTCTGGTAGCGCTCGATGTCCTGCCCTCGGTAAAGACCCAACCCCCGGTCATCCGCACCCCTAAGCGACCCTGATGGTCGAGGAATCGGAATCTGTTCCGGCTGTTGTTGCTGCCTGCCGCCGAACATTCTGCGCAGGAATCCCATGAATTCATTGAGGATCGCTTCCGGGCTGTCGCCCGTGGCCTCACAAAGATCAGCAAGTTGTCGCACCGCATGATATTCTTGAAAGCTTTGCATGGTAGTAGTTAGTCCGTTCCTTTAGAATTCCACTCGCCTGCCCCCAGCACTTGGCGATTTATAACCAGGCTGACCCTCCAGCTTCAGGATATGAAGCTCATCCATCGCCCGCGTGTACGCCACATACTTGGCGTTGTCCTCTTGGGCCAGGTCTTCCGGTCGCTTGGCCTTGGGGTGCGGGAACTGGTCGTTGCGCAGGATGTACACCCGCTCGAACTCCAGTCCCTTGGATTTGTGCGCCGTGGTCAGGATGACGGGGTTTTCCTGTTCGACCTTGCGGCGATACTCCATCAGGTCTTTTTCCTTCTCGGCCACGTCCAGGCCCGAAAGGTTCGCCTTGAGCCAGGCTTTGAACTGGCTGATATTCTTGCCCGCCGGCTTGCGGCCACGTCCGTATGCAGGCTCGTCGCCCGGATAATCTTCGGCCATTTCCGGGGCGAACATGCTGATGCAGTTCAACAAAGCCTGGGTCGTCTCCTGCAATTCTTGCATTTGCGCCCGCTTAGCCGGAACACCGCCGTGCTGATCCATCTCCTTTTCCAGATGCTCGTTCAGCTTCTCCTGAAGGTCCGCCACCGGGGCGAAGTCCCCCAGGCCGGTGATGCGCACCACGCGGTCGATGTGCGACAGCAAATCCTTGGCCACGTCCTTGCCGACGATGATAAAGGGCACCGCGTTAGCCAACAACTTCAAGGCCGCATTCACCAGTGGTTCGTTGGTGCGGGCAATGAAGGCTGTGGGCTTGACCTTAGTATCGCGGCCCCTGAGTTTGTCGGCCCGTGCATTCCGCCATTCTTCCTTTAACTGGCCGAACACGTCGTCGTATTCCACGTCGCCGCTCGTCACGGTGCCGTCGTGGCCGTCTTTGAATACCTTGCCTTGCTTCAAATTATTGACGTGGGTATTTTCGTTGGCGAAGTCCAAGATCGCCTTGCGGGAGCGGTAGTTCTTGGAGAGCGTGAAGGGTTTCCATCCTTCCTTGTCGGCTGACAAGTCTCCCAACTGCGTGGCCAGATTATTGAAGGCGTCCCCGTCCGCGCCCCTGAACCGATATATAGCTTGGTTGGGGTCGCCAACGGCCACGATCTTCGCGCCGGCCTCGTGCAGTTTCTTGATGGCTATTTTCTGATTGTCGTTAAAGTCCTGCACTTCATCGGCCAACACCACGTCAAAGTGAGGCCAGTGCAGTTCATCGGCGTGGACGGCGGCGAACCACAGGTCGTCGTTGAAGTCGCGGAACCGGCCCATCGGGTACTCGAAATCGTCCTTCTTGTAGGTGTATTGCGAGGCGTGTGGCATGGTTTCATTCATCATCCACGCCGTCGCCTGCATGATCTCGTCTTTATAATCCTTCTGCATGAAATCGTAGCCGAGTATCCGCCTCAGATGGCCGGTGATCGTGGCATGGTAGCTGGGGCTGTTGGTGGCGTATTTTTCGATGCGATCCTTGACCTCGCTCAAGGCGGTGTCGAAGTCATACTTCTCCATGACCCACTTCAACTTGGGCAACACTTCGGCCTGGTTGCGGGGGTCCAGCGAGAACGACTTGGCCAGGCCGGTAAGGGTCAGCACTTGTTCCTTGAAGTGATACTGCATGGAATTGAGCAGGCTGCCGAGCGTCTTCTTGATGCTGTCGCTGGCAGGAACCATCTTGGCCGCGTCCTTGGACGGCAAGCCGAGGCTTTGCACCAGTTGGTTGAACTGCGGCGAGAAACTGACCAGGATGCGGGCCTTCTCCATCTGGCCCTTCTCGCCGGGATGATTTTTGCTGATGTCGGCAGTGCGGTCGGTCTGGCGGATGCGACTTTTATTTTCCTGCGACTTCAACATATTGCCCAGGAAGCCGTTGGTCGTTGCCACTTCCACCCACGGCGGGAACTTCTCCTTGGCCTCGACCTTATTCTTGGTGTTGAAGACCAGATACAGCCACTTCTGGCCGGGCTTTCCGTACTTCCAGGCTAGGTGCTTCAACATCGTCGTCTTGCCAGCCCCCGCCAGGGCGTTAATCATGATGTGATTCTGCCGGCCACCCTCCATGATCTCCTTGAACTTCTCGTCAATCTGACGCTGTTCACTTTTTTCGCCCGGAGCGGTGCCGGAGTCAAGCATCTCGTCCGAGAGGATGTGCGGGTTCTTCTTGGGGCTGGCCTCCCCAGCCGCCGGCTCTTCTCCCGGTGTTTCTTCTTCGGGGGCGTCTTCAGGCGCTACCCGTTGAAACAGGTCGGCCAGGTCTTGCGATTGGATGGGCTGGTCATTTTCGCCCTTGATGGAGCGGACTACTGACTTGACGCTGGCGGCTGGGATTACGCCGGAGTGACGCTCCGCGTCCAGGGTGACGAACTCCCAATTGCCTTCCTTATTTTTCGAGAGCGCCACATCTTGGTCGGCCTGAAGCCCGTAGGCATTGGTGCCGATGACTTTAGCGAGGGTCCACCACTTTTCCGCCGGGGCCTGCGATGCGGACGGGAGGGCACGGGCTGGTGGCGGTGGTGGTGGGGCTGCCGGGCGGGGAGGAGGCGGTGCTGGGCGGGCGGGCGGTTCTTCTTCGGAGGCGTAGCCCCGGCGATCAAGCTCCTGGTCAATAAGGCGCAGGAGATCGGCATTGCCTAGCGCCCGTCCACGCTCGCGCACGTCAAATCCCCTGGACTTGCCTGCGCGTATCTGTTTTCGCATCCAATCGAGATAGCCCGATGGGATTTCGGTGTGTTGTTTGTCCCGGTGTTGGCCGAAGTGAAAGGACGCCATTTCATGCAGGCCATTTTCATCTTCCAGCATCCACATTCTGAACGACAGATTCATCTTAGCGGTATTTAGCTGGAGATGCGCAAAAAGAAAACCCCGGCGGCGTTATTTCTAACACCGCCGGGGTCTTCCCAGCAGATCAGTTTTCGCGTTCCACACTTGCTAGGCAGAGGTATGAAACGTGCCGGTCGAGTCCGTCACCGTTTACTTGCAGCTTTCCACAAGGTATGTCTGCCTCCAGGCCCTTTGGACCCGCCGCCGACCTTGTGGCGTGACAGTGCGTGGTCTTCGACAGCTTGCACCTTCTCACTGCCTTGGGGTTTGATCGCCGGTTTCCACTTCGGTGGTTTTGCCTTCCACGCTGTCCTGCTTTGCAGCAGGATAAAGTGAGAGTAACCGCCTCCCATAGCGAACCGACTACCTTGCCTTACGGTAGTTCAGTTTAGCACTTACTGCCGTCTTTACCACGATCCTCCCTCATGTTGTCGCAGGAGGGTCTGCGTCGTTTCACGGGCGGCTCTTGAGTAGCCGCCAGGCTCAGCACCGACATCCTCGCTCGCCAGCGATGCTCCGTTGTTGAGCGGAGGGCTTTTCCGGCAAGGCACTGCTACTCCCGCCGTTTACCCCTCGGTGCCACTAGGACTGCGATCATCCCGACCCAGGCCCACTTGCGGTGGTGCGTTCCCAAGATCGTTTCTGGTGACCGCCTTGGGCTTATTCGCTGGCGACCCATTTCTGAACCGCCAGGTTATTCACCCCATCCTACTGTCGAACGCCTGCTGTGGTTTCCGGTTTGGCTCCCCCGCCATTGCTGGTGGTTTCCCCTCCCCGTGCGTGTTGCCACGCCCCTGCCCTCGGTCTTAGCTTTCGTCTCGGCGGGTTTTGCCCGTCCGATTGCCCACAGCCTTCTCGATGCCCCGCTCCCCTTCCGAAGAGCGGGCGGACTCCTTTGCCCGGTTGTCAAAGAGCAAGGCTCTCGCCGTTGCTGATCTTCTTTTACTCCCGCCCGGCCAATCTGTCAACGCCGTTTTCCATTTTTCTCGCCGGGCAGTTTACCTTTACAACTGTCCTAATCTCTAGTATAGTACGGCCAGGAGGTTCCGTCAATGCCGAAGTCCGACAAGGCCATGCTGCCCGAATTCCCACGCACCCGGCACCTGCCGTGGAAGCCGAACGCGGTACGCGACGATCTGGTGGCTACCGAGGCCGAGTGCGCCGTAATCTTCAACGAGCTAGAAGTTTACGTCGAGGAGAAGGTTGACGGGGCCAACTGTGCTTTGATGCTGCGGGATGGTTTTCCGGTCATTCGGAACCGAACGCACATTCTCAGCAAGGGTTACCTCAAGGACACCCCGGCGAAGATTCAGTTCCGACCGATCTGGAATTTTTTCTACGAAAACAAGAACAGGTTCCAGGCGGTCAACAGTATGATGGGAGGGTCGGTCGGGATATATGGCGAGTGGATGTACGCCCTGCACGGCGTCGAGTACGACCGCCTGCCGGACCTTTTCCTCGCTTATGATATATACGACCCGGAGGCGGGCGAGTACCTGAATACGGGAAAAACCCGCCAGATATTATTGGAAGCTGGTTTCTGCGTACCGACCCTGCTGCACGACGGCCCTGTGGAGGGCTGGGCGCAGTTGGAAGGCTTCTGCAACGAACCGTCCCCCTTCTCCAGCAAGGACCGCCGGGAGGGCGTGTACGTCAAAGTGTGCGACGAGCGCCGCGTCTTGCACCGTTTCAAAATGGTGCGGGCCGACTTTACGCAGGGATGCAAGTGGAACGAAGACGTTATCACTAAGAACACCCTGGAGATGCGACGATGACCGAGGAATGGCAGGAAGTCCGCGTTACCTTCCTTGAGGACCACGAGGACCAAACCACCGTCCACGACGAAGACAGCCCCATCATGATGTTCTGGCGGGGCGACACGTTCTACGCGGAGGTCCAAGACCAGGGTGACGGCGAGTTGCGGATGCACATTCTGGACCAGGAAACCGGGCTGGAGTGGTACGACATCCCCAAGAAGAAGGTCCGCGTGCTGCCGGTGGACTACTACCCCGCCGACGTGACCTTCAAGGAGGAGTGGAGCCTGAAGACCCCCGACGAGACGGAAGTTTCCGTGCAGGCGGGGGAAACTTTGGATGCCGGCGTCGTGGACGACGGCACCGCCACCGTGGACTTGCTGCTGAACTTCATGATGCAGCCGGTGAACCAGATCAAGCAGGTGCCCCGGCGCATTTTGCAAATTACGAAGAAGGCGGACGATGGCCGGTAAGCAGACCCGCATCATGTATGTGGAGGACAAGGAAACGGGAGAAGCCTGGATCGGCAGGGTCCGCTTCTCCCGTACCGGCAACACCGCATACTACAAGGACCGAACCTTGCGCCGGCTGGTCAGAGGCGGCATCTGCGGGAACTTCTACGACCCGCAGACCGCCCACGAGTATTGGATTAGCGGCTGCAAGAAGAACGGCCAAGACCGCCACTACGCCGAGCCAGGCCCCGTCAGTATCGACGCCGACGTGGCCGATGAATACTGGAAGGACATCCGTGGGATTGAAAGTCGGTGATAAAATCCGCATTGTCGCGGTGCCGGGCGAGGGCGACCCCCGCTATTATATTGCTAAGGAGACAGTGCGGACCTACCGAAAGATCATCGCCCGCAAACGCCCCGTCAGGATCGCCAACGTGGACCAAGACGGTAACGCCTGGTACACGGTCAAGTTGCGTAAAAAAGACGGAACCTGGGAGTGGCATTTCTTGTCCGTATACCCAGAGGACACCAATTGGGTGCCCGTGAAGGGGAGAAAATGAAAGTATACAAAGAACATCATGCGTTTAACCCGGTCGTGCGCGACCGCTTCACCACCGTCATTAGCGTCACGGACGAAGATACCTTCGGGGCAGCCAGCCGTTACGACAACGCCTGCTGCCTGAACTTCGCGTCCCACAAACGCCCCGGCGGTGGCTATAAAAGCGTCCAGCATGTGCCCATGCCGATCAAAACCCAGGAGGAAGACCTGTTCCGGCGCTCGAACTTGCCGGATATAATGGACACCAAACAGGTGCGGCAACATTATCCCCTGGAAGGACTTGCGGCGATTTATTGTCAGTGCCAGGTGGAGCGGGACAGTCATCTGGTGGCCCACGACCCGTTTGTGGCATCCGTTATAACGCTGCCGGCGGTGGTGAACCCGCAACCGCATCAGGCGGGATTGGTGCGAGCCAAGATCAAACGCATTTTGGAGATTGCCGCCGAGGAAGGGCATGAGGTTTTAATCCTGGGGGCGTGGGGATGCGGCGTTTTCAACAACGATCCCGTGGAGATCGCCGGCCAGTTCAACGGGTATTTGGCGAACGAATTTCGCGGCGTGTTTCGTGAAGTGGTCTTCGCCATACCAGGAAAAGGAAGCAGGAACTACACGTTATTTGAAGCGGTGCTGTCATGCGATGGGAATTCTACTCCCGGCCCAAGTCCACCATCTCCAAATACCGCCGACGAAAGCTGAGTCGGGCGCGGAGCGAGGAGCGCTGGCTGGAGAACGCCCAGCCCAAGGAAAAGCCGGAACAGCCCCTCCGCAAAAGCGCCCGCAAGGACAAGGAACAACGCCAGGAAGAAAACGAGGCCGGCTACCACCGCGAACGCGAAAAACAGTGGACCAAACACGAGGACGACCACTATTTTCTGGAAGCACCTTACCGGAAGCCGATCATCAGCATTCAGGAGGCACGAGCAATCGTGAACACCATGCAAGCACTGGCCCGCATCCCCTTTAATATCTGGGACGACTTCTGGGACGACGGCTGCGTTCCAGAGGGGGACGTTCAGGAAACCTACGGCTACATCGAGGAATACGATGTCCTGACCGACGAGAAGAAGCAGGCCATCGTGGACCACATCTACCACTGCCTCCAGCGTTTTGACCTGAGCGGCGTCGAAATTGAAAAGGGTGATGACCGGATTTATTTCAAGCACTTGACCCACGAGCGGCTGGAGCGGCTGCTCCGCGAACTGCGGCTGGCGGAATTGGCATTTGAAGGTCTGCCCATCGACGTTTACAGCGAGTCATGAACTATATAACTCCATGCACGGGTTCAGGATTTTCATGGAAGCAGCAGGTAGGGTGTTCCTGCGAATCGGCACTTGGCGTCCGCAGGAATATTCTCTAAACTATGCTCAGGGCCGGCAGGAGGCGGGCGTCAGCGTCTTCGAGGCGGTGCCCGAAGGCAACAGGTTTCGTGTCGTTTTCCATAACGACCCCGACGACCGCCAGCGTGACACCCTGTCGGGCCTGCTCGCCCGCATGAAACGTGACCGCGATGATTGGGGCAAGGACATCGACCCCATTTATATCGTCACCGGCCAGGAAGTCGGCATCGGCTACGACGGCGAGCCATTGCTCAAGAAGGTCAAGGTCGAGCGGGAGCTTGATTTAGACCAGATTTTTGCCCCGGAAATCGGATGGAAATGAAAGTTACCGACCTGAAGAAAAAGTGGCTCGACCTGCCCAAGCCCACCTTCTGCAACGGTAGGCAGAAACTCAAAATTTGGGACTTCGACGGTACGCTCTATAACTCTCCAGACCGTGCCGAGGGTGAAGTTCTATACCTGGCAGGCACCGGCAAGGCGTGGCCGTTCGGCGGCTGGTGGGGGCGCATCGAAACGTTGATGCCACCCATCATCGCGGACCCGCCGCCCCGCGAGCGACTGATTCTCTGGACCTACGAGCAGTACCTCCAGGCCAGGGCCGACCAGGACGCTTTTAACGTCCTGCTGACGGGCCGTCCGCACAAGAACCGCAAGCGGGTGCAGGAAATCCTCGCCCACTTTGATATTTCCTTCGATGAGGAATATTTCCGGGGGATGCGGGGCATTAACGGCTCCGATACCTTCGAGATCAAGTGCGGCATCATTGAGGAACGCCTCGTCCATGACGGCCTGGAGGAGATCGACCTGTGGGAAGACCGGGCGGACCACATCGGTCCCTTCACCGCCTTCCTGGGTCGTCTCAAGTCCAAGTATCGTAACAGTTTGCGTCGGGCGGTCGTCCATGACGTTCCCAACCGGGCGCACTACGAGCTATAATTCCCCCGGAATTCCATAAATAATTGGGTTTCGGGGGTGTTATGGTCTACGATAATTACAAAAAACTCATTCGCCTCCTGCGCAAGCAGTGCCCGCCGGCCTATCCGGTGAGTGTCCGGCGTGTTAAACTGAGAGATAAGGACGGGGACTGTTACCGGAAGGACAGTCGTTTTTTCATCCGCATCAACAGGGAGTTGCCGGAAAATAGTTGTATCGACGCCTTGATGCACGAGTGGGCGCACGCCAGGGCGTGGAACCACCGACACGACGTTCTCGACTGTTTGGAATTTGAAAAAACGGTGCATGATGCCTCATGGGGCGTGGCCTATGCGGAAGTGTACCGCGTCTTCGAGCAAAACTTTTCCTAAATGAATATAACCGTGAACGGCGGACAGCAAGCTCCGACCCTCCTGGTTGTGGTCGAAGGCATCCTGGCCGCGAAGAAAAAACGCGGTGACAACCCGCCGATGGAAGCCCTCGCCGTTGCGTTACAGTGGCTTTTCGCCCGCCGCCTGCAAGGTGCTGTGCTGACCGCCATGCTCAACGAATGGGTCAAGTTTCACGGCCCGGCCACCGAACAGAAGGTACTAAACTTCGTCAAGGACCACGAGATGGACGCCACCATCGTGGCTCGCCTGGCGATCCCCGCCGTCATGGGGATGACCGTGGACCCGTAAACCGGAGATAACATGCTCATCGACCGAGTGACCTTTACCGGGGCGGACGAGTCCGTGACCCCAGAGCAACTGGCTGCCGTTCAGAAGGACTGCCCCCGCATCGAGTGGGGCATCCTGCTGAGCAAGCGGGGCGAAGGAGCCGCACCCCGTTTCCCCGGCCCGAAGTGGCTCGACAACCTGGCGGCTTCGGAAGTACAATTACCCATGTTGAGCGGCCACCTGTGCGGGCGTTGGGTCCGCGACCTGCTCATCGGCAGCTTCACCTACCGGGCGGAACGTGCAGACCACTTCCGCCTGTGGAAGCGGATACAACTGAACTTCGCTGCGTCCTCCCTGGAGCCGGTGGAGCAGTTCTGGTGGGAATTGGCTGCCTGCCACGACCGGACCACGTTCATCTTCCAGGTGAACGGCACCAGCGACTACCTCTACTACTCGCCCGCCAGCGACGAGGAATCGGACGACGAGATGGGGGAGGGTTGGGGCGGCGGCGCGATGGCCCGTGGCCTCAACGCGGTCCCCCTGTTCGACCACAGTGGCGGCAAAGGCATCGTCCCCCGCCAGTGGATTCCCATTCCCCATGCTGAAGTCTTGACCGGCTATGCCGGCGGGCTGGGGCCGGATAACCTGGCCGACGAATTGAAAAGAATCCACGATGCCGTGGGCGACTCGACTATCTGGATTGACCTGGAAACCAAGGTCCGCAGCGACGACGACAAGGTGTTCGATCTCAATAAGGTCCGGCGGTGCTATGACATCGCCCGGCCCTACCTTCGCCCCCAGGAGGAATAACATGGCAATACGCGAACAATTACGAGCGAAGCTCACCCAGGCCATGAAGTCCAAGGACGACCTGGCCAAGAACCTGTTGCGCCTGGTCCTGGGCGAAGTGGATACCGCCGATGCCCGCCAGGGGCACGCCAGTAACGACGCTGCCGACGACCAGCGCATCATCGGCATCATCAAGAAGATCATGGAAGCGAATGCTGAAACCGTCCGGCAAATGGGCGAGCATGGCGTCAGCCTGGAGAGCCAGGTGGAGAAGGCCAAGCAGTTGGTGGCCGAAAGCGGTTACCTCCAGGGCCTCCTCCCGCCCACGTTGTCGGAGGGCCAGCTTCGCGGCCTGCTGGGGGTCGTGGCCGACAGTATCAAGTCGGCCAAAAGCGAGGGGCAGGCAACCGGCATCGCCATGAAGCATCTCAAGACCCAGGGTGTGGCCAACGTGGACTCGGCTGCCGTGATCGCCTTGGTCAAGGAACTGCGAGGTTAACCTATGAAGAAACCCGCCGCCGACTGCAAGCACGCCCGCGAAATCCTCGCCCATAAATTCCATTACTCGCAGGAGGAGTACGACACCGGGGAAGGGTGCTGGCACTGCGGCCAACCTCTGGAACTGGAGGAACGCCGCCCCCACACCGAGGCCGACTTGGAACTTACCTGTGAAAAAAGCCTCTACGAGATGTGCCAGGCCGACCCGGAGATGAAACGGAAGACCCTGGAGTTCATGAACCGGCCCACCTACGTCTGCCGCCCCTGCTGGAAGAACCACCTGGGCCAGTTGCGGCGGGATTTCAGGCCCGAAGACGGGCGGGACATCAAGGAAATTATCGAGGAGATGCGCGGCAAGAAGGGCCGGGAAAAGTACAAACGGGACACGATGGAACGGATCGCGGAGGTCGAGGCGTGCGTGCCCGACTGCCCGGAACGCGATAACCTGGAGGCATGGAGGAAAAACCTGGCGCAAGCCGACGAAAAGATCGAGGGCTTTGACGATGATTAGCTTCAAGTTGCGTCCCAACATCCACCAGAAGGTCTACGTCTTCGGCCTCAATGACCAAGACCTGGAGAAGCTGCGGAGCGAGAAATCCCTTCCGATCAGCGAAAACCCTCTGGTCAACCTCCGTCTGGAATATGGCGACGTGGACCAGTACGAGGTCGTGGATTTATGCCTGGTCTGCCGCGTCAGCGACACCTGGATCGAGGACTTGAAGAAGTTCCCCATGCCGGCCACGCCCTTCCCCACGGTGCCGTGCCTCCGGGAAGGACACTTCGCCATGTTCGCCTACGGCAAGACGGATGAGGAGTGCGCGAAGAACGTCAGGCGGCGTGTCCATATCGAGATGATATTCGCCGGGGAGTGGAAACCCTGGATCAAGAAGCCCAAGAAGCCCAAGAAGCAGCATTAACGAAAGGACCAATTATGTACGAACGTTTTACCGACCGCGCCCGCAAGGTCATGCAGTTGGCCAACCAGGAGGCCCAGCGCCTCAATCACGAATATATCGGCACCGAACACGTCCTCATGGGCCTCATCAAAGAAGGCTCCGGGGTCGCCTCCAACGTGCTGCGCAACTTGGATGTTTCGCTCTATAAAGCCGAGGAACTGGTCAAGAAGATCGTCCAGCCCGGCCCCGATTCGGTAACGATGGGCAAGTTACCCCAGACTCCACGGTGCAAGAAGGTCATCGAGTACGCCATCGAGGAGGCTCGCAACTTCGGCCATAACTACCTGGGGACCGAACACCTACTCCTCGGCTTGCTCCGCGAGAAAGACGGCATCGGTGCCCAGGTGCTTGTCGAGTGCGGCTGCGCCCTGGAAACCGTCCGCGAGGAACTGCTGTGCCTGCTGGGCAAGACCGCGCCCAAGGACGAGGCACAGCAGAAACGGTTGGAGGCGCACTATGCTAACATTGTCGAGCGCATCCGCGAACTGTGCAAAGGCAAAGACAACCCCCAGGAAATCTACGAGCGGATCGTGCTGGCCATCAAGGTCTTCAGTGAGACGACCCCGCCAGACCCCGATTTGATACTGTGATGGAGGAACATGGATTATATTGTTTCGGCAGAGGACACGCCTTATTACCACTGGCAATTGGAACTGCTGATCGAGAGTTTCAAAAAGCATGGTCTTCAAGACCGCCTTTTGATTGCTGTCGCTGCCAGCAAGACCCCTGCCGAACCCAATTTTACCAAGAACCTGTCCAAGCACACCCGGTTTCTGGCTCACGACAACATGGGCCGGAAGCGGGGCTACCCCCATCTTAACAAGCCGTATGCAGTCGCCACGGCGGTCAACAAGAAGGAAATCAAGCAGCCGTTCACCGTCATCGAGCCGGACATGGTGATGTACTGGCCAATGGAGGTCGAGCCGGAGGCGATGGCCTTCCAACTCAAACCGTCCTTCAACCTGGACTTCGTGGAGCAGCACGCCCCCAAGATTCGGGAATACATTGAAATGGGCACCGGCAGGGATGACCTGTGGTTCCCCATCGGCAGCGTCTACACTTTTAATGGGATGCCCGATGAGTTCTTTGGCCGTGTCGTGTCCTGGGCCGAAATGCTGGCCTTCGACCACTACAAGGCCCACCCGGATTTGCAATCATTTTGGCGTTACCTGGAACGGGCCGGCTGGGTGCTGGCGATGTTAGATTACATCAAATATTTGCCTTATAAGGGGAGTCACACTTACGAAATGTCGCTGCTCGACCACGAAGCCTACCACAACTTCATCCACTACGCAAACGGCCAACCGCCCGTTTTCACCAAGGCCCTTTTCAAGTTCGAGCCGCCAAACTATCTCGCCGCCGGTCGCTCGCCCTTCGCCACCTTGATGCAAGAAACGCCCACGACCTCGGCCCTTTTTATGAAACAGATCGTGGAAAGTTACTTGGCCTGACCCAGCTTCTTGCCCCACAGACCTTGACTCAATCCCGCCTTCAGGCCGCTAAACAGACCGCCCTTTCCCTGCTGTTGCTGCTGCGGCGAACCCCATAGACCTTGGCTCAATCCGGCCTTCAAACCCCCAAATAGACCGCCCTTTCCCTGCTGTTGCTGCTGCGGCGAACCCCACAGACCTTGGCTCAATCCGGCCTTCAAGCCGCCAAATAAACCGCCGCCACCCTGCTGCTGCTGTGGTGCCCCGGCCTGTTGCTGCTGCGCCCCCGCCGCTCCGGGTTGTACGCCGGGCTGGGCACCCTGCTGCCCCTGTTGTTTGTTGCCGCCAAACCAGCCTCTCACCTTGCCCCACATATCGCCCCACCATCCTTCATCCAGGGCCTCGTTATTGTCGCGGGCTTCGGCGTAGCGGCGGAACATGCCGGTCGGGGTGGAGGGACTGGGCACCCGCTCGTTGGCATCCCGTTTGTTAACGTACTCATTGAAGTAACCCATAGCCTATTTAGCTAGACAGCGAGAATTTCCGGGGCTATTATGTAAATACCCACGGAGGGAAGCGATGAGCTTTATAGCGGCACTCTACACGCACGGACGTTGTGTGACTGGCCGGAACCACGGCGAAGCTTTCGGAAAGCTCTCCCACCAGGAACAGGAAGAAGAAGTCAAAAGCGGCTTCCTCGACCCGGACACCGGGCGGTTTTTCGAGGATACACAGACGCCGGGGTTCTACCTCAAGCGGCTGGTCCTGATACGCCACGGCGATTATGCGAACGACGGTTCCGACCCGCCGATGAACGAGGAAGGCGAACATTGCCTCTGGGACGTGGCTCACCATCTGGAGGGCTTGGATTTCAAAGGCTATATCGCCTTCACCAGTCCCTTGCGCCGGTGCCGGCAGTCGGCGGCGATCCTGTCGGCGGTGACCCACCTGCACTTCGCCGTCAACGAGGACATCCGCGAGTGGGACGACGGCGAGTCGTTGACCCACTTCCGCCACCGCATCGCCCACGTCCTTGACAGGCTCCCGGCCAAATCCCTCCTGCTGACCCACTGCGACTTCATCTTGCACGCAGCTTACCTCGCCACCGGCGAAAGTCTGCATTTTGAAAACCGCCAGGTTCCCACCGGCAGTTTCACGCTGATTCACGACGATAAAGTTTTGTGCATCGGCCAGGGTTGCGAGGTCTTGCAATCGACGGAGGACATGCTGTAATATAAAGAGGACTGATGGTTGGTTGCGAGTACGCGGCGGGATTGGTGCGGCTGGAATGCGGGGACAAAACATATATCATCCGAGATATATCGACCCTGGACTGGCTCATCCAGAGTGTCACCCGCGAGCGCGACGGGCGTTCCAGCAGGGAGGACTTCGACCTGTTCCAAGGGCTGCTGGACCTGTTGGCCTCGGCCCGCCGCTACCTGCTGCAAGATTTAGAGGTCAACAATGCACAGATACCTAGTGGTCGATCCGGGCATCAAGGCGAAACGGGCGGACCTGATTGACGACCCCGTGGTAATCCGGGTCAACAAAAACTTCAACGAGGAAATGGCCGAGAAGTTCGCCACCGAGATGGCTAAGGCCCATGAAACCGGCCAGACCGTCATCCCGGTGGTGCTGGACTCGTTCGGCGGTGAAGTCTATTCCCTCCTTGATATTGTTTCTCAAATTCAAAACTCACGCATCCCCGTGGCCACCATCGTGGAAGGCAAGGCCATGAGCGCCGGGGCGATGCTGTTCGGGTTCGGTTGGCACGGCCACCGCTATATGGCCGAGAGCGCCACCCTTATGATCCATGACGTGTCCGCCGGGCATTGGGGCAAGATCGAGGAGATCAAGGCCGACGCCAAGGAAACCGAGCGGCTGCATAAATTGATCTTCGCCAAACTGGCCAAGCACCTGGACAAACAGGAAGACTATTTTCTGAATATCATCCACGAGAAGGGCCACGCCGAATGGTATCTGACCGCCAAGGAGGCCAAGAAACACGGCCTCTGCTCGCACATCGGGGTGCCGGAGTACCGCGTCGAGGTTGGTTTGACGCACAAATTCGGCTTGGCAGGGGCCAAATAAAACACTAGAATGGCGGCAACAGGAGGGAACCGTGAACAGTGGACTGGAAGTCTACACGTCCTCGGAACTGGTCGAAGAACTGACGAGGCGTGGAACATGGGTGGGCGTGGTGATCGCATCGGTGGACGAGGCCAGGCCCCCGATCACCACGCACCACCGCCGGTTTGAACTGCGGTTTAACACGGAAACCCTGGACATCGCTCACGTTCGCCTCCTGCTGGAAGGAGTGTTAACGCAGCTTCCGCAGATCGAGGATGCTGCCCCTTGATCCACCCTTTTATTATGCAAGGATGCCGATGCTACCCCTTTTAATTTCGTTGTGTTTCGCCGCCGACACCTTCAGCGCCGACACCCTCCAGGCCGACCTGATCGGGCAGACCGTGCAGGTCCAGGGCAAGGACTGGACCTTTGCCGAGGGCAAGGGCGAGTCCACCAAGGTCGTCCTCAAGGGCTTCACGCCCAAGGGCCGGCGGATGGAGGTAACCGTCGAGTTGGACTGCCACCTGTGCTGACCGAGCCGCGACATGGGTGGGGTCGCCACCCTGACCTACCGGCAGCGCTGGGGCCAGTGGAAACTGGTGGAGATCGACGCCAGCCGGCTGAAACGCAAGTAGGTTTACAAAACCTGCCCCCGTTCCCTACAATCCTCCTGGGAGTCCACCATGAAGAAACTGCTCCCGCTCCTGCTCCTGATCGCGGGCTGCGGCCAGAACGAGCCTGGGGTGCAGAACCTTGCGGACATCGAAGGCACCTGGAAGGTCACGTCGATCCAGAGCGAGGACCAGAAGGAAGAAGGCAAGGAAACCTTTGAAATCAAGAAGGTCGGGGAAACCTGGCAGGCGTCCACCGAGAAGGACGGCAAGTCCTACGACGTGGAACTGCGCCTGGACACGTCGAGCCGACCCTCCGTCCTGCAACTGGTCAAGGAAGGCCGCGTGGTCGGACAGTTCCGCACGTCCCTCCAGGGCAAGACGATGACCTGGAAGACGGACGACTACACGGTGTTCTTGGAGAAAGTCAAGTGACCGAACGCCAGAAGTTGCTTTTGAAGCTTTCCGTGGCCTTCCTGGTGGCGAACATCCGCCGCTCGGAGAACACGACATTGGGGGTGGTCATGGAGGCGTGCAAGATCGCCGGCCACCCTCTGGGGGAGCATAATCCCTTATTCGGGATGACGCCGGAGGAGTTGGAAGAACTGATCGTCCTGTTGGACAAGGAGTGAACGATGCCGCAGACCATGAAGTTCCCGGTGAAGGAACTGGCGAAGATCATCAAGAAGAACCGCGACGAACACCGCCAGTTATTTCTGAAGGCCCAGGAGGGTTATCGGGAAGACATCACCAAGGAACTGGAGATGATGCTGGCCGAGGCCCGCGCCGGCAAACGCTATCGCCGGGCGGTGCAGTTGGTCGAGCCGATGGACATGACGCGGGAATATGACCGCATTCTCAAGATGCTGGAACTGACGACGGAGACGGAGATCGAACTGAACCCCACCGAATTCAGTCAATATGTGATGGACGATTGGGGATGGAAGCAGGCGGTGACCTCGACCAATCAGCAGTATATCAAGGGGGGATAATATCCCGAAAGGGACGGCGTGGAAGAGTCTGGGACGAGTGGGGCTGGTCGCCCCAGGTGACACATATCCTGTGCCCAGCAGGACGGCGCGGTGAAAAGTTTCCGGGGTGACGGGAAAACATTCCAAAGATGGAAACCGTGAAAATCACCCTCAACGGCAGGCAGCAAAACCCGGCGCTCACCCTGCGGTGGCTTGGTCACCTGGGGGTGAGCGTCGTGCTTTACGACCCTCGGAAGAAGGAATATTACGGCAGCGTCGAGCGGGCGGACCATCTCGAACGGTTGCCGCAGATCAAGGAAGTGGAGCGGCTATAATATGGAAGGCTTGCACCCGTGGGTGAAGTTGGCGCTGTTGGGTCTGGCCTGCGTGATGTTTTACTTCCGCGACCGGGTGGTACGCTGGGTGAACCACAGCGTTTTGGCGGACACGGACGCGGCGTGCTGGTTGTGCCGGCACAAAAACCGGCTGTCGAGTGCCTTGCGTTATTTCGAGTGTTCGCGGTGCGGCATGGAGAACGCGCTGGTGCGTGGCAAAGGTGTGATACCCCCGATAAAGGTGCCGAGTGATGCGCGATGACGTGGAGCGGCTGAAGGAGATCGTGCGCAGTCCCGATTTCGCCAGGGGCGTGATGGCGAAGATCGAGGAGGAGGACGCGCGGTGGCAGGCCGAGGCCCGGCGGATGATCGAGACGCACTTCCCGCACCACGCCGGCCACAACCCCGGCGAGTTGGTGGAGGGGGAGTGGGAGTATTTTGACGCCATGTTCGTGAGTTACGAGATCAAGTGCGGCTGCGGCGACGTGCTGGTGGTGAGCCGCGAGATGTTGGAGGGACGGTGGTGAGGCGGGACACGCAGATCGCGCTGGTGGGGCGGGGCGTCAGCGTCGGCAACTTTGACGCCTGCGACCGTCACGCGGCGAACTTCGAGAAGGTCTTGCACGTTTATCATGCGGACCAGCACGGGCACTGCCGTTCCTGTGACAAGCGGCGTCCGGGGGATATGTATTTGGAGTACCTGGAGGGGACGCCTATATCCGTGGAGGTCTTGGACGCCATCTGGGACTTTGCGGCGGGCAAGGAGGACATGCTGATCCACTGCGCCGCCGGGTTGGGGCGGGGGCCGACGTTGGCGTTGGTGGCCTTGGCGGCACGGGGGCTGCCGCTTTACCAGGGGATGGGCTGGGTGGCCCAGGCGATGTGGGACCAGTATGCGTTGCCGCACACGCCGCAGTTTTTGTGCAAACCTTTGAACGACATTTTTCGGTACATGGAGAGCGATGAAGTTTAACGAGTGGTGGCAGGAGGACTACGAGCGCAAGCGTCGGTTGGCCGGGCGGCTATTGTGGGTGCAGGTGGGCGGCACGTTGCTGATTATCGTGGCGCAGTTGATCTGTAACTTAACGGGAATCACGCCGTACCCGTGGGCCTTGCTGTGGATACTGGCGGTGGTCCTGTGGAACGTGGGTTTCGTACTATGGGCATGGAAGCGATCCTGACCTGCCTGGGGGCGTTCGGGGCGGCGTTGTTTCTGGGCACCCTGGTCGAATATTGGGCGCACCGGGCGATGCACGAGTGGGGCTTCTTTTACGAGCGGCATTGGGAACACCACAAGGCCAACCACGCCAAGGACTGGCTGTGGGACGCCTGCTTTTACTACCCGCCGATGGCGTTGCCTCTGATCTTGCTGGGGTACTTGGGCGGCTGGTGGTTCTTCCTGGGGTGGGCCGTGGGCGGGCTGGTGTATGCGTTTGTCATGAGTCTGGCGCACATGGTCCAGCACCATCATCCCCGCAGGGTGTTCTGGATGAAGTACCCGATCCACTACCTGCACCACCGTTTTCACAAGGGCAAGAATAACTACGGGGTGGTGACCTGTTGGTGGGACCGGGTGTTCGGCACCTACCACGTCCCCCACTTTTATGTAAAGGAGTGCCATGCCCGGAGCCGATGACAAACGTTTTTACCGCGACCTCAAGCGCAAAATTAAGAAGGCCGGCAACAAAAAACGCCGCCGCCACGAGAAGAAGGCGCTCGAAGACAATCCCGCCGAGGCCCACTGGACGGAGTACGACTTCGGGGCCAACAGCAGCAAGTGGCTCAACGGCATGGACGAGGACAAGACCCGGCGTTAGTCCTCCTTGGGCGGCTTGAACTTCCGACTCATGATGGCCTCGAAGTTGGTCTTGGTGAGGGCTTCATAAACGTCCCCCTCGGTGATGGGGCCACCGGCGGCGGACTCGATGGCCAGTTTATGGATGCTGGTGTACAGTTCCTCGAAGGCGACCCGCAGTCGGCGGTCGAAGGTATCGGGCATTTCTTCGCACTTGCAATGTTGGTCACACTTCTGGCACAGGCGGCAAAGTTTCCGCGTTGTGGAGTGGCAGGCTTTGCACGAGTGGAAGTGGTCCCGCACGAAGCGGGCGGGCAGAATCTTCGGCATGGCTTCCTCCTTTTCTTAGGGCCACGGCGCACTATACTGCGCAAACGTCCGGTTGTTTAGGAGGAAATATTACCAGTTGCCGCCGTCGAACAGGGGGATGCGCACCACGGTAGTGTTGTAGGTGCTATAGTCGTTGAACAGGAAGCAGCCGAACACGCCGTCGTCGCCGGCACCGCAGGAGCCGCAGCCGTTCGCCGCCAGGCTCGGCAGGGCGACGGCTTGCACGCTTTGAAAGTCGCCCAGGTCCACCCGCACCAGGGGCGTGTTCTGGCTGTACGGCCCCAGGTATAAATAGCGCTCCTGGGGGTCGGTGAAACCGGAGAAGTAGCCGACGTAGCTGCTGTTGACGGCGGCGAGGTTGAGGGTGGTGACGCTGCTGAAGTCCTTGCTGATTTTGAAAACGTTGCCGATGGGCACGGCGTTATAGTTCTCGCGGGTAATCACATAGATGTAATCCCCCGCCAGCACGAAGCTCTGGGCCTCCATGCCGGCGTAGGCGCTCAAGTTCAAGACCTTGCTGCCGCCGAGGGTGAAGTTGTTCACGTCCACGGCGGTGAGCATGACGTTGTTGTTGTTCCAGTTGGCCCATAACGTGTAGACCTGCTTGCCGTCCGTGCCGGTGCAATAGTCCTGGTAGTTGCTGCTGAGGGTCACCAACGGGTTGAGGTTTAATATGGTGACGCCGGTGGTGGTGAAGTTGGCGAGACTGAAGCGGCACAGGTAGCCCCGCCAGTTGGAGACGTAGCCGTACAGTCCGTCCGTGCAGGCGGTCATGAACTGGTTGATGGTGGAATTGAGCGACTGGATGTTGAGGGTCGAGATCGTGTTGGTCCAGTTTTGCAGGTCCACCCGGTAGACGACGCCCTGGTTGTAGGACAGGCAGTAAAGGTAACGGCCATCGCTGAACCCGCCCCACAGGCGGTCGTAATTGGTCGGGATGGACAGGTCGAGGGTCTGCACCGTCGAGAAGTCGCTGATGTCCACGCGGGCGAGCAGGGTGGGGCTGGACTGATAGCCGATGCAATACTGGTATTTGCCGGCGACAAAACCGCCGTACATCTGGTTGAAGTTGGGGTTGATGCTGTAAAGCGACAACTGGACGGGCTGGGGCATGGGTTGGTAACCCGACCCCGGCGATATAAAAGTCGTGAGGGGCGTGCCGGAGGACGCGGACGTGACCCGGCCCTTGGTGTCCACGGTCAGGGTGACGTTGCTGAAGGTGCCCGCCGGGTTGGGGTTGACGAGGGCCTGGGAGAACTGGATGTTGCTCGGCGTCGGGGAGCGGTCGGCAATGAGTACGTCGGGACTGTTGAGCGTCACGGCCCCGGTCATGCCGTCGATGGTGACGCCCGCGACGACGGTGGTGGTGCCGGCGACGGCCAGGGGCGTGATCGCCTTTTCCTTTTCGTCCATCAGTAGTGCCCTCCGTAAAATAACTGGAACCGACTCAGGGGACCGGACGGGTCGATGTGGAAACCGTAGCGCCCGTCGCCCCAGGAGCCGTTGCTGCTGCCGACCCCGAACGGCGACAGGCTCACGGCCTCGACCGTCTGGAAGTTGCTCAGGTCCACCCGCGCCGCCCACGCCTGGTTGCCGGACGGTCCCATATAGAGATAGCGGCCCTGGGCGTCGTTGAAGCAGCCGTAAAAAGTAGTGAAGTTGGCGTTCGTGGCCCCGACGTTCAGCACATACTGCTGGCTGAAGTCCTTGGCGATCTTGACCACGCGATGCACGTTGGGGGTCACCGTGGTGTTGGTGATCGAGTAATACAGGTAGTCGCGGACCATCTGGATGGTTGCGGCCCCCGTGCCGTAGGCGGACAGGTTGACAATCGTGGAGGCGGCAGCGCTGAAGTTATTCAAGGGGGTGCAGGTGATGAACACGTTGGGGGCCGAGGTCCAGAGCGCGTACAGATTCTTGCCGTCCGTCTCCAGACCGCCGGGGCCGAGGGTGGTGCCCAGGAGGGAGGTCAGGTTGATGAGGGTGCATCCCGCCGGGGTGAAGTTGCTCAGGCTGAACCGTAGCAGGTCGCCACTGGCGTCCTGGCCGTAGCCGTTCACACCGTCCATGCAGCAACCGCGCATCGCCTTGAGGTTGGCGCTGATGCCGTTCAGGTTCAGCGTGTTCACGTTGGCGGTCGTGAAGCTTTGCAGGTCCACGCGAACGATGAGGCCGGAGTTGGTCTTGCCGCTCGGCAGCAGGTAACCGTAGCGGCCATCGGTGAAGCCGCCGCCGAACTTGGTGTAGTTGGCGTTCACCGTGGACAGGTCGATGGCCTGGACGGTGGCGAAGTCATCAATATTGACGCGGACCAGATCGGCGTTGTTGGCCGGGACGCAGTAGCACCAGCCGTGGCTGGCGAAGCCGCCCCGGAACCCGTTGTAGTTGGCATTGATGTTGGCCAGGTTGAGGACGAACGGGTTGCCGAGGGGATACCACTTGCGGGCGAGGCTCGGCGGGCTGGCGAGGCCCGGCGACACCGCCGTGACCCGGCCCCGGCTGTTGACGGTGACCGTGGCGTTGGCAAATTGGGCGGGCGAGTTAAAGTTTTCCCAGGTGTTGTTGACCTGCCAGCTTCTAAGGCCGTATTGGGTGCCGGTATTGTTGGTGGCGTCGGTGAATGACCCTGCCAGGGTGCCACCCCTGTAAAACCGATGCACGTTCCCCGACGTGTCCACCCGCAGGAGAAACGGCACGCCCGCCTGCACGCCTGCGGAGAAGGAAGTGTACTGCGTTGGTGCTGCGCCGTTGGCGAGGTACACATATATCTTGCCGTCGCCGGTGTAGCCGGTGACAGCCCAGAAGTGGGTGGGGTCGATATACCGATAAATGAGGCCGGCTTCGCCCGTACCCGGAATCAGGACCGTGGCGTAAGTCGAACAGTCGGTCAGGCCACGCTGGCAGACGTAGCTCGCCCGGTTGCTTGCCCCGTCCAGCGTCATGACTTGGGCCTGGTTGCCCTGAATTTGGATGACCGCTCCCGCGTCCACCCTGGTCCAGCCGGGGCCGGCATTCATGGTGTGGGCCAGCAAATCCACGCCGTTGGCGTCGGTGAAGGTGTCCGCCAGGACCGTGCCCGCCGGGTTGGGGATGAGCGATGGCAACGAGAACTGAATATTATTGGCGGCGGGGGTGTTGTCGCTGACGATTACATCGGTGCCGCTTAGGGTGACCGTGCCGAGGATGCCGTCGATGCTGGACACCGTGCCGGTGTTCACGGGGTCGAAGAAGAAGCCGTTGAGCAGGGTGGTCGCGCTGCCGAGCGTGGTGATGACCACCCGGACGTGGCCGTTGACGCGATAAATGAGCCACAGGGGCGGGGACCAGAACCCCACGGGCAGGCCGAGATTGCGGCTGTCGAGCGTAACGCCGGTGTCGCCGTCCGTTAGCACCACGGTTTGCGAGCGCGAGCCGTTGTCGAAGTCGTTGAAATACATGGCCAGTTGGTGGTCGCCGGTGAACAGGAAGTCGAGCGTGAGCGGCTGCCCGGTGTTGTTGGGGCCGTACCAGCCGCCGATGAAGCGATCCGTGGGCGTGTCGTATTTTTGCAGGCCCCGGACGCTGGCGGTCGAGGCCGTGTTGGTGTAGGGATTGTTGTTGCCCGGCGTCAGCTTCAGATACGCCGGGTACGAGGGGCTGCCGTAGCCGCAAATATTGTAGCCGTCCGCGCCGTAGACGCCGACCCAACTTCCCTGGGTGGTGGTATCAGACCGCAAGAAGATCGCCGTGGCCATATAACCTATGTAGACGGCGGCATTTCATATCCACAAGTCAATGGACAATTCCATGCCGTTGAAGTTCGCGCTGGTCCCCGATGCCATCGTCTCAAGGACGTAATAAACGTGATAGCCAGGCCCGACGCTGGTGTTGAAGACGCGGCTCGCCCGTTCGCGGTAATACTGGTAAAACATATCGAAGAACACGCCGGTGGTGCTGTCCAGACCCACGCCGATGTCGGGGAGGTCGCCAGTCGTCGCCCCGTTCATGTCGGCCATCAGGGTGTAGACCATAGAATCCTCGGCCACGCCCACGACCGTGCTGATGTTCCAGTAGTTTCCGGCTGCGACCGAACCGTTATTCCACGGCCTGAAGCTGGCGGTGCCGTAGGTGTGAGGCGAGAAGTCGCTGCACCAGGCCCGCCGCCGCACTCGGTTGTAGTAGTTGTAAAGCTGACGGGCATATTGCGTGTCGTACATCGTGTTGCTGCCGCTCTGGCTGGCGCTTGCCAACCCCAGCGTGCCCAAATAGAGGCGGGTCTTGTCGTTGGTGTTGACGTAAAAGCCGTCCGAAAAGGAAATGTTCGTCGCCCGCGCCGAGCGGCTGGCCCACGGCAGGGTCGTCAGGACCAGGCCGTTGTTGGGGTCGAAGTAGCCGTACACGTCATACAATTGGGCATAGAACCGGATCGCCACGCCCGTAGTCGTCGCCGTGGCGTTGGCGGTGACCGTCACCTGCGTGGCGCTGTTGACGGCGCTCACCCAGGTGCCGTTGGGGAAGTTGGCCGAATCCACGAAGTCCCCCACCGCAAGGCCGGTTGTGGACGGGATGCCGGTGATGGTGGTCGTGTTGACGGTGGTGTTGCCGGTGGTGGCCATGCGCAGGCCGGTGGACGCGACGGACGTGCCGGCCAGTGTCAATTCAGCAAAGGTGAGCGTCTGCCAGGCGTAACCGTTCCAGAGGGAGATGCGGTTGCCGCGATAGGGGGTGTAATACACACTGGCCGCAGCCGCCACGTCGGCGGCGCAAGGCTGGCCACCGCTCGCCAGCGTCAGCCTGCCGCCGGGCGGGTAACCGTAGCTGGCGGTTAGCACCGACTGCACGCGGCCCTGGTTGTCGGTGAAGAAATTCATGGCTTATTTATGAGCGGTCGCCGCATTTTGCGGCTAACCTTGAACCGCCCCTCGTAGAACACCGTTGCCCACCGTCATGGTGCCGGCGCGGGCGTACTCCAGCCAGGCCCCGTAGTGGTAGCCCGCCGGGACGTACCGTTGGTAGACCGACATGGTGACCCCGATGATGCCGCCCGAACTGGAGCCGACCGACGTTTCATTGTTGGCGTCCGCCACCCCGTTCGTGAGGTTGTCGATGCCGATGCCGACGTTGCCGGCGGTGCCGATGTTGGAGTTCATCTGGTTCACGACTTGAAGGTACACCGGCTCCTCGCTCGCCCCCATCACCCACGCCACCTGCGCCGCCGCGTTGCCGCCTGCCTGCCGCCAGGACGCACTGGCCCACGTCCAACCGCCGCCCGACGAAAAAAACAGTTGCCGGGGCACCCGGTTGTAGTAGTTCCACACGCCCCGCCAGGTCGCGCTGTCCGTGGCCTGAAACAGCACCCCCTGCTGGGCCTTGGTCAACATCACCGTCCCCAAATATAACTTGGTCTTGTCGGTCGAGAGCGTGTAGTGCCCGTCCGTCAGCGCAAGCGCCGTCGCCCTGGCCGTCAGGTTGGTCCAGCCCAGGCTGCTAAGCACCAGGCCGTTGTTCGGGTCGAGGCTGCCGAAAATGTCGTAGAGGGAATAATAAAAGCGCATGGCAATCGTGCTGGTTGCCGTGGCGTTGGCCGAACAGTTCACCTGGGTCGAACTGACGATGGACGTGATGGTGGTGCCGTTGGGGAAGTTGGCGCAGTCCACCAAATTACCCACGGACAACGCCGACGTGGAGGGGATGCCGCTAATCTGCGGCGAGCCGGAGATCGTGTTGCTGGTGGAGGACAGGATAATGCTGGCCAGGGCGCTACAGGCGAAGGCGGTTTCGAGAAACACCAAACTCTGCCAGTAAACTCCGTTCCAGAGGGCGATGTAGTTGGAGGCGTAAGGCGTGTAATACACCGTCGCTGCCGTAGTATCGAGGTAGGTCACCGGCTGCCCGGTGGTCAGCGTCAACCTGCCGCCGGGCGGGTTGCCGCGCGGCACCGTAAAGTACGAATTGACTCGCTGCCAGGCGTCGTTCCAGAAGATCATTCCTTATTTAGTGGCGCAAGGAAATTATCCCTGCATAACACCCCGGAGGGAACTGGTGTAAGCAGCCCCGGAACTGCCATAAAAGGTCACCGAGGGGGCGCGGACGTTTTCCAGCCAGGAGGCGTAGTGTCCGCCGGGGGCGACGTAGTGGTTGTAAGTAGCACGGGATATGCCGATCATACCGCCGGCAACGCCCGCAGAAACTTCGTTGGACTGGTCGGCGCTGGGCGTCTTGATGTTGTCGAGGCCGATGCTGACGTTTCCCGCCGTATTTTGCGGGCTGTTGATGCAGCAAATGACCTCCAGGGACATGGACTCCTCGACCATGCCGTTCACCCACCACAGCATCGCCGTCTGGTTGCCGCCCGCCTGCCGGTAGCCACCGCTATACGCCCACGAGCCGGTTGGGTGCAGGAACAGCAGTTGCCGGCGGACGCGGTTGTAAGCGTTCCACACGCCCCGCCTCGCCGCCGCGTCGGTCGCGTAGGCCACGGCCAGATGGTACTGGTTGAGTTGGATGGTCCCCAAATATAACTTGGTTTTGTCGCTGGCCAGCGTGTAAAGCCCGTCCGTAAAAATTACGTTGGTGGCCCGCGTGGTGGCGTTGGTCCAGGGTTGGGTGGTCAGGACCACGTTCTGGTTGGCGTCCAGGGACGCGAAGAAGTCGTAGAGCGGGCAGTAGAAATAAAGTGTGTTGCTGCCGCCGCCACCGGCGAGGCAGTTCTTGCTCATGGTCACCTGGCTGGCGCTGTCCACCGAAACAATGGCCGCGTCCCCCAGGAAGTTGTTGCCCAGATCGAGCAAGTCCCCGATGGCCAGATTGCTGGTGGACGTGATGCCTGTGATGACCGGGCTGCTGGCCGTCGTCGTGCCGGTGACCGTGGGGCGTTGGCTGATGGCGAAGCCGTGCAGGTCCATCGACAGTTCGGTGAACGTGAGCGGCACCCAATAAACGCCGTTCCACAGGGAGATGCGGTTGGACGTGTAGGGGGTGTAGTAAATCATGTTGACGCCGGACACGTCGCTGCTCGTCACCGGGGTGGCGGTGGTAAGCGTCAGCCGGCCACCGGGCGGGTAACCCCAAGGCGCATTCAACGGACTCAGAACGTGGCCCTGACTGTCGTTCCAGAAGTTCATACTTTATGTAGGGGGCTAGGCACGGATTGATCCCCACATGCAACCAAGGTTACCCGGCCCGGCCAGGCCGTACATGGTGAGGGTGCCCGCCCGGCAATATTCCAGCCAGCCGATGTAGTGGTAGCCGGCGGCGAACGGGCGGTTGCAACTGGCGTCGGAGACGCCGATAATCCCCCCCTCCCCGGTGGACACTTCGTTCCCGGAATCCACCGATGTCGGGGCCGGGGCGGACAGCGACGTGTCGATGGCGAGGGCCACGTTGCCCGCCGTGCCCGCCGAGGAGTTCATCGGACACAACACTTCCGCCGATGCCGAGTCCTCGCTCTGGCCGCACACGAAGTTCACCGCCGCCAGGGGCGAAGTGGCCCCGCCGGACGCCATCCCGTTGTAGCCGTTGGCAAAACGCCATGCCGCCGCACCGTAAGCCCAGCTTCCCACCGAGGGCTGGTAGAACATCGGGCGAACCACGCGGTTGTAATTGTTCCACACCAGGCGGTTGAGCATGGAGTCGGCGGTGAAGTAGGAGTTGGTAGCAAACTTCCCTGCGTAGGCGCTCGTCAGATAAATGGTGCCCAAGTATAAGCGGGTTTTGTCGGTGGACAGCGTGAGGAGGCCGTCCGTCAGGGCCAGCGCCGTCGCCCGCGTCGTGCGACTGGCCCATCCCACCGTCGTCAGCATCAAGCCGTTATTGGTGTCGAGGTAGCCGAAAATGTCATAACAGGGGTTGTTAAAATAAAAAGTATTGGTGCCGCCGACGTTGCTGGACGTGTTGGTGGTCACCTGCGTGGCGCTGTCCACCGAAATGACGTAACAGCCGCCACCGAAGACCGAATTGTGTTCGTCCACCATGTCCCCCACCTGGATGCCGGTGGTGGAGGGGATGCTTTTGATGAGGGGCGAATTCACCGGCACGTTGGTGACGCCCGTGGTCGTCAGCCGCGTCTGGAAGATCGACTGTAACAACAACGACACTTCATTGAAGGCAATCGGCTGCCAGGCGTTGCCGTTCCACAGGGTAATGACGTTGGAGACGTAGGGGGTGTAATAAACCGTCGTGGCGTTGGTCACGTCGCTGGTCGTCACCGGCAGCCCGCTCGTCAACGTCAACCGCCCGCCCGGCCTCAATGACCACGGGGCCGTGAAGGGCGAAAGGATTCGGCCCGTGCTGTCCGTCCAGAAATTCATACCTTATTTATCGCGCCCGATAATTGTTTGCGCAGCACTATCATATATCATGGTCAATTTCTGGCTCGCACGCATTATCAAGAAACAGGCGATCAAGGACATCAACTACCTGCTGTCCACCTTCCAGGGCAGGAGCAGTCGCCAACTCGACCAGACCCTCAAGGACATGCGGGCGGCGGTCCTGAACTACTTCCAGACCCACCCGAAGTGTGTGCCATACTTCGTCCACGACGGCACCCGCCTCGACTATCGGTTCCACATCGAGGAAAAAAGCGGCATCCTCGTCCGCATCACCTTCGAGGAGAAGGACTAACGCAACCTCCTTACTTCCCCGGCCATCTCCTCGGCCATGTCCGCCAGCACTTCCCACGCCGTCTTGGAACACTGCGGCGTGTATCTTAACTCCTGATGCGGCAACGGTTCCTCGATGAGCGGGCCGAGTAAGTTGTAACGGCGGGTGGCCATCGCCACGTCCATCTCCCCGGTTTTGGCCGCGTCGAAAAGCGACTTCCAGGCGCAATAAAAGGCCGGAGAATCTTTTCCCCCAGGCTCCAGATCGTTGGCCAGCTTCCCCAACCAGCCCGTGAACGCCTTCTTCATGATTTGTTGGCCGGATCGTACCGGAAAGTGGGCGAGCCACGCCTGGTCGGTGAAACAACATGGTGCCGGAGTGGCGTCGATGTATAACTCGTGCGACCCCTCGCCCACATGACAACGCTCGCTCAACCCGTACCACCCTGGGATCAGGACTTTGTGGGCGTCGTCCGTCTCCGGCAGACGCCCGGTGATCTGTTTGAGCGGGTCGATCACGTCCCCCTGGGGCACATAATGACGCCAACGCAACAAGACCGTCCAGGCCCAATGAGCGTTTATCCGGCGCAGGTCGCCGCATATAAACTCGTCCCCGTCCAACGGCAAGATGTAATCGGGACGGCCCAAGGCGGCTTCGTGAATGAGCGCGGTAATCGTTTCCGCCTGGCGGTGGCCGATGACATTACTTTCTGTTATCTCCAGGTCAAACCCTTCTTCTTGAAGTTGTTGCAAAATAAAAGGGGTCGCGTCGGTGCAACGGTGCAGGGTGATGATAAAGCGCTCCACCTGCGGGCGGTTATGCCTTACCCAAGCCTCGATGATGTCTTCCTCGTTGCGGACGACGCTGACGGCGGTGATTATCATGGCTGGAACTATATAGGTCATGGACTACGAGAGCGCCGCCTGGCAACGCTGGAAGGAGACGCCTTACCCCAGCGCCAATGAATCTTACCACGTCGGCTACGTCTACGGCACCCCCGACGAGCCGGCCAGTTCTCTCTGCGTGGCCTCCTTCTTGGAACCAATCGCCCACAAATTAAAAGAACCGTTCTGCCTCGTGGACTACGGCTGCGGCGACGGCAGGGCGGCGGACTTTCTGTCCCGCCGCTTCCAGAACTTCCGTTATTACGGCATCGAGCCGCCGGGCGGGGTCGGCCAGGGCGTGGCCAACGCCATGCTGAATTGGGGACACGACCGGCGGATGCACTTCGGCCTGACCGACTCACTCGTGGACAGCGAGGCCCTGCAAAACGCGGACGCGATCCTGCTGCTGAGCGTGTTCACCCATACGTCCATCGAGGAATGCCGCCGCCTGTTGAAAAAATTCGGCCCCGCCATCCAGCGCGGGGCCGAGGCCACCTTCTCCGTCTTCCTGGCCGATGACTACCGGCTCGAATGCCCCGGCGTCTACCACCCCACCTGCTACGGCAGGGCCTTTTATTCGTGGGGACAATTGCAAGACATTGCCCAGGAGATACGTTCTGCCATCACCCTGGAGGAGAACTTCATGGCCGGCGGGAACAATTTACACCAAATCTGCGTGGCCCGAAAGTTGTAACGCCCGAACGTTTACATTGGTAGAAAGGAGGAAGTCATGCAAGACGACTTCATCACCCTGGGCGTCACCGTGCCGGCCACGATTTACCCCACGTTCATCGTGGAGAAGGCGGCGTGGGAACGGGCCAAGGAACAGGCCAAGGCGGGGGAAAGCACGGTCCTGGTCGGGGCCACGGGCGGTTACGGTTGCCGGGGCGGCGTCCTGCCCGGCGGGATGGCCAAGATTACCCTGACCGGGCCGGAGAACCAACACGGCAACTGGCCCGCCGAGTGGGAGGAGTGGGGGAAGGTCTGGCTCCACGAGGACTAGGCCCACATCGTCCCGCTAATGCCAGCCGTGAAGCGGTTGACGACGTAATCGAACCAAGTGACCGTCCCGGTGCCGACCTGGATGGCCTCGGTCGGCTGGAGATAATGATAACCCACGGCCACGGTTTTATTGAATTCGGCGGACAGGTAGTTGGCGATGCCGCCGAAAAATTCCGCCACGTTGCAGTCCACCTGGCTCGGAATCCAGTTGCCGCCGGAAGGGTCCAGCGTCAGGCCCAATTGGGCGTAGGTGCCGGCGGTGGGGTTGTTGCAGTAGCAGGTGGCCCGCACGCTCACGGGCTTCAAAGGCCCCAGGCCCCAGATGAACTCCACCGCCCGTGCCTTGGTGGCGTCGGCGTTCTGGGCACGCCAGCCCAACGTGCCGGGGCTGCTCCAGTTGCCGACATTGGGGAAATTCGCCAGCGTCCGGGGCACTTGATTGTAATAATTCCACAAGAACCTATAACGGCCCGTGTCCGACGTGGTGGTGGCGGTCTGGGCGTAAAACGTTCCCAAATAACGCTGGTTCACCGTCAACATCGGGATGCCGTCGATGTTGGTGACGGCCACGCTTCGGGTCGTGTTGTTGGCCCACGCCTGCGTGCCCAACGTCAGAGTGCCGGCGTTGTCGTAAATGTATACATCATAGCAGTTGCCGGCGGTCAAACCGGCAAGGGCCAGGCTCATTTCCGTGAACTCGAACAGTTTCCACTGTGCCGCCCCGTAGGATGTCTCCGGGACGGCGATTTGGCTGCCGAGGTACGGGGTGAAGTAAATGGTGCTGACCGACGACGCCTCGCCCGCCGCCGCACCGCTCAACACCGTCAGTCTTCCCTGACAAATCAACGGGCTGACGCGGGGCAAGTTGGCGGCGATGGGGGTGATGAACACGTCCTTGGTGCCACCTGAAAAGTTCACCAGCGTGCTGGCCCCGGCGCTGCCGTCCGTCGCGCTCCTCGTCAACGTCGTGCTGGTCGAATCAATCGTGCCCACGCCGGTTTCCCAATCACTGGCCGTCTGGTGGGCGATGCAGTAAGAGATGGTGATGGTTGCGGCACCGGCGGTGTTCAGCTTGGACCAGGAGCCGGACGGCACGGCCAGGGTGAATGACCCGGTGCCCGTGGTTGTGGACGTTTGCTTGCGGCGGTCGAAATATGCCGGATTGGCCATGTACCCCCTTTCCCCTATGTAGGTCCAGGGGCGGCAAATACTTACATGGCCGGCGAAAAAGTTGCCGCCGCGATTTTTTTGGAAACGAAGGGGTGTCAAACTTGAGATGGAGTCCCTGAAAACCTGGGCCGGGGTTTTTATCTTTGGGAGAAAGGAAAGAAAGTGGCCGACATGGCTATGACATTGTACTCTCCCAGGGGTGTCGCGCCAGGTTTTTTCAAAAGTATTTCGCAGTTGTTAATTGCGCACTATGCGCATCTCATATGTGCGCCTTGCGCATTTGGGATGCGCTGAGTATGCTACTCAGCGCATCCCCATTGTGGCTCATGCCGCCTCTGCGGCCACTAGCTCAAGCGTGCCGTCCACTTCGACGGCCACGCATTCCTGAGTCATCGCCTCCGCAATCTCTGCGGCCAGCGCCCGCACCTTGGGCAAGCCGGCTTCCAGCTTGGCTTCGGTGCAAGCCGCGTAGACAACCGTGATCGGCTCGACCACCAAGCCGAACGTCTCGCTCACCCAGCCGCCTCGCCCTTCCAGGGCCGTGAACCCGCCGAACAGGACCGCCAGCAGGCGGCAAGCCTTCTCGACGTACTCCGCGTGAAGCTCCGGGGCGGGCTTGTTGACGCCCGTAGTCGAGGGGACGGTGATGGAAACCTTGTGACGCATCGTAAATCTCCGATTGGTTCCCAGGGGAAGTCATGGGGCCGGGCCAGCCCCCGCACGCCGAATGTTGTTGCTCCCGACACTACTACCGCCCCTGAACGGGGCGGTAGTTCTCGATTTTCTCAGAAATCCACGTCGGGCGGCTCGCTCGGCGTGTACAGGTCGCGCCCGTGCAGGCCGTGACAGCCGCAGCACGGGTAGTCTTCACAACGCCCGCCCTTCCAGCAGGGCACGAACTCGCCGCCGTCCCGGCTGTCCTCGCCGCGCTCCTCGCCGTCGTCCGCCGGCTTGCCGGCGCAGTCGTTGGCGAAGTGGTACGTCAAGCCGCGCCCGCCGTAGCGGATGCGCTCGCCGGCCTTGATCGCGCCCTTGCACCGGCGGCACTGGCCAGCGAAACGGGCGGTGATGGTGCGGAAAGAAGCCATGTCTTGACCCTCCGTAAAGGTGAGTGATGCTGCCTAAGAACAACCGCCCCTGAACGGGGCGGTTGTTCTCGATTTTCTCACGCCACGTCGGGCGAGCAGCGCCCGTGATAGCTCTGGTCGCACTGGCCGATGTAGTGCGAGCAGCGCAAGTCGTGGTTGCCGTGGGCGTAACGGCTGGTCTGGTTGAACGTTTCGGCGTCCACGCAGTTCTCGCACTGCTCGTGGACCACGCAGCCCATGCAGACGGGCCGCTTGCAGTCGCGGCAACGCCGCCTTGTGGGCGTGTCGCAGTGCTGGCAGGCTTTGTAGGTCGCAGCCATCGGTCGTATTGGCTCCTGAGATGGGGCAGGCTTCGGCCCGCCCGATATAGCTTCCGCCCCTGAAATGCGGAAGCGTTCACGAAATTTTCAGCAGCTTGCGGATAACCTCCGCTTCGCGGTTGTAGTTGAAGCGCACGCTGCCGCTATCGGTCCAGGCTACGCGCTGCGTAAGCTCCTCCTGCGCGTCCAGGTAGGCCAGCCGCGCCCGCGCTTCGGCCTCGGTGGCGTACTCGCAGTGGATAACGAACCCCTGCCGAGTCGTGTAAGTGCCCTTCAGCATACCTTGACCCTCCGTAAAGTGGCTAAAGTCCCGGCGGTGGGAGTCGAACCCACAACCAAGCCGAGCGCGCTCGGCTCTGCTCTCCCGTTGAGCTACACCAGGATAATCGGCCCGCAAGCGCCTAGGCAGCTTGCAGGCCGCGCACCCATCCGTCAGGGGGTGACTGACATTCGCCGCAGATGTCGCACCACAGGGATTGCACTTATTCGGCTCGCTTGTGTCCTCTTCCTGGCTCGTGCGCACGCCCAGGCTTCGACCTACAGCGCTCCCTTATTCGTGGCGGTCCTGCCGCAGCAGGACACTTTCGATCCCCTCGACACCCTCTTGGCGTCCGCCCCGGTCAGGGGCTTGTCATTTCCGACACCATGACCGCCCCTGAAATGCGCGGTCGTTCTCGATTTATTTTGCTTTTTGCCGCGCTGGCGCGCCCTGGCTATATACTGTGCGCATGTACACTACATGATGTAGTGTACATGCGCACAGTAGCGGGCCGCAGGCCCCGGAGTACAATGTTGCAAGCTGGGAAATCACCATTGTACACCGTGGGGAGAGGCCCCTGGGTGTGTACACCTGTTCAGTATACTGCTGTACAGTATTGGGCACCCAGGCTATGTACAGGCGTACAGCGAGGCGGCTTACACCGCCTCGCTGTTTCTTGTTTTACAACTCCTCATCCCGCTTCCTGTCGAGGAACTGGAAGTAGGCGCAGGGCACGCCCTCCAGAATGCCCAGGCCGTCCGCCAGGGCAATGTCGGCACGCTCCACAAGGTCGCTCTCGGTGACGTAGCAGCGCACCTGGCCGATCAGAACCTCGCCAACCGAAATATACACCCGCTCCAGGGGGATGCGCCGGTCGCCCTTGGGTCGCAAGTCGAACTCCCCACCGTCGCGCATCTCGACGCCGTGCATCATGGCAGAACCCTCCTAAAGCCTGGACACGTTGGATCGAAACCGTAGCATGAAAGAAGCTGCGTCACGCAGGACGGCGTGGAAGGGTCACTCCTGACCTGATGGAGCGAGCGGAAATCGCCCTTTATCCTGCGTGACGCAGCGCCTCTCTCAGCCCTTCACAACGCAGATTTGCGTGAGCCGCTTGTAGCGGACGTTGTAGGACTGCCCCGCCGCCTGGGGCTTGTTGATGTAGCGGCCATCGTGGGGATGGCCGAAGCACGAAATCTGGAAGTCCTGGCCCGCGTCCCACGCTGCCTTGACTTCCTTCTGCGAGCGGTAGTCCCTGCCATACGCCGGCACCAACGTAACGTTCATCGTTCAGCCCTCCGAAGTGAAGTGATGTCTTCCGTCCTCTGCCCTTACCGCACCTGAAACCTTCAGGCGTTCTCGATTTATTTCTCCATCTGCCGCACGCTCTAGGATCGCTTATAAGCCCTCGGATATATCGGGCAGCCCTGACCCCGCCTGAAGCCTTCCCAAGCCGTCCTGAGCGATCCTAGAGGCCCTGGCGGGCCTGCCGCCGTCCTGGCCTGGTCGCCCTGGCGGGCCTGGTGTTGGCTTGGCCTGGGCGCAACAAAAAACCCCCAGGGGTCATCCCTGGGGGTTGGGCGAGGCGGGCCGGCGGCTCACGCCACCAGTTTGAGGCCCACCGCGAAGGTCCAGCCCGGCTCGGCACGCTCGAAGCGGCCCGACGCCTGGCGGAAGAAGGCCAGCGCCTCGTCGGGGGTGCTGACGTTGCACGCCCCGGAGAAGTCGGCCACGGCCACCGGGCCGAGGCGGATGCCGATGTCCGCCGAGTCCGCCGGGATCGGCTTGTCCCAGCCGAACCGCCGGGGGTCGCGGCGGAACTCCCGCACGGCCTGGTCCTGCGACCAGCGCCCGCCGATGGTGGCGGTGCCCAGCACGGTGCTGGCCTGGCCCGGCACGCCGTAGCGCACCTCAATCGCCGTGCCCCCCTTCTTGGGGTTCTTGGCGTTGGCCTGGTAACGCACGACGGCGTGCAGGCGGTTGATGCGGACCTCGGCGCTCAGGGTCTTGATCGGCTTCACAGTAAAGCTCCCTTCGGGATGAGTGGGTGACTGCCTCTGTCCCTACCGCCCCTGAACTTCAGGAGCGTTCACAATTTTTCTCCTGCTCCAGCAGGTCTTCGATGCTGGGGTAGTCGTCGTAGGACTCCACCTTGCGGCGCACGTTCATCTGGCACTCGATGTGCGTCTTGCCGGTGTCGATGTTCAGGGCGCGGTAGACGCAGCGCTCGACCAGGCTGGCGATTGCGTAGAAGTGGCTGGACTGAAGGCCCTTGTTGGCCTGGGAGTCGTTCAGGAACAGCTTGGCCTGCTCGGCAACGGCGCGGGCGTTGTAGTGGTCCCCGGTGGACAGGGACAGGTCGCGCAGCAGCCGTTCCAGGTAGTGCTGGGCGTCCTGGCGGTTGGTGTTGGCCACGGTCGGTTCTCCTGTATATGGGGTCGGGGCTATATCCTCGCGGGGCTATATCCTCACCGGGCTATATCCTCGCGGGGCTATATCCTCACCGCACCTGAAACCTCGAAGCGTTCTCGAAATAAAACGCCCCCAGGCCGGCGGGCACCTGGGGGCGGACGGAGGGTGATCTACTTCGCGCCCTTGATCTTGAACCGGCCCTTGTTCGCGGACAAGTAGGCGCGGGCTGCGGCCACGATCTCGTCGGAGAACAGGCTCACCGCACAGTCGTAGGGCAGGCTAACCGGGAAGCGCAGTCCGTCGAAGTAGATCGACAGCCAGCCGGACTTGGCGGCAACCTCGAAGCGAGGCGGCTTGCGGTCCACTTCCTTCATGCGCCGCATCATCTCGTCGGCGTCGATCTTCCCGTCCCGGAAGTCCTGGGTGATCTGCTCCTTGGTCTGTTTGTCGGCCACGTCGAAACCCTCCGTATAGGTCAGGATGGGGGGCGGGTCACTTGCCCGCCCCCTCTGTTGTTACCGCACCTGAACCGGGCGAACGTTCTCGATTTTCTCAGCCCTCCCACCGGCTCCAGGGCGTCACCGTCTCGCCCTCACGAAGCGGGCGGGTCGCCAGGGGGTAGGCGCACAGGCTCAGCCAGTCCGCCGGGAACTTGCGCTTGCAAGCCGCCTTGGCCTTGCCCTCGCTCGTGTACGCCCCGATGACAAACTCCTTGCCCTCCGGGCTGATGAGCGTGTAAATCTCCTTGTCCACGGTATATGCCCTCCGTATTGCAGGGTGTTGGGGGCGACTGCCGCCCCCTTCATCCTTACCCGCCCCTGAACCGGGCGAGCGTTCACGATTTCTTGGTGGCGACTTCCTCGAACGTCCGGCCCTGCTCATCCTCGCCGCCAGGGAAGCACAGGTCGAAGACCGTTTCCAGGGCGCTGGAGAACGTGCCGTCAAGCTCGGTGGCGTCGGTGTACTCCTCGAAGTACCGGGCCACGATCAGGTCAAAGGCGTCGGTTAGCTCGCGGTCCTGCAACGCAGAGCAGACGGCCCGCGCGAACGCTTGTGCTGGAATTCCCACTTATCCTCTCCCTTGTGTATATGGTACACGCCCGGCTGCGGCTTGGTGTGCGGGCCATGACCGGGCGTGTACCGTGGACTCACTTGCCCTTGATGCCCGCCACGAAGGCGTGCATCATCTTGGCTTCAGGCCCGCGCTCGTGGACCTGCACATAGCAGCTATAGCTGCCGGTCGGTTGCTGCGTCTTGCGGTCCTTGGCGGGTTGATAAACCACCTGCAACCGCGTCTCGCCGCCCTCGTAGCCCAGCAGGTCTTGCAGGCGGCTCAGTACGCTGTCGATGAATTCGGTGCTGCCGGTGATGCGGACACCGCATTCGTCATACGTTGATCCCTTGTGCTTGTAGGGCACCGGCTCCGGCTTGACCGGCTGGTTCGGCTTCAGCTTCGCCCAATGGGCCAGGACTTCGGCCTTCTTCAT